>Ga0222651_1000088_pt1 | contig 66763 bp, 52 predicted proteins | sample AntAcemetagen369_FD_179855 | JGI IMG/M metagenome (GOLD analysis project Ga0222651, IMG submission 179855) | Saline water microbial communities from Ace Lake, Antarctica - #369 | ecosystem: Environmental > Aquatic > Non-marine Saline and Alkaline > Saline | place: Antarctica: Ace Lake...
AACTACAAGCAGATATGATCAACCATTGTGGTACCATGGGCAACCGAATGGCCATTTTGGACATTCCGAGAGGCTATTGGGAACCCCTTACGAATCCATCCGAGAGCATTGATGCCTTTAGAAAAAACGTGACCCCAAGCCAAGCAGCGTACAATGCTTATGCAGCGGCCTATTATCCCTGGCTACATACTTCCATTTATCAGGAAACAGACCTCTCCAGCGATAATTTATCGAGCAATGCCAAGAAAGAAATAGACACCTTGCTCAAAATGGAAGCTACCAAATTTCCTGAAGATTCAAAAGGAGCCGTTTTGCTTTTAATTTCAGAACTAACTGGACAACCTGCAGGTGAAGGAGCAAACAAGCCTCCCGAGGAAAACCCAAAATTAAGTGAAGGAGTCTTGATTTGGGGTGCCCGGACTTTAGATGGCAACTCCTTAGACTGGAGGTATATCAATGTACGGAGAACGGCAATCTTTCTGGAACAATCGATAAAATTAGCTATCGAAGCTTATGTATTTGAAGCCAATGTTGCCAGTACCTGGGTGTCAATAGAAAGCATGATTTCCAACTTTTTAACAGGAGTATGGAAACAAGGAGGGCTTGTGGGTTCAAGTCCGGCAGATGCCTTTTCGGTGGCGGTAGGTTTGGGAGCTACCATGACAGGAGAAGATATTTTGGAAGGCATCTTGCGGGTGTCCGTAAAAGTAGCCCTAAGCCACCCAGCCGAGTTTATCGAAATCAATTTCGCGCAGGGAATGCAGAAAGGGCAAAGGGTAGGTACAAAAGGAGCTAAAGACCAATACGGATGATTTTGTACATTAATTCACCTAACACCTACACAATTTACTAAATTAATAGTGTTTACTGTGGGTAAATATAGGTAAGGATGTGTATCTTCGGATGGTACAGTTGTCCAAGGGGTTTAAATTTTAAAAAACTTAGACAATTGTATTTAAAACCGTTGAAATTAATTAACAATTGACCCAGGATTGAAATTCCCTTCTCTTTTCGTATAATTTTTTACTCAGTAATTTCTGTTAAGTCCTCCTTTTCTTGGAAAAAGCATTTAACTTGCCATATGACTTAGTTTGGTATTCGATTACTAAAAGCACCTTAGATAAAGAATTAAGTTTCATAACTTAATTTACTTTCTTGTAACAAAGATTATATACATGGAAATTGGATGATTTAGAAATGGCTATTTCAAAATAAAACGTAAATACCTAACGTGTAGCCAATTACCCAAATAGAGAGTGGCTTTCAGTAGTTTAATAAAATGTACACTTTAAGCTAACTGATCCATTTTTTCTAAAACTAAAGATTTATTCTGAAACAGTAATTTTATCTTTATAAAAAAAATTAACACTAGTACAACCATTCCATTAATGAGGGAAACCTTAAAAAACTGCTGTTAACCCAAATTAACTGAAAGTTGTGAAATTAGTTGTTTGCAGCTCCAACAGCACTATCAACTGAAATATTTTGTAAATTTGAAAAGAATTTTGAATCTGAATGATTGAAAAAAATCTTAAATACAAACAGTACCTTGAAAAGTTCTCTGATTGTCCTTCTTCCAGATTCAAAGAAGTTGAGAGAGAATCCTACCGATGGACCAATAATCCTTTATCAATGAACGATTTCATACCTTTAAACCTTTTAAAAGAACCACCTCCTCGAATGTTAGACGATTTTGATAAGATGTGTATGGGTTATGGTTTGTCAATGTTTGATTCGTTATTAAATTCATTATCAAGGTATAAAAGATTACATAACGAGCTTAGACCTCACCTAAGGGAAAAATTCAAACAAGACAAAGGAAATTACATTGCATTTTTGAAATTGGAAAAAGATGATGGAGTTGCTGATATGCCAAATGAAAAAAACTACGGTCATTTTACATTTCACGAGTTTACAGAAACAAGTTTAGAAGCCAAAGTTTTAAACTTTTATAATATTTTCAAAGAAAATGGAGAATTTAATATTTAATAGTGAAAAAAAAATTAATACCACCAATTTTGTTCGAATTGGAGACTTGTCATATTTTGAAGGGCCTCTTTTAAGTTTATTCCAGGAATCAAAAAGTGGACATTTCTATATTTTTGATTGGGTGGATAGAGACAATAAATTCAATAGGTGGATTATTTATAGAATAAAACCAGAATATATATCAAAATATTTAAGTGGCAAATTATCACATTTAGATCTATATAAAAATCGACAAGACAAAGTTTATTTTACCGATATAGACTCTCATCATAAATCATATTACCACTATGATGCATATCAAGTAAAGAAATTGCCAAAAAGTTATATTCCAAATAGCAACAATTTTTTCGAACTTCTCGATTCTAATGCATTTGAAAAAATTAAGTCAGTAATTGAAGACTCATTTTCAAGACAAAAATTAGAAAACGAATATTCTAAAATGTTTAAAGTAAATATTCTTAAGCCTGAAGAAATAAAATCAAATTATTACAATAAAATCCCAAGCGTTTTAAGAAACATTCAATTTATATACAAACATAATAAAATATTTTACCCCGAATCAGAAAACCTTTTTATTTCCAATGAATTTAATTGTGAAAAGTTTATGAGTTACTCGTTTTTAGAAAAATCCGAATTAATTAAAAGAAATGAATATGCAAATCAATATAATTAAAGAATTTTTGAAAAGTCAGAAATGGCAGTTTACTCAGGTAAAAGGTGAAAATGTTCTTCTATTTGGAATTGATGGCATTAATGGAAAATTCCAGTGTATTGCTAACTTAATTAAAAAAGAAAAAAGGTTTATTTTCTTCTCGGTTTGCGGAGCAAATACTCCACCAAACAAAAAGCAATCAATGCTTGAGCTTCTAAATTACTTAAATTACGAATTGTTTTTTGGTAATTTTGAGATGGATTTAGAGGAAGGTGAGATAAGGTTTAGGACAAGCATTTCATTAAAAAACATTGAATTAAACCAAAATTTAATTGAAGAATTGATAATGACTAGTATTATTACAATGGATAAAAGCTTACCTTCAATATTGGGACTAATGTTCAAAGAGTTAAATATTGAAAAGGCACTCGAACTTTCGACAAAAAAAAATTAAAATTTACACCTCACAACACTGACATAAAAGTCAATACCCTATGTTCGAAGACTATTTTGGGGTTAATGGTAGTTTAGTTTTTTGAATAAATTTTTGTGATAAAAGACCCACTCTATAAATATTCTCGAGCCTTTGGCAACAAATTAGAATAATATGAGTGATAAAGATTTTAAAGGGTGGTTTTTAACCTATATAAATAAATCAATTTCTAATAACAGGGAATATTTTTACTATAATTTAACCTTAAAAGCTGTATTATAGCTATTTAAGTGCGTTTTAGGCAGGGAAAACCAAACTGCAATGGGGGAAAATGCAATTGTAAGTGGATAAAGTAGAGATATAAGTCGGCAAAATGCAAGTGTAGATCGGGAAAATGGAAATGTAGGTGGATAAAATGCAATTGTAGGTTGGGGAAATCAGCATTGTAAATGGCATTTATTTAATTGTTTTTATTATAAACCCAAAATCAACACATTATGGCCAGAAGAAAGAATCTTACAGGTGCTTCCATCCTTCTCCAAAATCCATAACCTTTGAAGGCCGTTAAAAATCTGATAGATTATGCTGTCAAAAAACCTGCGATTACCTGAAATAAGTTTTCAAATTAACCTCAAATTCAAAAAACACGTCCCTCCTCCGACCAAGAGCTTACCAATTTGCTTTTAAAGCAGATCCAATTTTCAAAATGGTTACAAGAATAGCCCGCACTTTAGGAATACCGGAGAAGGCATTTCTTGATGAAGTGGACCTATTCAAACTAGTAAAACCCGATAACATTTAGTATTTTTATCCTTATGACGATAGAACAAAGAAAAATATCGCTTATCAACTGGATTACAACCTTGGATGATGAGCATAAAATCAATCAAATTGAAGGTTTTCGCAAATCATCAATGGACGATCTACCGAGCGAGATCGTTGAACTACTTAAGATTTCGGATTCAGAGCGTATTGAGGATTGCATTGAGCACAGCAGTTCTCGAGATCTTCTAAACAAAAAATGAAGAAATTAATCTGGACTCCAACGGCCATTAGATCACTTCAACTAATAATAGATTTTTTAGAGGAAATTTGGAATCAGAAGGTTATTGATGCATTCCTTAACAAACTTGATTTTAGAATTGAGCAAATAAAGATCAACCCCGAACTGGCACCAACTTTTGAAAATAGTGACTTACGGCAATTGCTAATTCACAAGTCTGTTTCACTGTTTTACAGGAACAGCCCAGAACATCTCAAAATACTTCTGATTTGGGACAATAGACAAAATTCTACTGAATTGTTCAGAAAGCTAACGGATGCTAACAGCCGTTAAACCCAATAAATGAAATAGCTATTCCGTGTTATAACGAAATCTATTGTTGACTTCGGGTTGAAGGCCGGTAAAAACCTGATAGATTATGCTGTCAAAAACCTGCGATTACCTGAAATAAGTTATCAAATTAACCTCAAATTCAAAAAACACGTCCCTCCAACCAAGGGCTTGCCAATTTACTTTTAAAGCTAGCCTACAGTACATTAAAAAGGCCCACCCTATTATGAGTATATTTCGGTGATTGTGGGCATTGGATCCGGAGCATACTGGTCTAGTGCAGTATTAAATAGTTATAATCTGAGTCCGACCAATTTATTAACAAAATCATCATTCCGAGGCTTAGAAAGGGCTTTGAGTAGAGAAAGCGGTTGGATACCCATCATGGCGGGACTACCACACCTTTTCCCACTTCAGCAACCCCCAAAAAAGGGTTCGCAGTGACGATTTAGCCGGTTTTATAAGACGATTTTACCTTGAACTCAGGTTTAAAATAACTAATAATTCAGTGATTTTTGACGATGAACGAAAGAAGCCTTACGGGCTTCAACTATAATAACCACGGGTGAAAACCCGTGGATTATTGAAATAAATAACAACTTATTTTGGCTGTATTGTTGCCTATTTTGCAACAATAGTGACAAAATATCGACGGGAGTTGGTTACCTAACATTACTTACCAATGTCTTCGAATCTGAGTTAAAATAATCTGGATAAAAGTCAATTTTCAGGAATCCTTTGTCCCCTTGAATATATAATACCTTGTTCACATGTACATTATGAAATAAATTTTTCGATAACGTTATCGTAATTAAATATTTATTTTATCTTTACAATAGATGATGTTTTTACTATTATGCATTGATAATATATTTTAAACATAACTTTACTGTGAATAAATATTTGGGTGTATGTACTATTTTACAAAATATTTCATTATTATTTATTTCAATGTTTTAATGGTAGTCTCAGGACAAGTATTTGGTCAAGCCAACAAGACAATTTCAGGGAATGTTTCCGGACCAGGCGGGGAATCAATTCCCGGTGCCACGATTGTTGTAAAGGGTACTACTACAGGAACTGCAACCGATTTATATGGCAATTATTCTCTAATTGTTTCTGGTTCGGATGAGATTTTAATATTTTCATTTGTGGGAATGGGGTCTGAAGAAATTGAAATCGGAAACCAATCCATAATCAACGTTTCCCTAACCAACGATGGAGCTGACCTGGACGAAGTGGTGGTCATCGGATATGGCACTCAAAGAAAAGTTACCCTCACGGGCTCTGTAGCAACGGTAGATTCGGAATTTCTTAAGGACAGGCCAATTACCAATTCCACCCAGGCTTTGCAGGGACTTAACGGGATTTATGTCAACCAGTCCAGTGGACAGCCTGGGGCTGATGGAGCCTCCATCCGGATCAGAGGGGTTGGCACATTGGGAGATAATAACCCATTGGTTTTGGTAGATGGTATTGAATTCAATCTTAGAGATATAAACCCCAATGACATTGAAACCATATCCGTTCTTAAAGATGCAGCATCGGCAGCTATTTATGGAAATAGGGCAGCCAACGGGGTAGTGCTTATCACCACCAAGAGGGGGGAAAGATCAGAGAAAATGAATATATCATTAAACTCCTATTTTGGCTTGCAAAGAGCTACTTTCCTACCGAAAATGGTCAGCAATTCAGTGGATTATATGATAGCCAGAAACCAAGCTGCCGCTAATGAGGGCCAGTCTGTCGTTTATAGTGAAGAAGATATTGAAGAATACAGAAATGGCAGCGATCCGGACCTTTACCCCAATACCAACTGGTATGATATTTTGTTTTCGACGGCACCTATTCAGGACCATAACCTCCGGCTATCAGGAGGATCCGAAAATGTTACCTACTCCATGTCATTGGGATACCTTGATCAAAAGGGAATTCTGGTGGGGACGGACTCTAAGCGCTATTCCATCAATACCAACGTTACGTATAGGTATTCTGATAAGCTTCAATTTGGCACCATCATTAGCGGATCATTTTGGGATAGAAACCAATCTTCAGTGGACATTGACGATGCTGTGTTGACTGGTGCGGGGAGGTCACTTCCCATTCATCCGAATATTTTATCTGATGGGAGGTACGGGGATACTTGGCTTGTAACACCGGGTCACAACGTTTTTCGACATCCTTTAGCAGTGGCTACAGAATCCATGCAGAACAATAAAAGTAAGCGAGCCATGATCAATATGTTCGTGGAATATACCCTTCCCTTTGAAATAAAGTACAAGGCAACTTTTGCTGTTAACAATTATGATGACTACAACCATAGATTTATTCCAGAGATATTTATCTACAATCCAAAGCAGCCGGATATACCAAAAACCTTAAGATTTGATCCCCCCAACCGAAGTGTTCAAAAGATCAATAACAATAATATAGACCAAAGTTTTTTTCAGACCCTTAACTGGGACAAAAGGGATATTGCTGGGAAACATAGTTTGAACATGCTTCTAGGATTCAGTAGAGAAAGCTTTTATCGTTCCAATTTTGATGGATACATAGAAGGTTTTTTGGGCAACGAACTCACTGAATTAAACGCTGGAACCATCAATCAATTGGTAGGGGGAACATCCAATGAATCCAAGCTCATGTCTTATTTTGGCCGGGCAAATTATAGTTATAAGGACAAGTACTTATTGGAAACCAATTTCAGGTACGATGGATCCTCCCGATTTGCGGAAGAAAACCGATGGAGCTTCTTTCCCTCTTTCTCAGCTGCATGGCGAATCAAAGAGGAATCTTTCATGAATAATCTTAGTGTTATTGATGATCTGAAATTCAGGGGTTCCTGGGGTCAGTTGGGTAATCAAAATATTGGCTTATTTAACTTTGTTAGTAATATAAACATCAATCAAGGAACCATATTGGGTAACAGGGTGGTTCCGGGTAGCGCCATCACTGCCTTATCCGACCCCAACATTTCCTGGGAAAAGACGACCATTACCAATTTGGGCTTTGATCTCAGCTTATGGGCGAATAAATTAGACATTACTGTCGATTTTTTCAATAAAGTAACAACGGATATTCTGACTAGGATCAATATTCCTGCACAGGTAGGAAATTTAGCGGGACCGATTACCAATTTGTATGGAATGTCTAATAAGGGTGTGGAAATCAGTGCAAACCATAAAAACACCTTTGGTGGTTTGAATTTACGAATTGGGGGTAATATTGCCTTTGTCAATAACAATATTGATTACCTTTCAGGAGATGTTCAATATACCACCAATATGTTTGGGAACATCCGTGTAATCAAAGAAGGGCATCCCGTAAATTCCTGGTACCTTTACGAGGCAGAAGGTTTGTTTCAATCGGAGGAAGAAGTCAATAACCATGCCTTTCAACATGCTGCGACCGCACCGGGAGACATTAAATTTCGAGATCTAAATGAAGATGGAAAGACTGATATTCAAGACATGGCCATAAAGGGCAGAACATTGCCAAAAGCCACCTACGCAATCAATTTGAATTTAGAATACAAAGGATTTGATTTAAGTGCTTTTTTTCAAGGGGTTTATAATATCGACATTTACCCCTTTCATAATGTTGCTTTTCCGCTTTTTAATGGGGCAGGTCTTACCAAAGATTACCTGGAAAACCATTGGACACCCGAAAATACAGATGCCAAATATCCAAGGTTGTTTTTGCCGAAAAGAGGGACCCTAATTAATTCGACCAATTCAACATTTTGGTTACAGGATGCCTCCTACCTTCGCTTGAAAAACCTCCAAATTGGATATACTTTCCAATCTGAGCTTTTAAGCCGTGTGAATATAAGTCAATTCCGGCCATATATTAATGGACAAAACCTGCTTACCTTTTCCAAATGGACCCTTACGGATCCTGAGAAAAATATTTTGGGTCAGGACATAGGGGATTATCCAAATGCGGTTATGGTAACCCTTGGATTTAATTTGACTTTTTAATCATTAAACAGAAGAAATATGAAAAATTATATCAAATTTATAATAATGTTGATGATTTCAGGGTCTGTCTTTTCCTGCAGCGACCGGTTTCTAGACACCATTTCCACGGATCAATACAATGAAGCCAATTGGTGGCAGACCGAAGCCCAGGCCATTTCTTCAATAAATGGAATATATGCAGTTTTAAGAAACAGCCAGTTTTCTGCTATCCAACAACTTAGAGAAGAAAACTTAACGCCTAATTCTTACAGTATGGGTGGCGATTCGCCTTTAGATGTTGGCGCCCATAACCCTGGAAATGTGACTAGGGTAAGAGATAAATGGAATGCTTGTTATACAGGGATTGGCAGGGCAAATGATTTTTTGGATAACCTTGATAAGGTTCCCATGGAAGCGGACCTGAAAAATCGGCTAAAAGGGGAAGCCTTTTTTTTAAGGGCTTTTTTTTACTCCAATTTGGTAAGTTATTTTGGTGGAGCTCCGCTGATCCTGGAGGCACCCGATTTTGCCAATCATAGGGATCTTCCGAGAAATTCACGAAATGAAGTGGTCAGTCAGGTTTTGGATGATTTGGATAATGCCGTTTCCCTATTGCCTTTATCTTATTCCGCTCCTGGAAGAGCTACACAAGGGGCTGCTCTGGCACTTAAATCCAGGGTATTACTATATGAAAGTCGATGGCCTGAAGCCGCAAAGGCCGCTAAAGAGGTGATGGACCTTCAACAATATAGCTTGTTTCCAGATTACCGAGGACTCTTTTTATTGGAGAACGAAAACAATGAAGAAGTGATCTTTGATGTTCAGTATAAAACTCCGGAATTCACACATGGTCTGGATGTGATTATAGAATTGCAAATTAATGTAGCCCCTACCAAAGACATGGTGGACAGTTACCTTATGAGCGATGGCCTTTCTATCTCCGAATCTCCCTTATTTGACCCTCAATCCCCTTATGAAAACAGAGATCCAAGGTTACACCAGACCGTAGTCATTCCAGAATATATGTATAGGGGAGGAATCGTGTCTGATTCGAAATATTTCAGTACTGGCTATGGATATAAAAAGTACACTACCTATAAAGATGACATCGCACAACCCAGTCTTTTACAATCTGAAATCAATATCATTCTTCTCAGGTACGGTGATGTATTGCTTATGTTTGCCGAAGCGCAAAATGAAGCTTCCGGACCAGATCAATCGGTCTATGAAGCCATGAATAGCATACGCTCCCGTGTAAATATGCCTGAAATGCCTCTAGATTTGTCAAAAGATCAAATGAGAGAAGTAATTCGACATGAAAGAAGGATTGAACTGGCATTGGAAGGCCTTTATCTTCATGATATCCGTAGGTGGGAAATTGCGGAAGAAGCAATGAACGGGACCGTATTAAATAGTAAAGGAGAGGTAGTGCAGGTCAGATCCTTCAATCCTGACAGGGATTATTTATGGCCTATTCATGAAATTACCATTCAGGAAAACCCTGCTTTGGAACAAAACCCCGGGTATTGATACGACCAGATAAATAATCTGGATTGATGGGCTCACTTTAAATCAGGTAAAATGCGGAAGTACATTTGGTTAAATTTTATTTTGCTTCTAATAACTGGATCTGTAAATGGCCAGAATGCCATCTTGGTGGATGATCTGAACGTTTTGAATCAGCCTGCAGACACCATGATGCGAAGCTACCTCACTAAATTGGTAGATGCCCAATTTGTCAAAAGGGACTCCCTCCTATCAACTTTAAAATCAGCAGAGGATTGGGACAATAGGGCCAAGTCCATTAAAGATGTCATGATGGAATGGACAGGACCATTTCCTAAAAAAACACCTTTGAATGCACGTGTTACGGGTCGAATTGAGCACGAGGAATACAGCATCGAAAATATTTTGTTTGAAAGTCGGCCTAATTTATTTGTAAGTGCTAATTTATATCTTCCCAGAAGCTATTCCGGACCAAGACCTGCCCAATTGAATGTGATAGGCCATGCCCAAAATGGAAAAGCCAATGAACGTTACCAAAGGATGAGCATAGCACAGGCGAAAAATGGCTTTGTGGTCTTGACCATTGACCAGATAGGTCAAGGGGAACGGGGACTGCTTGCCTCTCACAAAATATTAGGGACAAAAGCATTTTTAAGTGGCACCAATCTATTCAATTTTATGGCTTGGGATGCCATTAGGGCCATCGATTACCTGGAAAGCAGAGCCGAAGTGGACCCTACAAAAATTGGCATGACCGGAAGTTCGGGAGGGGGAATGACGACCACCTATATCCTACCCTTTGACAATCGAATTGCTGTTGCCGTACCTACCTGTAATCCCAATACCTGGTCACACCGCACCAGGGCCAACCTGGCCTCCGATCATGAGCAGGTTTTTTTCGGCGCTTTCGGTCAATTAATTGATCCACGGGGAGATCCATTGTTCTGCCAGGTGCCCAATGCCTTAATGATTAATGCCACATCAGATGACAGTTTGAATCCTCCTAAGGGTGTTTGGGAACTGGATACCTGGCTAAATAAATCTTATGCCGCCCATGGCGTGCCAGAGAAGTTCAAAACAACCATGGTCCATGCAGGGCATGATTACAATCAAGAACAAAGAGAAATCACCTATTCATGGATGCTAAAATGGACTGGAGGTGACCCCTCTAAATTTTGGGAGAAGGATACACCACTAATGAAAGAGGAAGAATTATGGGCTACGCAAAACGGAAGTGTCTATAACGAACCAGGAAGTATCAGTGAACTTGATTTGGTAAAGGAGCATTTGGCCCAAAACAAGGCCAATTGGAAAAACATCCAATCAAAGCAAACACTAGAGCAACTTCAAAAGCAATTGCCTGAATTAATTGAGCAGGTGTTGAATACCTCCTTTACGGACGTTAAAGGAAACGCTACGCTGGAAGCTCCCATGGAACTAAAAGGCATGACGCTACGGAAATTCACCATGATACCTGAATCCGGGATAATTGTACCAGGTATTATCATGGGTGCAGATGAAGACTTGGTGGGGAAAGAAGTTATACTTTACGTTCATGAAGAAGGAAAGTCAAACCTTTTGGAAGATTTGGATTTGGTAGAAGCGCTATTGGCCAAAGGATACTTATTGTGTGGCATTGATTTGAGAGGCATTGGCGAAACAGGTCCTGACTATGCCAATAAGTTTTGGGATTTTCTATTGGGAAAACCTATTTTTGGACAACGTGTAAGAGATATTTTAACCATAGCCGACTGGCTAAGATCACCGGAAATTAATGCACAAAAGATTCATTTTTGGGGTACGGGAATGGGCACTCTTTATGGTGCTTTTGCTGGGACAATTGATGAAAACATTTCTTCATTCCTTTTGGAGGACCCCCTTATTTCTTTTGAAAGTATTGTGGAAGTAGATACCCCCCAATACCAGCATGAGATCATTTTACCTGGGGTATTGACCTATTTTGACCTCCCTCAAATTTATCAAGCACTTTCTCCAAGGAAATTAGGGGTATTAAATCCACTATTAGGGGATAAGTCAGCGGCAGGAGATGTAGGAATTAAAAGCATGGATCGATCTGTAAAACCTGCCTTCAAGGTACACAAGAACGTTAAATCCTGGACCATGGGAGTATACAATGCGGAAGAAAGGAAAAAGTACATTTTAAGCCATTATTAATCAGCACCTACATGACGTTAAAACAGTTTTATAAAAATCAAATCAAGAATCAAGTAGCAATATTTTTGGTGACCGCCTTGATACTATTTTCTGCCTGTTCAGGAAATCAGAAGGAGAATAATGAGGAAAGGGTTCCAAACATCATTTTTATACTCAGTGATGACCTTAGTTGGGGAGATTTAGGTTCTTTTGGTCAGGATAAAATCAAAACCCCAAACATTGATAGGATTGCCAATGAAGGAATCAAATTTTCTAATGCTTATGCAGGAAGTACCGTTTGTGCCCCATCAAGGTCATCCCTGATGCAGGGATTGCATCAAGGTCATGCTAGAGTGAGAGGCAATTCTTATCAATCTTTTCGTGAATCTTTAAGGGAGGATGATTTTACAGTGGCGATGCTTTTGCAAGATGCTGGTTACCAAACTGGTTTATTCGGCAAGTGGGGTTTGGCATTGAATAACCAACAAGGGGTTCCCAACAATATGGGTTTCGATGAATTCTATGGTTACCTCAATCAACGACAAGCCCATACCTATTATCCTGAATTTCTGTATCACAATAAAGAAAAGATCTTTTTTCCTGGGAATCAATCCCATTATGAATATGAAAACTATTCCAAGTCAAGTTCATATGATGAAGAAGGAAGAGTTATTCCCAACGGCATAGAAGACCCAACAGAAGCTGTTTATTCTTTTGATATTATCAATGAAAAGGCACTTGATTTTGTAAGGCAAAACAAAGACCAGCCTTTCTTCTTGTACCTGGCGAATACTCCTCCTCATGGCCCTCTAATCGTTCCTGAGCTTGGAGAATACAAGGACAAAGACTGGCCGATCCAACACAAAGAGTGGGCCGCCATGATTTCCCGTATGGACGGAGATGTAGGACGATTAATGGCCTTATTAGAAGAATTGGATTTGGATGATGATACCATCATCTTCTTTGCCTCTGACAATGGAAATTCAAGTCAAGGGTATGAAAAAAGGTACCTTGATCTCAAAGAAGGGCCTACATTAAGTGAATTTTTTAGGCATTTATCCCCTACTAGAGGGCAAAAAGGAAATGAGTACAATGGCGGTTTTCATGTACCGGCCATAGCGCGTTGGCCAGGTCATATTGCTGCAGGTTCAGAAAGCGATCTTATATGGGCTTTTTGGGATTTCCTTCCAACAGCAGCTGATTTAGCACAGGTAAGTCCTCCTTCTGGTATAGATGGACTCTCTATCTTACCAACCCTTACCGGAAATGGTGTGCAAAAACTACATGAATACCTTTACTGGGAACACAACCAAAATCAAGCCATTCGCTGGGGTGACTATTATGGACACAAGGCAAGTGGCGCTGAGTTGGAATTGTACAATTTGATAGCTGACCCACAACAGGAAAATGATATCAGTGGTGAAAATAAGGACAAAGTGGAAACGATTAATAAAATGATGACCGATTCCCATCGACCCAGTGATGTATGGCCAAGTCCTGGAGAAAGCAAAGCCGCTTTCCTAAAAAGGTTGAAAGCAGAAAACATCCCTGAAAGACCTGATAATGTTGGCCATTATTGAAATTGGCATAAAAATCAATTTGCATGATAATTTTAACTTAATTTGGATGAATAACCCGGTGAATAATTGCGATGAAAAATAAAATGACTAGGGGACAGTTTTTGGGAACTTCTCTGGGCTTGTCCCTTACTTCTACCATTGGCTTCCATGGATTTTCTTTAGGAAATGATCTGAACCACCATACGGGAAACCACCCCAATTCCTTTGAAATGACCGATGAGATGAAGCGGAATTATGAGGTGGGCTTACATGTTTTAAAACCTACCCAAAAAGACCTGGAACATGGGTTGGAGTTGCACAGAAATTCATTGGTTTTTGATACCTATGGTTTCATGCCCAGGGCAGCGGTGGATGGAGCGGCCATTGCCAACGCCATTGACGACAGTGCCTCAGGAATGGATTACCGTCGAAGAAGAATTAAGATATATCCAGATTTTTTATCAATTGGGGATCAGGATGTTGCACCTCACTTATAACCGAAGGAATGTGATAGGGGATGGATGTGGGGAACCCACTGATGCCGGCTTGAGCGATTTCGGAAGAACGGTGGTAAAAGAAATGAACAGGGTGGGCATTATTGTGGATATTGCCCATTCAGGATGGCAGACCAGCCTGGATGCAGCCAGGTTTTCCGAAAAACCGATGGTGGCCAGCCATAGTTCTGTTACTTCTATTAACAATGTAGTGCGGTCAAAGACGGATGAAATCATCAAAGCCATTGCCGATACAGAAGGGTATATCGGAATATGCTGTATTCCCCGTTTTTTGGGAGGCAGTGGTGATATTGCTGCATTTTTAAAACATATTGATTATGTGGCTAAAAAATTTGGTCCCGATTATGTAACCATAGGGACTGATGTTGCCTATACTTCCCAGTTCGATGAAATGGAGAATGAAAAAGCAAAATCAATGTGTACAAGAACACCTCCGGTTACCCGGACCAGGTTTGCGGCCCTTTGGCCAGAGGAGGCCCCCTTCTCGATAAATCCGGAAATGAGTCAAAGTATGGCTTGGACCAATTGGCCCTTATTCACAGTGGGATTGGTTCAAATGGGTTATTCCGATAGAGATATTCAGAAAATTATCGGTGAAAATGCCATAAGAGTAGCCCGAGCTGCCTATGTTTAAATATTAAATTTGAAACAGGAAAATCTACACAATTTCCATATATTGGCTTATCAACCTATCATATAACTAAACGGCTATCTTATTGATAATCAGTAAATAGCAATCTAATTCCTGTTATCAAAATAGCTAATAGGAGCATCGCTCATTGATGAACTGAGTTTGAATTATTCCTAAAACCGAACCCCGGATGGGGTTAAGCAATAATAACCACAGGTTTTAACCTGTGGCATTTGATCAAAATCTGAATGGTTTTGGCGGCATTATTGCCCTCAAAAGCAACAAAGATAACAAAACACCAATTGATGTGATTCGTGTTCGATCACTATCGAACTCAGGTTATTCCTAAAAAAACTAACCAAACCTAATCAGAAATGACCCTGATAAAAAATAGATTTAAATCAAAAAATTTTTTTTAAACGATAAATATGTCGATAGTCAAATCGGCCGCAGGAATGTATTCTTGCATGGCCAGCTCCAAGGAAAATGATATCAATGAATTTGAGTGGCTGAAGGATGTCTTTGAGAGAATCCAGTCGCACAAACAAAAATAACGCTATCAGCTACTTCCATCCAACTGGAAGCAAAGCCGAACTAAGGACCAATAAACAATCCACACCTAAAATCGAACAAAAATTTAACGGGTTCGTCTGACGGATACAAAGAACTTCAATCAGTAGGAAAGAAAGTCGATATGGTGAGTGATGGTATCAACTACTCTCACGCTCTGGCACAGTTTTATGTGGTACCATGAATATAAAAATATTTGGGTAAACTTCCTTTACATTAAAGAATTTTTTGAGTCATAATCAAAAGTGGCAAGCAATTGACAGTCTGTTTTAAAATATGATTAATATTGCATATGCATGATTTCCGTTTAAAAGTATTTTACACCGTGGCCAAGCGGCTTAACTTTACCAAAGCTGCTGAAGAATTGTTAATATCCCAACCCGCAGTTACCAAACATATAAAAGAGCTGGAAAGCCAGATTAACCTGGCGCTTTTTGACAGAAGGGGAAATAAAGTATTCCTATCCCCTGCAGGAGAAGTACTTTTAAAACATACCGAGACCATTCAAGAAATTTATCGGAAAATAGAATTTGACTTAAACCAACTGAACCAGGCCTTCAAAGGGGTACTTCATGTCGGATCCAGCACTTCCATTACCCAATATATTTTACCTCCTTTGTTGGCACGGTTTCACAGTATGCATCAGGACGTGAAAGTAGAACTTCTCAGTGGCAATACCGAGCAGATTGAACAGGCCCTGTTGGAAAAGAAAATAGAGGTGGGTGTCATTGAAGGGAAATCCAAACGCAGAGAATTTCATTATACCCCATTTTTAAAAGATGAAATCGTTCTGGTAAGTAGCAATAAGAATTCATGGTCCAAAAAGGAAGAAATAAAACCTGAAGAATTAAAAAAGATACCTCTTTTATTGAGAGAGCCTGGATCTGGGACTCTGGAAGTAATGGCTGATGTTTTAAAGCAAAAAGGAATTAGGCTTTCTGACCTTTCCGTGGAAATGCAATTGGGAAGTACGGAAGCTATAAAGTCTTATTTGCAACATTCTGATTGTATGGCATTCTTATCGCTACGTGCCATTCTTAAGGAGCTGGAGAATGGCACGCTTAAAATAATTGAAATTAAAAAGTTACCTATCCATCGTAATTTTTATTTTATCACTCCCTTAGGTCCAGAGGGAGGATTACCCTCGCTCTTGATCCGTTTCCTGATACAGAGCCATAATATATAATTATTTAAGCCAAGGCTCCATTTTCTTTACAATAAGTGTTTAGTTTCTGAACCTGCCTTACTTTCCCTCCACCACCATAACTTTAAGTTATGATAAATCAAATAATACAATTGGTATAACCGGAGGAACTATTATATCTTTGTGATGATAAAACCATAATGAAGATAAAAATAATCGGGTAATGGATATAAAGAAAGGGTTGGAAAGAGGACCATTTTCTGACAAGCAAGCAGGACAGCTCCACGAAGCTTTTGCCGGATTGGATTCCGGGCAACTACACTGGTTGTCCGGCTTTTTTACAGGTATTTCCCAAACACCATCTGCAAATTCAGCTGAGGCTAGCATACCTGGAATAGCCACGGAGACTAGTGCCCCAAAATTAAATATTTTATATGGGAGCCATACAGGAAATTGCGAAAATATAGCCAATGATCTGGCTGTAAGGGCCAAGGAAAAAGGTTTAGACACCCAAGTCGCAAATATGGCCTCATTCAAAACGAGGGATTTAAAGAAAATTACCAACCTGGCTTTATTGGTGAGCACACAAGGCTTAGGAGAACCGCCTGTTCAGGCCGAGGATCTATACCACTTCCTGCATAGCAAAAAAGCACCTGATCTTTCTCATATGAGATTTGCTGTACTGGCCCTTGGGGACAGTAGTTATTTGGATTTCTGCCAGACAGGAAAAGATTTCGATACCATACTTGACAAATTGGGAGCCCAAAGGGCAATTCCCCGGGTGGAATGCGATGTAGATTATGAAGAGGATGCAGAAGCTTGGAAAAATTCGGTTCTTCAGGAATTTGGTCAGACATTCAATGGAAAACCTTCCATTGAAGTAAAAAGCAATGGATCTATTCCTTCAACCAACAAGCAGATTTTTTCAAGAAAAAATCCATTTGAAGCGACGATATTGGAAAAAATCAACCTCAATGGAAAAGGATCATCAAAAGAAACGATACATTTTGAACTTGACCTCCAGGGCTCCGGATTGCAATATGAACCTGGGGATGCATTGGGAGTGTATGGTGCGAATCCGCCTTCGTTAATAGAAGGGGTATTAAAGGCCACTAACCTTTCAGGGGATGAACTTGTGAAAAGTCATAATGGCGAAAAGACCTTGGCCGAGGCACTGACCTATGATTATGAATTAACACCCTTATCCAGTGTTACTTTATCCAAATATGCTGAATTCTCCGGAAGCTCCAGGCTGAAAACAATTCTTTTAGATGATAAAGAAGTTTGCGAATATCTCCTGGGACGCGATATACTGGATTTAATAAATGACGTGCCTTACCAATGTAAGGCAGAGGATCTGTTGGCAGTTTTGAGGAAAAATACCCCAAGAATGTATTCCATAGCCTCCTCCCAGGATGCTGTGGAAGATGAGGTGCACCTCCTCGTGTCGGTGGTAAGATATCAGGCTTATGGAAGAAATAAAGAAGGACTTTGCTCCGCTACACTGGCTGACAGGCTCAAAGTCGATGATAAAATAAAGGTCTTTGTAGATAAAAACAGCCGGTTTAAGCTTCCTTCCGATTCTGACGCACCCATTATCATGGTTGGGCCAGGGACAGGAATTGCTCCTTTCAGAGCTTTTATGCAGCACCGAGAGATTTCGGAATATAAAGGGAAATCCTGGCTTTTCTTCGGAGACCGGAATTTTACTACTGATTTTCTTTATCAAACAGAATGGCAACAATATCTAAAAGAAGGTGTTCTTACAAAAGCAGATGTAGCTTTCTCAAGGGATCAATCCCAAAAGCATTATGTGCAGCATAGAATGATGGAGAATGGGAAAGAACTATATGATTGGTTGGAAAATGGCGCACACTTTTATGTTTGTGGGGATGCCAAGTTAATGGCAAAAGATGTGGATAACTCTTTAAGAAAAATTGTTCAAACGCATAAAGGAATTTCCCCTGAAAAAGCCCAGGAATATATAAGGAACCTTCAGGTAAGCAACCGGTATCAAACAGACATTTATTAAATTCATTAGGATGGAAAAGAAATTGAAAAATCAGCAACTCTCTGAAGATGAACTTATAAAAGATAAAAGCAATTTTCTTCGGGGTACCATTCAGGAGAGTTTGAAAAACCCTCTCACTGGGGCATTGTATCCGGACGACGCGAAGCTGATCAAACACCATGGTTCCTATCAGCAATATGACAGGGATCTTGATAGTGAGAGAAAAAAACAAAAACTTGAGCCTTTATACCAGTTTATGGTAAGGGTGAGAGTTGCCGGTGGAATCACCCAACCAGATCAATGGCTTATTCTGGATGAAATTTCGGATAAATATGGCAACGGTACAATAAAACTGACTACCAGGCAATCTTTTCAGTTGCATGGCATATTAAAACGCAGCCTTAAGCATACCATAAAAGAAGTCAATGACGCTTTGTTGACCACGATTGCAACCTGCGGAGATGTCAACAGGAATGTCATGTGCAATCCTAACCCCTACCAGTCTAAAATACACGAAGAAGTGTACGCTATGGCTGCCGAGATAAGTGAGTATTTTATACCTAAAACAACAGCCTACCATGAAATTTGGCTGGATCAGAAAAAGGTAAATGGTACTCCTGATGCTGAGCCTTTATACCAGGAAACCTACCTGCCCCGTAAATTTAAAATTGCCCTTACTATCCCCCCTAGAAATGACATTGATGTTTTTGCCAATGACCTGGGATTTATTGCCATTGAAGAAAACAACCAATTAATAGGTTTTAATGTCTGTGTGGGTGGTGGCCTCGGCAGTACCTTTGGAGAGGAAGCCACTTATCCGCGCCTGGCTGATGTGATCGGATTTGTGCCCAAAGATAAAATATTAGAAGCTTCAGAAACAGTGATAGCAATCCAAAGAGATTATGGCAATAGAGCCAACAGAATGAATGCCAGGCTTAAATATACCATCGACAAAAGGGGATTGGATTGGTTTGTCAATGAATTAAACAGTCGATTGGGCTGGGAAATACAAAGTCCCCGCCCTTATCATTTGCGTACCAACGGAGATGAATATGGGTGGCTAAAAGGGACAAACGAAAAGTGGTTTTACACCCTTTTTGTAGAAAATGGCAGGGTAAAAGACGAAAAAAGTTATCAACTAAAAAAAGCATTGAAGGAAGTGGCACTTTCTCTTCGTGGAGATTTTCGCCTTACCGGTAACCAAAACCTAATAATAGGCAATGTGCCTGAAGAAGATAAGGGGAAAATTGAAGGTATTTTAGCAAACCATGGGGTGCTGAACAACCCGAAACTAACCGGTCTCCGGCTCAGTTCCATGGCCTGTGTGGCATTGAACACCTGTGGACTTGCCTTTGCGGAAGCAGAACGTTATTTACCTTCTTTAATTGACAAGCTGGATGGAATCATGAGAAAAAACGGTTTGGCAACCGATGAAATTAATATCAGGATGACGGGCTGTCCCAATGGCTGCGCTAGGTCCTCCCTGGGGGAAATAGGATTTATAGGCCGTGCGATAGGTAGATATAATCTTTATCTGGGGGCAAGCCATAACGGGGACCGCTTAAATTCCCTTTACAAGGAAATGCTTTCCGAAGAGGAAATACTGGAAGAACTTGAACCCATCATTACGGCTTATGCAAAGGAAAGGGAAGAACAGGAACATTTTGGCGATTTTGTAATCAGAAAAAATATAGTGGAAGAGACAGACCGGCCGGTTAAAATCAGACCATAGAAATTGAAGTTATTTCATTTTACTCAGCCTACAAAAACTGGAATATTTTTTGGGAATAGGGATGAAAACCCGACATTTTTATTAACTTTTAGGCCTTTCATTTTAAAGCTTATACCTAAAACAACCACTGCGAGGGAACCCATTAAAAAAGAGGATTTAAATCAACAAATTTTTATACGATAAATATGTCATAGTCAAATCGGCAGCAGGGATTTTGTCAATCAATTGGGCACTTATGCTGTCGGAGGACTGAGTATATCAGCGATTATGGGATTCCTTCACTCCAATTATGCAGCCGCCAAGCGCTTTCAACACGGTGATTCCAGGCTGATTTCGGAATCTGTGGAAAATGATTCACCCAAAGGGGCCGGGAAAATGAAGGGGCTAATGACCCGTCCGGCCAATATAGAAGGGAAATTGTCCGGGGTAGAGGTAGTACATTAAAACTAAATCCTTAATTATTATATAGAAAATGCCGTAGCCCTGCCTGCGCCCCTTTCGAACTCCCGTGCTCCGGCGTCAATGTTGATGGGCAGTCTGATCTTGTCCCTTAAGTAAAGGTAAATCTCGTTACCTACTTTCCTGGCTTCCTTCTTTGACTTGGTGTAGATGCTATAATTGTAAGCATAGCGGACGTATTTTACGTTTCTGCTGTCTAGTAGCTTGTCCAGCACGTCCAGCAGGATGTTGCTCAACAAAGGGCTGATCGGGGAGTCCTGTGGAACGTCTTTTTTACGCCTGTGCAGTTTTCCGTTAATCTGGATAGGTTCACGCAGCCACTTTCTGAATAGCCGGAGGGTTGCCGGACATTTTACCCGCTGATAGATAAACTGCAGTGATACGATCATTGACAGATTGTAAGCTAAAACACATAAAATAGAACTCAAAGGAGAATCTTGGAAAAACAAAAAAATAAGGTAAAATAAAAATGTAAAAGATTTGGCTTGTGGTTAGGCAGAAAGAACATCCTTTATCACCTGCCCTTATTTTCTAATACAAACCCCGTATTCGACTCAGGATTTAACAATGCTTCTAATTGTAGTAAGCTATTTAAGGAATGATTTCAAGTATCCCCTTCCGAGGCCCAAAAAAGTTGCGCCAAATAGAATAGATTCTGGGCTACTGGGAATAGCCTTAATCACAAGTAAATCATAGCTTTATAACCTATTATTCAACTTTACAAATAATAAGGATATGAATTGTTCCAAAATACACCAAAGTATATCGGGCCATCCAATATTGGGAAGAATATAGCTTATGCTGGCAACAACCTCTCTTGCAACAATTGTCATTTGGGTTCTGGCACCAAACCTTTTGCAGCGCCCTTAATTGGCATAAAACAAAGGTTCCCGCAGTGGTGCGGGAATGACCAGGGTAATAACGGCTGCACAATTCATCAAGGCCAATATGCCTTTTGGAACTACTTATGACTATCCAGTTTTGACGGATGAAGAAGCTTATGATGTGGCAGGATATATAAACCAGCAAATCCGACCTAACAAGATAAACCGAGACAGCGATTTTCCTAATCTAAAGAAAAAACCAGTTTCGACTCCTCATCCACCATATGCGGATCTTTTTTCTTTAGAACAACATCAATTAGGGCCTTTTTTACCCATCATAGCATTTTATAAAGCTGAGTTCAATATTGTTAAATCCAAATAAACCATTATGAAAACTAAAAACACAAATTCAAGAAGAAAGTTTATGGGAGCGGTGCTTATGGGGGCAACTTCAAGTACCCTTGCGATGATCACAAATCCCATACATGCTGACTCCCCAGCTTTCGATGAGAAAAAAATGGAAGATGCAGAAGATTGGTTCCGAAATATCAAAGGAAAGCATCGTATTGTCTATGATGGATCTACCCCGCATGATGGCTTTCCTATTATCTGGAACTGGGCCTTTTATTTGAGTAATAATGAAACTGGCTCAAGTGATAGCGATATCACGGCAATGACTGTATTGCGACATAATACCATTCCCTTTGCTTTTAAATCAAGTCTATGGGAAAATCTAATCTCGGAGAAGTATTTGGGGTAAATGATAAGTCTACAAATGCGCCGTCATTGAGAAATCCATATTATAAACCAAAGGAAGGAGATTTTCCCATGCCGGTAATTCAAGGGATAAAAGACATGCAGAAGAGAGGTGCAATGTTTTGCGTCTGCCATTTGGCTATGGCAGTATATAGCGGTGCAATCGCTGAAAAGATGGTCCTTGACCCCAAAATAGTCTATCAAGAATGGGTAGATGCGGTGGAACCAGGTATTCAAATCGTCCCTTCTGGTGTATGGGCGTTAGGAAGAGCACAGGAAAATGGATGCGGGTATGTTTTTGCCAGTAATTAATGGCAAAAAAATGAAACAATGAAAATTTACATAACCATTGCATTGGCCATCTTCGCAATGAACATGGCCAATGCCCAAGAAGTGCCAATCCAGAGGTACATCAATCTGCAGCCAGACATGTAAACTTAATGTCTGAGGCCTATCCTGATTCTTCTTTTGAGCTAGTGATTTATAGCAGTGCCTATGAAATAGTTGACAACAAATCCTCTACTGTAAGTGAGGCAATGCATGAAATAATAAAGAAGGAAAATGTCTCAATAGTGGTTTGTGCGCTTACCTTAAAAAAGAATGAGAAGGACAAGAAAGATCTAATTCCGGGAGTTGGTATCGTTCCAGATGGAATTTATGAGATTATTTCAAAGCAACAGCAGGGCTGGGGCTACATAAAAGAAGGGAAATGATGAAGGTTATCTTTGGTGGAAATAGATAGTCTCCATATTTTGGGATACTTTGGTGCCTTAGCCATAGGCATTGCATTAGGATTGGTGGGTAGTAGCGGCTCTTTATTGGCACTTTTACATTGACAGGCAACAAGGCAATTTTACTTTTTTTTGCCTTCTTGATGATCATTGTATCTATTTCCATGATACGGAAAAAAAACGGGTAACCAGAACAATCAAGTTGATTTGCCAGTCTTATTTTATTTTGATTAGTATAGGTGTTATAATAGGCTTACTTTCAGGTATTGCTGGTATTGGTGGTGGATTTTTGATTATTCCTGCACTGGTTTTGGTAGGTAAGCTTCCCATGAGAAAAGCAGTTGCAACGTCTTTATTTATTATTTCGCTAAAATCCTTAATTGGATTTACCGGAGACCTCAGCGCTTTAGAAATCAATTGGGCCTTTTTATTGATCTTTACATTGATTTCCTTTTTGGGTATATTTATCGGGGTATACCTATCCACCTACATCGAAGGAGAAAACCTTAAGAAAAGCTTCGGCTGGATGGTGCTAATAATGGCAATCGGTATTCTATACAAAGAAGTGTTTATACAGCATTAGCCCAATTGTAATCCTTTGATGTAGTATTTGTCGGCTAGTACTATTGAAATTAGAAAAATGCGTTATGAAAAAATATGTTTTTAATGCCCTAATAGTAGTTTTTACGTGTTTTCTGGTATCCTGTAAAAATGAGCCATTTCGAATTAACATTGATACCGGGGCAAATTCACCACAAGTAGCATTTGCGGTCAGCAAACTTCATGAAATAGAATCGAACGAATCCTTCGTGGACAAAGAAGGAGAACTAAAGATTATTGCTAAAATTGACAGTGTGCAACTTGGTCCGGAGGCTTTTGAAATATCTGTTCAAAATCCCGGTATACTTGTCACCGGAGGGGATGCTGCCGGTCTAATGTATGGATTGTTGGATGTCAAGGAGCAGCTTAGCCAGGGAAAGACTGAAATTGAAATCAAAAAGGTTTCTCCTCATCTTGATTTTAGAGCTATCAAATTCAACCTCCCATGGTCTTCTTACCGAAACAGTGAAGCCCTGAGCCTGCATGTTGAAACTAGCCGTGACATCAAATTCTGGGAGGTATTTCTGGACATGATGGCGGAAAACCGATTCAACAAATTGACACTTTGGAATCAGCATCCCTTCAGCTACCTCGTAAAAACGGATAAGTATCCCCTGGCCTGTAGTCTAAGTGATGAGGAGTTGGTTGAATGGGAAGCTTTTTGGCACAAACTATTTACCATGGCCAAAGATCGCGGCATAGAAACCTATTTAATCAACTGGAATATTTTTGTGTCGCCGGAATTTGCCAAAGCGTATGGTGGCGCAGATTACTCTATTGAAAATGCCTATTTCGTGGAGCAGGGAGATACTTCCGAAATTGTAAAAGACTATATCCGCGAATCTGTAAAAGAAACGATCAATAAATACCCAAACCTGACAGGCTTGGGTATCACACTCGGCGAAGGGATGGGAGGAATGACTCCCACAGAACGAGAGCAATGGTTGCTGGACAGCTATATCAAGGGAATGCACTTGGCCAACAGAAAAGTGAAATTTATACATCGCGTTCCACTATCGGCTAATAAAGGTAGTGGTGGATCGGCTTCTGCCGAAGTGGAAAATATGACCCGAGAAACCCTGGATACTTTGACTGTCTCAGATGGGTTGATCAATATTGAATTAAAATTCAATTGGTCGCACGCATTCTCCACGCCCTATCTGGCCAAAGTTCATGGAGGTGAATTGACCGATGCCTACTGGAATCCTTTTCCAGACAACTACAGGTTAGCCTGGATGATGAGAAATGAAGACTTTTTCATGCTTCGCTGGGGCCAGACTGATTTTATTCGTGAACATATCGCTACCAATGCGCATCCGTACGTCAATGGCTATTTTGTTGGATCAGAATGTTACATTCCCGCAAAAGAATACATTACTGCGCTGACCGGCACCAGTTACCGATATGCGTTCGAAAGACAATGGATGTTCTATAAAAATTGGGGAAGACTTTTATACAATCCGCAGGAATCGGATCAAATTTTTGAAAGTGCATTTGAAGTCCGGTTTCCGAATTTTGGAAATAGATTGTTTGAGGCCCAGCAACTGGTCAGTAAGGTGCCACTGATATTTGCTACCTATTGGAATGCCACCTGGGACTTTACGCTGTATTCAGAGGGTATGCTGACCCTGGATAAAGGAAAGATGAAGGTATTTCCTCTGGAACAAATGATCAATAAAACGCCCATGGATCCTTCTTATATGGGTATTAAAGAATATTTGGAGCAAGGAGAAACTACTGGAAGAATCACTCCTTTAGCGCTATCAGATTCTCTTGAGGGATTTTGTGAAAGCGCACTGCAGATGGTCGCATCAATAGATCCCGGTGAAAACGTGGATCTGCTCTATGAAGTCTCGGATATAAAAACCTGGGCTAACCTTGGTATTTGTTTTGCCAACAGACTCAGGGCTGGCGTAGCATATGAAAAATTCCAAAACACCGGAAACCTAGCATCTAAAAATAGGGCGATTGATTGGTTAGAAAGGTCACTGGAAAGCTGGAAGGTGATAGTGAACATCACAGAACCCATATACAGTCCAGTGCCTCTGGTGCATATGAATAGCAATGATAACGAATTGTTTCACTGGTCCAGGTTTCAGAAAGACATTGAAGAGGAGATAGAGGAATTGAAAAAATAGGTACGTATAATTGCATGTTGTTGCAAAAGTTTAAAAAAACTTCAGGATAAATAAGCTACCAACACACCTGAAATAGGCAATAGCCCTCCTATTGCGTGCTGAAATTAATTCAAAATCAGGCACTAGTTTGCTATTTTCGTACACCATAGCTGGGCTACGGTTAGGTCTGTAAATACCCTGATTTGTTTCCTGATTTTGTCGGTCCGGTAAGTGCGGTAATTGGTGCGTGCATGTTAACTTTTACCGGAAATCTCTCCTAATGGTGTAGCCTCTTAAATCCTAAGCAAAGCCCGAATTATTTTGACTGGCATTTTCAATGATAGTTTGGCATTTTTTTCATAGCTTAAAATTTTTATTATGAACAAAAAGGCCAATTTTGCAAGAAACGGTTATCTCGTCCAAAGCCACAAGTATATAAGTCGAGCCCCTTGTAAACCATTTTATATTATATAATCAAGAAAATGATAAAATTAATAGAACGCGCTTGCGAATTTAAAGAGAGAACAGCTATAAAAAGTAATGGTCAAAATTTTACGTATAGCCAGCTTTTGCTAGGTTCTGAAAGTGTGGGGGTCAAATTATTAAATGGTAAAAAAGATTTGAACGGGGATAGAATAGCTTTTCTGGTTCCAGCAAATTTCGCTTACGCATGTATTCAATGGGGAATATGGAGAGCCGGAGGCATTGCCGTTCCCCTTAGCGATAAACATCCTTTACCTTCTATCAAATATATACTTGACGACACAAAAGCTTCCACCGTTGTTTTTTCAAAAGAATTTAAAACCGTATTAGCACCACTTTTTGATACAACTAAAATCCGTTTTATCTCATCCGAAGATTTCGGTAATAAACAAGGTGGTTTGCCAGACATTCAAATGAACCGTAGTGCACTTATTTTGTACACTAGTGGAACCACTGGATCACCTAAAGGAGTTGTCACAACACACAATAATATTCAAACTCAAATAACCGCATTAACAAATTCGTGGGAATGGGATAAAAAGGACCATGTTTTAAATGTATTACCGATGCATCACATTCATGGCATCATTAACATGTTAAGTTGTGCCTTGTGGAGCGGTTCTTGTTGCGAGTTCTTACTTGGATTCAGTGGTAAAGCGGTTTTTGATATTTTTTTAAAAAAAGAGGTCAATGTTTTTATGGCAGTTCCTACCATTTATTTCAAATTAATAACTTATTACAATCAGCTTCCGGAATCAGAACAGCTGCTAATTTCAAAACAATTTAAAACATTTAGATTGATGGTTTCTGGATCTGCCGCATTGCCAGTAAGTGTTCTTGAAGAGTGGAAACAAATAAGTGGCCATACGTTATTGGAGCGATATGGAATGACAGAAATGGGGATGGCTATAAGCAACCCGTATACTGGTGAGCGAAAACCGGGTCATATAGGACAAGCATTGCCCGGAGTGAGCATAAGGTTGGCAGATGAAAACAATACGGAAGTTGCTAAAGGAGTGACTGGAGAAATTCAAATAAAAGGAGCCAATGTATTTAAAGAATACTGGGGTAAACCAACTGAGACTACCAACACATTCACCGCTGATGGATGGTTCAAATCTGGCGATATTGCCATTTTGGAAGGTGATAGCTATAAAATATTGGGAAGGAACTCCATAGACATCATAAAATCAGGAGGATATAAAATTTCAGCACTAGAAATCGAAGAAGTTTTACGAACGCATCCAAAAATTAAAGATTGTGGTGTGGTAGGTATCCCAGATGATGAATGGGGAGAACTAATTGGAGCTAGCCTTATTTTAGCATCAAATGATCTCGATTTCGAACAATTGAAAGAGTGGCTTAAGGAAAAACTGCCTGGTTATAAAACCCCAAAAAAATATATCATTCAAAATGAACTACCCAGGAATGAAATGGGTAAGGTTACTAAAAATGATTTGAAAAATATATTTATAAATAATTAATAGCGAATTATGAAAATTTATGGAGTCGCTCTTTTAGCCGGATGCTTTCTATTGGGGAAAATACTTGGGAATATTTTGGGTCAACTTATTAACATCAATAATGATATAGGTGGAGTTGGTTTTGCAATGTTCTTGTTAATGTTTTCAAGTATTTATTTAAGAAATAAAGGGTGGTTGGTTAAGGAATCGGAAAAAGGCATTTTGTTCTGGAGTTCTATATACATACCCATTGTTGTAGCAATGGCGGCCACCCTAAATGTAAAGGCGGCAGTCTCCGGAGGATTCGTAGCCATTTTTGCTGGTATTGGAGCTACGATGGTCTGTCTAGTTTTTGTGCCAGTAATAGCTAAGATTGGCAGAAGAAACGAATCGGGATCTTAAAAAAATGGAAATCGTTAATAATGTTATTAGTAAGAACGGACTCATATTTGCCTTTCTTTTTGTGGGAATTATCATGTTGCTTTCTTTCTGGATATCTAAAAATATTACCAGAAAGAAAATTCCAGCTGTTGCGATTGCCATTATTATTGGCTTGGCGTTGGCGTTTTTGGGCGATAAAAAAGGTATATCCGACATCACTATTTTTGCAGGCGTAGCTTTACTTGGCGGATCCATGCTGAGAGATTTTGCAATAGTTGCAACCGCAATGGGTGCTGATCTTTATAAAATAAAACAAGCTGGTCTTGCCGGCACCATTGCTTTATTTGTAGGTGTATTTGTTTCCTTTTTTGTAGGTGCATTGGTTGCCATCAGTTTCGGTTATTCTGATGCTGAAAGTATTGCGACCATAGGTGCTGGTGCTTGTACTTACATTGTGGGTCCGGTAACTGGTTCAGCTTTAGGAGCTAGTTCAGAAGTAATAGCTATAAGTGTGGCTACAGGAATTATTAAAACTGTTTTTCTCACAATTTCGACACCTCTAATAGCGCATAAAATACAGTTGAACAGCCCCCATTCTGCAATAGTTTTTGGAGGATTATTGGGTACCACAAGTGGTGTTATAGCTGGTCTTGCAGCCACAGACGAAAAGTTGGTACCATATGGCGCTCTAACGGCTACATTTTACACAGGATTAGGTTGCTTGTTGTGTCCTTCAGTATTTTACCTATCACTCAAACTATTGAATTTTTAACCCGAAATAGCCAATAGACATTCTACTACGAGTTGAAATCACTTCAAAATCAACCACTTTAATTACCTAGGCAAATCCTGGCTTTTCACTTTTCACCCATAGGAACGGTAACCTATTTGACCTATATTCATCTTTCAATACAAATAAAACATAAAACTGAAAGAAAACACGACTGCTTTAACCAAACATTGTGATTAATGTTAATTGTTTCGAATTGCCCCTGCTTGATACGCTATTATAGCTAAAGTAAAGTTTCATAAACCAATGAATGCCATTTATAAAAATGAAATATGAAAATCCAAGATAAAACAATTGCAAAAGGCTTTATCCTATCAGGGCTGATCAACTTAACCGCCTTAATTTTTTCAAGGTTCTTTAGCAATTCAACCATTCCTGAATAGGATCCGGTGGTCGTGTCAAATTTTGGCATATTAATGATTGTAATTTAGGGATTAGCTTATATTTCTGTTGCCTACACTTATTTTTATGAAACAACTAAAAAGTCGCGCACAGCCAAAGAAAATGTAGAGGTTGTAGGTGTCCTTCTCTACCCAGAATTGGTTAAAGATTTGTTTGACTTTGACCTTAAGAAATCACAACATCAAGTCAACTATAACTTGCAGCAAGTTCATGTCAATAAACTATTGGAGCATTATAGGGAAAGCATAAGCATATTACTTGACAATCCGGAACTGGCAGAAGAACAATTAATCAAGAACAAACTGCGTGAGTTTATTCTATTAATGACAAAAACGGTTAGGGCCCCTTCCGAAATTGACTTTTTATCCTCTATGTTCAAACCAAATTTTGTCAAATTTGAAGAAGTTATCATGCATAACCTGTATTCCAGTTTGGACCTGCCTGAGTTTGCCTCTTTATGCCATATGAGCTTGTCCACTTTCAAAAGGAAATTCAATGACGTTTACAATGAAAGTCCCGCAAAGTATTTCACAAAGATGAAAATGAAAAAAGCTGCTGAGATGCTTATTCATAATGATTTAAGAATTTCAGATATCGCTTATGATTTAGGCTACGATTCCTTAACGACCTTTAATAGAGCCTTTAAACAAGAAACAGGAAAGTCAACGTCTGATTATCGTTTGACCTAAATTGATTAGTTAATGAGCCTAATCGTATAAAGATATGTTAATCAAACCATGATCTTTGCTTTATCAAAACAAAAGCAAAAAGTCATGAAAAATAACGTAGGAAAAACAGATAGAGTAGCCAGAGCTATTCTCGGTTTGGTGATCATTTTAATAGGTGTCTATTTTAAAACGTGGTGGGGAGCAATCGGTGCTGGTATTATCCTCCCAGGGATTCTGGTATCCGACCCACTTTATACAGTTTTAGGAATCAACACAAACAAAAAATAAGTTATGAGCAGTAATTTTATAAGCAAATACGGTAATTGGGCATTAATTACAGGAGCCACTTCTGGTATTGGCGCAGAGTTAACTAGTCAAATTGCAGCAAAAGGAATAAATGTTGTTTTAGTGGCACGAAAGGAAAAAGAACTTGCAGAACATGCGATCTCAATTGAAGAAAGATATGGTGTAAAAACAATTTCTGCCGATTTATCTACTAATGAAAGAGTAAAAAAAGTAACTCAAATAAGTAAAAAAATAGGCTTACTGGTTTTGGCAGCTGGACTCGAAGTAAATGGTGCTTTTGAGAAAAATTCAATAGAAAAAGAACTGCAAACCATACAACTGAATGTAGTTGCAACATTAGCGTTAACGCATCATTTTAGTAAAGGGATGGTAGAATGAGAAAATGGTCAGAAAAGCCATAGACCAAAGTAAGATATAAAAAAACACCCAATAACTAAGCATTCCGGAGGCTATAACAACATAGTCTAATTACCCTATTGAACAAATGAGTGGTATAATCCTATTTGGCTTCATCGTCAAGTTCGAGCAGGCCCAAGATGCCCAACCCTGATGAGCTAGGCATAAGGCATCGTTGGTGAGTTAACTTTGGTTTTTATCGGTCATGTTTATCGACCTTCGTGGCCCTTTAAACTGCAAGGAAAACACGGTACTTTTTGACAAAATTTTTCAATGATGGTTTGGTTTTTTTTTCATAGCTTAAAAGATCAAACCTTAAATATGCAATATACCTTCTATTAGGTGATGATCCGCCGCGGCGGACAAAATCAGCCAATCGTTATCATTTATTACTTTAAAAAAATACATTTCCCCTATGACATTCCTTTTTGTTTTATTCTTTGTAATTGTAATTGGTTTCATTGGTTTTTATTGGAAACGAAAAATTGACACAAAATGGATTTTACCAAGCGAGCCTTTCCCAGCAGATTGGCGAACAATACTGATTGACAACATTTCCTACTATAGGTCATTGTCCGATGATGAGAAAAAGAGATTTGAATACAAAATCCAAGAGTTCCTATTGAATTGCAAAATAACTGGAATAAAAACGGATATAAATGTAACTGATAAAATACTTGTTGCGGCCAGTGCCATTATTCCAATATTTGGGTTTCATGATTGGAAATACATCAATCTTAATGAGGTGTTAATTTATCCAACATTGTTTAATGAGAAATTTGAAACAGGAGGTTCAGACAGAAGGGTTTCAGGAATGGTCGGAAATGGCCCTATGGAAGGGGTAATGATTCTATCTCAAAAAGCTTTGAAACTTGGATTTCAAAATGAATCTGACAAGAAAAACACTGCCATTCATGAGTTTGTCCATTTAATAGATAAAATAGATGGGTCAGTAGATGGTATTCCTTCCTCCCTTATGGAAAAGCAATATGCCATCCCATGGCTTGACTTAATCAATAAAATGCTAGTGGAAATACAGGATGGAAAGTCTGACATAAACCCCTATGGAGGAACCAATCAAGCCGAGTTCTTCTCTGTTGCAAGTGAGTACTTCTTTGAGCGACCAAAATTACTAAAGCGAAAACATCCTGAGCTTTACAAGCTTTTAGAGGGGATATTCAAACAAGACATGTCCAAAAGAAACCTAAGTAAGTAACCTATTAAAACCGGATTCGAAGACGTTGATAAGTAAAGTTTAGGTAGCTAACTTAGGTCGGGATTTTATCAGCATTGTTGCTAAAAAAAAGCAACTATGCCGCCAAAATCGAGTCCCTTCTATTTCGCTGCCACGGGTTCTCACCAGTGGTTTTTGTTGTTGAAGCCCTTCAAGCTTCCATGGTTTCCTTTGGAAATTCTATGGTTAGGTATCAATCCATAAAGAGTTAGATGGAATAATTTATTGCGGTGAAATTATCTGATCGAAAATTCCTATCTTTAAAATATGGCTTGGTAATGGTGAAATCCTTCTCACTGATGATTTCGAAATGAAATCATCACCCAACCATTGTGATCAATTAAAATGAAAATACTTCTAACAGGTGCAACAGGATATATTGGTAAGCGACTGCTCCCCGTTCTAATTGAATTGGGCCATGAGGTCGTTTGTTGTGTTAGAGACATTAAAAGATTCAATCCTCCTGAATCTTTAAGAGAAAGTATTACGGTGCTTAAAATTGACTTATTAGATGAAAAGTCACTAGAAAGTATTCCAGTAGATATTGATGGTGCATATTATCTGGTGCACTCCATGTCATCATCTGGTGACTATCAATCCTTGGAAGAAACTTCTGCAATAAACTTTAGAAATGCACTTAAAAGAACCAAAGTAACTCATGTTGTTTATTTAAGTGGTATTGTTAATGAGGTGGAACTGTCCAAGCATTTGACCTCAAGAAAGAATGTGGAATTGGAACTTAGCAAAGGTGAATATAATTTCACAACATTAAGGGCCGGAATCATTATTGGGTCTGGTAGTGCTTCTTTTGAGATTATTAGAGATTTAGTTGAGAAACTACCAATTATGGTTACACCAAAATGGCTGCATACCAAATGTCAACCCATTGGGATTTCAGATGTTATTGCATTTCTTTCCAAATCATTATTCAATCCAAAAACGTTTAATCAAAATTTTGATATAGGTGGTCCAGATATCTTGTCTTACAAAAACATGCTCTTGGATTTTGGAAAAATGCGGCATTTAAAACGTAAAATTTTCGTCATTCCAGTAATGACTCCCAAACTTTCTTCCTACTGGCTATATTTTGTTACCTCTACATCATACACGCTCGCCACATCTCTAGTGCACAGTATGAAAATAGAAGTGATTTGTCGGGATAATCGGCTGAACACTATTCTTGGAGTCGAACCCTTAAGTTATAAAGAATCTTTAAAAAGGGCATTTAGTAAAATTGAAAACAACGAAATTCTTTCAAGCTGGAAGGATGCATATTCTAGTAGCGGTATAAATTTTAACATATCCGAATTTATACGAGTACCCTCTTTTGGCTGTTTTAAAGATAGCAGAACGAGGACTATTGAAAATCGTGAAGATTGTTTAGATAAAATCTGGAGTATCGGTGGAAACAATGGGTGGTATTATGGGAACTGGCTATGGAAAACTAGAGGTTTTATAGATGAATTATTTGGAGGTGTTGGACTTAGACGAGGTCGAACCAATCCATCCACGATTAATGTTGGAGATTCTATCGACTTTTGGCGCGTATTATATGCTAGCAAAGAAGATGGGCGTTTACTCTTATTTGCTGAAATGAAACTTCCTGGAGAAGCTTGGTTAGAATTTAAGGTTGTAGACCATAAACTTATCCAAACAGCAACTTTCAGACCTTTAGGCTTAGCCGGTAGATTGTATTGGTATGCTGTGTTTCCTTTTCATGGCTTTATCTTCAAGGGGATGCTAAAACAAATCACAGGTTAGAAGCCGGCCGTGGCTTTATCCTTACCGTTCTCACACCATCCCGGTCGACATTGCTTCTCCTACCTGCCTTTAATCAAGGGGTTTCGCTAAAATGCCCATTTCCCCGAATTATCCCTCCCCTTTTATTCACTATTGGCAAAAAGCCAAACTAAGAAAGGATTGTTTAATGCTCTATGAAGTATTTATATTTTATTAAAATACTAGTTTTTATTAATGTGAAATAAATTTATATATTTGTTTATAAAAATCAATATTTAATTTTTGATAGCATGAAATTTCAATTTTTAGCCGTTTGCATACTAATTATGATGGCAATTTCAATTTCTGGTGGGTATGCTGCTAACTACTATATTTCTAATGAAACCGGTAATGACAATCGAACCTTGGAAGAAGCACAGCATCCTGCCACTCCATGGAAATCGATTGAAAAAGTCAATACCCAGTTCAATAATTTTAAACCTGGGGATGCCATTCTGTTTAAAAGAGGAGAGACTTTTTTTGGAACCTTACATATTAAAGCTTCAGGATCGGCTACTTCACCAATAATAATTGGGGGCTATGGATTAGGATCAAAGCCTATAATTACTTCTTTCCAACCCGTTAAGGGGTGGAAAGCTATAGGCAACGGTATATTTGAAAGTATTGAGCCTGTCAATTCAAATACTGTCCAAGTGCTTTTAATCAATGGAAAGATCAATGAAATGGGAAGGTATCCAAATGTTGGTATCGAAAATGATGGGTATTTGACAATTAATAAGGTTGGAAACAATGTGATATACAGTGACCAATTAATCAGTTCCCATAACTGGAAAGGTGGACATGTAGTGATCAGGGCAAAGGATTGGATTATAAATAAGTACGAAATTGAATCACAAACTAGTCAGCAAATTCAATACAATGGAAGCATCAGTCCCTACAAAGCACAAGTGGGTTATGGTTTCTTTATCTCGAATCACATCAATACGCTTGATTCATTTGGTGAATGGTATTTTAACCCTTCAACAAAAAAAATAAATATTTATATGGGAAACGTGGACCCTTCTACAATGGCAGTAGAAGTAAGTACGCTGGACCACTTACTGACAAAAGACTACCTTGACAGTAATATCGCCATTGAAAACATTCAATTTAAAGGAGCCAACGAAAATATCCTTCAATTGGAAGGGGGAAATAACATTAAAATAAGTGATTCTGAAATTGCCTTTTCCGGTAAAGATGGTATCCTCGCCCTAAGTGTTTTGAACCTAGTAATAGAGCGCAATATTATCCAGAATACCTATAACAACAGCTTTTACTTAAGGTATGGGAATAATGGAGCGATTATCCAAGACAATGAGATCAGCAACACCGCTTTGGTCGCTGGAAGAACAAGAAATGATGACGCCGCGGGAATAGGAATTTTCGTTGGTGGAGAGAATATATTGGTCCAAAACAATTCGATAATTAAAACGGGGTTTAATGGTATTCAATTTAATGGCAACCATACAGTTATTAAAAATAACTTTATCGATACATTTTGTCTGATAAAAAGTGACGGTGGAGGAATTTACACTTTTGGAGGTACAGAATACCAAAGTTACACAGATAGAAGAATTGAAGGAAATATCGTGGTAAATGGAATAGGCAATATTGGTGGGGTTCCTGAAAGGGGGGTCGATTTCAAGCTATTGGCAGAGGGTATTTTTTTGGATGATAATTCAAACAACGTTGAAATCGTTGGCAATACTATTGGTAATACCACAAATAGTGGACTGAAAATAGCCAACGGTAACACCATATATGTATATGACAATTTGTTTTTTAACAATCATTCTGCCATTACATTGGGGAATAGTATAATTGGCAATGATACCCGAAAAGTAAACATCGAGAACAACCAATTTTTCACGAAGCTTGCTGATCAATATTCTTATGCTGTCAAAACCTATAAAAATGACATTCCCTTGATGGCTGATTTTGATAAAAACTACTTCTTTAGACCTCTAGGTGATGAATTTAGTATCCTCCACCAATACCTAAAAAATGGGAAAATAGAAGAAACATTGGATGATCTGGCCCATTGGAGTGCAAAATATAATAAAGATAAAAATTCCACAAGTAATGCAATTGACATTTCAACCTATACTATCGGTAAGAAAATTGGAAATAGCCTATACCCTAATACCTCTTTCGATAAAGATGTTGCAGGCTTATCCTGCAACGATTGCCAACAAACATGGGAGGCGAATAGTAAATTATTTGGAGGTGCACTTAAAATCACCAGTTCCGGATCAAGTTCAGTTAAAATAAATTTAGGTACTTTAAAAAAGGATAAAACCTACCTATTGTCATTGAAGGGTTATGCTACTGTGGAGAGCCATCTTGAGTTTAACTTAAGATTTACTAGTAGTCCTTGGGAGCGATTGTCTCCGATTACAACATTTGAAATCAATGCTGAAGTCAATTCTTATGAAGTGCTTGTTTCTCCATACCAGGATGAAAGTGAAGTATCACTGATGATCCACTCTTCTGAGGAAAACATCACCTATTGGCTGGATGATTTGGAATTTGTAGAAGCAGAAGCCTCATTTATCAATCCCGAGGAAGTAATGGTATTCGAGTTTAACCCTACAAAAAGCGATAAAACCATAAGCTTGTCAGGCACTTATGTAAATGCTAAGTTAGAGGAGTTTTCAGGCAATATAACAATACCTCCTTATGGATCATTGGCACTTATCCGCATCTCTGAAAAAAACAAACCTAATGAAAATTTTCAGGGTTTGTATTACCATACTGGCAACGAAGGCACGGTAAAGTTCAATGATCAAAATTTCGAAAAAATTAATGATGAATTCATAACATCTCCAAATTCCAAAACCAATACCAACATTGCAGCAAGCGATGAAAAAATTTTCCAATCGGAGAGTTACGCTTCCTTATTGGAGTTTCAAATACCTGTTGAAAATGGTGCCTATACGATTTTTACCTTGCACAATGAACTCTGGTTTGGACAAGCAGGACTTGCTTCTAAAGCTGGAAAAAGGGTTTTTGACATTGCCTTACAAGGCGAAGTTTTAAAAAGTAATTATGATCTTTTTAAAGAAAATAAAAATTATCCTATGCTACTATCTTTCGAAAACATAGTAGTGAACGACGGGAAATTAACCCTAGAAATAAATGCTAAAGTCAATAATGCCAGTATTTCAGGAATTGCCATCGTAGGAACCGAGGCAAATGATGCAAGCATAGCTGCTAGTTTGAGAAGCCTTCAACAATATTATAACAGTAAACACAAGGAACTGGAGTTCTTCCCGAATATATATGAAGGTATTCGTACCTTTCCCAACCCTGCTAAAGAAACTGTAACTTTGGAGATAAGTGCGGAAATTGGGAAAGGAAGCATCTTTATTCACAACATGAACGGTGACTTGGTTAACCATTTCGATTGGATTAAAACCCCTGGAATTCCGCTCAACATCCCGATAGAAAATTTATCAAAAGGCATGTATCTTATATTTGTTAGCAATGAAAACACCATCGTTTACCAACAAAAACTGATTGTGAGTCCCTAACAGAAATCCGGTACCATCAAAATCGTTAAAAGTAAACAATAGGATGAGTGTAACCTATGCCGTCAATAGATAGATCCAAATAGCATTGGTATATTTATTTTTGAGCAATCATTTTAAAAGGTTCGGAAATCAATATTTTAGATAATACATTGACTTTTGACGAAGGCCTCATGAAGCCTGAGGGGCTTCAACAATAATAACCACGGGTTGTAATCAGTGGGGTTTAAAATTAAAAATCCCGTCCCAATTTAGCTTCACAACGTTACTTTTTCAAACTCATGGAATCCGGCTTAAACTGATTTCAATTAAATAAATATTCTTAAATTGAAAAAAATATATGAAAACGATACGCAAGACACCAGAAGGTGCATAAACTATGGTACCAAACGCTAGATGATGACCACCATAAAACATTCCCATTTATGAAAATGTATATAGTCGTAAAAGACAACATTCCAGATAAATTAATCCCTGTTATTACTGCTCATGCTTCCTTGGCCTGTTATAAAAAAAAGGAAACATTGTCATTCACTGAAATAAATATTCGATAAACTTGCAACGGGACTCTGAAAATGGGGATCATTCTCCCCCAAGCGATTAATAGCTAATAACCAACACATTGTTAAGAATCAACTAAAAATAATGGGATTTAATATTGTACTATTTGAGCCGGAAATACCCATGAATACAGGGAATATTGGCCGACTTAGTTTAGGCTCCGGATCAACGTTACACCTTGTAAAACCCTTTGGATTTGAATTAAGTGACAAACGATTAAAAAGAGCTGGACTGGATTATTGGAAGCATATTTCGATCTTTATTTATGAGAATACTAACGACTTTTATACAAAAAATAAAGGCAAACATTTTGCTTACTTCTCAAGTCATGGAACAAAAGATTACTGCTCAATTGATTATAAAGACGACATGTTTCTGATATTTGGAAAAGAATCAACTGGCTTACCTGAAAGTATAGTGGAAGAAAATGCTGATTTGGTCTATAATATCCCTATTTACAGTCCTCATATCCGGAGTTTAAACTTGGCCAATGCAGTTGCTATCGTTGTATATGAAGGTATAAGAAACATAAAAACACAATAAAACATGTCTTCAGAAAAGCAAAAACAAGAGAAAGAAAGGCTACATCCACGCAACAAAAACCGAGAGAGATATGACTTAAGTGCATTATCAGTCGCTATCCCAGCATTGAAAAATCACATTCGACCCAGCAAATTCGGAGTAGCATCAATCGATTTTACAAACCCAGTTGCTGTAAGACTTTTAAACCAAGCAATACTCCATCATTATTACGGGATAAAACACTGGGAATTCCCTACGGAGAATTTATGTCCCCCAATACCTGGAAGAGCAGATTACCTCCATCATATTGCTGATATATTAGCCGAAAATAATTTTGGTGCAATCCCAACTGGTGACAAAATCACCTGTCTTGATATTGGCTTAGGGGCCAGTTGCATTTACCCCATTATTGGTGTTGCAAGCTACGGATGGCAATTTATTGGATCTGATATTGATCCAAAATCAATTGCCTCGGCCCAGCATATTGTTGATGTAAATTCTTCCTTAAAAGGTAAAATTGAATGTCGCTTACAAAAAGATCCTACAGCTATTTTTAACGGAATAATTAGCCCTGAAGATAAAATCGATTTAACGATAAGTAACCCTCCTTTTCATTCATCTATTGAAGAGGCTCAAAAAGGAACACGGAGAAAAATAAAGAACCTATCGGGTAAAAAAGTAAAAATACCTGAACTCAATTTTTCAGGAATAAGCCATGAGCTTATATTTGATGGCGGGGAAGCTAAGTTTATTCAGCATATGATTAGCGAAAGTAAAAAGTTTTCTAAAAACTGTTACTGGTTTTCAACATTAGTATCAAAAGAGTCAAATCTTAAAAAAATTTATAAATTATTAGAAAGTGTTGGCGCAAAAGAAGTCAAAATGATCCCCTTGGGAACAAATAATAAATCTAGCCGAATTGTAGCTTGGACATTCCTCTCAAATGATGAAAAAGAAGCGTGGAAAAAAAAGAGATGGTAAACTCCAATGTAAAATCAGGAATAACATAGGTACAAAAACCTTTTAAACAATCTTATTAAATGACTTAGCATTAAAAGTATCTCCTAGCGAAATATCTCCAGTTTCAAAACCTTTCTTAAACCACCTTAACCGTTGTTCAGAGGTACCATGCGTAAAAGAGTCAGGCACTACCCTACCCGATGACTGCTTCTGCAACCGATCATATCCGATAGCATTGGCCGCATTCAAAGCCTCTTCGGTACTCGCCAATATTGTCGCACTAAGGTCTGCCAGTTCATTCTCTTCTTCAGTACCTTGATAAGCGGCCGTAAATACTTGCTGATCACTATTTCCAAGAATTAAATCGCTAAGCAAACTCAAGGGATTGTTACCAGTAATAAAAGAAAACACAATAAACAAGCCTGCAATGATCAACCCGACTTTTGAAAAAAGGATTTTGATCAATGGGCCCATCAGCATAGGACTGAAACCACCAAAACCTATTTTGGGACCGGATTGACCCCTTCGGTCATCCACATTTGAACTTTGACCTCTACCTTGCCATTTCATATTAAGAAAATATTTGGGTTTCAAGGCAAAGCATACCTATGAAATGATGCGGAAACAGCAAAAAAGTGACTGATTTTGTCCGCTGCGGCGGATCATCACCTAATAGAAGGTTTATTGCATATTTAGAGTTTTAAGGTATTTTGCAAGTGTTTTATTAAGTGCATATCCAGAAGAACATGAAGATGGTAAAAAAAGTACCCGTGCAGGAGTTGATCTCGGGATATCAGCAAAGCTAACATTTAAATAAACTATATTAAGTCCGTAAAACGTAGGTATTATGAATTTGAAAATGTACTTGGGTAGTAACATTGTTATTGGAATACTGGTATTGAATCTGTTTTGCTCATGCTCCGGGCAAGAAAAGAAAAAACCAAACATCCTCATTATCATGGCGGATGATATGGGGTATTCTGATTTGGGAAGTTTTGGAGGTGAAATAGCTACCCCTAACCTGGATAGATTGGCCCAGGGGGGTATAAAATTTACGCAATTTTACAATGCTGCCAGATGCTGCCCTACCCGTGCATCGCTGCTCACCGGGCTATACCCTCACCAGACAGGAATAGGTAGTATGACCAATGACATGGGTGTTCCCTCCTACCGGGGCGATCTAAACGATCAATGTGTTACCATTGCCGAAACCTTGAAAGAGAGCGGTTATCAAACCTTTATAAGTGGCAAATGGCACGTAACCAAACACGTTGACTTTTGGAGAACATGGTTAACAGAGGATCAAAAAATACAGACGTCCAAGCACAATTGGCCCCTTCAGAGAGGATTCAATGAATTTTTTGGTACCATCCATGGTGCCGGAAGTTATTACTATCCCACTACGCTTACAAAAGACAATACACCAATAGACCCGGAGGAGAACTTCTATTATACGGACGCAATAAGCGACCATGCCTCCGGAGTTATCAGAAGGCTTGGAGAAGAAAGGGAAAACGAAAAACCTTTTTTTGGATACATAGCATACACGGCACCCCACTGGCCATTACATGCCTTACCGGAGGACATCCAAAAATACAAGGGCAGGTACGACAAGGGTTGGGATAAAATGCGGGAAGAGCGGATGACAAGAATGAAAGCTTTGGGGTTAATACCGTCTGAATGGAAACTAAGCGATAGAGATCCGGACATCCTTCCCTGGGAAGAAACAGCTAATAAGGAATGGTGGGCGGCAAGCATGGAGGTCTATGCGGCGATGGTGGACCGAATGGATCAGGGGATAGGAAAAATCATTCTTGCTTTAGAGGAAATCGGACAATTGGACAATACACTTATTTTCTTTCTGCAGGACAATGGTGGCTGTGCAGAGGTTTTGACCGATAAGTGGCCTAGATCCCTCCATTTTCCAGCCTATGCAAGAGACGGAACGCCTATTCTGAGAGGAAATGATGTGACGGTATTACCAGGACCAGAAGATACCTATATGAGTTATGGTGCTGAATGGGCAAACCTTAGCAATACACCCTTTCGCCTGTACAAGCATTATATCCATGAAGGTGGCATCTCTACACCGCTGATTGCCTACTGGCCGAAAGGAATTCAGCAACCTTCGAGAGCTTCCGATCAATTGGGGCATATCATTGACATAATGCCCACATGTGTGGAAGTAGCCGGAGCAACCTATCCTATTGAATACAAAGGAGAAAAAATTAAACCCATGGAGGGACAAAGCCTTGTTCCGGTATTTCAAGATCAAACTTTTGACCATAATGCTATTGGATGGGAACACGAAGGAAACAGGGGCTTCAGAGACGGAAAATGGAAATTGGTAGAAAAAAACAATCCTGGACTGGCGTGGGAACTCTATGACATGGAAACCGATCGAATGGAGCAGCATAACCTGGCGAAAGCACAACCTCAAATTACCCAATCGATGATTGAAAAGTACGAGAATTGGGCTGACCATGTTGGGGTTGTAAACTGGGGAGACCGATAAGGATCACCTACTGGCGGAAAGCTTCAGTGACTATTACCGGCATCGCTGGTGAGAGCCGTCCGTTTCCTTCCTATTCCGGGAATATCCTTTAGTCTTTCTTGACCAAAGTATTTTACCCAATTTTTATTTTGTTTGAAACGAACCAGATGAAATCCCCCATTTTTTCACAAGTTCATCCTAAAGCGTTTTGTTAAACTACCCAAATCATCCACCCGCTAATGTAGTAATCCGTCCCACTCGATATTTTTAGTGATCCAGAATTAGATGAAAGGTAAAATAACAGACTTTTTGGTTAATATGTTGTATAAATAACTGAAACCTTAAATCTAACTTTAAATTATATTTCAAAATTAGACAAAGCAATATGAAACTAAATTTTACCTATTTATTCCGGCGACTCATTTTCGGCTCCGGTCATTTCCTGAAGTATTTCATTTTGCAGCTACTTGTAGTACCAATGGTATTTGCTGCATCATCCTCTTTTGGAAACATTGAGAAAAAAAGCATTTATGTAAAAAACATAAATTCCTTATTAGCTATTAATGAAAATTTTGAGACTGAAGAGGGTTTCCTGTCATCTATAAAAATGGCTCAAATTACTGGTACAGTAATAGATGATAATGGTGATCCATTACCCGGAGCCACTGTTACTGTAGCCGGAACAACAACCGGAACCGTTACGGATTTGGATGGAAATTATACCATAAATGCTGAGAATGGTTCATCGTTGGTATTCTCATTTATAGGATTTGAAAGCCAGAAGGTACCTATTGGAAATCAATCAGAAATAAATATAACCTTGCAGTCCAATGTTTCCTCATTAAATGAAGTTGTCGTTGTTGGATATGGTACCAAAAAGAAAATAAACCTAACTGGTGCAGTCTCAACAGCACGTGGTGAAGATATGGCCAATAGACCAGTAACCAATGTTCAGCAGGCTTTACAGGGTTTAGTTAGTAATTTGGTAATTTCACCAAATAATGCAGGCGGAGAGCCGGGAGCAGATATGGCTATGACTATCCGGGGTTTAGCATCATTTGAAGGAAACACCGCTCCCTTTGTTTTGGTGGATGGGGTTCCCATGAGCATAAACGACATAGACCCTGTCGATATAGAATCTGTTTCTGTTTTAAAAGATGCCGCCTCAACATCTATATATGGTGCACGGGCAGCTTACGGAGTTATCTTAATTACCACCAAAAAAGGTAGTGCAGGATCAAGAATTTCCTATTCAACAAATGTCGGGTTTAGTAGTCCCACTATATGGCCTAGATTACAGGGAGGAACAGACTGGGCACATGCATTGAATGATGCAAGAACCAATTTTGGAGCTTCTCCATTTTATCCGGACGAAGCTATTGCCCGATTGGAGATGAATTTAGCCAATCCAGGAAGTGCACCCGGGATGTTGCCAAATGCATCCGGTGATAATTGGAACATTTTGAACACCGGTACAATTGGTGTAGCAAATGACGGTATTAGTGATTTGATCATGAAGGATAATGCTATCAGAGTGAAACATAACCTGTCTATTTCAGGTGGAAACGAAAATGTTAATTATTATTTGTCTGGCGGCTTTTATGATGAAGAGGGACTATTGAGATTTGGTGATGAATCTTTTAACCGATTTAATATAGATGCTAAAATCGGAGCCAAAGTTACTCCCTGGATGAACCTTGATCTTTTTGTTAAATACAAATCTGAAAGTGAAGATTTTCCATGGAATCAAAACTTTGGACGTGCCTGGTACATGAACTGGATAGGCAAACTGAAATTTGGCACACCTGCCAAGTATCCTGGGACAGATATTTGGACCCAACAAACGCGCGTGGAAGAATGGAAAAAAGTGAGGCAAACCATCACAGATAACCAAATAGTCATTTCACCTAAAATAGAAATAACGCCAATAAAAGGTTGGGTGACGACTTTACAAGTGAATTACAGGTCTACCCAAATTGAAGACACAAGAACTGGCTTACAATACCAGTGGGTCAGACCAAATGGAGATATTGATTTTAATCCTCAAAACCGTGAATCAACTGAATATCAAAATGAATTGAGAAGAAATACCTATCTCTCACCTAACCTCTATTCATCTTACTCAAGGGTATTAGGAAAACATGATCTTCAACTTATGGTTGGATACCAACAAGAGGAGTACAACTTCAGTGATTTGGGTGCAAGAAGTTTCTTCTTATTGAGTGACGCCATTCCATCGATCAGTACAGCGGTAGGGGATCAACTAGTTACTGACGCAATCGGACACTGGACTACGCGGAGTGCATTTGGAAGATTTAATTATATTTTTGACGAAAAGTACTTGCTAGAAGTTAACATAAGAACCGATGGATCATCCAGGTTTGAGGAAGCAGAACGATGGGGAGTATTTCCTTCAGTATCTGCTGGATGGATAATTTCGGAGGAGAACTTTTTTTCGTCAAATAAATTTATAGACCTTTTGAAAATAAGAGGTTCTTATGGAACCTTGGGAAATCAGGATGTGGACAATTATTTATTCATTCCCACAATGTCTATTAATCAAACAAATAACTGGTTATTTGGTAATGATAGAGCCTGGTCAGTTCGTGCACCAAATCTTAATAGCGTGAATTTATCATGGGAAACGGTATCAACATTAGATCTGGGTATTGATGCCTACTTGCTGAATAATCGATTGGGATTTACTTTTGGGGTATATGAAACAAGGACATCCAACCTGGTTGGTCCGGGACAACCCCTTCCAGCCGTATTGGGATCAACAGTGCCTAAAAGAAATGAAGGAGAAATAAAAACACGCGGATGGGAGCTTGAGCTTTCATGGAAAAACAGGGTAAACCAGGATTTCCGCTATGAAATCAGAGGCCAATTGGCTGATTACAGAAGCACCGTGGTGGATTATAACAATCCGTCCGGTTTGTTGAATACCTTTTACCCAGGACAGGATCTCAATGAGATCTGGGGATACCGGTACGATGGACATTTTCAAACAGAAGCGGCAATTAATGAAGGGGTAAATCAAAGCTTTATATATTCCGGAGTGTGGAGAACTGGTGATTTCAGATACGCCGATTTGAATGAAGATGGTAAAATTGATATCGGAAACAATACTGTTAATGACCCTGGAGACCTTGAAATAGTAGGCAATACGACACCACGATACACCTATGGTCTTAACTTGAGCGCACAATATAAGAATTTTGATATTTCCGTGTTTTTCCAAGGAGTGGCTAAAAGAGACTGGTCTTTTGGAACAAGTTCCGTATTCAGGGGGCCTGCAGCAGGCCCTATGCACAACAATGTCTTAGAAGGCCATATGGACTACTGGCGTGACGAAGCAAGTGTTTTAGGCCCTAATCCAGGCGCCTATTTCCCAAGGCCTTATGCTCAGTATTTTGGAGAAAATGTCAAAAATTACGGACGTCCTACCGATCACCTTATGCAAAATGCGGCCTATTTAAGGCTTAAAAATCTGCAGATTGGGTATTCGCTTCCTAAAAAAATTGCTGAAAAGGTATTAATGACGAATGCCAGGATCTATGTATCGGGTGAGAATCTTTTAACCTTTACCGATTTAATGTTTTTTGACCCTGAAGCACTTGCTGGAAGATGGTATGGTGCTGGTGATGCTTATCCTTTGAGTACTACCATGTCTGCGGGAATAAACCTTAACTTCTAAAAATCAACACAATGAAAAAAATATTTTATATACTTATACTAGTATCGGGAGCATTTTTGTATTCCTGCCAGGAAGATTTCCTGGAGAGATCACCTCTTGATCAGATATCTGATCCTGAATTCTGGAACAGTCAATCCGATCTGGAGTTGTTTCTCAACTCATTTTATGACTCATTTCAGGGATGGCCAGCCTCCGGTGGTGGAAAGGCACCAACTAAGGACGAGGGAACAGACCTTGCGTTAGAAGGACTCAACTCTTTTGGCGGCACTTTAACTGAGCGTATGGACGGTGTATTGAATGTTCCGGGTTCTGGTGGCGGCTGGAATTGGGGAAATATTCGAAACATAAACTATTTCCTTGCCAATGTAAATCGCGTTGAAGAGGGTGGTAATATGAGAGAACATTATATTGGTGAGGGACATTTTTTCCGGGCATGGTTTTACTATGAAATGTTTAAGGATTTTGGAGCTTTACCAATAATTACGGTACCAGTTACAGCAGAAGATGATGACATTTTGTATGGCAGCCGTGCTGACAGGACAGCCGTTTTTGATTTTATTCTCAGCGATATTGATATGGCTATCTCCAAAATGGAGTATAGCAGCCAATTGGCAACTCCCGGAACCAGGTTGAGTAAAGATATTGCCTTATTGTTTAAAGCAAGAGCAGCTCTATACGCAGGTACATGGGAGAAATACCATCAGGGCTCAGTCTTTGAAGGGAAAACGGATGGAACCGATTATATACAACAAGCTGCGGCCGCTGCCAAGCAGATCATTGATGATGGGAATTTTTCTCTAGTAACAGGGGATAGCAGCAGCGTCTATTTTGAACTCTTTAATCAGGTAAACTATGTCGGTAATCCGGAAGTGATCTTTTACCAACATTTCGATAGATTAATTGGTGACAGCTTTAGTAATCAATTGTGGAACTGGCCAAACGGTTACGGATATACTTACGAAGCGTCAAAATTTTATTTGAGCAATGATGGCTTGCCCATAGCCGTTAGCCCAAATTTTGTTGGAGATAAAACCTTAGATATTCTTGAAGTGAATCGGGATCCACGACTGGCGCAGACATTTATGGTTCCAGGAGATATCAGAAGGATACAAGGAACGGATACGCTTTATTTTGATGTCCCTGATGTTGACAATAGTGGTACCGGTATAGAATCACAAAAATTTCGCCACATTGTAGTAGACCCTGCAATAGGGATTAACAATGGAAATGTTGATTATATTTTTATGCGTTATGCCGAAGCTTTGTTAATTTATGCCGAAGCGAAAGCAGAGCTGGGTACATTGACGCAGGCAGATGTTGACATGAGCATCAATTCGTTAAGGGATAGGGTCGGAATGCCGCATCTTATCTTGAATAATATAACCCCTGATCCTAATTGGCCTAATTACGGTTATTCTGTGTCCGACATTTTACATGAAATCAGAAGAGAACGCGTAGTAGAATTGTTTGCAGAAGGGTTTCGATTCGACGATTTGATGCGTTGGAGAGCACATGAGTACTGGATGGGAGAACGATTTGTAGGCACATTTGCAACTCCCGAATTAGAGGCATTATTTAATGTTCCGATTAATGCGGATGGTTTTTTTGATCCGTTTCAGAATAGGTTAAGTGGGTCTAACGGAGGATACGGATTTAATCCGGAACGAGATTATTTGATACCCCTCCCAACCAATGAATTAACGTTGAATACCAACCTTGACCAAAATCCAGGTTGGTAAAATATACCGTTCTTCTTTTTATGGAAAAGGAAAAAGTTTAAATAAGCAAAGCCAAAGTGAATATACCGTGATCTTTGGCTTTGCTTTTTATTTTTAATATTCCATCTGTAGTTTCAATTAAATTGTGTCTGAAAATAAATTGTATTTTTAGATATATGCCCTTCACCATGAAAAGTAATTTTTAAATTAGGAAGTAATGACTAAAAAGAAAGTTCTTTTAGGTTTTATGCTTTTGATCGCAATGCTTAATAGTGCCTGGTCACAAAGTAATTTATTAGGATTGGGAAATTTTGAAGAGCCGAAGGGAGATTGGTTTGAAGCAGGGGGTGCAAAATTGAATGAGTCGGATGGAGAAAAAATAAAGAATGCAGTATTTAAAAAGGTCGAGCTGAATGGTACTACTGTTCACAAAAATGTGGAAGTAACAGGTCCAACAGCTTCTTCATTAGATGAAAAAGAAGAACCATTCGGACCACTTATGCTACAGGGCGATCATGGACCGGTAGCCTACCGAAAAATTGTACTAAAAAAACGTTGAAAAATAAACTTGTCTAAAATACTGACTATTAAACCCAAAATTTGCGATGCATATCCTATTGAATAATACGGGTTAATGGATTACAGGTTAGATAGATAACGAGCAAAATATCAATCACCACGAACTAACCCTATGATTTATTTACAATTGAACTTCCTGGGTTATCTTATACTGTTACTATGCAATTTTTAGTTTATCAGTACAGCAGATACCTCAAGGGAAAACAACCCTAAAAAACGAGCGTGTGTACACCCTCAAAAAATCGAGAATGATTGATACGCAATTTCCCAATTACGAATCAAAATAATATGACAAAAAGAAAATTAAATCAATTTGTTTTTACAGTTATGGGTTTGTTGGCCTTAATTGTTTTTCCATTCAGCACACTGACCGGGCAAACGGAAAGCCAAGATTCTAAAAACAAGGGAAACAGCTATCAAGCAAATACCGGGGAAGACCTACAGTTAATGGGAAATCGATTTCTGACTTTTGCCTCTGTCGTTCGTGTGAAACAAATCGAAACCTCACGCGATGAGTTCCATGGTGTGGATGAATCGGCTGTTCATAGCCCACGGGAAGCACGTATTTTCAGAGAAGCTATAGAAAAAGCCTGGCCGGGAGCAAGGATGACCTGGGCATTCAGCTGGCTTGCCTTGCAGGATGAGCGCCAAAACTACAGCGATTTAAGAAAACTCATCGTCTCTTACCATAAAAAATACGGCGATGAAATTACCTTTATTCCAGGAGCCTATTTTGCTCCCATGTACAACAGCCGTGAGCAAACGAACCGCGACCTGCATGAAGCTTTGCAGATGGTCTCAGAAATGGTAGGCGATGGGTACCGGCCACTTGCCATAATCGCCGGCTTTATGTCGGCCGATAACCTTAAGTACCTGGCAGAGGAAGAAGACATACACGTATGTCAGGGTACCATATGGAGCCAGTATGCTGTAGACAATGGAGATGGTGATGGCTCTATTGTATACCCGTACTACCCATCCACGGAACATTATGCCAAACCGGCACAAAGCGAAGAAGACTTGATAGACTGTGTAAATCTCGATGGCTGGACGGTCGACTTTCTGAACGCAAGGTATCCTGGCGCCAGAAGAATCGATGGCATTAACTGCGGAAGCCGGATGGGTGTCGGCCCAATCGAAACAGTGATCAGGTTGGGCACAGCACCAGGTGTGCGGCAGATGCTTGCCACAACATCTACCCACTTCGACAAAGGATTCGATCTCAATGGTTTCGCATGGGTAACCACCATTTGGGAACTTAGCCTTGTCGAAGCACGAAAAATATGGCCCGGCTACCAGGGTCGAAACGGCATGGAAGGTCTGGATATTTGGCTCAGTGAAATTCGTCGGCGATGGCCAAATGCCAAGGCCATCACCCATGGAGAGTTTGGAATGCTTTGGAGAGCGCATTTCAAAAACAATGACGAACTGGACTACCGCTTCGTACATCGTGGATCCGGTATCTGTGGATCAGAACCAGAACTAGAGATCCGGTGGTTTATGAACAAAGATTTCCGATTAGCTACCCTAAGAGACTGGATCGCCCAAACTCCCGAGAAAGTGATCGATTTTACCCGTTACGACATTGAGGCCCAGGAACCTGCCGACCCGAAGCCGGGGCATCCTATCCGCAACTGGAGCCTGATGAACCGCCTTAACCAAAAAGGAATTCGGCCACAAGATGTACCAATGAAAATAGAAGAACTATATCCTGAAGAACAAGCGATGATCAAAAGCAGGTACCCGGTGTTGTTTAAAGAAGGACATCCCCTAAGGATAAAATAAGATGGTACGAAAAATTATTTCCCGAAAAGATTCCCTCATTTACGCTTCGGTTGTACTAGGCTGCTTTTTTTTGTTGGCATCATCATGCAAAAGTTCGGAGCACGATGATGAAAAAGATGATCAGCCAAAATATCTTGAACAGGTATCTTACCTGAATGTCAAAATAAATGACAAATTCTGGGGACCAAAAATCAAATTGAGCGGAGAAAATGGTATTCCATCTGTTTTTGAAGCTGGCAAAACTTCATTTGAAAATTTTGACATTGCTTCGGGAAAAATAGACGGAGAACACAACCAAAAGATGGCCAGTGATTCTGATGTTTATAAAATTATCCAGGGGGTAGCCTATTCCCTTCAGCATACACCAGACAAGGAACTGGAAGCCTTCACAGACAGCCTTATTGATAGAATAATTGCTGCACAACAGGATGACGGTTATCTTTTTACCTACTGGACAGCTATTAATCCGGAAAAAAGGTGGACAAATATTAACAAAGACCATGAGCTTTATTGCGCGGGTCATTTCTTTGAAGCTGCAATTGCCTATTACGAAGTAACAGGTAAAAGAAAATTACTGGATGCAGCTATAAAGCTTGCTGATCATATTGATTCCATTTTTGGTCCCGGTAAGCGGATTGAAATTCCCGGTCATCAGGAAATAGAACTGGCGCTATACAAACTTTACAAAACAACCCAAGAGGAAAGATACCTCAAGCTTACAACGTTCTTTATCAATGAAAGAGGAAATCCTGAACGAGTTGATACCATTCCCCCAGGATTTGATCCTAATGCCGGCACACCCAATCGGTGGAGACATCCCTCTTACAGACAAGACCACCTGCCGGTTGATAAACAATACCATGCCACAGGTCATGGCGTGAGGGCAACCTATATGTATTCAGCGATGACCGACCTGGCTCAGGAATCAGGTTCAGACCTGTACCTGCCCGCACTGGATTCGATTTGGAATGATATTACTAGTAAGAAAATGTATGTAACAGCTGGAATCGGGACGCATGAATTTCATGATGAAGGCTTTGGTTTACCGTATAAACTTCCCAATGAATCCGCTTACTGTGAATCATGTTCCGGTATGGGGTTATGCTTCTGGAACAGGCGCATGAACCTATTACATGGCGATGCCAAATATGCCGATTTGGTGGAACTCCTGATGTATAATGCAGCAATATCCAGTGTGAACCTGGACGGAGACATGTTTTTTTATAGAAATCCACTTGAGTCAGAGGGAAAATATAGCAGAAAGCCTTGGTTCAATCCTGCCTGCTGCCCAAGCAGTATGGTGCGGTTTCTTCCGGAAATTGGTTCTTCAATTTATGCAAAAGGCGACAATGAGATTTACATTAATCAATTCATTGGAAATGAGGCTGATATTCAATTAAAAGACAAAAATATCAAGCTGAAAATGGAGACCAACTATCCCTGGGAAGGTAAAGTAAACATTCATGTTAATCCGGGAGAGAATACATCTTTCAAGCTGTTTGTTCGGATTCCTGCCTGGGCAAGTGGGGAGTTTTTAACCGACAGCGATCTCTATACTTTTTCCGGAAACACTGCGGATTCTGATTTAAAAACGGTTATAAAGGTAAATGGCAAACCGGTTGGCAAGTCTGATAAATACAAGGGTTATGTAATTATAGACAGAAAATGGAAGAAAGGTGACCTTGTTGCGCTTGAATTTCCTTTAATTCCACATGGAGTAGTTGGTCATCCCAAAATTGAAGCTGCATTAGGTAAGGTTACGGTGATGCGTGGGCCGGTTATTTACTGCTTGGAAGAAATTGACAATCCTGAATACTTCAATCAGCCCAACAAACCAAAAATTCGGGTAAATGAACTGATTGGCGAATACGATGAAAAGTTGTTAGGTGGTATTGTCAGTATAAGAGGTAAAGCCGTCGATTCAGAAAACAATAACCTGAATCTGCGATTTATCCCTTATTATTCCTGGGCCAACAGAGGAGAAGGAAAAATGAAGGTGTGGACGCCTTTAGTGATTGATAATGAATAGAACGCAAATAGAAATTTCAGATGATAAAGCTAAACCTGGTAAAAATAAAATGATGCTGAAGGATAAATAAAGAACAAGTTGGGCCAATTAACCAGCTCTAAACTATAGAAATGAAAAGAAATCTTACTACAGTACTTTTTTTATTAATCTCTCTGCAGATAGTGGCCCAGGGGCCTGAGGGCTACCTGGAATGCGGACCGGAACAAAATTTTGAAGAGCCAACAAATGGGACACTCACATGTACCCTCCTTTTTTGTTGATGAAACAGAATCTATCGTAAACTTGTTGCACGTGGCAGTTGCAAATCAAGGATTTAATATGGAACTGGATTCTGCTTTCGGCTGGTCGATAAGCAGCCGGTTTGATATAGACCTGGATATGGCTGCAATAAATTTAATGGTTTCTGATCCATTTAGGAACAATCAACCATTAAACAGGAATCGTATGTCTTACCAGCACCGTGGACATGGTAAATATGTAGAGGTTGTACGCTTATTTGGATGGGATGCCATTGGGGAGATGTTTAAAAAAGTGAATGAGGATTATAACCGTGGCATTGTCATCAAAAAAACATCCCATCCGACCGATGACAGAATTTTACAAATGTCTGTTGCCGCAGGTGCGGATCTCCGTCCATTGCTTCACTTTTGGGGAAGGCCACCGGAGAACAACAAAACATTGTCTGACAGTCTTGAGGCGGTACGATTATTACCTTCAAGGGAAATCTTTGAAACACTGGAGCATTATAAATCCATCGTACCTAAATCACTAATCCAGGCTAAGGCCCATGCAAAGTTGATATATCCGGAAGAAGGCCATCCTTCATTTGATGGCCATGACCTAGAGCGGGATATGGCTTTTATCTATAACAGCTGGAATAAAGATTACACAGAGCAATCGATTAAACAAATTGAATTGATCCAGAAGTTATATTTCCCGGAAAGTTGGATAGTTGATTGATAGTACGAACAAAACGAAGAATACAAAGATACGTTGAACTTCTGCACAAGTATTGGGCTAAAAAACATGAAAATCAGAGCCTGATCAATTTCTACCAATTAGCAATCACTGCTTATGGATTGTTATGCCACCGCAAGGAATGGAAGTTGGCCATACCCCAATCGCAACTCGGCAAGGGGTTGAGTATTAATTAGTGTAATAGTTATTATGATGGTTATTACAATTTAGTTATTTTCACTCTATGGAGTATTTGAAGCACGATTGTTTATACGTCCTAAAGAAAAAAGAAAGCAATGAAGGTCAGTGATTTATCTAAAAAAAGCAGAAACCGGATGATTTTGATGACTGCCATTTTTATAATGAGTGGTTTCCAGTACCATCCTCTTTTAATTGACAAAAAGGTAAACGATCTGGACTCAATAACCAATTCAGACACGACCAAACCGTTAAAGGTATATATCCTAGCCGGTCAGTCGAATATGCAGGGATCAGCACATAAACGCACATTTGAAGTTATTGGAGACGATCCGGAGACTTCATACCTGCTGGAAAAGATTCTAGATGAGGATGGTGAACCTGTAGTTTGTGAAAATGCTTACATAACTTATTCAACCAATTTGCAGAGTTCTGACACTATTCTCAGTGGAAGAGTGGAAGTGGGGTATGGTTTTGATCATGAACGTATTGGTCCGGAATATTCCTTTGGCCTTTTTATGGATGATGCCCAAGAAGTACCTATACTGTTAATCAAAACTGCATGGGGTGGAAAATCGCTGGCTGTTGATTTTCGTCCTCCCAGTGCTGGTCCTTATGAACCCAGTAAGGCAGAAATGGAGCGGGGAAAGATCCCAGGTGAAGAAGAGGTAGGGCTTTATTATCGGAAAATGTTCCAACACATAACGGAAACGCTGAGAGATCCTGAAAGCATCAAAAAAATTGTTCCCGGATATAATGAACAGCAGGGATATGAACTGGCGGGCTTTGTTTGGTTTCAGGGATGGAATGATATGGTCAACAGGTACCATATTGAGCAGTATACTAACAACATGGTTAATTTTATTACGGATGTCAGGAAAGAACTTAACGTGCCCCGGTTGCCCTTCATCGTAGGGATTTTGGGAGTTTATGGTACAAATCCTGACAGTCGGCACTTTGATAAAAAGTTGCCCGTAAGTGACTTTCGAAAAACCCAGTTTGCAGCAGTGGAGCAATATGAGCATAAGGCTTCGGCAATGTTTCGCGGGAATGTAAAGGCAGTTGACAGTGGTCCATTCTATGAACTTGAGCTTAGTGATATTTACTGGAAAAGAAGGCTTACCGACAAATGGAAGTGGGACTTGAGCAATGGAAAAATGACGGAAAGAGAAGTGCAGGAACAGCAACAGCGTTATGGTATCAAAGATCTTGAATTAACACCACTGGAACAATCTGTTTGGAACCGTGAGGCATCAAATGCCGAATACCACTACCTGGGCAGTAGTAAAACATTTGTACGGTTTGGGAAAGCACTTGCCGAGACGATGCTTAAAATGGAGCAGAAATGATCTTTTATTGGTTTCATTTGTGTGAATTGCCTTATGCTTTTTGTGAATCAACCCCAGGGGAAGGGTTTTATCCTGATTAGTTGAGTCGATTTACAATTTTAACCTCTTTTAAATTCTGAGATTTAATCATTTTATTTTGCCTGGTCTTAAAAACCAGACCCAAGTACGCACAAATATAAGGTGAGGATCATAACTGCAACTGAAGCTAAAGAACCAGTTAACGTGCTACAATAGTACGGAATTTTGTAAATTATCGTGGGATTCCTGATTTTTCTATGTCTAAGTTGCTAAAGTCCTCCTACTATTTCCCTTTACAGGTCACTATCGATGATCGGGAACCGCTTACGCTGGAAGAAGCGTTCCAGAAAATGGGAAACATGATCATCCGCCGTCAACGCCTGGAATCAGGCGACTACCTTTTTGACGGGGATTTGTTGGTGGAAAGAAAGACCATTCCTGACTTTTGCCATTCCATAAAAGACGGACGATTATTTAGGCAGGTGAAAAATCTGACAAGATGCAAGGTGCCTGCTTGCCTTATTTTGGAGGGAAAGAACAGGCTATTTAAGGAAACGGATTTTTCTCCTCAAGCCATACAAGGTATCCTGCTCTCCATTTCCCTTGCTTTCAGACTTCCAATACTTCGGACAAAAAACTCCCAAGAGACGGTACAGGTAATGTTGCAATGCTTCAAACAACTTACCAAAGACAGGCTGGAGGACATAAGGTTTAATCCCAGGATTTCTTCGTTTAAAAAGAAGAGCAATCCTTTACTTGCCCAAAGAATCCATATCCTGGAAGGCTTTCCTGGAATAGGAACTGACAGGGCAGAAAGGCTTTTGAAGAAGTTTGGCAATCTTCATGCGGTGTTTACGGCAGAGGATGAAGAACTCCTGAAGGTGCCGGGTTTTGGGAAAAAGACCGTTGATCGGCTTAGGGAGATTTTGAAAAAATAGGAAAGTCCAATCGATTTAGCATGTGATTGAGAGGGTATTGGAGTCTTATCATACAAATCATTTACCAGTACCTGGTGAAAAGTTGGATGAGTCATGGAATCAAATTGTGCATTTAACTTTAGGCTTAAAACCGTCCCATTCAGCTCCTACGAATAAAAGGACGGGGTTAAGGAAAAATTTCATGGTATAAAAATTTGCCTGTTGAAGGGATTATCATGGTCTTCCCTTTCCTTTAATTCTTAATGCTCTTTTAAATCGCAAAAGAAAGGCCAAATCCTCTCTGTCACGCTCCTTGTCCCTACCTTTTACAGCAGCTTCTTTCAGCAAAATCAGATCGTCCAGCGAAACAACCTTGATCTCCAATCCATCAATATTTTTTATTTCTGCCCTTTGATAAGCAAATTTGAAATCAATTGTATCAAGTTTTTTCAGGATTTCAATTCTTATGGGAGGCATCCCTATACCGATCATCTTTTCTACAAGGAACATTTCTTCTTTAAGATCCGCCTTATCAATCCCAAAATCAATACAGGCTTTTATCGCTCTTTGTGCATTTTCTTTTGTGGCAGGTATAAAAATATCCAAATCTCCAGTACTCCTGATATGACCATAAGCACCCATTGCAAATCCCCCGATCAAAAGGTATTCAACACTATTTTTGTTAAGGGCATCAATAAAGGATCGAAAATTCTCAGGAAAGCGGTTATTTGGGTTCATCGGCTATGTAATAAATTTTCTTTTCCGCAGAATGATCGTAAATATCAATCCCCGCCAGGGAATAATTAAAAGCCAGAACCTGGAAGTACTTGGTAATGTTTTCCTCAAAAGTAGCATTAACCGCCTGCTCCACCATCAGGTCTAAATCCTTCTCTTCATCAATGTAATAAATCGGTATTTTTGTTTTGGTCTTCATTTGGACATTCAACAATTTTCAAATCGGCCTAGAAAGGTATGCTTAAATATACATCTTCAAAAAGTATGGGATCGCTCATATTTCCCGCATCTGTCGTAAATCACCGTTCCATGTATCCTTTTCACGGAGCGACAAAAGTTGTTTTTTTTTCAATGATGCCACATACTGCTTCAATGCTTCGTTCACGACATCTTTCTTGGTCTTCAACTTACTGATCTTTAGCGCCTGCTCTACAAGATCATCATCCAATTCAATATTCGTTCGCATAATTAAAAATGATTAGATGTGTAAAGACACGTTTAAATCATACACATTTCAAAATTGGGACAAGTTTCCACCCTTCGAAATTGGTGCTCCTTTTTAGAGGAACAGCGGTTTTTATCGATTAAATTGACATTTCTATTGGGCTTGTCTGCAGTCTTCTTAAGCACGTCAGCATTAATTGTATCTATTATACAAACGATCATTTTAAGAGAACAAAAATATGCATCGTTTTGGCCCCATTTGGGCAAAATCTAGCTTTTAAGGTGAAGCAATTTCACTACTCTCTATTAATTTTAGATAGGATAATTCCTGATTTCCAGCCAATCCTGTTGAGTTATTGAGGACGATGTATATATTGAGGTACTACCGGTTAATACGATTTCGTTCAATCGGATTAATGAAACTAAAAAATTAACTCGTAATTTAGAAAAGAATTCATCAATCTAAAATGTTTGTCAAAACTGAATAGAGCAATTTTTTCAACTAATACCTGTTATAAAATAATCAAATCGGGAATGCCCACTTTATTAATTCCATTTTGGAGATTCATTAGCTGAAATTGCCTAATTCCCTCCCAATCAATATTCAATGGGATGTTTTCTAATGCAAGAAGGCTCTCCCAAATATCATTCCTTCCACGATGCTTTAAAAAAGGGCCAAGTTCAGTTAGTATAAGTTCATTTGTACCTATCAAGTCCTCTCCAATAAAACCATCAAGCAGACCCGGATTTCCCGATTTAAAGTACTCAATCCAAACAGAGCTGTCAACCAAAACTTTATATCTTGACATTCGGCCTTTCCCTGAGTCTGTCCAAGTCAATTTCCAAATTGATGGTACCTTTCATGGTTATCAAACGTTTTCTTTTAATTCGGGCTATTTGATCTTCCAGCGCTTGTTTTATCAACTGGCTTTTGGTCTTGGCCCCAGTAAGCTCCATGGCTTCTTTGATCAGTTTTTCAGGAATTTCCAATGTTGTTCTCATAATTTTCGATGTCTCTACGCATAAGTATATATGTGAATATAAACAATCCATTCTGGTTATGTATTCAATATAAATGAAAAATGGGATAAAATCGGACTTTATTTCCCGGAGAAATACCTTGCCATTTTAACTTAATGCTGCTCTTTCCGGAATCAGAAATGAGTCGCCCATATACTGCGTGAATGGAATATCTTGTGTTTAGGTACTGTTCCTTATTAAACACATCACGAAAGAAATTCCTTCCCCGTTGACCGCTTTGCGTTTTGATTTCCTTATTTTTGAGTTTGAAACGCTGCTCTACACCTATGCGAAATTTTGGAACCGAATTGTTAGATAGCCTTAATCTGATAAAAAACACTTGTGAATCGAATCCGAAAAATAAAAAAACCATTTTCGGGGACCAAAAATGTTGTCCTGAAAGATTAACAAAATAGCATTGGGCACCACACAAATAAAGAAATAAAAACAATCCTATAGAGTGAAAAGTAATTAGAAAATCAACGGCCAATAAAGTTCAAAGAATATGAAATTATTCCTCAAATTTATTTTATACGTTTCTCTGGCTTCGGTTAGTTCATTTTCCTGTAATCAGGCACAAGAAAAAAAGGTGCCACCCAATATCGTTTTCATCTTTATTGATGACATGGGATGGAAAGATGTAGGATTTATGGGGTCAGAATATTACGAAACACCCAATATTGACCATTTGGCAAAAAATGGGATGGTCTTTACACAAGCTTATGCAAATGCAGCAAACTGTGCGCCAACCCGCGCCTCTTTGCTTAGTGGACAGTATTCACCAAGACATGGTGTCTTTACTGTTGCCAGACCAGACAGAGGGGACCCTAAAGACAGGCGTTTGATTCCAATAGAAAATTCAAGAACTGTGTCACTTGAACATATTATGATTTCAGAAGCGTTAAAACCTGCAGGATACAAGAGTGCTGCAATTGGAAAATGGAATGTTGGAAACTCACCAGAGGAACAAGGTTTTGATGTAGGTATACCAGGAGAAGGCTTTCAGGGTCATTTTAATGAGAAAGGAGAATATCTCGCTGATCATTTGACTGATAAGGCTGTTGAATTTATAAAGGAAAATAATCCTGAAAAAACAGGGAATCCCTTTTTTCTCTACCTCGCGCATTACGCCGTTCATACTCCCATCCAGGCAAAAGATAGCTTAATAAATAAATATCAGGAAAAACAGGGATCTCAAGGTCATAATAATCCAACCTACGCTGCAATGATAGAAAGTGTGGATAATAGTGTGGCAAAAGTAAATGAGGTACTTGAGGAATTGGGATTAATTGAAAACACGGTGCTGGTTTTCTTTTCAGATAATGGTGGACATGGCACATATACCAGTCAGCAACCTTTGCGTGGAGGAAAGGGAATGTTTTATGAAGGAGGGATCCGAGAACCAATGTTTGTTTACTGGCCCGGGAAAATAAAGCCAGGAACCGTCTGCGAAGAACCGGTTATTGGGACTGATTTTTACCCTACCTTTCTTGAGCTTGCCGGGGTGAAAAAACCTAAGAATTATGTTTTGGATGGTAGAAGCATTGTTTCATTGCTAAATGGAGAAAAAACAATCCACAGAAAGGCACTTTTTTGGCATTTCCCGGCATACCTGCAATCTTATGAGGGGATGAAAGATGAATCACGAGATACAGTTTTCAGGTCAAGGCCCGTGAGCGTAATTAGGAAAGGGGATTGGAAGTTATTACAGTTTCACGAAGAGTGGGTACTCGATGGTGGCAAACAGAATATCGCTGACAATAATGCAGTTGAATTGTATCATCTTGCAGATGATATTGGTGAAAAAAAGAACCTTGCAGCAGTCGAAACTGATAAACGGGATGAGTTGCTTGATGACCTTATAAAATGGCAACAAGAAATTGATGCGCCAATTCCCCATGAAATAAATGCAAAATTTGATGGAAATGAAAAGAAATTAAACCCGTAATATGCAATGTACATTCCATAACATTATTCCGTCTAACTCATTTTCTTAACGCCCTCCATTCTGCTTCAAAAACCATAACCTTTGAAGCCACAGTATTTTTTCTGCTTTGGTGGTTCGACTCCAATTGTAAAAAGTAGCTGTACCAATCCCCATCATTTTCGCACCTCCTCTACCGAAGTACCTGTCTCTGATTGCTGATTGGCAAAGATGATCTGAGCCTCTACAAATTTTAATTGGCCGACGTTCCCGTTATTCAAGACAATCTGCTTTTATTTAAGATAAAACAATTGCCCATTTTCTTTACTTTTCAATAGTTCAATTATTGAGAATGTCAGAACAAGTAAAGAAACAGATTCTTAATAAATAAACCTTTTTATTTAATGAAGCTAAGATAATATAGTAATCAGCTAATGTATGCTATAGCAAAAGAATTTAATAGCCACTACCTTTAATAGTGAAAAACAATATAAAACCAAAATATAATATGGAAAACAAAATATTACATAAAATTTTGATGGCCAGGGGGGCATTTCATGGAATAGCACTAAAGATGCTATTTCTAGTGCTGTTAATTGCAAAGGTCGAAAGTGTCCAGGGGAATAATATTGAAGTAATTGTTGAAGACAATACCATTACAGGTCAGGTAACAAGTGAGGACGATCCGGACGGATTTCCAGGTGCAATTGTTCTTTTGAAGGGTACCCAAACAGGAGCCGTTACGGATATAAATGGAAACTATTCAATTGAAGTGCCTTCCGGGGAGGCAATTCTGGTGTTTAGTTCTATAGGATATTCGGCGGAGGAAGTTAAGGTAGGAAACCAGTCGGTAATTAATGTTTCCCTGAAGCCAGATGTAAAGCAAATGGATGAATTTGTAGTTGTAGGATATGGAACTCAGAAAAAAAGTGATTTTACCGGTGCTGTCTTTTCAGTAAAAGCTGAACAACTACAAAATATGCCCAACACCAATATTTTGCAGGGGCTTCAGGGTCTTGTCCCCGGATTGACTATTACAAATAACCAATCCGCTCCCGGATCAGCTCCCCAGATTCGTATTCGGGGTGAAAGTTCTTTGTCCGCATCCAACGATCCGCTCATAATTTTAGATGGGATTCCTTTTGGGGGCAACCTGACCGATATTAGCCCTAATGATGTTGAATCGGCTACAGTGCTTAAAGATGCCTCAGCATCCGCTATTTATGGTGCCCGTGCTGCAAACGGGGTTATAATCATCACAACAAAAAGAGGTAAAGAGGGGAAAGTCCAGATAAATTACCAAGGTTATTTCGGAATCCAGAATGCTGAAAAAAAGCTTGATTTGATGAATGGTGAGCAGTATTTTCAATTGAAGGTTGATGGTGCCAGGAACTTTGGAAATGTCACTGATTTTTCTCCTGAACAAATTTTAAACAGTGCAGAACTTCCTAATTATCGTGCGGGTATCGAAACAGACTGGCAGGATTTGGTTCTAAGGACTGCAACTCAGCAGGAACATAATATAAGTATCTCAGGGGGATCTGAAAACACAGGCTACTATACTTCACTCAACTTTCTTGATCAGCAAGGAATTATGGAGTATAGTGGAATGAAGCGTGTAACGCTTCGAACAAATATTGATCATCAAATACAAGATTGGTTAAAAACCGGTTTAAGCATTCAGCTAACAAGAAAAGATTTAGGTGGTTTTTCAGATTCAGGAAATGAAAATGGAGGTTTACCAGATTTTCGGGATGCCTTAAGGCTCAGTCCCTATGGTCAATTACGGGATGAAACCGGACGATATACCCATTTTCCGGAATTTCCCAGTACGTTTTATGACTTTGGAAACCCATTCGGCAATCACGGATCCACCCTCGATAATGAATCAAAAAGGGCAATTGTTAACATTTTTACCGAAGTTAATTTCCCATTTCTTGAAGGTCTAACCTACCGTTTAAATTATGGTACTGATTATGGTATTCAGGAGATTGGTAATTATTGGCCTTCCTACACGTATTACGGGGCTCCGGAAAATGGTATTGCTGAAACAATCAGTAATTACCAGGAAAAATGGACGTGGGAAAATATACTTAAATACACAAAAGACATAAACAACCATCATGTGGATTTTACTGGTCTGTTCAGTCGTGAAAGTTTTTCAGGAAAAGATTACCGGCAGATTGGACGAGGCTTCGTAAATGATGATAATTTATACAATTATATTGAATCTGCTGATAATAAGGAGATCTTTTCTAATTTGTCAGAGACCGATTTGGTATCATACATGGCAAGGATTAACTATAATTATAATTCAAAATACTTCTTTACTGCCACCGCACGTAGAGATGGGTATTCAGGTTTTGGTGTAAATAATAAGTACGGTGTGTTTCCGTCAGTCGCATTAGGCTGGATTCCAACTGAAGAAGGCTTTATGAAGAATTCATCTTCATTTATTGATTTTTTGAAAATTCGTGCAAGTATAGGTGAAAATGGAAATATGGGAATCTCTCCTTACCAGACCCTCGATGCTTTCAGGACTAGAAATTATGTCTACGGGAATAGTCCATCAACGGTTAACGGATTGATGTTGCAAACAGTAGGTAATCCTTTTTTGAGATGGGAAAGCACATTTACCTTTAACCTAGGTATTGATTTTGAAATTTTGGAAAATCGTATTTCAGGTAGCTTGGATTATTACCGAACCAATTCAAATAACCTTTTAATGACACGCCAATTGCCGATAATGAATGGATATCGCAGCATATGGTTTAATATTGGAGAAACTGAAAACAAAGGATTTGAATTTAATTTGACTACGATCAATATCCAGAAGGGAAAACTGAGGTGGACATCTAACATTAATTTTACTCGAAACAGGGATAAAATTATTGAATTACGAGGTGACGGAAAGGATGATTTGGCAAACAATTGGTTCATAGGTGAACCACTTCGTGTTCATTTCGATTTTAAAAGAGTGGGTATCTGGCAGTCAGAAGGTGAAGATATAGCCAACTCTCACATGCCGTCGGCAAAACCCGGATTTACCAAATTAGAAGATATCAACGGTGATGGAAAATTGGATGCTGATGACCGGATCATACTTGGATCTCAGCTTCCCTCTTGGTTTGGAGGGATGACCAATACTGTCTCTTACGGTAATTGGTCGTTATCAGCTAATATCAATACTGTACAAGGAATATTAAAAAGAGATAATATTTTGGGTAACGTCGGACGTACTTACCTTGATGTTCCTTATTGGAGAGAAGATCGCCCAAGCAATGAATTTGCTGCTCCTGGAATTGTAGAGCCAGTAGCGTTTGGAATTTATAATGATGCAAGTTTTGTAAGAATTAGAGATGCATCCATTGCTTATAATGTTCCACAAAGCTCCTTGGATAAACTTAATTTATCGAATTTAAGGTTTTACATAAGTGGTCGGAATCTATACACATTTACTGACTGGATGGGTTTCGATCCTGAGGCTTCCAATACGCTGGGCCCCTACCCTAACGCAAGAACTATTATTTTAGGCTTAAGTGTCGGTTTCTAATTTAAAAAAATATCCAATGAAAATAATATATAAATTAATGTTTATAATGGTCGGAAGCTTCTTGTTTACTTCCTGCAATGACGATTATTTGCAAGAAACACCTAGAAGTTTTTTAGCCCCAGAGAATACTTTTGTCAATACCAAAGGTTTTGAAACAGCACTTACTGGTTTATACGTTCAGGTTCAACAAGAATGGGGATGGGGAGGCGGAAATGGCCTGACGTACATGCACTTTTTTGTAGGCACTGATATTTGCATTTCCGGAAATGCAACGCCGTTCTACACCGTTTTTGAAAGTTATGGCGATGATATACATCCAACCAACGGCCAGTTAACCGGGCATTGGAATTTTTATTATGGTAATCTTGGCAATGCGAATCTTATTATAGACGCTGCAGAAGATCCTGATGTGAAATGGGATTTTCCTGAAGATAAAAACCGTATAATAGCAGAAGCGAAGTTTTTCAGGGCGTATTGGTACCGTGCCCTGATATCCTTTTTTGGAGATGTGCCACTTGTCACTAAACTAGAAAAGCCATTTCGCCTGGATTTCACCAAGCAGCCGGTTACCGAGATTCTCAATTTTATGATTGAAGATCTTAAATTTAGTGCAGAACATCTGCCTTCTTTAGTAGAAAAAGATGGGAAAATTGTAAAAGCTGCCGCCCAACATATGCTTGCAGAAGCTTACCTATGGTCAGGTAAGCCGGAGCTTGCAGAGCCGGTTGCACAAGCCGTGATTAGTTCAGGTCATTATCAACTGATGACTGAGCGTTTCGGACAAAAATCAGGAGAGCCTGGGGATGTATATGCTGACTTGTTTATTGAAAACAACCAAAACCGTGGATCAGGAAATCTCGAAACCATCTGGGCTGTTCAGCAAGAATATGGAGTGATTGGAGGAGGTGGACAAGCTGATGGACAAAATGATTGGTCAAGACGCGGTTGGGTACCAAATTATGCAGCAGTTCCGGGGATGATTATTGCTGATTCTCTTGGAGGCCGTGGAATAGGCCGCTTACGTCCTTTGCAGTGGTGGTTTGACTCATATGATGCCCAGGATATTAGGGTGTCAAAATTTAATATCAAAAGAGAATATTGGTACAATGATCCATCATCGCCCAACTTTAAACAGAAAGTTGAAATAACTGAAGAATGGGAAAATACGGGGAGATTATATCCATCAGTCACCAAATTTAATTTTGGCAAAGCGGATGATCCTAATTTTCTTAGTAATCTGAAAGACAGAGTCAAGATTCGTTTGGCTGAAACTTATTTACTGCTGGCAGAAGCGCAAATGCTACAAGGTAAAAATTCAGAAGCAGCTGTAAGCATTAATATGGTGAGGGAGCGTGCAAATGCAATCTCTGTGGCACCTGAGGAAGTGGATATGGACTACATTCTTGATGAGCGGGCCAGGGAACTACTGGGTGAAGAGCACCGCCGGTTTACGCTGGTTCGTACTGGGGCCTTGCTTGACCGGGTGCGTCGCTTGAACCCAAAATCTAAAGATGGCATACGGGATTACCATGTACATTGGCCTATACCACAAACGGCTATTGATGCTAATTCCGGAGCTGTATTGAAGCAAAACCCTGGCTATTAATACTTAAATATATTGACAGGAAATAATAAACCCCCACAATCATTTATAAATGTTGTGGGGGTTAAAATCTGCATTCGCACCAGAAAGTAAAATTTGAAATAACTTGAAATTAATATAAAAAAATAAATTAAAAATGAGTAAATCGAGAAGGAAATTTATTCAAACAACAGGAGTTTCTGCTATTGGAGGAATAACAATACCTTCACTACTTGGAAACATTTCTTTTGGCGAAAATATAAATCAGGAAATTGATATTAAATCGCTATTTGATTCGAATAGGGAAGATGCCCTTAGGATTACGGAGCGGGTGTTTCATAAATGCATTCTTGAAAAAATATTACCCCCACAGCCGCCCTTAAAACACAACTGGGTGCAACCCGGGGGTCCTCATTATCTGGGACAATGGATTTGGGATACCATGTTCGTTGTTGATTTGCTAAGTATTTTACCCGGCAAAGAAAAGGTTATAAGGGATATATTTCAAAATTACTGGGATTTTCAGGACCGCTGGAATGAAATAGTACCTGAATATGCTCATGATATGGTGACTGTTGCCATTAAAACATTTCCTCAGGAACTTCGACAGTTTTCTCAGATTCCCATTCTGGCATGGGGAGTAGCGCGTGTTTTTCAGCGAAATGGAGATAAAAAACTGCTCGAGCAATGCCTGCCGAGATTGGAAAAGTTTCATGATTGGTACTGGCGCGAACGGGATGTCACCAATATCGGGCTTATAACTGTTGGCTCTTACAGCGGTGATGTACAACATGCCCGCTGGGAAACATTCGACTATGAATGTAATATGGACGATTTGAAACTGCAAAAGCATCCAACCCGGAAAGGAAAAAATGAAGGTGCCTGGTATGGAGACATGTGGGTTCCCGGAAATACATCTTATCTTATTATGGGAGAAAAAAGCCTGATGAGACTGGCGGAAGCGGTTGGAGATACAGAAATGGCTGAGCGTAGAAAACCTTATATCGACAAAGCCGTGCAGGCAATGAGAGATTATATGTGGGATGAAGAGGCCGGCACTTTTTTATCGGTGAAAAAGGCCACTATGAAAAAAATCCCTGTAGCAACCATCAGTAGTTGGCTGCCTCTAGCTGCAGGAGTACCAACAAAAGAGATGGCACAAAAAATGGCTGAAGTACTCAGCACAGACTCTTGGCAGACTCCGCTTCCTCTTCCGACCGTAGACCGTAAAGATCCAAGATGGAAATCAAATAGTTTTTGGCGTGGTGATGTATGGCCATCCACAAACTACCAGATATCCAGTGGATTGGCAGCCTATGGCCATACCGAACTGGCAGCGGACATTGCTGATAAAACCGTTGAAAATGCAATTAAAAATGGCCTTAGCGAACATTATGATTCAATTTCTGGTAAACCACTGGACATAAAGGATTATTGCATGGCTTCCACCATTACAACCATGATGCTGGATGGTTTGACCAAGAAATATAAATTAGAACTTAAGAAATCTTAATCAATTATTTTTTCATTTATATGAGACCCAATATTCAACTAATACTACTGTTTTCTTTAATTAATTTTAGCAGTTATTCTCAAGTAAAAATCGATCCTGAGTATACAGTCATTGAGTATGCCCAATTAAAATCAGATCTTGCAAAAGGATGGAATACATGGAATACCAACAGTGTTCTTTCGCATGTGCTCCTTCCCGAAGCAATTTCAGTAGACTTCTACTTGAAAGATAATAGCAAAGGGGAAATATTGAAAGAAGCATTAATAGGGAAAAGGGGTAAAGAATCAGAAGAAGTACTTCCATTGGCGCATTCCTATAACGGATCGTATACTGAATTAATCGTTACCTGGAATGATATAAAATTAAAAATTCAGTCATCTGCAAATGATAAAAATATTAGTTTCTTGCTGACTCCTCAGGATAAAAACGAGCAGGGAGAAGTACTGATCAGCCCTCAGGAAATATGGTGGGACAGGGATGGGAAAATAAGTGTTGCAGCAAATCAAATACTATTTGATTTGCCTTCTGGTACTATTAGATTATTTGCTCATGGAAAAGCGGTTGAACAAGACAATTCTGCCGCTTCCTATTTGGCCTTTTCTGCCGGAGATGAAATTGCCCTTTCAACGGAGGAAGACCTTTCGGTTTCAGAAATAAGGCAAAAAATTAATGATGCCAAAGCCAGCTATGAAAACAATAAATCGAAATATGGAAATAACAACGAGGTATATAATGCCATGCAAAATTCTTTAGCGTGGAACATGATATATGACCCTGAGGGATACAGGGAATTAACAACTGTAAATCGTTTGTGGAATACCTATAGGGGAGGTTTCGTCATTTTTTGCTGGGACAATTATTTTGCAGCATATATGCATTCTCTGGATAGCAAGGCTCTTGCTTATGCGAATGCCATTGAAATGACAAATGCCATAACCGAATCAGGGTTTGTTCCTAATTTAAGCGCCTCGAAAGGAATAAAAAGTAGCGACAGGTCTCAACCTCCTGTTGGATCATTTGTGGTTAGGGAGATTTATAGGAATTACAGAGAAAAATGGTTTTTGCAGGAAACATTCCAAAAACTGCTTACATGGAACCGCT
>Ga0222651_1000089_pt1 | contig 66359 bp, 58 predicted proteins | sample AntAcemetagen369_FD_179855 | JGI IMG/M metagenome (GOLD analysis project Ga0222651, IMG submission 179855) | Saline water microbial communities from Ace Lake, Antarctica - #369 | ecosystem: Environmental > Aquatic > Non-marine Saline and Alkaline > Saline | place: Antarctica: Ace Lake...
ATAGAATGAAAGGTATGGAATGGGCCATAATGATGGCGAAATGGATGCGCGCCGCAAGCGCATGCTATTCAGAAGCTGGCACCGCGGCATGCGCGAAATGGACATGTTGCTGGGAAAGTTCGCCGAGCAGCATCTCGAGGGCTTTTCCGATATACAGCTTGATCGCTTCGAAGCGATCTTGGCGGAGATCGACCCAGATATTTACAACTGGCTTTCCGGGCGCGAGCCGATTCCAGACGACCTCCAGAACGATGTCATGGAAATGTTGAAAAAATTCACTCTAAGTATCAATAGCTTTTGAATTCCATATCCCTAAAGAAAACCGGCCCAGGCCGGACTGTCATTGCGGGGGCTCCGGACGGGTTTACCGCGGTCGCCTTGGCAGAAATGGCCTTCAGTGCACCGGGACAGCAGATTATCCATGTCTCGCGTGACGATGCTGGTATGGCGCGGATGTCGGACGCCCTGTCATTCGTAGCACCGGTAATGGACGTCATGACGTTCCCGGCGTGGGACTGTCTTCCCTATGACAGGGTATCGCCCAATGGTGAAGTCGTTGCCAGACGCGTGGATGCGCTTACCCATATGGCCAGTTCGGAGGTCGGCGATCCATTCGTCCTACTCACGACGGTAAGTGCTGCTGTGCAGTTGGTACCGCCTCGCGCCGCCTTTCAGGCAGCGACATTGAGTGCACAAATTGGCGACCGCATCGATATAGACACGTTGAGTATTTTTCTGGCCAGAAATGGCTACGTCCGTTCTGCAACGGTTCGGGAAACCGGTGAATTCGCCGTTCGCGGCGGAATCGTCGACGTATTTCCCCCCGGCGCACCATCACCAATTCGCCTCGATTTTTTTGGTGACGAGTTGGAAGGGGTCCGGTCCTTCGACGCCATGTCCCAGCGAACCGAAGACGCGCGAGATGGTTTTACCCTTCGCCCGGTGAGTGAAGTCCTTCTGGATGAGGACAGCGTTCAACGGTTCCGTTCGGCATATCGCAGCGACTTCGGCATCGCTTCCGACGAAGATCCCCTTTACGAGGCGATTAGCGCGGGACGGCGCTATATCGGCATGGAACATTGGTTACCCCTGTTCCATGAGCCACTTGAGCCGATATTCGATTATCTGCCCGCCGCCACGGTCATCTTTGATCACGACGTCGAAATAGTGATCACCGAACGGCAGGAGATGATCGCCGATTACTACGATGCGCGACACTCAATGCGGCTCGCTACCGGGAAAACACGAGCCAGCAACGAAGGCGCATCCGTATACAAACCCGTTTCCCCGCAAAGCATGTTCATGGACGCGACCCGATGGTCGTCGGTTCTTTCGGACAAAGCCATACGCGTTTTCTCGCCTTTCGCTGTTCCCGAGCAGTCCGACTCCGTCATTGATGCCGGCGCGCATCAGACGACGGATTTCACACAGATTCGGCAAACGAATGCCGTCGAGCTGTTTGATGCCGTCCGTGACCGCCTGGAAAGCGAGAAAAAGCGTCGCATCCTCGTTACCGGACATAGTGCAGGAACACGCGACCGGATTGGTGCGCTGTTGAACCAGCATAATATCGAAACGGCCGGCACTATCAGCGACTGGTCAGCCCTGATCGCCCAGCCGCCCGGGTCAGTCAGTCTGGCGGCATTGGACCTCGAGAAAGGTTTTATTACCCGTGATGTACTGGTCATTACCGAACAGGACATTCTGGGCGAACGGCTGTCGCGCTCTTCACGCCGCCGCCGGCGCGGCGAGGAGTTTCTCACCGAAGTATCAAGCCTCTCTGCCGGTGATTATGTCGTGCATATCGATCACGGAGTCGGACAGTTCGACGGCCTTGAGACCGTCAAAGTCGGTGTTGCGCAACATGATTGCCTGCGGGTTCTCTATGCGGGGGCATCCAAGTTATATGTCCCTGTGGAGAACATTGAGGTTCTCTCCCGATATGGCTCTGAAGATTCCAATATCCAGTTGGATCGTCTGGGTGGGCAAGCGTGGCAGGCACGAAAGGCTCGCATAAAGGAACATATCCGTGAAATCGCCGGTGAACTCCTGGCGATTGCAGCAGAACGTACCTTGTCCAAAGGAGAAGCGATCCACACGGACAAAAATGCGTATGAGGATTTCTGCGCCCGGTTCCCATATTCCGAAACGGACGATCAACTCGGTGCCATTGCCGATGTTTTGTCCGACCTGGAATCCGGCCGACCAATGGATCGGCTTATCTGCGGCGATGTCGGTTTCGGCAAGACAGAAATTGCGTTGCGGGCAGCCTTCGCTGCAGCACTCGATGGTCAGCAGGTCGCCGTCGTCGTGCCAACAACTTTGCTTGCCCGCCAGCATGCCCAGCAGTTCAAAGACAGATTCAAAGGGTTGCCGGTGCGGGTCAGTCAATTGTCGCGTTTTGTAACGGCCAAGGATGCCGACAAGGTTCGGGAAGAGCTGGCCGAAGGAACCGTCGACATCGTAGTCGGGACACATGCCCTGCTGAGCAAATCAGTACGGTTCGCCCGGCTGGGCCTGATCATCGTCGACGAAGAACAGCATTTCGGTGTCTCTCAAAAAGAACGCCTCAAGCAGCTCAAGGCAAACGTCCACGTCCTGACACTGACCGCCACACCAATTCCACGGACGCTGCAGATGGCGCTCAGCGGCGTGCGGGAACTGAGTATCATCGCAACACCGCCGGTCGATCGCCTGGCCGTCAGAACCTTCGTGATGCCGCATGACCCGGTTGTCCTCCGAGAAGCCATCCTTCGCGAAAGACACCGTGGCGGTCAGACATTCTATGTTTGTCCCCGTGTGGCAGACATTCGGAAGCTAAGGGAATCGTTGCGGGAAATCGTACCGGAAACACGCGTCGCCGTTGCGCACGGACAAATGTCCCCGACGGAACTTGAAGACGTCATGACCGCCTTCGCAGAAGGCGAATACGACATCCTGCTATGCACCCATATTATTGAGTCCGGCCTGGATCTGCCCCGGGTCAATACAATGATCCTTCACCGGGCAGATATGTTCGGCTTGTCACAACTCTATCAGCTCAGGGGACGGGTCGGGCGTTCCAAGACCCGCGCATATTGCTACTTCACAATTCCGCCCGGCCGACGGTTGACACCAGCAGCAACGCGCCGCCTTGAGGTCATGCAAACGCTTGATACTCTTGGCGCGGGGTTTACATTGGCCAGCCACGACTTGGATATCCGCGGTGCCGGTAATCTTCTCGGTGAGGAGCAATCGGGGCATGTACGGGAAGTCGGTGTCGAACTTTACCAGCGTATGCTGGAAGAAGCTGTCGTTGCAGCCAAAGGAAATGGCGGAACAGCGGCAAACGAATGGGTGCCGCAAATTGCTGTCGGGACGTCCGTTCTCATTCCAGAAAACTACGTCGAAGACCTCACAGTGCGTATGGGGCTGTACCGACGGCTATCGATGATGACGGAAGATGGCGAGATTGACAGTTTCGCGGCAGAATTGATCGACCGTTTCGGGTCGCTGCCCGCCGAAGTGGAGAACCTGCTGGAAATTATGACAATCAAACAGCTTTGCCGAAAAGCCGGCGTAGAAAAACTCGACGCCGGTCCAAAGGGGATGATTTTGTCTTTCCGCGACAATCAGTTTGCCAATCCCGGCGGACTGATCGGGTATCTGCAGAAACACGCTTCCCGTATAAAATTACGGCCGGATCATAAGCTTGTCTGCGTGGATAACTGGCAGAGAGCCAAAGATCGCATTCCCGGCGTCCGCAAAGTATTGCAGCAACTTGTGGCAGTCAGCGGCGACTAGAACCCGGAACCGGCTCAGGAAAGATTGCTTCTGGCCCTCGCGATCAAACTATCCACGCTGTCATCCGGGCTGGTCGTCGCTATGCCGCTTTGCGTCCAGATACGCGTTGTCGCGTTGCGACCACTACCCAGGGGAATTTCGGAGTGATGCAGGACCCCGGCAATCCTGTCTGTGGCCTGACGCGCGTCCAGTTCCTCCGTATCAGGAAACACAGCGCAGATCTCGATCGGCCCCAGCCGCGCCGCCACATCCTCAACTCGGATCAATCCCGAAACCCAATCCGCCGCATGCCGAAGAAGCACGTCGCTTGTACCAGGCCCATACATGTCGTCGGTGTTGCCAAGGTTCTGTAGCGAGAATATCGCGAGAGACATGTTGCGCCGGCGCTTGTTGCTTCGGTCCAGCAAGCGGCCAAGATGAGACCTTAGAAAATTGTTTGAATACAGCGCGTTCAGGCTGTCTGCCGAATTAGGCGCAAGAGTTGCAGAGATAGGCGCATGCAAGTTCCATCGTAACCTTTGGCGGCGGACGAGGAATTTGAGCGATATGGATAAATCTTTCAGGTCACCACCGAGCGGCACGGCTGCGCTCGCACCCTGACGATATGGCAGATCGCTTGCCAACACGCCCTGATGACCAACAACGAGCAGGACCGGAAGATTAAAGAGCTTCGCGTTATTTCGAATATGCGCACACAGGAAATAGGCGTTGTCGATGTCATGCGTTTTCTCCACCGCAATGACCGCCGCATCAAATATTTCCTTCGAAAGACGTTCCCCCGCCGAAAAATGGCTGTTTTCGACAGATACGTTAAACTCATCGGCTTGCAGAATATCCGATATCTGGTCGATGCTGTTGCCAGCGTTGCCGATCAGAAGAACGCGGCAATTCTCCGTGCCGACATTATTGATTCCGGTAATATCAATCGGAACATCAAATTCGCTTGCTGTCGCCGCGCGACGTACGCATTCCGCATGCATTGTCGAAAGACGCACCAGCGGCACCAGTCGTGCGAGGACCACGTCGTCGGGCGTGCCTTCCAGCAACATGTCGGCCAATCCCGATTCGAAACCTTCAATCCGTAACGCCGGAGAATTATCCGCATTCAACATGACAACTGGAACATGCTGCGTTGCCACATCGCTTTTTAGACGACGGACCATTTCAAAGGTATCCACGTCGGTGAAAGCACTTTCGATCAGGACCAGGTCGGGCTGGCGGTTCGTCACGAATTCCTGAACGTCCTGTCCACTGGAAACAGCCAGTCCCGCGAAGCCGGCAGCACTTAGCTTCTCAACCCGAGCATTGGAAGCTTCAGCATTGCCTCCCGCGATAATTACGTTCGTCAAACTCTTCATGATGTGCACCCAACCTGTTCGATCGCATCTTGACCTTTTGCCCTTCGCAGCAAACCATAGCCGAGCGCGGCAGAGACGCGCGAGCAAAAAGAAACCGGCACAATCTGGAGCATAGATGTCGAACGAATTGTCCTCGGCCGCCAACGAACCCCTCGCGAAAGGCCCGGCGAATTACACGCCGCTATCGCCCATGAGCTTCCTGCGTCGCAGCGCCCAGGTCTATCCGGACAAAACCGCCATCATCCACGGCAATCGGCGCGAAAGCTACGCGGATTTTTTTGCTCGCAGCCGACGGCTGGCATCGGCGCTGGCGGGGCAGGGGATCGGCAAAGGCGATACGGTGGCTGTTATGGCGCCCAATATCCCGGAAATGCTGGAATGTCATTTCGGTATTCCTGTACTCGGCGCCATTCTGAACGCGATCAATATTCGGCTTGATGCGGCGACGGTCGCATTTATCCTGGAACATGGCGGCGCAAAGGTCTTCATCGCGGATCGACAATACGCACCGATCGTCAGAGACGCGCTGGAGCAAATGGCGAATCCCCCGATTGTAATCGATATCAATGACCCGCAGGCAAAAGGTGGCGGTGTCATTGGGGATCTTGAATACGAAACCTTCATCGCTGCTGGCGACCCTGAACATCCCTGGCAGGGACCGGCAGACGAATGGGAATCAATCGCCCTCAATTATACGTCTGGCACGACCGGCAACCCCAAAGGTGTGGTCTACCACCATCGGGGCGCGTATCTGAATGCCATCGGCAATGCGATGACCTTCGGCGTCAATGCGGAATCCCGCTACCTTTGGACCCTGCCAATGTTTCACTGCAATGGCTGGACATATACCTGGGGCGTTACCGCTGTCGGCGGAACCCATGTCTGCCTGCGAGACGTTGATCCGGCGCTGATCTTCCCGATGATTGCCGAGCACGGCGTGACCCATATGTGCGGCGCGCCCGTTGTTCTAACCGCTTTGATCCATGCGCCGGATTCCGTAAAACAGCGCTTCGAACATAAAGTCGAGGTCGCGACGGGTGGTGCGGCCCCACCAAGCGCTGTTATCGAGCAAATGGAGGCAATGGGCTTTCGGGTCACGCATTTATACGGCATGACCGAATGCTTCGGGCCGTCTACAGTCTGCGCCTGGCAGCCGGAATGGGGTGAATTGCCGCTGGATACCCGCGCCGCCAAAATGGCACGGCAGGGCGTGGAATACATGACACTGGAAGCGCAGGACATCATCGATCCTGATACCATGACCCCGGTACCCGCAGATGGGCAGACTATTGGCGAACTGATGCTGCGCGGCAACACGGTGATGAAGGGGTATCTAAAGAATCCCAGCGCGACCGACGAGGCTTTCCGGGGCGGATGGCTGCATACCGGTGATCTGGCCGTGAAGCACCCAGACGGCTATATCGAGATCAAGGATCGCGCAAAAGATATCATCATCTCCGGCGGCGAGAATATCTCCAGTCTGGAAATTGAGGAGGTGCTGTACAAGCATCCGGACATCATGGAAGCTGCTGTCGTGGCAGCACCGCATGAGCGCTGGGGCGAAACGCCTTGCGCCTTCGTCACACCGATCGCGGAAGTCGGCGACTTAACGGCGGAGAAGGTCATCGCTTACTGCCGGGACAATCTGGCACATTTCAAATGCCCCACCCGTATCGTATTCGGTCCCCTGCCGAAGACATCGACAGGCAAGGTACAGAAATTCGCACTGCGCGATACCGCGAGAGGAACATCATGAGCAAGCCCCTCCAGAACCGCATCGCCCTTGTCACAGGGGCTTCCAGCGGGCTTGGTCGCCATTTCGCCATTACCCTGGCCAAGGCCGGTGCCAAGGTCGCTGTCGCCGCACGACGCGTCGACAAACTGGATGATCTTGTCGCCGAAATCGCCACGTTTGACGGACACGCATTGCCGATTGCGCTCGACGTCACCGATCCGGCAAGCGTTACCGAAGCTGTCCGCGTTGCTGAAACCGAACTCGGCGCAATTGGTATTCTGGTCAACAATGCGGGCATCGTGCAGGCCAAACCGGCGCTGGAAATCGATGAAGCCGACTGGGAATACGTCATTGGCACCAACCTGACCGGCGCCTGGCGCGTCGCCCGCGAAGTCGCACGTCACATGGTCCGCATGGGCCATGGCGGCAGCATCATCAACATGGCCTCCATACTGGGCGAGGGGGTCACGAAGCAGCTATCCACTTACGCCATCAGCAAAGCCGGCGTGGTCCAGATGACCAGGGCGCTGGCACTGGAACTGGCCAAGGATAACATCCGTGTCAACGCCATGGCGCCCGGTTATATCGCCACCGAACTGAACCAGGAATACTTCGAAACGGATATCGGCAAAGCGCTGATTAACAAGATACCGCAACGACGACTCGGACAGCCGGAAGACCTGGACGGCACACTGATGCTACTCGCTGGCGACGGATCGGCTTTCATGACCGGCAGCGTTATCACGGTGGATGGCGGGCACACCCTCGCTATCGCCTGAACACATTACAATCACGGGAGTAAGCCCAAATGGATTTCACACTTTCGCCGGAAGTCGAAGAAATGCGCCTTCGGATCAGGGCCTTCGTTGACGACAACATCATTCCGCTCGAATCCAACCGGGCGAATTATGACGACCATGAAAACATCGCCCATGCCCCCCTGGAGGAATTGAAAGCCAAGGCCAAGGCCGAAGGCATTTGGTCGCTGTCGCTGCCGGTGGAAGACGGCGGGCTGGGTTACAACGTGGTCGAAATCGCATCCTGTTACGAGGAAATGAACCGTTCGATTTTCGGGCCGGTCTGCTTCAATGCCTCTGCCCCGGATGACGGCAATATGCGCATACTCAGCCAGATCGCGCGGCCCGACCAGAAAGAGAAATGGCTTGTGCCGATCGCCAACGGCGATGTCCGTTCCTCTTTCGTCATGACCGAACCGATGCCCGGTTCCGGTTCAGACCCCAGCGATATGCTGACCAAGGCGGTCAAGCAGGGCGACAAATGGATTGTCAGTGGCACCAAGTGGTTCATCACCGGTGCCGGGGCGGCGAAACATTTCATCCTTATTGCGCGTACCTCTGACGACAATCGCCGGGGCCTGAGCGCGTTTATGTTCCATGCCGACCAACCGGGATGGAAGATCATCCGCCGGATCCCGATCATGGGACCGGAAGAACATGGCGGTCATTGCGAGATCGAATTCGACGGGCTGGAAATTCCCGACGAGGATCGGCTGATGGAAGTCGGCGATGGCCTCAAGCTTACCCAGATGCGGCTCGGCACCGCGCGGCTGACGCATTGTATGCGCTGGCTCGGCCTGTCGCGCCGTTCCATGGAAATAGCCCGTGACTATGTGCAGCAACGGGTCAGCTTTGGCTCCACGCTTGCCGAGCACGAAGGTGTGCAGTGGATGATGGGCGAGGTCGCGATGGGAATCGAGGTCGGCCGGCTGTTGACCATGCGCGCGGCCAAACGGCTGGACGAGGGTGACTTCGCCCGCAAGGAAGTCTCCATGGCCAAGATTCAAGTGGCCGACACACTGCACAATGCGGTCGATACAGCGATCCAGCTTAACGGCGCGCGCGGCTATTCCAAGGACACCGTACTGGAATGGATCTATCGCTACGCCCGGCAGGCGCGACTGGTCGACGGCGCGTCAGAGGTCCACAAGATGGTGCTGGCCCGCAACTACCTGGCCGAAGGCAACGACTTCTGGTCCTGGAAATAACGCCCACTCACCAGCCGCTGATCCGCTCCCAGCGGTCCACGACCTCGTTACCGTCCACCACCTCGTAATGGGTATAGGCGGAAGCGGTGATGCAGGCGTGGTTGGGCAACACACGGATTTTGGTGCCGATGGGCAGAAGGTCATACTGTGCCGGGTCGGTTACCGGCACAATGCCGTGTTCCTGGCTGACCTTGGCGACATGCAACCCCGCCATCGGCGCCAGTGTCCGTGCATTGCAGACCGCGCCATAGCCCGCATCGGGCCAGCGCGTATTGGCGCTGATATCCTTGGACATCGCGAGCGCGCCGGTATCCGTCACGATCTGCCCGACATGCCGGTTATGGGCAATCACCGTACCCAGCACCGACAACGCAAGGTCATCCGGCCCGCAGGCCTGCCGTGAAAGCTGGTCGAGGTCAAAGAACACGAACACGCCCGGCCGCATTTCGGTAATTCCCTCATAGCTCTCGCCATGCATCGCCGTCGGCGTAGACCCGGCGCTGACGACAGGGCAGGGCAAACCAGCGTCACGCAGCCGCTGCGCCGCATGAACGACGGCTTCCCGCTCTTCGCGGGCGATACGCTGGATACCCGCAATATCCCGTTCGCCATACGAATGCCCGCCATGGGTTAGAACCCCCAGTAACTCGGCCTGCGGCGAATCATCAATGATCTGTGCGATATCCAACAGATCTAGCGCATCCGGCAGCAGCCCCGTACGCGCATCGCCGCAATCTATCTCCACCAATACCTTGAAACGTTCCGGCCCGGCATGGCCGGCGATCGCCAGCGCCGCATCGATGGAATCGATGATCACCTTCAATTCCGCGCCCTGCGCGATCAGCGCCGCCGCCGTGGCGACCTTGTTCGGCGCAAGACAAACCGCATAGGTGATATCGGCAATACCGTGCGACAGGAAATACGCCGCCTCTGCCAGGGTCGACACGGTGATCGCGCCGCTATGCCCCGCCGTCGCCAGCTTTGCCACAGGCACGGATTTCGCCGTTTTCAAATGCGGCCGCAACGCGACACCGTGTTCGTTCATCCGTGCACTCATGCGCTGCGTATTGCGGGTAACGACCGCGCGGTCAAGTATCAGCGAGGGCGTTGGCAGGTCTTCAATATCCATGGGTCTTCCTGTAATAGGCGCGACAAAAACTGTTTCTCAGATGCTTTATACGGTGCCCGGCGACATTCTTTCCAATATTTCCGGCGACATCAGGAAAGCATCAGAAAATTACCGCTTTTCACTTCCCGCATTGCCACAGGAACGCACCACGGGATGCCATGACCTCGCGGCATGTGCCGACTTCTTCCTCCGCAATTGCCCGCAACTGCGGGACCTCTGTCTCCATGAACAAACGAGAAAATACCATCCAGACAAAATCACGCCCGCGCAGGTCCTCTCTGAATTTCCGCAAGTAGGCTTCATTGACCGAAAAAGAAGGAAAGTTCTGATGCTTGAAGAAAAACCCGACCGGATTGCTTACGTGATCGACGTTGCCGATGATCGACATTCCTTCCGGTGCCAGCACCCGCATTGCCGGCTGAGCCGCCAGATAAACCCATACCGGCGCATTCGCATGATCATCTGCCTGTATATGGGCGATGAGCGGCGAGACTTCCTCTATCGCCAGGGTCGTCGAGCGGTACAGGCCCCGAGCGGAATACAGTATCACCGAACAGGCGAGGACCAGAGCCATCGTGCGCTGCGCATGGACGGGGGAAATCCTGTCCAGAAGCCAGCGCAGCAACACGACGATTCCACAGGCGAAGATAATGCCCGTAATCGGCATGACAAACGTGAAATGGCGGACAAAGGATATCGGCAGGATACCGGCGAGGTTAAGCCCAAAGATCAGAAAGGCAGCAGCACCGAGACTGCCAGGCAAATAAATACGATGGCGTCCCATTGCCGATATACCGCAGATCATCACGGCGCTGAAAAAGAACAGCATGATCCATTTCAGGGGTGCCTGGGGATAGTCGGAATATACCCAGCCCGGCAGCGGATCCAGTTGCTGAAACATAAAGAGCGGCAGGGCCAGCCAATCGCGCAGCGCATCGAGTGACAGCGGCGGGAAGACCAGAAAGTCCCGCTGGTACTGCTGGTTCCAGGACGCAAACTGCAGCGCAGTTACGGGGCGTGTGTACAGGAAATAGCAGGCGAGAAACGCTGCCGCCAGAAACGCCAGAACCCCGGCGAATGTGAGATGCTCCCGCAGAACGAACCCGCGCGGGGAATCGGCCCAGCGCTGGACGGCGACGCCGATACCCAGTGCGCCGATCACGAGCGGTGCGGTGAAGGAAAACACGACCGCAAAAACACCCGCCGTTACGAACACAGCCATGTCCACCACCCGCCGCGCATGAATCAGGCGAGCCCCCGCGTACATCACCATGCAGGTCGACAGGTAATCGAAGATGTAGGGCTTTATCTCCAGGCTGTAGCGGATGATGAAGGGGCTGAGGCAAATCAGCGACAGCGCCAGCACACGTTCGTCACCGATGGTCACCCGGCGAAGCGTCGCATACAGGAACCCGGCGGCAGTAAGTCCCGCCATTGCGCTGACCAGCCGCGTCGCCATAACGGCATCCTGGGGGAAGATCCCCGTCGTGATATGCAGCAGGACCGCATGCCCCAGCGGCGTCGCCTGTTCGAACAGGGGCAGGGGACGGAACAACGCCGCCCAGCTTTCCAGCGGGAAACTGGAAAGCAGCATCGATTCATCAATCCAGGGATCATAACCGCCCCATATCGGGGTCAATCGTGTCACGAGAATAATCAGGGCAATCAGCACGATCAGGGCGCCGCCGGCAACACCAAGGCTGTTCCTGTCCGGTCCTCCCATTCTTCGACACCATCCCTGCCTGATTTTCCGTGTGCGAGATACTCTTACGCCGGATTCGGATAACGTCCAGTATGTTAGTGTAATTCAGGCCAGCGCCGCGAGCCGTAACATTCCGTGCAAAAGGGCATCCTGATCGCTCGCTTCTCGATCAGGGTTTTGCAGATATCAGGGTGCTGGCTATACTTTTCAGTATTGCCGGATCGGCATCCCTTCCGGGTGCGGGAAGGGTAAATGCGGTGCCGTTTGTACCGACCGACACCGGAAACCGGACAGGGGGCATTCGGAACCAGATGCGTAACGTAAATATCCTCAGCCTTCTGCGGCTGAACGATGCGGACAAGGCGAAGATCCGTGCCGTCGCGCCGGGCGTCGAACTGGTGGAGGCCGGCGGCTGGTTCGACGGCGAATACCGGGATACCTGGCCCGCGCATACCTGCGATCTGTATGTCGGAAAAGGGGCCACCGGCACCGGGACGCGCGCGGAGCGCGATGCGCTGCTGGCAAAGGCGGAGGTGGTCCTCGCGACCTTCCCGTTTCCACTCGATATCCGGTCCCGCGCACCGAAGCTGAAATGGTTTCACCAGCGGCCGGCGGGCGCCAGCAACCTGATCAACAGCGACCTGTGGAACAGCGACGTGATGGTCACGACCTCGCGCGGGCTCGCCAACCCGCTGCCGATTGCCGAATGGGCGATCGCCGGCATGATGTATTTCGCCAAGGATTTCAATTATGCCGATGCCGATGCCACGACCGGGCAGTTCCGGCGCGGCGAATACCGTTCGCTGCTGATCCAGGGCAAGACCGCCTGCGTCATCGGCGCGGGCGGCATTGGCGGCGAGATCGGGCGGCTGTGTGCGGCCATGGGCATGAACGTCGTCGGCACCCGGCGCAGCGCCACCGGGGCCGGCGATGCGCTGCCGCCGGGGTTTTCGGAAATCCGGCCCGCCGCTGATTTGCCCGAACTGCTGGCGAAAAGCGATTTCGTGTTCGTGGCCTGCCACTGGACCCCGGAAACCGCCGATCTGCTGGACGAAGCCGCCTTTGCGGCGATGAAGCCGGGCGCCACCGTGATCAATGTGGCGCGGGGTGAGATCGTCAAGGAAGCGGCGATGCTGGACGCGCTGGATGCGGGTAGGCTGCGCGGCGCGGCGCTGGATGTCTATGTCGGCGAATTCGAATACCAGCCGAGCGAACGCATGTGGCGCCACCCGAAAATCCTTATCACGCCGCATACATCCGGCGTGTCAGACGTCAGCCAGCACCGGGGGATCGCATTGTTCTGTGAATACCTGGACGACTACCTGCACGGGCGGCCGCTTGAAAAGACCATCGACTGGGCACGCGCCTACTGAGTAACAAAGGCCCCGTCAGGCGCTGAGCGGCAGCGCTTCGGTGGTGGAAACGTTGCGCAATTGCCGCCCGTCGCGATTGGGCTTTACCTCATGCGACTGGGCAATGGCGGTCCGCTTGATTTGCGTCGACGAGTTCCGGGGATTGTAGCGCACCTGGATCACCTGCTTGCCCTCGGCCGCAAGATAGCTTTCCACGTCGAGGTTTTGCGGCTTGCGGCCCCAGTCTTCCCCGATCACGAAAATATCGGCCTTCACGGCCCGGCAACCCGAGACATATTCCAGCGCGTGATACGGGCGCACGATATCGACGCAGCGCAGCGATTTCAGCATTTCCATGCGCTGATCCAGCGGAATAACCGGCACATTGGGCTTGTAAAGATTGACGACCGCATCGGAAGCAACGCCGACCGCAACCACATTACCCAATGTCCGGCAATAGGTTAGCAGGGCCAGATGGCCCACATGCAACAGATCGAACGTGCCGACGGTATAGACAATCATTATCTAATATGATCCTTTGCCCAAATATTATTCGTTAAAATGTAAGTATTATATATAGTTGTAAATCAGTAAAAAACAACTGACCCTACAAATACAGGATCGCATATGGCAGAAAAAATCCCAAATACTCAAGAAAAAGATCAGAAATCAATCCTTTCTTATTTCTGGGACCTCCCAAATATTTGTTCATTGGCCGGTCTCGGCTGCACGCTTCTTGCAATATATTTTATTATTTTAGGCATTTACTCGGCCGCGATGATCGGAATGATCTGGGCCGTTGCCTTCGACTGGGCCGATGGGCTGATTGCCCGCCGGATGAAGGGACGAACCGGTTCCGACCAGTTGTTTGGCGGACAGCTCGACGTACTGATCGACATCGTCAGCTACGGCGTCACCCCGGCCATACTGCTGATGAGCTACGGTAATTTCGAGCCGGCCTACCTGCCGGGCGCCTTTTTCATGCTCGCCGCGGGCGTCATGCGGCTGAGCTATTTCAGCACCTTCGGCCTGGCGGGCGGGTCCAGATATACCGGCTTGGCGATTGACAACAACAACATCGCAATCGTCTTCCTGTTCCTGTTCGAAGGCCTGTTCAGCACCGGCGTTTTCGCCATTACTCTTTATGCCACCGGGCTGGGACTCGCCGCCCTGAATATCTCCAAAATTAAAACGCCCAAGCTATCGGGCAACCCGGTCAATGTCGTGCTGCTCGCGGCCTATACGCTGCTCATGAGCGCCCTCTACGGCTGGAAGCTGCTGTAACGCACCGGCGCGGCCGGCGCGGCCGGCGCGGCCGGGGCGGCCGGGGCGACGGCGGCGGCGCTGCCCCCGGCGAATGGTGCGGTCGATGGTTTGGCCAGTGGTTTGGCCCGGAAATCAGCCAAGGGGTCGGCCGGCAGGCCGGGAAGGGGGGACGTCCCGGCCAGCAGGGCTTCCTGGAACAGGCTGCCATCGCCCCGTGTGGCGGCTTTATGTGTTTCTGATTGGCTTTTATTGGCATTCCTTGGCATTTCCGCCGCCGACCCCGGATGCTCTGACGCTTGCCCTGCCGCTAACGCTTGCGCTCCCGCATAGGGTTCCGGCCGCGATCCATCGGGCGCGGCAACAGATTCCGTCGCCGGTGGCGCCAGATCAGCCATGCCGGCGATTTCCGAGAGCATCGCCCCGTAATCCGGCCCGGCCCGCCGCGTGCCGCCGCGCCCTTCGGGCACCATCCCGGACACCCGCAACTGCAACGCCACGGCGCGCAGGGCGGTACTGAACTGGTTCTGCTCGATAGCAAGTTCATAAATGACCTGCAGCCGCGCCAGGACCGCGCTCACATCACCGCACTGCCGGGCGGCAACCTCGTCGCGCAATTCGGCGATCCGCACCTGAATATCGGGCCGCGCCAGCAACCGGCAGGCCTGCGCTGCCGCATTGTCTTCCGAATACCCCGCCGTCAGCGCCGCCGCACTGCCCACGGGCCGGCGGACATATTCCCGACAGAACCGTTCATGCCGCTCGTTCGGCTTGTTCATATCCCTGTCCTCCCTGAAAAAAGACAAAATAGGAATATAACGCTTTAAAAGGTGAAAAGTCAATAATTTCCTATCCTGGATCAGGAAGAGTCCCTAAAGGATTACCTACTAACAAAAAATATTAAATGAGATAACGTTTACAATTTTTTGTACCTATCCGAGGATACGGCCGCCTGATCATTGATATAAATTTATTGGCCGACGACAGGAAAAGACGCCTCCCATTCCTGATATATTCTTTCAAACTGAGCTTGTTTAAAGTCAGGTACATCAAATTCGCGCACCTGTCGCCCATCAGACCAGGTCATGAACGCTGAGCAAAATGCCGATATTGGTAAATTCCCAATATGGGCTGCTTCGATTCGTGGCATGATCGTATGCCTAAAGTGACCACCCGTATCCCATTGATTCACTAGTTCGTCCCCCGAAACGAAACGGTCAGCGACAGAACTAATATCAACCTCGAACCAAACAGACCCAGCCCAGCTCTTTACATAGGGAACAAATACTTGCCAAGAACTCATGGGATGAGAGTTACAGTAATGGTTTGCGTCGAAGTCACGGAAATCAAATAGGCTAACGCCGCCGATCATTCGGACAAACGGGTAATATTCAGGGCCACGTGATGTTTTCCAGCGCTCCGCATTATCGATATCTGGCTCAACCAATAATGCTTTGGCAGCGATAATAGCAGATACCCGATCTGGCCGAGTGGTATGCCATAGCCTACCGTGAAGACGGTTATGTAAATCTCCTAGCCCGGCCATCCCGGCTCCTAAACCCAATAATTTTTCCTGCATATGCACGACTAAACAGCACTAAATTCATTTTATCTGCGTCCAATAGCGTCGATTACGGCTTTGTCTTAGTCAGTTCCGTGAACAAAGAAACGACCGCCCAAACATGTTACCCATTAATTTAAAAATTCAAGTAGCGGACGCAGACTATACAATACCAAAAAAGGTTTAGGACGGTATATTTTTTCTATTTAAAACTTAAAAAAATAGACTGTCGTAGTAATTCGCAAAAACACTAACTCGCACTCATTTTCTTTTATTCGGTTAATTGATTACAAACACCGTAACTAAACTGAAGTTGTCTTCGGCGTGCCGCCCGTTGACGATGCACCGAACTTTTTCGCAGAATGCGTTTGGTTCGTCAAATTTGGCAGCAACTTCTCGCATTTCCCTTAAAAAAAACTTCTCATGCATGCCGTCGGTAGTGAAGAAAAGTTTGTCGCCTATATTTAGGCTGTAGCTGAATATATCTATTTTGGGTTCCTTACGTCCACCGAGAGCACTATCCAAAATATTCTTTCTCGGGTAGTTAGAAAATTCTGATTTAGTCAATTTTCCTTGATCAAAAAGTCTCTGTGCCTCAGTGTGATCTTTGGTTAATCTAACAATACCATTTGCGCGTGCTATACTTGCCCGACTATCCCCGCAATGAACCCCCATAACTGTTGATTCATAGAAGATTGCGGCAGTCAATGTCGTTGCCATAGTACTTTCACTCGAGTCGGGTTTTTGAGTAGAGCAAATCTCAGAGTGAATATTCTTTGTAATTTCAGAAAGATCAATTTCCGACCATTTTAATTGAGTGACAGCATTGCCAAAAAGATCAATTGCGATCCGTGACGCTATATCGCCGCCACCCATGCCGCCAAGTCCATCAGCGATAGCAACAGCAACGGCTCCATCTTGAAGATTCCAAACACCGAAATTGTCCTCATTCACTGCCCTTGGACCAGATTCGGTAAAACTTGCGGTCGCAAATTTCATTGGCAGAGCTCGGCGAGAGCTTGAACTATTTCAGGATGTAATTGGTCCCGGCTTACATCGATTGATCTCTCCAAACGATCCACTGCACTGCAGACCCAATTGTCACGCACTCGAAATTCAATCGCTAGTCATTTTGCTAATGATGGATCCATATTCGGTGTACAAAGGTTGAAAAATTTTCTTTCGACATACCAACGATTATGGCTGGTCCCCAACTCTAACATTGCAATTAGAGATTCTATTTTAGTCACGAAGTTACAATTCGTATAAAAAATATCCAACCGGTTTGCTATTCCATCACAATGATCAAAGTTAAAACTAGTCCTATACACCCAATCGGTATATACGAGACCGATTTGGTTTGCGTATATTGGAAAATTTTCGCACAACTCGCTAATACGCTTACCGCTAATATTCATACATATTGCGAGCGTATCTTGTTGACTTTGAGTAGAATCTAAAAAATCTACAAGAGCAGCCCAAACCTCTTCAGACATCATTCTGTCTGACTCGAGTTCGTTGATAAAATCGGCAGCCTGCCTGCTTTCGGTGGCGACATCACCGCTACCAACACTTACTAGTGCATCCAATACGCTTCTGACTGTCCTAAAACGTCGATTAGGATCGCTACGCGTGCAACCTCGCAGTATCCCCCCGTACGGCCCATCCTCCTTAATTTCACTACAGGGTACCCGATCCGTCGCCCCGACCATGTCGTGAAGAATGCAGCCAAGAGAATAGATATCGGATTGTGGCGATGCTCTTCGCAAGTCCCTCGTTATCTCGGGCGCGGTGTAGTGATCAGACCCTTTTGCCATCCCAGTTGTCGTCAAGGCGGAAAGCCGAGATTCGACCAAAGAAATCAGACCAAAGTCACTTACAGCGTAGTAAGTAACCGGTTCGCCTCCAGAATTATCGGTAAAACGAAGCACATTTTGCGGTTTAAGATCCCGATGATAGATATGGACAGAATGTAAGTCTTCCAATGCAGCAACAATATCGCTTATCACCGCAATAAAATTGCCACGTAATGTCCGATCTAGAGAAATATCCTTGTCGAGCGTGCTTTCGGCGACCGGCATCAAATAGTAAGGGGGGTTAGCATTCGGATTGTCGTCGATGACGGGAACGATATTTGGATGTGAGATGCTTTTTTGAGTTCGGGCTTCTTTTTTAAATCGCTTTATGACGTTCTCACGAATTTCAGGGGTAAGTGGCTGATTTTCCGAAAAAGTCTTCCGAGCGAATTGGTTGCCATCGTCGTCCTCTACGAGATCGACTACGCCAAAGCCTCCCAAACCTAGCTGCTCTATCGTTTTCATTTCAAGTCACCGGTCGCAATCCCTGCCCTAGTCGGGCGAGAGAGCACAATAGCAGCGAAACTCCCACCAAGTAACAGTCTGGCCGCATTTCCTAGCAGGAATATTTCCACGATTCGCGTCAAATTCACGGGACATTAATTTTAAGAATTACGGAATATCGGTGACAGTGCACTTTTAACCTTTGAACCCAACGCTGCCCCACAACCTTTTTATTCACCCCCCACCACACACCCCGCAATCGTCCGTTCGAACGTCTCCGCGACCGGTTCGCCGATCGGGAAAGGGGCGGCAATGGGGAGGTCCAGCCGGGCGGCGCGGTATTCCGCCAGCCGGTCGCGGCATTCGGTGGCCGTGCCGTACAGGGTGAGCGCGCGGATCATGCGGCGATCGACGAGGGCGGCGCCGGCTTCGGCGTCGCCCTTCGCCCAGGCAGCTGCCCGCACTTCTGTTCCCTCAGAATTATCCTGTTTACTGTCAGCCCGCCCTGCGGCGGCGTGCAAGGCACAGCCCCGCGAGTCCAAGGCCGAACAGGGCCAGTGCGCCAGGTTCAGGGATTTCAAGATTGGACGACGCGTCGAGCCGTACGTTGTCAAAATCAACTTCCAGATCGGCGCCCGGAAAATTCGCATCCGCGAGGTTCAGATTAAAGAGGCGTATCTCCAGGTCCTGGCCCAGGAGTGCCGGCGCGGCACCCGTGGAGAAGGTCAGTTCCCGCAGCGCGAATTCGCCTTCGCCGATGGGGGAGTCCGTCAGTTCAAAATCCTCTGCCAGGAGCACGCCCCCGGCCAGCAATTCGATGCGATAGCCGGGAAACCCGCTGAGGTCGAAGAACGTGCCATTCGTGGCGTTGCCGGAATTGATATTGCCGACATCTACCGACAGGGTGTAGTCGGTGTTGGCGGTGAGGGTTGACGATAATGTCTGGCCCAGGCCGACTTCGGTCGTGCCCACGTCACCACTTAAAAAAATGAGGGCGACATTGTCACCGTCGGGCGCCGTCCCGCCGAAGTAATTTCCGCCGGTAACGGTCAAGGTACCCTGCAGGTCGCCGCCACCGATGATTCCACCGGTGTCGATGAGGTCCCACCCGGTCGGGTTGCCAAAGAAAAACTCGTTGACTGTATTCGCGTCGTCTTCAAACGAGTGATTGACGATGTCCAGCGGGACAGAGAAAGCCGCCGTCGCCGTCAATGACGTCGCGGCAAGGCCAAGAATCAATCCTGCCACCACCTTTTTACAATTCATCATGCTGATGCCCTTCACAAACGAACGTTATGCTCCTCCAACGCCGACCAACATGCATGAACAGCTCGGGCATCGCTGTGATGGTTAACAGAATAGCGAAGGTATTTTTATCAATGCATTGAACATCGCCGGCTTCCCCCGACGGCCTTACCGCACGGGCGGTTTTGGCACGGACCCGGTCATGGACGGGCGCTGGTTGAATGTATCGAACCACGCCGCCAGTGTCGGGCGCCCGGCGCGCCAGTCGATCCCCAGGATTGCCTGGCGGAACTCAAGCCAGCCGACGCCGACACCCACCGTGATCTGTGCGATATCAGGCTGGTCGGGATTGAACGATCCGGCATCGCCGTCCAGCGCATCGAGCGAACGGTTGACCGTGTTGCGCATCCGGTTGTCCCAGAAATCCCAGTGCAATTCCTTCGGCCGCCGTTCCAACTCGCTATAGAGCAGGATTACCGCGTCCATCATGCCGTCGCCAAGGGCCGCGATCCGCATCGCCTCGAACCGCGCGTCGCCGGTTGGCGGAAAAAGCTTGCGGCCGTCATGCAGCGTGTCGAGGTATTCAACAATGACCGGGCTGTCATAGAGCGTCTGGCCGCCATCGGTTATGAGGGCCGGAACCTTGCCTACCGGATTGACGCCGCCGTATGTCGTGTCCGCATCCCATGGAAACACCTCGACCCGCTCGATCCGGCCTGTCAGGCCGCATTCCTCGGCGGCAACCACAACCTTGCGCACATAAGGCGATGTCGATCCCCAGAACAGTTTCATGCTGCATCCTTCCTCATTCAATCCATCCCGTCGCGCCTACGGGCAGGCGTCTCTCTCGCGCGACGGGTCCGATGGTTTGGCATTCCGTCACCCGGGCCGCAACGGGTTTGTGCAGCCGCACTGCCAACCGGTCGGCTTGATAGCTTCGGGGCTATTCCTGGGCTTCGGCGGATCCGACCTTGCCGAAACGCGAGCGGCGAATGGCGCGGTAGGCAACCGTTGTGACCACGATAACCGTGGCCGCGTGCAGGCCCAGCGCCAGCGGGCTCTGGAACAGGTCGGCGACATCGCCCCGCGATATCAGCAGCGCCTGGCGCAGGCTGTCTTCCAGCAGCTCGGACAGGACAAAGCCGATCAACACCGTCGGCGCCGGGATGCGCAGCCGTCGCAGGAGGATGCCCATCACCCCGAAGGCGAACATCGTGTAGACCGCGAACATCGTGTTCGACAGCGCGTAGGCCCCGATAATCGTCAGGAAGACAATCGGCGGATACAGCAGGTCACGCGGGACCGACGCGATCAGGGTCATCCAGCGTTTCAGGGCATAGCCAAAGATCAGAATGCAAAAACCCGATACGAACAGCGCGATATAGAGCGCATGGATAAAGGGCAGGTTTTGCTGAAACAGCAGCGGCCCTGGTGTCAGCCCGTGGAAATAAAATGCGCCCAGCAGAATGGCGGTGATCACATCGCCGGGCACGCCCAAAGCCAGCAAGGGTATCAGGGTCGCCGCCTTGGTGCCGGAATTGGCGCTTTCCGCCGCCGCCACGCCGGACAGGGCGCCTTTCCCGAATTCGGCCCTGTCGGGTGAGCTGCGCTTTGCCTCGGCATAGGAAATGAAGGTCGAGGCGGTCGCACCGATGCCCGGGATCGCCCCCATCGTAATGCCGATGGCCGAGCCTTTCAGGATCGTCGGCAGCGTCTTGCGGAAATCCGCCCGGGTATAGCGCGTTTTGTCGATCACATGGGGCTTCAGATCACGCGCCTTCGACATATAGTGTTCAATGATGTCCGGCAGTGCGAACAGACCGATCAGGAGCGGCAGGAACGGAATGCCCTCCGCCAGATTGTCAGACCCGAAGACGAAGCGCGGCGTCGCGTTCACCAGGTCGAGACCGACCGTGCCCAGCAGCAGGCCCAGCATGCCGCCGCAGATACCGCGTAACAGGCCGGATTGCGAGAGGGCGGCAATCACGGTCAGCGACAGCAGGATGAGCGCGAAAAATTCTTTCGGGCCGAATTTCTGGCCGAAACTCGCCAGCCAGCCGGCCAGCAGCACAAGCGCCACAACCGACATCAGGTCGCCGATGAAGGACGCCCAGAGCGCCGTCTCGATCGCCCGGCCGGCCTGTCCCTTTTGCGCCAGCGGATAGCCGTCGATCACGGTGCAGGCCGCGGCCGGCGTGCCGGGCACATTCATCAGGATGGCGGAAATGGAGCCGCCGAAGAGCGATCCCTTGCCAATGCCCACCAGGATCAGAACACCGGTCAGCGGGTCGAGGAACAGGGTGAACGGCAGCAGCACCCCCACCGCCATGGTGGAGGTCAGCCCCGGGATGGCGCCAATGATCATGCCGCCCAGGACGGCGAGCGGCAGCAGGATGAGCAGTTCTATTTTTGAAAGGTGCTCCAGGACGAGGGCGATATGATCCATCAGGTCAGTCCCAAAGCTCGCCCATGGGCAGCGGAATTCCTGCCACCACGACGAAGATGAAATAGATAGCGCCCGCGAACAGCACGGCGGTCAGCAGGCTGGGGACAAGCCGTTGTCCGGATGCCAGGGTGGTCACGGTGATCATCATCGCAATACCGACCGGGACCATGCCGAAATACGGCGTCGCCAGCAGCGCGGCCAGCAGGATCGCCGAAACCAGCGCCAATCGACCAAGGGCTTCAGGTTTGTGCCAGGTCGTCGCTTCGCGGGACAACCAGACCGCAATCGCATCCATGCCGCCCAGAATAAGAAAGCCCCAGGCCAGGACACGCGGGAATGCCTGCGGTCCGGGCGCATCGCCCATGGAATAGCTGGGTTCCGGCACGAAATTCGGAATGACATACACCAACAATGCCAAACCGAGGAAGAATGCGCTCAGCCCCCCGGACATGGCGATCAATCTGGTACCGATCATGACAGTCCTCGCATGCTCAGCAAGACGCGCGCATGACGGCGGGAGAGCATTGTGTTGCGCCCTCCCGCCCTGCACACATGCAACTTACTTTGCCTTGATCGCTCCAAGCTTGGTCAGAACCGCCTTGAACGAGCCCTGATCTTTCTTGATCTGGGCGGCAAATTCTTCGGGGCCCTGATAGCCGGGATAGAGCCCCAGCTTCAGCAATCGTGCCTTCACATCGTCACGGGCCAGCGCCTTCTCCAGCGCCGCCGCCATGCCGTTGACGGCTTCTGCCGGAACGCCCTTGCGCGTCACGAAACCGAACCAGCTCATATGCGGGATATCGACACCCTGTTCGTGCAGCGTCGGAAGTTGCGTAAAGCCGGGCCATTTTTCGTTATTGACGTATCCGATGCCGCGCACGCCGCCGGTCGGCAACTGGGGCAGCAGGTTGGAATCGATCTGCGCCTGAACGTGACCGCCAAGCAGGGCGTTCAGCGCCTTGCTGCTGCCGCGATACGGCACGTGGGTCATTTCAATCCCGGTCGCCTGTGCGAACAGCTCCATATAGATATGCGTGATGCCGCCAACGCCGGTTGAGGCATAGGAGATGCGGTTGGCTTTCGCGTAGGCCACAAATTCTTTTACATTCTTGATCGGCAGATCCGGGTGCACCGCAAGGGCAAGCCAGGACCGGGCGATGCGGGCAACGGGCTCCACATCCGCATTCACGTCATAGGGCATGGCCCGCGTAAAGATGCTCGCCATTGTCGATGTCGGGTTCATCGAGAAAGTGTAGCCATCCGGCTTGGCTTTCAGTGCTTTCGCCGTACCGATCAGGCCGGATCCGCCGCCGATGTTTTCGATGGTGAGATTGACGCCCAGAATTTCTTCAAGTGCAGGCTGGACAGCGCGCGTTGTGTTGTCGGTGCTGCCGCCGGGGCCGTACGGCACGACAATCCGGATGTCTCTCTCCGGCCACTCAGCCTGTACGGGAGATGCGACGACGATGGCAGCCAATAACATGGCGGAAATAGGAAGTTTCACTCGTTTCACCCCACAAATTTTATGAACCATCCAATCACTAGATACGATCCGGCCACAGCGATCAAAGGTACCTGCCCGGCAGACACTCTTTCGAGGATAGGCCGGCCGGTTCAATTCGCGGCGATGGTGAGGGCTCGCGATGGGGGCGGCACGATGCTGGGAGGGGCCGGACCGGTCCTGTGAGCGTGTGGGCCGCGCCCTCAGATTATCTGATTGTGCAGCGGGTCCGCGCCGCGTGACAGGCGGTCGAGATTTTCGAGCAGGATATCGATGACGTTGTCTTCGTATTTCCGTGTTTCGCCGCCGGTATGCGGGGTGAGGAGGACATTTTCGAGGCCCCAGAGCGGGGAGTCCGAAGCCAACGGTTCGGTCGCGGTCACGTCGATGCCGGCCCCGGCGATTGCCTGGCGCTGCATGGTGTCGATCAGCGCGACCTCGTCGACACAGCCGCCGCGGGCAACGTTGATCAGGAAGGATGAGGGCTTCATCGCCGCCAGGGCGGCCGCGTCCATCACGTTGCGGGTTTCCGGCGTCAGCGGGCAGGTGAGGGCGACCACATCGGCGCGCGGCAGCAGGTCGCGCAGCGCTGATGAGGTGTACAGTTCGTCAACATGCAGGACTGGGCTGGACGTATCCCGCTTCAGCCCGATGACATGCATATCGAAAGCCTTGGCCAGCTTCGCCAGCCGGCCGCCGATCTTGCCAAGGCCGAAAATCAGCATGGTCTTGCCGGGCAGTTCGTCCTCACGCTGCGACAGGTCGGAGATCATCGGGCGCCAATGGGCGTTGCGCTGGTTGTCGCGGCCGGTATGAAGCTGGCGCGTCAGTCCCAGGGTCAGGGCCATGGCGTGGTCGCTGACCGCATTGACGTTTACGCCGCTGGCATTTGCCAGCCGCACGCCCTGCGCGCGGATTGCGTCCTGATCGAACTGGTCATAACCCGCCGCGCAGACCTGGATGAAGCGCAGCCGGCCGGCGAGGGGCAGCAGGTCGTTCTTCCAGAATCCAGAGGCGACGAAGATATCCCCGTCACCGATCCGCGCGCGGGTTTCGTCCGGTGTCCAGGTCTGGAAATGTTTCATGCCGGTCTGGCGCTGCTCGAACAGGGTGGCGAGCTGATAGGCCGAATGGGCGAAATGGATCGTGGCGTCGTCTAGCTTCATGGTCATCCCCTGGCTCCTGTTCATATCGGGTCCTTGCGCGTGCTGGTTTTGATACAAGCACACACCGGCCGACGCAAACCGGCGCATCGATGCGACGGGACTTACCTGACCCTAATTTACGGTTGAACGGCATTGGGCCGAAGCTGGTATGGTCCGACACAGAAAATTCACATCAAGAAATGCGTAAAAGGGAGGTTTCCATGCCGTATCAGATTTTGACCAATGCTGAACTGGCCCCGTGGATCATGGAGATGCTGGAAGCCGTCGACTGCCAGATCCATCTGTGGAACGAGGACGGGCCGAATGACCCCGCATTGCTTGAATCCGCGGACGGGTTCTTCGTCTACGGGCATCCGGCTATCAACGGTGCCATGCTCGATTCCATGCCAAATCTGCGCGTGGTCGCCAATCAGGGCGTCGGCGTCGATCATATCAATCTCGACGATGCGAAGGCGCGCGGTATCCCCGTTGGCAATACGCCGGGATTCGTGGACGGCGCCACAGCCGACATGACCTTTGCGCTGCTGATGGCCGCGGCCCGCAATATTGTGCGCGGCGACCACTACGCGCGCAGCCCGGGCTTCATCCATTACGATGCGAATATCCTGCATGGTCAGGAAGTCTTTGGTGCCACGCTGGGAATCATCGGCATGGGCGGTATCGGACAACAGGTTGCCCGCCGCGCCGCCGGGTTCGACATGAAGATCCTCTATCACAACCGCAACCCGATCCCGGCAATCGCGGACGGTCTTGGCGCGACTTACGCCAGCCTGGACGACTTGCTGGCACAGTCGGATTTCGTGACGCTCAACATGCCGATGACGCCGGAAACCCGGCATATGATCGGCCGCCGGGAACTGACACTGATGAAGCCCACGGCAATACTGGTCAACGCCGCGCGTGGCGGCGTGGTCGATCATGACGCCCTGGTCGAAGCGCTGCAGAACAGCGGCATCTGGGCGGCCGGGCTGGATGTCACCGATCCGGAGCCATTACCGCGCGACCACCCGCTGCTGGGGATGGATAATGTGGTCATCGCCCCGCATCTGGGCAGCGCCACGCGCAAGACCCGGATTGGTATGGTCACCCGGACCATTGAAAACCTGATCGCGGGGCTGACGGGGCAGGACCTGCCCAGCCGGGTCGTCTGACACTGTCCTGAAAGCACGAATGTTTCGATAAACCGGCGGCCTGTTGCCACCGACCGGCCGGGGAATGGTGATCCAGTCGCCGGCGCGGCGCGTAAGAACTGGCAACGGATACGTTTCGTATCGAAACACCGGCTTTCAGGAGAAAACAAATGCTTTCAATGTATCGCGCCGTCATGGATTCGAACCATAACCCGCTGCGCCATCTGCCGCCCGCCCAGCGTTTTCAGACGATGATGTTCCTCAGCATGATGTGGACGGCGATTTTCTGCTCGATGGGCGGCTTGTGGTTCTGGTACGGCGAACTGATCATCGGTCACCTTCTGGCGGCGCTTGGTTTCGCCATCACCGGCATTACATTCCGCCGGGCCAGCAGCACGCCCGTGGGCACCTATCGTGACCAGCCGCTCAAGGACGGAACCCCGCGCTATGACGACGTCTGGGGCGCATAAGCGATGGCGACACCGCCGCGCGGACGTATTCAGAGCATCGACAAGGGTGGCGACGTCATCCATGTCGAACTCGTGACCGAAAACGGGGAAACCGTCGAGGGCATTTATGAATTGATCGGCTGGACGAAACCGCCAAAGGACGTCAAGGCGCGCGTCGAACTGGAACTCTGGGTGCCGCCGAAGGTCGAACACGAGATCAACTGAGCGCCCCTCACGGCTAGAACCGGCGCTGGATCATTCACCGGAGCCGGGGAAGGGAGCCTGCGGGCGAAACGGTGAAAGGGACCAATGGAAAATCTGCATCATATCGCCCTGACGGTCACGGATATCGGCGACGCCGTCGCCTGGTATACGCAACGGTTTGATGTCGAAGTGGCCCATCAGGATCAAAGCTGGGCCATGCTGCGCTTCGACAATGTCGATATGGCCCTTGTATTGCCGGAGCAACACCCGGCGCATATCGCGGTGGTCAGCGACAACGCCGCGCAATATGGCGCCCTAAACCTGCACAGGGACGGCACGGCTTCAACCTATACACAGGATCCCTGGGGCAACATCATCGAAGTCATGCAGACAGCGGCACCCTCATAAATAAGGGGACAGAATACTTAACTTAACAACATTCCTACTGAATACATCGCCCCGTTATGGCAGATACCCGCCCGTCGTTTTCGTGCTATATTGCCGCGTGATAGCGAGCGAAACGGATGAACGGCCATGGATTTCAGCGATACCCTGATCCTCGTCAATATGGCGGGGCTTGTAGTTCTCGCCCTTATCGGCTGGACCCAGATCAAGGCCGCCAAGCAGCAGGTTCTGGAGGTCGTGCACCGGGACCTCGCCGAAATTAACCATAAGGTCCGGCAGGTTCTGAAACGCGCCGGCAAGCAGGACGATCAGATCGGCAATAACCACGAGAAGATCATGATGCTGGAGGTCAATCTGGCCAACATGCAGGATGAGATGGAAAAAACCAGCCGGCGACTGGACAAGCTGACCCATAACCTGGCGTTTGGCACGCCGGTCGAATTTGACCCCGACAATGAAAGTACCAGCGAACTGGTGCCGGATTCAGAGAAAAAACACCTGTTCGACTGATACTGTCCCTTTATTTCATCCCGTTTTCCGCCAGAACCGGAAATGCCGCCTTTGCCATGGCAAGCAAGCTCATGTCGCCACCACGGCGACCGACGAGCTGCATCCCGATCGGCAGCCCCTTCGGGCCGGTGTGGACGGGCAGGGTCACTGCCGGGGAATAGGTCCAGGTCGCCAGAATGTTGAAACAGGCATCGCCGGTATGGGACAGGCCTTCGGGCGCCTCGTCCGGGGCACTGGGCGTGAGAAGCAGGTCGAAATCGGCCATTGCGTCGGTGAGCCAGGCGCGACAGGCGGCAAGGGTCGCCAGCGCCCGCTGGTATTCCGCAAAGGTCACCAAAACACCCGGCTCGATCACGATGGTCCGGATGGCCTCGCTCATCTTGTCCAGGTGATGGGCACGCTCATAGGCCAGCGCGCGCGTGAATTCGAAACCTGACACGGTCTTGCCGGCCTCCTCGAATCCGGCAAAGGGGCCTTCCAGGGGGAAATCCGTGACCTGCGCGCCGGCTTTCGCCAGCGCAGCGGCCGTGCTTTCCAGCCGCTCCTGCGTCGCGGCGCTGGCACGATCCCACATCATCGTGCGGCATAAACCAACCCGCAGCCCGTGCAAGGACGCTCCGGCAAGCGGTTCATGCGGCAGGCCCAGAATGCCGGCGCGAAACAGCGCGATATCGTCGAGGTCACGGGCATAGAGGCCAATCGTGTCGAAGCTGCGGGTGTTTTCCTTCACCCCGTAGCCGGCGATCAGCCCGTAACTGGGCTTGTAGCCGACGCAGCCGCAATAGGCGGCGGGCCGTATCACCGATCCCCCTGTTTGCGTGCCGACAGCGAGCGGCACCATCATATCCGCCACTGCAGCGCCCGAACCGCTGGACGAGCCGCCGGGTGTATGCCCCGGGTTATGCGGATTGGTGGTCTTGCCGGGATGGCGGCTGGCAAATTCGGTGGAGACCGTCTTGCCCATCAACACACCGCCGGAATCCAGGCTGATCTGGACACAGGGCGCATTGGCGGCCGGTTGGTGGCCTTCATAGATCGGCGAACCATAACCGGTCGGCAGGTCCATCGTATCGATAATGTCCTTCACGCCAAAGGGAATGCCCTGGATTGGCCCGCGCCGGGGACCGGCATCCCGGGCCCGCGCCTGTTTCAGCGCCAGGTCGCGGTCAAAGGCTTTCCACGCGCCGACGACGTCTTCGCGGGCGTCGATCCGCTCGATACAACTCGCAACCAGCGCCTCGGATGTCAGCGTGCCCGCTTCAATTCGCTTCGCGGCCTCTGTTGCTGTTAGTGAATTCGGTGTTTCCATTGGTTGACAGCCCCGCTCCAAAAAAGGTCAATAGCACCTGCAAACGTTACTTCTTTTCATCATGGCCGCGACAGGTTCTGTTGGCCAGACATGAATCCCCAAAACGAACGGGAAATCGATAATGCCGCAAACAGCAGCTTCCTCCGCCCTGACGGGCTATACCGTCCTTGACCTGACCCGCGTGCGTTCCGGGCCGACCTGTGTCCGGCAGCTTGCCGACTGGGGCGCGGATGTCATCAAGGTGGAAATGCCCGAAGCGCTGGAAGGCGGCGAGGGGCTGGGCGGCAAGCGCCATGGTCCTGATTTCCAGAACCTGCACCGCAACAAGCGCAGCGTGACCCTGAACCTGAAAGACCCAGACGGGCTCGCGGTGTTCAAGAAACTGGTCGCGAAGGCCGATGTGGTGGTCGAAAACTACCGGCCAAACGTAAAGAACAGGCTCGGTATCGATTACGAATCGCTGAAGGCGATCAATCCGCGCATCATTCTGGGCAGCATTTCCGGCTTCGGCCAGGACGGGCCCTATGTCGGCCGTCCCGGTTTCGACCAGATCGCCCAAGCCATGGGCGGGTTGATGTCGATCACCGGCGCGCCGGGCGAAGGGCCAATGCGGGTCGGCATTCCGATTGCCGATCTTTGCGCCGGGTTGCTGTGTTCACAGGGCATCATGATCGCGCTGCTGGAGCGTGAAAAGTCGGGCGAGGGGCAATGGGTCGATACCTCGCTGCTGGCTGCGCAGATATTCATGCTGGATTTCCAGGCCGCGCGCTGGCTGATGAATCAGGACGTTCCGCAACAGGCCGGCAACAATCACCCCACCAGTATACCCACCGGGGTGTTCAAGACATCGGACGGACATATCAATATCGCGGTCGCCGGACAGGTCATCTGGGAACGGTTCTGCGTCACGATGGGCGATCCGGACCTGAATGTCGTACCGGAATTTTCAACCGGTGAGCTGCGATCGCAGAACCGGGACGCGCTGAACGCTGCCATCAATGAGCGCACGCAGCACAAGACCGGTGACGAATGGATCGCAATCTTCAACGAAGCCGGTGTTCCGGCTGGCGAAATCAATTCCATCGACCAGGTCTTCGCCGATCCGCAGGTCCAGCATCTTGGCATGGCGCAGGCCGTCAATTCGCCGGCAATCGGCGGCGATATCGAGCTGGTGTCGCAGGCAATCCGGCTGAGCCGCACGCCCAGCAAAATTGCCACCGCACCGCCGGAACGTGGCGAACATACCGACAATGTGCTGGCCGACCTTGGTTACAGCGCTGAAGAAATTGCCGATATGCACAACCGTAACGTAGTCTGAACGGATTCAGACAATACTCAGATTTTTCATACCGAGGACTTCCCCATGCTTACTGACAAAATGATTGCCGAAAAGCGCGGCCCCGTTGGCATTATGACATTCAACAATCCGGATCGCCTGAATGCCGTATCGATGGAGATGTGGGAAGGTGTGGTCGAAATCCTGGAGGATTTCCGCAAGGACGATGCGATACGGGTCGTCGTTCTGAGGGGCGCTGGACGGAAGGCTTTTGTTTCCGGCGCCGATATCTCGAAATTCGAGAATGAGCGCGCTTCGCAGGAAGCGGTCGAAAAATATGCCGTCGCCGTGGACAAGGCTTATGACGGCATCCACGCCTTTCCAAAACCCACCATTGCCATGATCAACGGCTATTGCATTGGCGGCGGTCTGGGCATTGCGGTCTGTTGCGATCTGCGTATTTGCGGCGACAATTCACGGTTTGCGGTGCCCGCGGCGAAACTTGGCCTCGGCTATGGCTATGCGCATATCCGCAAGCTGAGCAATATCGTCGGCCCGTCCTTCACCAAGGAAATTTTCTTCACCGCGCGGCAGTTCAACGCGACCGAAGCCCGGGAAATGGGGCTCGTAAACCGGGTCGTACCGGCCTCGATGCTGGAACATTATGTCGATGAATATGCGAAGACAATCGGCGGCAATGCGCCACTGACGGTCGCCCAGGTCAAATTCACAGTCGGTGAAATCGTCAAGGATCCGGCGGACCGGGATATCGATCAATGCGCGGCCATGGTCAAGGCCTGCTTCGACAGCGCGGACTACTCCGAAGGCCGCACGGCATTCATGGAAAAGCGCCCGCCGGTCTTCAAAGCGAAGTAAGGCCTGTTCAACGCGATGTGACGCCCCGGCGCCGGCACAAAGCGACAGCCGCCGCGCACCTGCCGTTCAGGCACGAAGACAAACATGCAGGATGGAGCCGATCCGATTCCATCCCGGGGCACACGTCGACTGTACGCGATAGCGGCAGTCGGCGGAACGCGCCCTTGGTCAGCCTGCGTCGGACAGGCTGGTCGCCTTCAATCCTTTTGCGTCGCTCACTTCTTCGTAGTTGATTCGCTGACCTTCGACCAACGGTGCCATACCCGCACGCTCTACTTCAGTGATGTGGACGAAGGCGTCTTTCCCGCCGGTGTCGGGGGTGATGAAGCCAAAACCTTTAGTCGGATTGAACCACTTTACTGTCCCGGTAGCCATTTACGCGTCTTCCTTTCAATGCCGAACCGTTGGATTTCATAGGTATCCAGCGGCCCGTGGGCTCTGTACCGACCCCCAGGGCATTGCCCTGCAATCCGATTCCGGACCCGGGAAGCGATCACATCGTGTCACCGCAACTCACGCGTTCGGTACATGACGAATATTCTAATCTGGTTCTTTTTGATCGCACAAGTATTTTTCAATACGCTTGTCAACCACTTTGTTAACGCTTTGTCATTTCTGGCGGTTGCCTGGCATGCGACATACGATGTGACACCGACGCTACACATCGCCCAGGGGGGAACCATGAGCCGGGTCGCAGTAATTATCGAATATGAAGTGAAATCAGAGCATAGATCGGCGTTCGAGGCGCTGGTACGGGAACACGGAACGTACAGCCTCGAAGCCGAAGAAGGCTGCCTGGCCTTTGAAGTGATGGTGAAGAAAGACGACCCGCTCAGGATGTTCCTGTTCGAATGCTATGCGGATGAAGAGGCCTTTGCGTTGCATAACGCATCACCCCGGCTGGCCGAGACTCGGGAAAAATTCCAGATAATGCTGACCAACCGCTGGGTTTCAGTCTGCCATGCCTGATCGACGGCACCGGGGCACGACATTCGTGACCCGTCGTTAGTGCAGCGTGGTTTCCGTTCCCGGAAGCGGGGCCGCGGCGAGCGATTGTTCGATCAACCAGTCGCAAGCGGCGATCTGATGTTCGAAATCGGTGCTGGAAGCCGCCAGCTTCGCCTGTTCGGCATCATTGACGTCGCCGGTGTCGAGCTTGTCGAGGATCGCAGCAATCATAATGCCCGCCGAATACTGCCGTTTCGCTTTTGATCTGCCAGCTTCAGTCGACTCTTCAGCCAACACCTGATTCAGGGCTGATTCGACCGTCTCACAACGTTGCTGCCAGTTCTGATCCGCCATTTTACGGGTACAGTCTTCTATGATTTCCCGGCCTTTTTCAGGCAGAGTAGCTTGCCAGCGCATCAGGGCGCCCCTTTTCCTGCGTTCGAATTGCTGCAATGCTACCGTTGCAAGCGTTAAGAAGACGTAAACACGACCAACAGACTGTTAAGATTTTCTGACGGGAGACGATGTCATGGCCTTCAATTTTGATGCGAACCGGCCTGTAGTCGCCGGCACACGACATGCCGTTGCTGCGGGACATTATCTCGCGGCGGAGGCCGGTTTCGAAATTTTGAACCATGGCGGCAACGCAATCGATGCCGGGGTCGCAGCCGGGCTGGCACTCGGCGTCGTACACAGCGATATCGTTAATATCGCCGGCGTCGCGCCTACCTTGATCTGGCTGGCCGAAACCCAGGAAATCATCAATATCGACGGGCTCGGCACCTGGCCGAAAGCCGTAACCCCTGATTTCTTCCAGAAATTTCACGGCGGACACATTCCCGAAACCCTGCTGCGCACCGTCATGCCCGCGGCGCCGGCTGCCTGGCTGACCGCACTGGAACTATACGGCACCATGTCGTTCGGCGAAGTCGCGGAAGGCGCGATCCGCTTTGCCCGCGACGGTTTCGCGATGTATCCACTGCTTGCCGAATCCATCGCCGATAGCGAGGCCGGATTTCGGCGCTGGCCAGCGAACGAAGCCATTTACCTGCCGAACGGCCAGCCGCCCATGCCCGGAGATCGCTTCGTGCAGACCGACCTTGGCGCAACGCTGCAATACATGGCCGATCAGGAAGCCACAAAAGCGGGCGAGGGACGTATCGCCGGTATCAAAGCCGCCTATGACGCCTTCTACCGAGGGGATATCGCGCGCAAGATCGTCGATTACCATCGTGAAAACGACGGCTTGGTGACCATGGAGGATCTGGACGAATACCGGGTCCGGCACGAACCGACAGTGATCACACACTATGCCGGTATCGACGTGCATTGTTGCGGGCCATGGTCGCAGGGACCCGCGCTGGCGCAAACCCTTAACCTGCTGAAAGGCACGGATATGGCGGCACTTGGGCATAACAGCCCGGAATATATCCATCGCATTGCCGAGGCGCTCAAACTCACTTTCGCCGACCGGGAACGCTATTACGGCGATCCGGCCTTCATCGATGTACCACTGGCGGAACTGCTGTCCGACGAATACACGGCCCTGCGGCGCGACCTTATCCGCGACGGGGAAGCCTGGCCGGAAATGCCGCCGGCCGGCGATCCCCGTGCCATGCTGGCCCGGATCGACGACATCACGCAGTTCACACCGTCGCCGGCAGAACCGCATGCGGTGCCGGCCGATACGTCCTATTGCTGCGCCATGGACAGCAAGGGCAACGCATTCTCCGCAACCCCCAGCGATACCTCGCGTCAGGCACCGGTCATTCCCGGGACCGGGCTGGTGCCATCATCACGCGGATCACAATCCTGGGCCGACCCGGCGCATCCTTCTGCGGTCGCGCCCGGCAAACGGCCCAGGCTGACGCCAAACCCCGCGCTTGCCGTGCGGGACGGGAAGGCGTTCATGACCTTCGGGACACCCGGCGGGGATGTCCAGACCCAGGCGATGGTGCAAACCTTCCTGAACGTCGTCACCTTTGACATGGATATCCAGACTGCCATCGAAGCGCCGCGCTTCGCCAGCTACAGCTATCCTTCCTCCTTCGAGCCGCATGACTATTTTCCGGGCCGGCTTGATCTTGAAGCGCGTATCCCGGCGGAAACCGCCGATACGCTTGCATCCTGGGGCCATAAAATTTCATGGTGGCCCGATAAAACCTGGAAGGCGGGCGGCATGTGCGGCATCGTCGCGGATGAAAAATCAGGAATGTTCCAGGCTGGCGCCGACCCGCGCCGTGCCGGATATGCACTGGCCTGGTAGGCGTAAACCATCTAGTTCGGCGGTTTTCGCGGGTTTTAATGGTAAATATTTTTCCGACCTCACCCATTCGGGGGACGAAATCAATCCGGCGACTGCGCAATATGATCTCACACAGGGACGGTGCAGCCGTTTCCGGTCATATTGCGACAGGTAGTGACCGTCTTTGTGATTTTGAGCACCAAGACACATAGAAACAAAGCGCAATTAAGAACAACACGAATTTCATCCGATCCCCTTTCGAAAACGGCGGCTGCCCCACCAGCCGCCGTTTTCTTTTGCCAGCGTAATGCGGCATGATACGGTCCGGCAGAATCAGCAGGGCAGGGCGTATTTATGGCGTTAGACGGCGAAAACCGCGTAGAGGCCGGGCAGGCAAAACGGCGGCTTTACATCGCGGCATTTGTGATCGCACTGGGGATCGACCTTGGCCTCAGCCTGCTCCGGGGAACGGCATACCAGCCATCCCTGATCGGTCTTGCCATCATGATCACCGCGGTCCTGTATTTCGCCTGGTCATGGTTCCGGGACCGGTAAAGCCCGAATTCCGCCAGCATCGCCGCGATTCCCCGTACCTTCCCATGAAAGTGGCAGACTGCTATGGTTCCCGTGCGGCGATAACGTCGCCATACCGTGTAACCTTGAGGGAGTAAATCCGGTGAATGCACCGATTAAGGTCTTCTGGCAGCCTGGGTGAACAAGCTGCCTTAAAACGAAAGAGTTTCTTTCGTCAAACAATGTAGATTTCGTTTCCGTCAATATCGCGGCGGATCCAGACGGCCTGGCTGAATTGCAGCGTCTCGGCGCCCGGTCCATTCCGGTCGTGTCGCGCGGCGATGCGTTTACGTTCGCGCAACAACTGGCAGACGTCGTCGAGTTTCTGAAGCTTGATGTCGATGTGTCACCGGTCCTGACGCCGGAGCAGCTTGCGGAACGGCTTGACCATATCCTCGAAACCGCATCGCGGCTGGTCCGTCAAATTCCGATTGAATCGCTGCAGGACAAGCTGCCGAACCGGGACCGGACGTTACGAGTGCTGACGCATCATGTCTTCCGGATATCCGAAGCCTTCCTCGAAGCCTGCGACGGGGTCGAACTGACCGCGGCGTTGCCGGTGGTGCCACCGACAGACGATATGCAGACTTTCGATGCCATGTCCGATTATGGCGACACGATCCGCACCCGCGTTGCGGCATGGTGGCAGAACCTGGACGACAAGTCCTGCCAGCAGCGGATGAAGACCTATTACGGCGAACCCCGGATGCATGAAGTGCTGGAACGCACGACCTGGCACACGGCGCAACATGTCCGTCAGATACGAATGGTGCTGGAAACGCGCGATGTCGTCGCTGACCGACCTTTAAGCGATGCTGACCTGCAGGGGTTACCGGTACCGGAAAAAGTCTGGGACGATTGATTCGCCATCAGATTTAGCGACTTGAGACGCGCTTTGCGTCAGGACGAGCGGCTGTTTCGATTTTCGGAACAGCCGCTTTTCTTTATTCAAGTGACCAAATTACAAAAATAGTAAAATAAAACAGCTAACTACAGCGCGATGCTAACATATTATATTCGTCGCCTGATCAAATTCCTTGTCTTCCGAGTGATGGCGGTCACACGTATAGATTTTTAAAAAACATTAAAGTTTTTTTAAATAAAATTTTATATAAAAACAAAACAATTTTGCTGTAAATACGTGGCGAAAAATCCATAACCTACTGTTTTAACGTTATATTTTAATTACCATACCATTTTACCACTCTCCATTAATGGTATTAGATGAAAAGAATTACCGCCTTTAAAGAGAAACAATTTTTTCGATTACCCCATATGGATGACGATAATTTGAAATATCCCAGCCATTTTGGGCACAGCAAAACAGAACTGAGCAAACCGAGCCACGGCAACTGAACCGAGCTTCCTAAAAACAACGACCCAAAGAATAAGAATGGCCATGTTGAAATTGACCGATACAAAAACGACCCAGCCCGCACGCCACCGGAAGGTAAGGCTGCTGCCGTCTTGCCGCGCGGCTTTACTCGCCACGGCATTTGCGCTGGTCGCGAATGTGAACGCGATGCCGGCTGCTGCAGGGATTATCGGCGCCGACCGCGGCACCCCTTCAGATACGGCCATCGGGACAGTCACAAACAAGCCTGCCGACGGATTGCGGTTGTTAAAGGCGCAAATGAACGCGCTGCGCGATGGCCTCGACAACCTGAAGCAGCTCAAACAGTTTTTCGATTCTGAAAATACCGATGCGGATGCCATCATCCGCAACGCCGAGCGCCTGATCAAGTCACTGCCGGAAACAGAAGCCGCCGGCGAGGCCGCATGGCGCATTGCGGCGGTTGCATCGCTGGCCAGCAAGGCCGGTGCCCTGTCGTCACTGAAGATCAACGATGACTATCGTCTCCCTAACGGGGCCGTCGGCTGGGACTTCGGCGGAAACGGCTCCACGGTACATCGCGGTTTCACCCCCATCACGCCGGATACAGCCAGTACGGAATCCGGCAAAGCCGGCAAACCGGTTTCCGGTACAACGGCACTGACCGACGGCATTGTGGCACCGAACCTGTTTCAGTCCTCCCTGCCGAACGGCATGTATCGCGTCATGATCGTTGCGAACGCAGATGATGGCGACGCTGAAAACACCAACCCCTTCGGTGGTGAAATCACGGTCAATGGCGATCCGGTCGGTGGCAACGCTCTGTCCGATAGCGCCAGTTTGGAAGATCGCAACCTGGGCGCATCGGATGGCGACAGGGTCGCTTCGGCCGCGGGCAATGTCTTCCGCACGACAGCGCTTGGGCTCGGCGTTGAAACCTGGGCCATCGTGCAGGACGGCCGGTTGGAAATTGACTTCAAGGGCCTTCCTGCCGGCCGCGCCATTTCGGCCGTTATTGCGGAACCCATTGACCTGGACCGCCTGGAACTGACATCGGCAATGGCTGACGCGCTGTCGACCGCACTTTCCGGCCTGGCGCCGGCCGCAGGCCCCGACAGTGGCCGCGCCGGCTTCCGTCGCGGCGCGGGCGGTAACCCGGCCGCCGGACGGCAGGGCGGCTTTTCCGGTCCGGTCGCGAGTGCTTCCCCTGTATCCTTCACCGCACCGAAACCCGCCCGCCGCGCCGCACCGGCCCCCGTGACGCGCAATCGGTTCATTCGTTCCTTCAACGACATTCGCCGGAACCCGGACCGTACCACGCCGCCGCCAGTACAGACCGCCGCCAGCGCACCGCAGGAAACGGTACCCCAGCCGACCGAAACCGCCGAACCTGTCGTGCAGGAAGTAGCCGAAACCGATGATTTCTTCGACCGTGAGATCATCATCGACAACAACAGCGACGGGCTTGCCATCGATCTGGAAGACCTGCTCGACAATGGCAGCGATACCGGCACATTCCTGTGCACGGAAGCGCCCTGCGAAGCCGACATCTTTACCGTTATCTCCGAGGAGCCTGATCTGGCCGCCGCCATAGCGGCGCTGGGCGACTGGCTTGATGATCCGGAAAACCTGACCGAGGGCTGGGAAGACGTCGCTGCCGTCCTTGAGACTTGGACGGAGGGTTCGGAAATTGCCGCGATCTATGAATTCGACATTAATGTCGATCTTTGGACCGACGTTGAACTTCGCGCAAATATCGACGACGGCCTGTTGGTCTGGATTGACGGCGAGTTCGTCTTCGGTGGGACCGGTCCCGGTGAATTCAACGACGAAGGCGGCTTCGACTATCGTATTGAACTGCCGGACCTCGAAGGCGGTGAGCATGTGATCCAGATCATCATCGAAAGCCGGGGACCCGACGCGCCCGAGGCGACCTTTGAACTGCGCGGCACCCCCGTTTCCAATACCAACCAGACCGCCGATGCATCTGTCCCCGAGCCGGCGGCAGCCGCTCTGTTCGGGCTGGGGCTCATTGGCCTTGTGGCGCTTCGTCGGCGGAAGTCTCGCGGATAGTCCGCGTCAGACCTACTTAATCGGATACGATTGATGGCGCTTTGCGAATTGCGCCGAGATTCGCCAAACTACGATTGAATCCAGCGGTTATTCCGAAGTCGTAACAATATTCACGGCGGCTAGTTTCGACGGCGCCAGGTAAACCAGGCCGTCACGACGTAATTCCACACGACACTGATCAGCGCGCCTGCAGCCCCGGCAACGGCCCATGAATATCCGGGCGTAACCGTGTTCAGACTGTCGAACACGATGTCGGCAACGTTGACATTACCGACGACCCCCAATCCGCAGATCGCATAAAAGGACAACAGCCCCCAGACCAACCGCGTACCGCGGAGCCGTCGGTCGCGGTAGGTCAGTATGTTGTTCAGAAAAAAGTTCGAATTCATGGCAACGAAGGTCGCAATACCCTGCGCAATCGCAAACTCAACGCCCAGCAATCTGAAACAAACCCACAAGGCCGCAAAATGCACAAATACACCGCTGCCGCCGACCATCCCGAACATCATGAACCGGACGGGCAGGAAGCGGCCAAACATTTTGTCGAGCAGCAGCACCAGATATTCCCAGATCACCAGTGAATCGAGCTTGCTTTCACCGTGCTCCCGGACCCGAAAAACATAGGGCAGTTCCTCGAATTTTACCGGTTCGGGCGCGGATGCGAATATATCCAGCAGGATCTTGTAGCCTTCGCGCGACAGCTTGCGTACGGAGCGATCAAAGGCCGCCCGTTTGAGCATGAAAAAGCCACTCATCGGATCGCTCAATTGCGACCGGGTGACCTTGCGCGCCAACCAGCCGGCGAACTGGCTGATCCGGATACGGCTCTGTGCCCATTCGCCAACACCGCCGCCAGCCATGTAGCGGCTGCCAACCACGATTTCGGTGTCGCTGTCCCGAAGGACATCCAGCATTGCCGGCAGCAGCGATTCGTCATGCTGCAGGTCTGCATCCATGACCGCGATATAGGGGGCGGTCGTGCTCAATATGCCCTCCACAACGGCGGAAGACAGGCCCCGGCGACCGATTCGCTGGATCATGCGCACATGCGGCTTTTCCTGCGCGAGCAATATCAGCGCATCGCGCGTGCCGTCACTGGAATCATCATCGACAAACAGCGCCTCCCAGCGGAGTCCGTCGAATTGCGCCTCCAGCTTTTCAACAAGGATTCCGACATTCCCGACTTCGTTAAAGGTCGGAATTACAATCGATAGTTCAGCGGTCTCGGACATCAACGCTTCCAGGCTTTTGCCACAGGAGGAGAGGGGGAGATCGAGATGTAGGACATTACAGAGTGCGGGTATCCGCTGTTCGCGCAAGGAACCCCATCGCCACCAGCAACAGTAAAATTGCACAACCGGATATCCAGAAGGTTAACCGGCGTATTTCCGTCATCATCGGCACGATTTCGATAATATTTCGCCCTGCAGCCAGAGGCAGAACCATAAGATTAAGCGCTCCCTGCAGGGGTTCCACAAGGCTGCCATTAACCGAAACCGCGTTGCCGGGGAAATAGGCATGGGACAGTTGCACATAGCCCGGGCCATTTGTATCGATCACGGCCTGTACCGATTGCAGTGCAACCTTGTAGTCCGCCAGCACCGGCTGCCAGTCCGCTTGATCATAGGCCGGATAACCTGATGCCTTTACACGCAGGGGTATGGCGGCCGCGCGGCGTGCCGCAGTATCGAAGCCGCCACGCGAGAGATAGTTAGCGATATACGTATCGGCGGCACCGATAAATCCGGCCTTTTCTTCCAGTTCGAACATTGATTCCGACAGCAAGGGCTTATCCGACGGCAATCCCGGCCCCAGTTCAATGAGCTTTCCACTGAAAATGACCGGCGATGCCCCGGAAAGCCGTATAATTTCCGCCAATGGGCCGTCCATAACCGTATCGCTGAAGCCCGAAGTGCAACCGGCCTGTGCCGGTGAGAAACAGATAACCCGGCTGGCATTGAAGATTTCCAGGAGAGTCCGGGTTTCCGCCGTCAGGCGGCCGGATTGCAGGATATCCGCCTCGGCGCGTTTGAGGGCAACTGCCAGATAGTTATGCGCAACGGTCGCCGCCATGTTGTGGTGCCCGCTAATGCGCTGCACCATGCTATCAAAACTAATTGGACCACCAGACGGGCCCATATTGACGGTGCTCACCCCATCGGCTGATATGTCGAATTCGACAATGCGTTCCTCCGGCGCCGTTTCGGCCAGGTACCGGCCGGCCTCCAACATGAACGCCTTGTCTGAACGCGCGACCGGCTGCAGGCCCGTCAGGGCGACATCAACGATCACGATCAATGTCGCAGCGAGCACAAGGCGGGACCGCCCCGCGACAACGTTCTGGACCAGAAAGCTCATCCCCAGCGCGGCGAATATTGCCAGATAGAACTGTATGAACATTACGTCGCGCACGACGGAATTGTGCAGGAAGAACATCAGAAAAAAGCCCGGCAACAGTGCCAGCAGCAGCCGAAAATGCGCATCCGTCATACGGCGCCCGAGCGTTGCCGCAATGCCGATCAACCCAAGCCCCATGCTGCCCCAACCCAGATAGGCCCAGTAATCGCGCCCCCAGGTCGTTCTGGTATTCGACCAGGACACGAGATTGGCGAGCCTCTCGCCTGTCGGCAGTTGCAGTCCAAAAAACTCCTTGCCGGGCGCGATCATTACCCAACCCGCCTCGACAATGATCGGAATTACCGCGGGCAGCGATATGAGGACACCTGCGATTCCCGCGCCCAGAAGATATGGCAAGCCCGCAAGGCGCCAACGCCCCAGCACCACGCTCATCCCCCCGAAAATAGCCAGATACAGCGCGATAAACAGGGCATGCGGTTGATGATTGACGATCAGGCCAGCCGTCGAGAACGCGAAGATCAGGATTTCGCGCCATCGATGGCGCGCGTTCCCCATCAACCCCTCGGCCGCGAAATAAAGCGTAACCATGAAAATGACGGTGAGCGCCTGGGGGAATACGCCGCGGTACAGGAACAGGTGCAGTATCGCGAAGGCGCCCCCGAAACCGATTGCTGCGACCAGCGCGGGAAGGCGGGAAAATCCCAGCCGCCGGGCAAACAGATAGAAGACCAGGCCAGCCAGTATATGGGTGACGAACAGGAACAGTTTCGATGTGACAAGAGCATCGCCGATAAGCGCCTGCAGCGCGCCGCCGATCATATAGGTCAGCGGCCCGGTGAAACCGAACAGGGGACTGCCCAAATAATGGAAATTGGTCCAGTGCGGGAAGGCACCGGCGCCGATGGCTTGCCCGAATTCGCCAAAGCGGGCGATATGGCCGCCGGTATCGCCGCCCAGCAAGACGCCAGGATACAGATAGGCCTGCCCGGTCCAAACCATGACGAGCCCCAGCAACAGGAGCGTCGGGGCAGGGCGCAGCGACATGAGCATTGTCGAAATCGACCGATCGCGGAATTCGCCCCAGGCGAGCCAGGTGAGAAGGCCGAGGCAGATCGCCACCAGGCAATAGTCGAAAACAGAAACGACCGGAAGAAGCCCGGAAACCGAGATCGGTTCACCGGCCCGCTGCAGTGCAATCGCGGCGTTCTTCAGCTTTTCGACCGCGCTCAAACAAACGCCGAGGCCAAGGCCGAACAGCAACGTCAAGCCGGTAAGAACGGATCCCGTCCTGTTCAAAATTTTCCTCCGATAGGATGACTAACCTCAACACAATACTACAGCAATCCGGATAGATTTCGATGTTATCCGTTAAAACCCTGCTCGTTCAGCGAATGCATCAATTCTCCCGGTTGCCCGGACAGCCCAACTGTTGCGGGTATCCGTCGCTTGCCAAGGCTGAGGTTTTATTGCCAGAATGCTTCCCAATGACATCAATCAATTGATGCAACGAAAATAATAGTCTTGAACAGGGAGTGGATATCATGAGGAAAACTGTAATCGCAGCCCTTGCTGCGGCGGCCATTGCGTTGCCAGGCGTTGCCGGCGCTGCAGACACTGTAAAAATTGCCAACCTTATCGAATTGTCCGGTAACGGTGCCGCCATCGGGCGAAACTGGACCGATGCCGTGAACATGGCCGTAGAGGAAATCAACGCCGCCGGCGGGATCCTCGGCAAGCAAATCGAAATCACCGATTACGATACACAGTCCAATCCCGGCACATCGCGCGCGCAATTGCAAAAAGCGCTGGACAATGAACCCTATGTCGTCCTTGGGCCGATCTTCTCATCCTCCACCCGCGTCAACATGGCGCTGACCAAACGGGCCGGCGTACCGCAAATCGTTGGTTCGGAAGCGGCCTCGATCACCCAGCAGGGTCACCCGACGATATTTCGCACGTCCTTTGGACAGGCCATGGGCATGCCAAAACTGGTCAAATACCTGAAAGAAGAGGTCAAGGCCAAGACGGTTGCGCTGATTTACACCAATGATGAATGGGGCAAGGGTGGACGGAATACGGCCAAGGAACTGATGGCCAAAGCCGGTATCGAAGTCGTCGCCGATGTTTCCTCGGAAGTGAAGCAGGTCGACTTTTCCGCTGAAGTCCTGAAGGTCAAGAACGCCAAGGCCGACGCCATTTTCGCCTATTGCCTGGAAGAAGAAAGCGCCCGGTTCCTGAACGAACTGCGCAAACAGGGCTATGACGGTCCGTTGATCGGTGAAACCACGCTGATCAGCCAGAAGGTCATCGACCTGTCAGGCGCCAATGCCAATGGCGCCAAGGGACATGTCGGCCTGACCGCCTCAGCCCCGGTACCGGCACTTGTCGAATTCGGACGCAAGTTCAAGGAACGGACAGGCCGAAATACCGACCATAACGGGATCAAGGGTTATATCGCCGTCTATGTCGTCAAGGAAGCAACCGAGCGGATGGGCAGCTTCGATCAGGCGAAGTTCGCCGAAACGCTTCGTGGCGCGACCATTACCACCAAGGACGAACCGGGTGTCCTGCTTGATATCCGTTTCGACAAGACGGGCGATGTCGACCGCGAGAGCTTTCTGGTAGAAGTCGTTAATGGCGAGCAGAAAGTTGTCTCCGTTCTGCCGGCGCTCGGCGAATAGGACGTGCATCCGCGCATTTGCGGAATTATCGGAGACGGGGTCGCTGCAATGCGGCCCCGTCATTCCGGTTTTATGAACTCCCAACAGTACATCTGAGACATGGCTGAAGCCTTACAACTGCTGATTTCCGGCATTGCTACCGGCACGATCTACGCTCTGCCGGCGATCGGGTTCGTGCTGCTGTGGCAGACCACCGGAACCATCAATTTCGCGCAGGGCGAATTCGTCATGCTGCCCTCTATCATCATGCTGGCCTTCATCATTTTTGGCGATATGCCGTTATGGGTCAGCTTCCTGCTGACACTGGCGATCTCCGCCATGCTGCTGGGAAGCGTCTTCAAGGTCGTGGTGGTGCAACCGATGATCCGGCACGGCGTCCTGCCACTGATCATTGCCACGATCGCCCTGTCGATTCTGATGCGCGAAACCGCAAAGGAATTCTTCTGGAACGAGGCACAGGCATTCCCGATGCCGGTCCCCTATATCGTCATCCGCATGGGAGAGGTGACGGTGACAACCCATCACCTGTTCAGTTTCGGCGTGGCCTGTGCCCTTGTCATCCTGCTGCAATGGTTCCTGTCCCGTACCCGGACCGGCCGATCGATGCAGGCGGTTGCCCAGAACCCCGACACGGCGGCAATTCTGGGGATCAATGTCCAGCGCATGATCTCGCTGGCCTTCCTGATCAACGCCGGGCTGGTGACGGTTGCCGCCGTCCTGGTGACGCCGATTTATCTGGCGAAATGGGACAATGGCATTGCCATTGGCCTGACCGCTTTCATTGCCGCCATCATTGGCGGGTTCAATCAGGTTCGCGGCGCCATCCTCGGCGGCGTTCTGGTCGGTGTCCTGGAAAATTTCTCGGCATTCTACATTTCCACCGAATACCGCGCGGCCTTTCCGCTGATCCTGCTGATCGCGGTCATCCTGTTCCGGCCATATGGCCTGTTGGGGCGGCCTGAAGAGCGGACGGTCTAGTCGGTATGCTACGCTGGATCATCATTGCGGTCGTTGCCGCCATCCTGATTTTTGTGCCGACGCAGCTAAAACCCTATGGGATTTTTCTGATCTCCAACTGGGTCATATTCTGTGTGGTCGCGATGGGTCTGAATCTGACCATTGGCTATGCCGGGCAGATCTCGCTGGCCCAGGCCGGCTTCATGGGGATTGGCGCCTATACATCGGCGATCCTGATGACCCGTTTCGGGATGGATTTTTGGCATACCCTTCCGGCGGCGGCGGGATTGTCATTCCTGCTAGGCGTTATCGTCGGTTATCCGGCGCTGCGGGTGCAGCACCATTATCTCGCCTTCGTGACACTGGGATTCAATATTCTGGTCTATCTGGTCTTCCGGAACGAAGACTGGCTGACCGGCGGGGCCTTCGGCATCTTCGACATTCCCCGGCCCAGCGTCTTCGGCTATGCCACCAACGATCCACTTGCCTTCTATTACCTGTGCCTCGCGTTCTTCGTGGTGATGTTTTCACTCGCCTGGTGGATCGTGCGGTCCCCCTGGGGGCGCGCATTCGCCGCCCTGCGCGAAAACCCGATCCGGGCCGCCAGCCTGGGCGTCGATATTCGCGCGTATACCCTGCTTGCCTTCGCGACCGGTTCCACGTTTGCCGGACTGGCAGGGGCATTCTACGCATCGCTTCTGGAGTTCATCGACCCATACCCGTTCTCTTTCGAGTATTCTCTTTCCTTCCTGCTGATGGTGATTTCCGGCGGTAGCGGCACCTTGGTGGGGCCGATGATCGGCGCCGCACTGGTCCTGCTGATGCCCGAATGGCTGCGCTTCGCCAAGGATTATTACCTGATGATCTACGCGGTCTTCGTCATGGTGCTGATGGCTTTCTGTCCCAGCGGCGTGGTCGGCATTTGGGAACGGCTCACAATGTTCATGCGCCACAAGCGGATGACCGCGGCCGCGGCCGCGGCCGAGGAGCAATCGAAATGAGTGCGCCCCTGCTGGAAGTAAGCGGATTGTCGAAGTCGTTCGGCAACATCCACGCGGTTTCGGGAATTGACCTGCAGGTCAACAAAGGCGAAGTCCTTGGGTTGATCGGCCCCAATGGCAGCGGAAAATCAACACTCTTCAACTGTATTCTGGGCCAGCTACGCCCGGACTCGGGCGAAGTCCGGTTCAAGGGCGAGGCGGTAACCGGCCTGAATCCGACCGCGCTGAACCGCAAGGGAATCGGTCGCACGTTTCAGCTCTTGCAGGTCTTTCCCTCATTAAGTGTTCGGGACAACCTGATTGTTGCCGGACAGGAACACCGCAGCACCCTGGTCGGCCGGCTGTTCCTGCCACCGGACGCGGGGCAAACCGAGCGCTGCAACGAGCTGCTGGACCTTTTCAATCTGACCCGCCTCGCGGAAGAACCCGCCGGCGCGCTGAGCTACGGGCAGCAGAAACTGCTGGATATCGCCATGGCCTTCACTGCCAGCCCGGAACTCGTCCTGCTGGACGAACCCGCCGGTGGCGTCAATCCAACCATGCTGGGCGGTGTTGAGAAACTCCTGCGCCGTCTCAATGAGGAAATGGGTGCCACCTTCGTTGTTATCGAACACAACATGAGTTTCGTGATGGGCTTGAGTCACCGGGTTACCGTGCTGGCGCAAGGACAGACTCTGGCCACCGGCTCGCCGGAAGAGATACGCGCCAACCCCGCGGTCATAGAGGCGTATCTTGGTGACTGATTCTATCCTCAGCCTCGACAAAGTGGTTGCCGGCTATGGGCGGCTGACCGTCCTGCACGGCACGACACTTTCGGTCCGTCCCGGCACGATCACCACCCTCATCGGCCCGAACGGTGCCGGGAAATCCACCGTCTTCAAGGCGATCTTCGGGCTGATCAATGTCAGCGAAGGGGCCATTCATTTCGACGGAAACCCGGTAACCGGCCTGACGCCACGTGATTTGCTTGCCCGCGGCGTCGTTTATGTCCCGCAAGGCCGCAACATTTTTTCCGAACTGTCGGTGCGCCATAATCTTGAGCTCGGCGGCGTTTCCATGCCGAACCCCGCGTTGCTGCCCGAACGTATCGAAAAGATGCTGGACCGGTTTCCGGTCTTGCGCGAGCGCGCGGACCGGCAGGCCTCGACACTGAGCGGTGGTGAACAGAAACTTCTGGAACTTGCGCGTGGCCTTCTGCTTGATCCCAAACTGATGCTGATCGACGAACCGTCCATCGGTCTGGCGCCTCTTGTTGTCCGCCGGGTCTTCGAGGAGCTGATCCAGTTGCGCGATTCCGGCGTCACCATCCTGATGGTCGAACAGAATGCCCGCAGCGCATTGGCAATTTCCGACGATGCGCTGGTTCTGGAACAGGGACGTCTGGCGCTATCAGGCCCGGCAGCGGAAATTCTGGATGACCCCCGGATCGGTACACTGTTCCTGGGTGGCGGTCTGACGGAAGCAGAGGCGTAATTCGTCCAAACCGATTTTGGACCTGTTGCGAATTCCCAATCAGTGGAATGATATCATCATGAACCAAAAAGACATCGAACATCTGTTTCGAGGCAGCGCGACCGCGCCAACAAGCAACCTTCCGGGCCAACCGCCATTCACGACACGCCCGGAGCTATGCGGCAGCTTCGGTATGGTCGCGTCCACTCACTGGCTGGGAACAGCCGCGGGTATGGCCATTCTGGAAAAAGGCGGAAACGCTTTCGACGCGGCCATCGCGACCGGCCTGACGCTGCAAGTGGTCGAGCCCAGTATGGCGGGCCCGGCTGGCGATGCGCCGATCATTCTGTACGACGCGAAGGCCGACAAGGTTTCGGTGATCTGCGGGCAGGGGGTCGCCCCCGCCGGAGCAACACCGCAGGCCTATCGCGATCTCGGGCTCGACATCATTCCCGGCGCCGGGCTGCTGCCGCTTGTCGTCCCCGGCGCGTTCGACGCCTTCATGATCCTGCTGCGCGACTGGGGAACAATGCGGGTCCGTGACATCCTGGAACCCGCAATTGGTCACGCCCGAAATGGCTACCCGATTGGTGCGCGTGTCGTTGCCACAATCGACAGCCTGAAGGAACTGTTCCTCGAACACTGGCCCAGCTCTGCCGCCGTCTATTGCCCCGGCGGCAATGTGCCCAAACCCAACCAGCTCTTCACAAACCCGGCGCTGGCCGACACGTTCGAACGAATCCTTGCCGAGGCGGAATCCGCTGGCAGCGACCGGGAGCGACAGATCGAAGCGGCCCGGGACGCGTTTTATCGTGGTTTCGTTGCAGAATCGGTCGACGGCTTCTGCCGGGATAATGCTTTCCTGGATACGTCCGGCCAGCAACACAGCGGCTTTCTTTCCGGTGACGATCTGGCGCGCTGGTCCGCTGGCATCGAGGCGCCACTTTCGCTGGACTATGGTGACTACAGGATTTTCAAATGTGGCCCATGGAGCCAGGGCCCGGTCTTTCTGCAGCAACTGGCGCTGCTGCGCGGCTTCGACCTTGATGCGCTGGACCCGAACGGGCCCGACTTTGTCCATCTCCTCACCGAAAGCGCCAAACTGGCGTTTGCCGATCGTGAGAAATTCTATGGCGACCCGGATTTTGTCGACGTCCCGATGAATGTGCTGCTCAGCGAAGACTATAATGCGTCGCGCCGCGCCCTGATCGGCGATACAGCGTCCGACGCCATTCGCCCGGGAACAATTGACGGTTTCGGCGGCCCCGTGGTCTATGGGACCGGCGACGGCAGCCGCTTCATTGTTGGCGATGACGGTGTCCCGGTTCCCCTTGCGGATAGCAGTTCCGCAGCATCCATCGCCACGGGCGATACAGTCCATCTCGACGTGGCCGACAGGTTTGGCAACCAGGTTTCGATTACCCCAAGCGGGGGCTGGTTGCGCAGTTCACCAACGATTCCCGATCTCGGTTTCGCCCTGTCGAACCGGGGACAGATATTCACGCTGGAAGACGGAACGCCGGGCGTTGTTGCGCCGGGAAAACGCCCCCGTACCACATTGAGTCCGGGTTTCGCGGCACGCAACGGGAAACCCTATATGGCATTCGGCACGCCCGGAGCCGACCGGCAGGACCAGTGGGCGCTGCAGTTTTTGCTGCGCCATATCCATCATGGCCAGAACCTGCAGGAAGCCGTCGACGCGCCCACCTTCAATACTTCGCATTTTCCAGGATCCTTCTACCCGAAACGCGCGGAACTGAAATCCCTGTCCGTCGAAGGCCGGTTTTCCGCCGAAACCATCGCCGAACTGCGCCGTCGCGGCCATGATGTCTCCATTGGCGAAGACTGGTCGCAAGGACGCATGTGCGCCGTTGCCCGGGACGGCGACCTGATCAAGGCCGCCGCAACGGCTCGCAACACCCAGGGCTATGCTTTCGGGCGATAGAACTGTCGCGTCAATCGTCGCGGGCAATCTTATGGTCCGCCGCGTCCATATACCCCCGGTTCCAGGTGGGCGTGATGTGGATTTCATTCAGACAGACATGCGGCGGCATCTGGGCAATAAACAGGATCGTCGCGCCGACATCCTCTTCCTGAACCATCCGGGCACGATCTTCCGGGCTGGGCGGGGAGGGGCGCTGATCGAGAATTTCCGTCGCGACCTCGCCGGGACACAGGGCGCAGGCCCGAATGCCAAGGTGACAGTTCTCGTAATTGATTCCCTCGCTCATCGCATTCAGCGCATGTTTGGCCGATGTATAGGCAATGCCCGAAACGCCGCCGATATGCTGGCTCGCCATTGACGAAACATTGACGATCAACCCGTCGCGTTGCTGCCGCATCGCCATGAGCGCGGCATGGGAAACATTGAAGGCGCCGTTCAGGTCAACGTCAATGACGGTCCGCCACGCCTCGTTGGTGATATCGCGCCAGCGCCGCTTGGGCATGTTCAATCCGGCGCTATTGACCAGGATATCGAGCCGTCCGTATTTGCCGGTAATCCGCTCGACAACCGCATTGGCCGCATCGGCATCAACGATATCAAGCGGCTCGATATCAGCAGTACCGCCCGCATCGCCGATCTGCTTCGCGACCGCCTCCAGCTGCGCCACACGTCTGCCCGACAGGATAACCGTCGCGCCCGCTGCCGCCAGAGCCAACGCACCCGCACGGCCGATCCCGGTACCCGCACCGGTGACCCAGGCAATTTTTCCATCAATTGATTGCATTTCGCTTCCCCTGTGTTTTCCCGATGATACGACACATGAGCCTCTGCCTTAAACCGATAACCTGTCTGATGCAGAAAGGTCACCCGGTCAGCCGCACCGTGAGTAAGAAAATGAGGTATTCGCATTTACGAGAAATTCGGCAATCATGGAACTTGCAGCGCCCCCATCGCCTGAACTGGAATGCGGCATGACCTTTGATCCCGTAAAGCTGGAACTCATCCGTCACGGGTTGGAGATGATCTCCGACAACATGATGGTCTCGGTTGTCCGCACGGCGCGTTCGACGCTGGTAAAAAACAATCTCGATTTTTCAGGGTCAATCTGCGACGCCGATGGCAACATGGTGGCCCAGGGCCTCGCGCTGCCGTCGCATCTCGGTGCGATCATGCCGGCCCTGCGCGGCTGCCTCGACTATTTCGGGGATGACATCGGGCCCGGCGATATTCTGGCGACCAACGATCCGTATTCCGGCGGCAGCCACCTGAACGACATTTTCATGTTCAAGCCTGTCTATTCCGGTGACACCCGCGTCTGCATCCTGGCGCTGATCCTGCACCATACCGACCTTGGAGGGCGCGTCGCCGGCGGGCAGGCCGGGGACAGCGACGAAATTTTCCAGGAAGGGCTGCGCATTCCGCCGTCCAAGATCACGATTGCCGGTCAACCCAACCGGACCCTGCTGAACCTGATCGAACACAACACAAGAGTGCCCGATCTGGTTATGGGTGACATCCGCGCCCAGATGGCCGCACTCAATGCCGCCGATACCGAAACCGTGAAGCTGGCCGAAAGATACGGCGTCATCGAGCTGAAATCCTATATGGGCGAGTTGATCGAATACGCCGAGCGGATGGTGCGCGCAGCAATACGTGACCTTCCGGACGGCACCAGCGACTTTACCGAATGGAACGATGATGACGGTGTTGGTGGTGGCCCCGTGCGGGTTCATTGCGAATTGACGATCAAGGGTGACGGCATAACCGCTGACTTCTCCGGAACCGACAAGCAGAAGGGTGGCGCACTGCATACAAACTATCCGTTTACCTGCTCGCTGACCTACGCCGCGCTTCGTGCCGTGCTGCCGCGCGAAATCCCGACCAATGCCGGTTTCTATCGCGCGATCGAGGTCATCGCCCCCGAAGGGTCCTGGGTGAATCCCCGTTTTCCGGCGGCGCTGGGCGCGCGCGGGCAGGGCGGTTACCGGATCCGTACCGTAGTGACAGGCGCCCTGTCCGGATTGTTGCCGCACCGGATACCGGCCTGTCCGGGCGGATCGGAATTCGGCCTTTCGGTTGCCGGAACCGGCGCCAACGGAAAACCTTTCGTTCATGTAGAATTTCACAATATGTCGGGTCGCGGTGGCAGCCCCGATGCGGACGGGCAGGACGCCGGGGCGTATTGGCTGGGAAACCTGTCGAACACGCCGGTCGAAGTCATCGAGGCGGAGAACCCGCTGCTCATTGAAGAATACAGCTTCCTTCCCGATACCGGCGGGCCGGGACGCCATCGTGGCGCACTTGGCATTGCGCGCCAGTACCGGTTCCTAGCCGAGGAAGTGACGGTGCAGCAACGTGCCGACCGTCATATCCATGCGTGCTGGGGCCTGTTCGGTGGTGGTTCGGGCGCGCTCGGGCGATCCTTCTATGTCGATGCGGCCGGAACGCGATCCGAAGCACCCAGCAAGTTTGTCCGGCGGATGCGGCGGAATGAAATCTTTCGTGCCGAGATGCCGGGCTCCGGCGGGCATGGCGAGGCGTTCAGCCGCGACACTGCCGCCGTTGCGGAGGATGTCCGGCAGGAAAAAATGACACGCGACCATGCCCGGGACGCCTATGGCGTCGAACTTGAACCGGAGTCCTTCACGGTCGATACCGTCGCAACCGCATCGCGGCGCGGCAAGGGGAACACCGAATGAGCGCTTATCGCCTTGGTGTCGATATTGGCGGCACGTTCACCGACATCATCTTGCTGGGCGACGACGGTGCGATCTACAGCAGAAAGATCCTGTCCACGCCGGACGATTACAGCCACGCGATTCAGGAAGGCACGGCCGCACTGCTGCAGGAAACAGGTATATCGGCATCGGAAATTCGCGAAATCGGGCACGGCACCACCGTCGCCACCAACGCCATCATCGAACGCAAGGGGGTGACGGTCGCGCTGGTGACGACAAAGGGCTTTCGTGACGTTCTGGAAATTGGCCGTTTCCGGTCACCGCGCCTGTATGATCTGGATTTTCGCAAGCCCGAACCGCTGGTCGAACGGCGGCTGCGACTGGAAGTACCGGAGCGTATGCTGGCATCAGGTGTTGTGCATCAGGCACTGGACGAAGCAGCGACCGCCGCCGTCGGGCAGCGCTGTGTCTCGCTGGGGGTTGACGCGATCGCGGTCTGCTTCATCAACGCCTACGCCAACCCGGCGCATGAAGAACGGGCCGCCGAAATCCTGCGTGAAAACGCACCCGGCATTCCGGTGACAATTTCCACCGAACTGGTGCCACAGGTTCAGGAATACGAGCGCACCAGCACCGTCGTCGTGAACGCCTATATCCGGCCGGTGATCGAACGGTATGTCGCCTCGCTGCAACGTCGGCTGGGGGAACTGGGCATTACGGTGCCGCTCAATATCATGCAGTCCAATGGCGGCGTCCTGCCGGCCAAGGCAGCGGCCCGCAATCCCGTCTACATCATCGAATCCGGCCCGGCCGCAGGTGTCGTCGGCGCGCAGCGCATGGGTGCGCGCATCAGCGCCGATAACATGCTGGTCTTCGATATGGGTGGAACAACCGCGAAAGCCGCGATTATCGAGGAAGGGCGATTTGGCCTGTCGCCCGAAACCGAAGTCGGCGGCGGTGCCGCACTCGGTCATCGCATGATCCGAGGCGGCGGCTACGTGGTGCAGGTTCCCACCATCGATATTGCCGAGGTCGGGGCCGGCGGCGGCAGCATCGCGTGGATCGATGCGGGCGGCGCGGTCCAGGTCGGCCCGCGCAGCGCCGGCGCCGCACCGGGCCCGGTCTGCTATGACCTTGGCGGTACCGATCCTACGGTGACGGACGCAAACCTGCTGCTCGGCTACCTGAATCAGGAATATCTCGTGGGCGGCGAGTTGAAGGTAAACCGCAAGAAGGCCGAGCAGCATTTGAACAAACTGGCCGGGCAGGTTGGGCAAACTTCCGTCGAGCTGTCCTACGGGATTCACCTCATCGCCAATGCCACAATGATGCGGGCACTCTCCGCCGTATCGTCGGAAAGGGGCCTCGACCCATCCGAATTCACCCTGGTGGGTTTTGGCGGCAATGGCGGAGTCCATGTCTGCGACCTTGCCGAGTCGCTTCGGATCAGGCGCATTGTCGTCCCGCCCGTAGCCGGATTGTTCTGCGCCCTGGGTTTGCTGTTTGCCGATATGGAGCACCAGCCGGTCCGCGCCTTTTACCGCCGGCTCGACACCCTTGATCTGGGCGAATTGAACAGCGCCCTGAAAGGTCTGGAAGACGAGGCCGCTGCACTGTTGCAGGCGGACGGTTTCAGTGCCGGTCAGACCAGTATCACCCTGTCAGCGGAGGTGAAATATGTCGGACAGAATTCATCATTGACGGTACCGTTCGACGGCAAGACGCTCGATCCATCCGCACTGACCGAATTTTCCGAAAAATTTGCGCAGGCGCACGATCATACGTTCGGATATCGCTCCGATAACGAGACGCTGCAGATCGTATCCCTGAAGGCGGTCGGACGGGGCCTGGATCCATTGCCCCGCGTGCCGGAACGGGCGCGGCGGGCAATGGAAAAGATCCCCGAAGCCACGCGTCGCAACGCCTATTTCGGACCCGAGTCTGGCTGGCATGACACGCCCGTGCTACCCCGGTCCGGATTGGGCCCTGCGGCAAAACCCGGACCGATTATCGTCGAGGAATACGACACCACGATCGTGATCAGGCCGGGCTGGTCGGCGCGACTGGATGACTGGAACAATGTCGTTCTCGAGCGCGAATAACCGGATGCCCCGTGCCGTCAGTTTTTGAAACTGAAGGTATTTGACGGTTCGTCGGTAAAGGACCGCTTGCGATTGATACGTCCCACCATGTCGGCAACATACGGTGCTGCCGCCCGGATCTGATCCATCTGCGCCTCGTTCAGCGGTAGTCCCGCCGCCGCGACAACACGGGCGACATGCTCGCGCGTTGCCTCGGTCGCGCCTGACGGTTCGTCCGGCGCCGGTAACGGAGGCGGCAAAATACTGGCATCGGGATCAAGCACGGGACGGCGTTGCCGCCAGGTTGTGGCGTTTTCATAGGCATTACCTGCCTGCAATGTAGCCGCGTCGGCAAACGGCCGTCCGGCGATCTGCATCGACAACGGCAGGCCGCTTTCGCTGAAACCGATATTGACCGCCAGGGCAGGGCCGCCCATGACATTGAACGGCGTGGTGATTGCCGGCTTTTCCCAGAATGACACCGTGCGATGGCTATCGAAGCGCGGTGCGGGACCATAGGTTCCTGCCGTTACCAGCAGGTCATAGCGATCCCAAACCTGGTCCATTTCCGCCAGCATGACACGGCGTTCGCGCTGTGCCTGCACGTAGTCCGCCCCGGAAATCAGGCAGGCCGGCGTGCAGCGGCCAAGGAAGTCGGAACCGAAATCACCCGGCCGCGTGCGCAGATCACCTTCATGGACGCTGTACAGTTCGGATTCGGCAATGGTGACCTTTACGTCCATATAATCGCGCATCGGGCGAATCTGGACATCCTCCAGGACAGCGCCCAGACCACGCAGGACGTCGTAGGCCGCCTCCAGCGCCGTGCGCATCTCGTCATTCGCCGGCACGTCCTCTTCATAAAAATGCCGGATGATACCAATGCGCTTGCCCTTGAGGTCGCCCCCCAGCATCGCCCGGTAATCGGGGATATCAACCTGTGCGCTCGCGGGATCGCGCGGATCGTGTCCGGCAAGGGCCTGCATCATCAAAGCCGCATCCTCGACGGTCCAGGTCAATGGGCCACAATGATCGAAGGTATAGGAATTGGCGATCACACCAGCGCGGCTGACCAGCCCGTAGGTTGGCTTGAAACCGGCAACGCCGCACAGGCAGGCAGGGTTGCGAATGGAGCCGCCGGTATCCGACCCCAGCGCACCGGGTAAAAAGCCAGCGGCAACGGCCGCGCCGGAACCGCTGGATGAGCCACCAGTGACGTGATCCAGCCCCCAGGGATTGCGCGCCGGCGGCCAGGGCAGGTCGAAGGAGGGGCCGCCATGGGCGAATTCATGCGTCGACAGTTTGCCGAGCAGGATCATACCCGCATCGTAAAGCCGGGCTGTGGTCGTCGCATCCTGTTGGGGGATATGGTTTTCCATGACCCTGGAATGGCCGGATGTCAGGATACCCTTCGTTTCGTAGATATCCTTCAGACCGAACGGAATACCGTGCAACGGACCCCGGTAATTCCCGCCGGCGATTTCCGCTTCGGCCTGCCGCGCCTGATCCAGTGCCAGATCTGCCGTGAGCGTGATGAAGGCATTGAGCTGCGCCCCGACCGCTTCGATCCGGCGCAGATAGGCTTCGACAAGTTCCACGGGCGACAGTTCTTTGCGTGCGATACGCGCACCGGCCTCGGCAATCGTGAGAAAATGGATATCATCCGACACGGGCAACTCCTTAAGTTAGGGTATCTCTCCAACAGGTTTTCGAACAACATCCTGCAATTTTTCTGCCATTGAACCACGCGGCGGCGATTAAAAAAGTCGGGGTCCTTGTGACCGGCATCACGTCCGTAACACCGGGGGATCCAATGGTGCATTTAGCGTCACGCCTGCGGGCAAATTGATGCCCCTTGGCCGACCGGTCAGCGGATCGGTGCCATAGCGATCATAAAAGGGGTCGGGCAATTGCCAGCCATCCGGCACGCTGAGCCAAAGCCGCAACAGGTGACGCTTGCGTTCCGGCTCCGGCCAATCCCTGTACGCCATGCGGGTGTGCAAGATCACCAGATTGTTGACGAGTTGGATATCGCCCGGCCGAAAGTCCATTTCGAGTTTAAAGCGCGGGTGATCCGCGAGGCTCTGGACCATGTCGAGCGCCTCATTCTGGCGCGCGGTCAGCCGGGGCACAGCTTCGAAACGTTGGCCGCTGCGAATAAAGCGCGGCACATAACTGACGACGACACGACCGTCGATTGGCATGAAAACCGGCATTTCATACCAGGGATCCTGATCATCCACGCCTTCGCCACGACGGTCGTAATAGAAGGGGCGGGTCAGTTCTTCGGCAAGGTCGGGTCTTTGCGCAACCAGCTCATTCCATAAAGCCGCGGCGCTGACGAGCCCGGATTCACCCCCGGACCGGGCACCGCTCAGGCAAAACAGGCCCACGATTTCAGCACCGATATCCGTATGGAACGGCAGAGAATCTGCTGACTGGTGTCCGCGCTGATTGGGATTATCGGCATCGCCGCCGACATCGGTGACATGACCAAGCAGATTGCCGACCGGGTTCTGCGTGACCGGTACCCCAATCCTTGTACCGATCGCCCAATAGGCACGCGCCGTGCGCGCCTGCGACCATTCGGCCACCGGCAAACCGCGCATCAATGCGAAGCCGCGCCCTTCCACGACATCGTCTCGAATACGCGCCAATGCGGCGTCGAGAACCGGAAGGGAAAAGTCGTCCCGGCGTAGAGTCGCGATGTCGCGGTCCGCGGTATCATCCGCAACCCGCGCCAATTCGTTGATTTCCTCTGCTGAAAATTCATGAACCCAGTCATCGCGCGCCATCATGTTCGCCCCACGCCAGGCGCTTTCCCCGTCATATCTCTGCAATCTGACCATTTCCATCCTCCACCGACGCTTACAGTCTGGGTCAAATTACGCAGCGTGCCAATATGCGTGATGGCGGGAGATCGCAAGCATCGTGGACCACTGACTGATACGGCTAAATCAACTTTGATCGGTTAATCAGTCACATGGCCGCGCGCCCGGTCGGCTTGTATCGCGTCGGGATCGCGATCTGCAGGATCGCCAAATCCACCGCCACCAGCTTCCCGCATCGTTATCTGATCCCCGGGCGCAAGCTCTATCCGGGCCTTGGGATCGACGACGTCGCCGTTTACTTCATAGACTCTGAGTGCACCGCTGCCACCGCCTGACAATCCCTTTGCCGCGAATTCGGTCCGCTGCCCCATCAGGGCGAATTCGAACATATGACCGCTGTCATTCCGGAACACGACTTCCTGTCCCGGGCCGCCGCGCCATTTTCCCGTCCCGCCGGTATCTGGCAGAATGTCCCGCCGCTCAATCGTCATGGAGGTCCGATTTTCCCAGATCTCGGTCGGCACGACGGTCATGTTTGACGGCGCGGGCGTGACCGCGCGCCCATCCAGTCCGTTCATCGCGCCAAGACCACCGGCCAGAAAAAACAGCGACGAAACATCCTCGCCGTCGCGGTGGCGCCCCTTGACGCTGAACACATTCATCATCGCCGCATCCGCCTGAACCTTGTCCGGCAATGCCGGGGCGAGGGCGCCCATCAGCAATGGCACGACGAAATGCCCGACGGAATGGCGTCCGCCGGTCGGCCAGGGATGCAGCGCGTTCAGAATGCAATCCTCGGGGGCCGACACCGTGATCGGCCGCATTGCGCCTACATTGTTCGGCAGGCTGGGTATGGTCAGGCATTTGATGACGTAGTTGGATTGCGCCCGGGTGTAACAGAACGGCACGTTGATCGACGCCCGCACTGGCGCACCGGTGCCCGTGAAATCAATTCCCACCGTTTCCCCGGAAACCGTTATCGCGGCAGCGAGCCGGATGGGCTGCCCGGGCCCTTCGATATCGATCGCATTTTCGTAAGTCCCGTCCGGAATTTCGGCGACCCGTTCGCGCATGGCGGCTTCGGCATGGGCGTTGACAGCGTCCGACAGGCTCTCGATTTCCTCAAGGCCGTATTCCTCCATGAATTCCAGCAGGGCACGTCCACCGACCTCATTGCATGCGACATTGGCCATCAGGTCACCGACTGTCTGTTCGGCCACCCGCACATTCGTGCGGATGACATCCAGCAGCAATTCGTTCAGCACCCCGTTATCGCGCAGCTTGCAGATCGGCAGGCGCAATCCCTCGTGATAGATTTCGGTACAATCCGACGCCATGCCCTTGCCGCCGATATCCGGCAGGTGCGTGACGCTCATGGTAAAGCCGATCAGGCGTTCGCCCCTGAAGACCGGGCGCATGACATTGATGTCGAACAGATGCCCGGTTCCCATCCAGGGGTCGTTGGTCATGATGACATCGCCCGGACGCAGCGTTTCGGCGGGGAAGGCGCGCAGCATGTGGGCCATCGTCTGCGGCGCGGTCCCGGTGAAGGAAGGCACCGAATAACTGCCCTGGGTCAGCAACTGGCCGCGGGCATCAAAGATCATGCAGGAAAGGTCATAGCCCTCCCGGACATTCATCGAGAACGAGGTCCGCACAAGAGACAGCACCAGTTCATCGGCAATCGCCACAAGGCGGTCCCACAGGATCTTAAGGCTTACGGGATCATAGGTTGTCATGATGCGTCTCCACTTGCTGCAAGCGTCGCGACAAGATTGCCCATTGCGTCGACTTCGATATGGTCGCCCGGCCCCAGTACCGTCGTTGCCTCGTCTTCCTGGACCAGCGCCGGGCCTTCAACGCTGCGTCCCTCGCCAAGCGCGTAACGGTCGATAACAGGGCAGGCGGCAAAGCCGCCGTTATCATCGTAATATGCCTGCACGGTCCGGATCACTTCGTTGCCGTTTCGCGCGCCATTGAAGGGTCGATAACGGTCTGCAAAACCCGGCCGCGGGCCACTCGCCTCTATCTTCCAGTTCACGATTTCAATCTCTGTTCCCAACGGCGTGGCGGCAAAAATCCGGGCATAGGTCTGGCCAAACAAACCGGCAATGTCCGACACATTGATCTTGTCGGGCAACCTGACCTCGACTTCATGGCCCTGACCCTGGAACCGGATATCGAGCCGCCTTTCGATTTCGATATCGCCGGGCGGGACACCCGCCTCGATCAACAGGTCAACGGCTTGGGTTTCGACTGACGCGAAACCGGCTTCGAGTCCGGCCTGATCCAGGTCGTCCAGCTTTATCTGACCCGACCGCAGCGTTGCGTATGAAATGGGTGTCATCAACAGACCGATGGCCGACATGACGCCGGCCCCAACCGGGAAAATAACCTTGGGAATGCGCAGTTTCCGGGCCACCCGTAGCGCGTGCGCGGGACCGGACCCGCCGAACGCGATCATCGCACATCGGCGATAGTCAAAGCCGATCTCGGACGCATGCACCCGGAAGGCGCGGGCAACGTCTTCATTGATCACTTCGTGGATGCCCCAGGCAGCGCGGGTGGTATCGACACCCAGGGTTTTTGCCACGCCGCCCTCAATAGCGCGGGCGGCAGCGGCTGAATCCAGCGTCATTCGCCCGCCCAGAAAGGCATCCGGCACAAGATAACCCAGCGCCAGATTTGCGTCGGTCAGGGTCGCCTGTTCGCCGCCCAGCCCGTAACAGGCTGGTCCTGGATCCGCCCCTGCGCTGCGCGGACCAACCGCCAGAAGGTTACGCTCGTCGACATTGGCGATCGAGCCACCACCATCCCCGATCTCGATCATATCAATTACCGGAATGCGCAATGGCAAGCCGCTGCCATTCTTGAACTCGTGCTCGCGCGCGACTTCAAATTCGTAGCGCCGCAAGGGGCGGCCGTCGCGGATCAGGGCGCCCTTGGCCGTTGTCCCGCCCATATCGAAGGACAGGAGATTTGGTTCGCCCAACCGCTCGCCAAGATACGCCGCCATCAAGGCGCCCGCCGCCGGGCCGGATTCAATCAGCCGTGCCGGGAACCGCTGGGCAATATCCGGCGTTACCATGCCGCCCGACGAGGTCATCACCAGCAACTTTCCGGCAAACCCCATTTGCCCCAGCCCCGACTCCAGCCGCTGCAGATAGTGCGCGGTGAGGGGACGGACATAGGCATTGACCGTTGTCGTTGACCAGCGCTCGTATTCCCGCATGAACGGCAGGACCTCGGACGAGGTCGTCACGTAAAGGTCAGGGTAACGCTGTGCGACAATCTCGCGTGCGGCTTCCTCATGCGCGGGATCGACATAGGAATGCAGAAAACAGATCGCAAGCGCCTCGATCCCGTGATCCTCGACAAGGCGCGTAACAGCCGTTTCAATTTCTGCCTGGTTCAATGGCGTCCCGACCGCCCCGTCAAACATCACCCGTTCGTCGATTTCCGCCCGCAGACTGCGCGGCACGACCGGTTCCGCAAATTCCAACCGCAAGTCGAACAGGTCGTAGCGCCGCTCCATCGCGATATCGAGAACATCGCGAAACCCCCTTGTGACGAGCATGCCGGTAACCGCACCGCGTCGCTCGATTACTGCATTTGTCACAAGCGTCGTGCCATGCGCCACTGCGGCAAGGTCGGATATCGGCACACCTGTCCGGTCCAGAAGTTCCGCCAAACCCTGCAGCACGCTTTCCGACGGGTCATGCGGTGTGGTCAGTTTCTTGTGGACCGAAAGGGTTCCGGTATCCTCGTCCACGAGGGCAAAATCGGTAAAGGTTCCGCCAATATCAACGCCAAGCCTATAGGTCACGTTTTACTCCTGCCAAAACAGTGCGAACCGCGGCGAGGGTCCTCTCGACCGCGTCTTGGGTGATTTCATGATGAGTCACAAGCCGAATGCCGGCCCCGAACGGAAGCACGAGCACCCCTTGTGTTGCGAGGCGTGCAACCAACCTATCCGGCGCCACGGAATGTGCCCGGGCCAGCACGATATTGGTCTCGGTTGTCGACGGATCCGCGCCGATGCCTTCTATCGCCGACAAGCCTGTCGCAAGCTGTTTTGCGGTACGGTGATCCTCGCCAAGCCGCTCCACCATGGTTTCCATCGCGACAACGCCGGCGGCAGCAGGAATCCCCGCCGGGCGCCAGCCGCCGCCGAACATCTGGCGCACCCGCACGGCCTCGGCAATCGCATCGCGGGAACCGGCCAGAATCGCTCCCAGCGGCGCGCCCAGGCCCTTGTTCAGATTGAATGACACTGTATCCGCAAGCGCCGCCAGGTCTGCGGCGGGACAGCAAAGCGCCGTTGCCGCGTTGAAAACCCGCGCCCCATCCAGATGCACATCGATACCCCGGCCACGCGCCAGATCGCTCGCCTGCTTCATGTCTGCGACGGAAACTACACGACCGCCCGACCGGACATGCGTGTTCTCCAGAATGAGCAGCGCCGGCCTGCTGCGCTGGGCATCGCCGTCCATCAGGGCGGCATCCAGGAATTCGGCATCCAGAACGCCGTTCTTTGCGGGTACCAGGCGCGGCATGGCGCCACTGAGCGCCGAAGCGGCAGATGATTCCGACGTGACGACATGCGATTCAGCCTCGGTCACGAAGACATCGCCCGGACGGCAGCGCAGATGGATGGCAACCTGGTTCGCCATCATGCAGGTGGGCATGAAAAGGGCGTCTTCCTTGCCAAGGATCGAAGCGGCAAGTTCCTCCAGCCGGGAAACGGTCGGGTCCTCGCGAGGCCCGAAGCCACCGGGAATCTCAGCCGCGCGGGTCATTGCCGCGACCATGGCTTTCGTGGGCCGCGCAACAAAATCGGAACGGAGATCGATCTGCATCATCCGCTGATCGTTGCAGCTATGGGGTGCGCCGTCAAAGCGGCGGGAACAGGATGAAGAAGCCACGCCGCAAAATTACGATTGCATTTTTTGAATCCTTCAAAGGCCGGCGGCGCGGCGAATGTCGGAACGAGCACCTTTTCATCGGCTACGATGCATGCCTCGGAGATCATTCGCGATTCGAGAAACCACTATAATCTATAAGGGCTCCTCACTATACCCGACAAGCTCACACTAACCGAGTTTACAACTCGGCACCAAAGGGAGCATAACCAATCTTGAGACAACTTATACTAGCGGTAATTATGGGCCGGATCATAAAATGAGCGACATTAAGCTTTTCAGAACTGACGCAAGCGCCGTAACCGAGTTGCCAGGCACCTCCATGGCATTGGAGAAATCTCTGCAGACGTTGATTGAAAGCAACTTGGAATCATTTCTTGGTATCCGCTTTCTTGCCACTGAGTTTTCTACCGGGAAAGAACATGGCGGACGGATGGATACACTTGGAATCGATGAAAATGGCTGCCCGGTCATCATCGAGTACAAACGTTCATCAAACGAAAATGTAATTAATCAGGGTCTGTTCTATCTGGACTGGTTGATGGACCATAAGCGCGACTTTGAATGGCTTGTCATGCAGTCGCTGAATAAAGAATCGGCCGAGAATGTCGAATGGTCCGCACCGAGGCTGCTTTGTATTGCCGGCGATTTTACTAAATACGATGGCCATGCGGTTAAACAGATGAACCGCAATATCGAACTCATTCGATACCGACGATATGGTGAAGAGCTACTGTTGCTAGAACTCGTTAACGCGACCAGCTCCCCTGTAGTCAGTGTCGCGCCACCCACGAAAAATGGTGCAACGTCAGTAACTTACAAAACCGTATCCAGTTATCTAGAAGACGCGAATGAAGCCACCACAGATCTATTTGAGAGTGTGAGCGCCTTTCTACTTGGTCTTGGCGACGATGTTCAGCGAAAAGTTCTTCAGTTCTATATCGCATTCAAGCGATTGAAAAACTTTGCCTGTTTGGAAGTGCGACCAACGAAGAACACGGTCCTTGTATTTGTAAAAGTCAATCCAGATACAATCATTCTAGAAGAAGGGTTTACGAGAGACGTCCGCAAAATCGGCCATTACGGGACCGGTGATCTGGAAATTTCGATTCAATGCCCGGCCGACTTGGAACGCGCCAAGCCATTTCTTGAAAAAAGTTATGAGGCGTCCTGAAGAAATAATACTGACGATGAAAACTACGAAAAAGTCGATTTTGCATATTACGATTCAGCTACTGATGAGCAGCAGAAAATAATAATTAATAATTTCAATAACTTAATTTAATGAAATTTCTGGCGGATGGGGTGGGATTCGAACCCACGAAGAGCGTAAACCCTTGCCGGTTTTCAAGACCGGTCCCTTCAACCACTCGGGCACCCATCCGTTTCGCCGCTTCCATATCATGATTGCGGCAAGGCGTCACACAGCCTTTCTAACGGGGCCCTCTCTACCGATCAAATTGACATAGATCAAGGTCGCTTTGGCGGGCGTCCCTATGGTCGGTCCCGTGAGTGGGGATGAAAAGAGGGTGACCATGATGATCGAACAGATCCGCGACCCGCGATCCGCGCGGGCGGAATTGTTTGCGTTTCTCGGCGCGGGGCTGGTGATCGCCTTCGCCTGGGCCCAGATTGCCGCGACCCAGGATGCCCTGATGAAGGTTCATGCCGGGATCATCGGTCTTTCGGGACTGGCTGCCCTGGTGTGGCTGCTGTATCGGCTGATCGAAGGAAACGATGGCCGGCGGGAGAAGGGCTACAACGACTCCGTTATCCGGGCCGGGGTCATCGCTTCGGTCTTCTGGGGCATTGCCGGGTTTCTTGCCGGCGACGTCATTGCCTGGCAGATGGTGTTTCCGGTCCTGAATTTCGATTTGCCCTGGTTCAGTTTCGGCCGATTGCGGCCTCTGCATACCTCCGCCGTCATCTTCGCCTTCGGCGGCAATGTGCTGATCGCCACATCCTTCTTCGTCGTCCAGCGCACCTGCCGGGTCCGTCTGGCGGGGCACATGTCGCCCTGGTTTGTCTTCTGGGGCTACCAGTTGTTCATCGTGCTGGCCGCGACCGGTTATCTGCTCGGCATAACCCAGTCGAAGGAATACGCCGAACCGGAATGGTATATCGACCTGTGGCTGACCATCGTCTGGGTCGTCTATCTGCTGGTGTTCCTGATCACGATCATCAAGCGCAAGGAGCCGCATATCTATGTGGCGAACTGGTTCTACCTCGCGTTCATCGTCACGGTGGCGATGCTGCATGTGGTGAACAATCTCGCCATCCCCGTCAGTTGGACCGGCACCAAGAGCTATATCCTGTGGTCCGGGGTGCAGGACGCCATGACGCAGTGGTGGTACGGCCATAACGCCGTCGGCTTTTTCCTGACCGCCGGGTTCCTCGGCATCATGTATTACTTCGTGCCCAAGCGGGTCGAGCGGCCGGTCTATTCCTACCGGCTGTCGATCGTGCATTTCTGGGCGCTGATCTTCACTTACATCTGGGCTGGGCCGCATCACCTGTTCTACACGGCGCTGCCCGACTGGGCGCAGATGCTGGGCATGACCTTTTCGATCATCCTGTGGATGCCGTCCTGGGGCGGCATGATCAACGGGCTGATGACCCTGTCCGGGGCCTGGGACAAGCTGCGCACCGATCCGGTTGTCCGCATGCTGGTGGTGTCCGTTGCCTTCTACGGCATGAGCACATTCGAAGGGCCGCTGATGTCAATCAAGGCGGTCAACAGCCTCAGCCATTACACGGACTGGACCATCGGCCATGTGCATTCCGGGGCGCTCGGCTGGGTCGGGTTCGTCAGCTTCGGCGCACTGTACTGCCTGGTGCCCTGGCTGTGGAACCGCAAGCGGCTGTACAGCCTGCGGCTGGTCGAATGGCACTTCTGGGTCTCGACCCTGGGCATCCTGCTGTACATCACCGCGATGTGGGTATCGGGCATCCTTCAGGGGCTGATGTGGCGCGCCTATGACTCGCTCGGCTTCCTGCAGTACTCGTTCATCGAAACCGTGGAAGCGATGCATCCGTTCTACATGATCCGCGCCACCGGCGGGCTGTTGTTCGTCGCTGGATCGCTGATCATGGCCTACAACATCTGGCGCACAATCCGCGGTGACGAGGCGACTGAAACCATCCAGCACCCGTCGGTCGCGTCATCCGCGGCCATGACACCGATGCCGGCAGAGTAGGGGGGACCGACAATGTTCAATTTGCACAAGTTTCTGGAAACCCGGTCGGTCTTCCTGCTGATCGGTGTCCTGCTTACTGTCTCCATCGGCGGGCTGGTCGAAATCGCACCACTGTTCTATCTCGGCTCAACCATCGAAAAGGTCGAGGGGATGCGCCCCTACAGTCCGCTCGAACTGGCCGGCCGGAACATCTATATCCGCGAGGGGTGTTACAACTGCCACTCGCAGATGATCCGCTCCCTGCGCGACGAGGTCGAACGTTATGGCCCCTACAGCCTGGCAGCGGAAAGCATGTATGACCACCCGTTCCAGTGGGGCAGCAAACGGACCGGGCCCGATCTCGCCCGGGTCGGCGGCAAGTATTCCGACGAATGGCACGTGGCCCATATGGTCGACCCGCGCGACCTGGTGCCGGGGTCAATCATGCCCGGCTATCCCTGGCTGCTGACGACACCGGCCAAACCCGAAGGGTTCGGTGACTTCCTTGTCGCGAACCGGATCGCGGGCGTGCCCTATTCCGACGAGATGATCGACGCGGCGGAGGCCGATTTCATCGCCCAGGCGCAGCCTGACAGCGATGAAGCGGAGGCCGTTGCCGCCCGCTATCCAAAAGCGGTGGTGCGGGACTTTGACGCCAACCCGGAGATGGTCTCGGAAATGGATGCGCTGGTTGCGTATATGCAGATGCTCGGGACGCTCGTCGATTTCAGCGTCTATGACGCCACCGGCTCCAACCAGCGTTAGGAGGGAATGATGACCTACGAAACCGTAACCTCCGTCGCGCAAATCGCCGGCATGTTCATTTTCATCATCCTGTTTGCCGGGGCCCTGGCCTATGCGCTGTGGCCGGGAAACAAGGACAGGTTCAAGCGCGCCAGCGAATCCCTGTTGGGCGACGAAAAGCTGGAGGACTGAGCATGGCCACGCCACAGATCGACACCAAGACCGGCCAGCAAACCACCGGCCATGAATGGGACGGCATCCAGGAACTGAACAATCCGCTGCCCCGCTGGTGGCTGATGATCTTCTACGCCTGTATCGCCATCGCGGTAGCCTATTGGGTCCTGTACCCCTCCTGGCCGCTGATCGACAGCTACTCCAAAGGAGTCATGGGTTATTCGTCCCGCGATGATGTGAAGGCGGATATCGCGGAAGCCAACCTGGCGCGCAAGGTATACATCGACCGCATCGCCGATGCTGAAATGTCCGAAATTCTGAAAGACCCGCAGCTGATGGAATTCGCGCTCGCTGGCGGCAAATCCGCGTTCGGTGACAATTGCGCGCCCTGTCATGGCAGCGCGGCGCAGGGCACCACGGGTTACCCGAACCTGTCCGATGACGACTGGCTGTGGGGTGGATCGCTGGAAGCCATCCAGCAGACGCTGCTGTACGGCATCCGCTCCACGCATGACGATACGCGGGTTAGCGACATGCCGGCATTCGGCCGTGACGAATTGCTCTCGAAAGACGACATCAGCAATGTAACGGCTTATGTGCTGAGCCTGAGCCGCGAGGGACAGAAACCGGAAGCAGTCACAGCCGGCGCCACGCTGTTTACGGAAAACTGTGCCGCATGCCACGGACCGGACGGCAAGGGAAACCGGGAGTTCGGTGCGCCAAATCTGGCCGATGCCATCTGGCTGTACGGCAGCGACCGTCAAAGCATTCGCGCCACAGTGCATGGCAGCCGCAATGGCGTAATGCCGCATTGGGACGGGCGACTGCCGGCGGAAACAATCAAGCAACTGGCAATCTACATTCACGCGCTGGGTGGGGGCGAATGAAGATCAACCGGAGCAGAGGTCGAGGAACATGGCCCATGAACTGACGGGACTGGAGAAACTCGCCCAGGCCGCTGTCGATGCGGTTCAGCCCGGCGCGCAGGTTGCGCCCGGTGTCGAGCGGGCCGATGTGGATGCGGTCAACAAGAAGGAAGAGGGCGTTTTCTACAAGAAACGCGTCCCGATTCATCCGCGCCGCGCCTACGGGATGTTCCGGCGGCTGAAATGGATCATCATGTTCGCGACGCTGGGCGTCTATTACGTGACGCCCTGGCTGCGCTGGGACCGGCCCGGTCCAAGCCCGGATCAGGCAGTGTTGCTCGACCTGCCGAACCGCAAATTCTATTTCTTCTTTATCGAAATCTGGCCGCAGGAAATTTACCTGCTGACCGGTGTCCTGATCCTGTCGGCACTGGCCCTGTTTCTGTTCACGTCGCTGTTTGGCCGGGTCTGGTGCGGCTACAGTTGCCCGCAAACGGTCTGGACCGATCTGTTCATCGCCGTTGAACGTTTCGTTGAGGGCGATCGCAATGCACGCCTACGGCTGGACAAGACGCCCTGGAACGCCGGCAAGATAACCAAAAAACTGGTCAAACAC
>Ga0222651_1000090_pt1 | contig 66128 bp, 58 predicted proteins | sample AntAcemetagen369_FD_179855 | JGI IMG/M metagenome (GOLD analysis project Ga0222651, IMG submission 179855) | Saline water microbial communities from Ace Lake, Antarctica - #369 | ecosystem: Environmental > Aquatic > Non-marine Saline and Alkaline > Saline | place: Antarctica: Ace Lake...
TGGTTGATACTTTGGGACAGGCTCCAACCTAAGCCTCCGGAAAAACCCGCTCCCGGCACTCCCGCCGCCAACGCCCCGCCTGATCCTCCCAAAGGCTGGCTCGGCGCCGGCACCGACGACAAGAGCGGCCGCCTCACCATCACCCAAGTTCGCAGCGATACGCCCGCGGCCACCGCCCGACTCAGTGTCGATGACGAGATCATCGCGGTCGAAGGCCTCCGCGTCACTCACAGTCAACTCGACCGCCGGCTCGAAATCTACGGCGCGGAGACTGAAGTCGACTTCCTCATTTCCCGCCGCGAACAGATCATGACGATCCCCGTCACCCTCGGCCTCAAACCCGAGGAAACCTGGCGGCTAAGAATTCGCACCGACGCGACCGACGCCCAAAAAGCCCGCGTCACCAAGTGGCTCGCCCCCGACTCCTAAAACGTCGCCTCCCCCCCCCCAACCCAAATCCCTCCTTAGGATTTAGCCACAGGAAGCAAAGCGTTCCCTGAGCCATGATTAAGGAATCGATCACAAAAGAGGGGCTCGCCGATCGGGGGGGATACCGGTTCTCCATCGATTAGCTTGTCCGACTCCGGTCTGCCTCGGTGGTCTCGGTGACTCACAACGGTTTATCAGCTCAATCTGCCTTCGCCGCCGCCGCCCGCTCGCGTTCGGCCCGGCGTTCGCGCATCACTTCCAGCGGATTGTCGCGCTCCAAGTTCGCCGCCACATCCAGCGCCGCCCGCGTGATCACCCCCGGTTTCGCCATAAATCCAAGATCATCGAGCCAATCGATGTAACGCTCTTGCCATCGCCCAAACGCCACCCCGTCACGACTCGTGATTCCCGCCGTGGCTGGCGCCTGTCCCGCCTTGCCCCGGTCACCCGGATGCACTCCCCGAGCATAGAGATGAATCTCCACATTCGGCACCCCATCATTGAGCAACGCCGTGAAATACTCGGTCGACCACAGCGCGTGGATCCAATCTCCCCACGCTGGCCCCGCGAAAAATGCCGGCGGGGCATCCCGCGGGATAGCGACTTCACCTCCATTGAAAAACGGCGAAGGCCCCGGGTAGACTAAGCCAATAAAATCCGGCCGCGACGAAACGTCCTTCAGCGGGTTTCCCGCCTGGTTTTGGGCGACATCGAAATCCTCGTAAAAAAGTCCCGCCCCCGCACATAGTTCTGCACCCGCCGAGAAGCCCAGCACCCCGATTTTCTCTGGGTCGATGTTCCACTCATCCGCATAGGCTCGCACGAGTTTGATCGCCTGCTGCATGTCGTAGACACCATCCGTCTTGGGTTCGTAGCCATCTTTGCGTAGGCGGTTTCGCAGCAATATCGTGCTGATCCCTCGGCTGGCAAAATACCCCACCACATCCGCGCCCTCGCCCACGATATTCAACACATTATGCCCTCCCCCAGCCGCGACGATGATCGCCACTCCCGTATTTAAAGATCCGTTCCCCGCGTGAAACTCGATCGATGGGTTATGAATGTTCACAATGTAACCCAGACTCGGCGGACTGTAGCTGCCGTAAACCTCGGCCTCGTGCACCCGCTCCAAGTTCAACATCGGCGAGTCCGTCGGATAAAGTGGCACAACCACCCCGCCTGGCACGATCGTGCGGGGCGCATAGGGCCCATCCGTCTCGGGTCCCGCCATCGGAATATCTTGCCGGGCCGGCAGTGGCGGTAGGTCAGCTGCGAGCAGGTGACTGGATATCGTGACCACGCCCAAGAGCGTGCGTGCAACCGTTCGAACAGAGAGAAACTGGGGGGAATTCATGAGATAAAAAAGGCCAGTAACATCAGTCGGACATCTGGTTAGTCATAAATTCATACCGATCCCGGTGATCATCAAACGTCACGACCGGGTCTGCCTGCAGATGCATCACCGGATATTGGTCTTCCGGCAAATACTGCGGCCAAGCGGGCACGCCGGCGCCATTGGGATCTCCTCGTTTCGCGAAGTTTGTCCAGTAATTCATCATCAGATCCGAAACCTCATGGTCCTCGGGGCGCCACGGCAGATCGCGCGAACTGATCACGCCAAACACATATTCGATCTCCCACGAGTGCGCCGCGCGTGGCTCCGCCTGCGGGGCGGCATCGACCGGTAACGGCAACGTCTGATCAAACCGGTAACGGAAGACAGGCTTACCGCCGGTGCGCTGATGCGTCTCGATCCACCGCCAAGTGCCATGACCTATAAATCGGTCTCCCCCGTAGTCCTTGGCCGCGCGGAGTGCTTCAGCATCTGTGGTGGCGGCGTAAGCGGCTAAGAACTCATCGGCATCGGCGCCAAACCGCTCCCGCGCTCGCGCCTCAAAATTAACCAAAGTCTGCGCCTGCTGACCGAAGATCGCCCCGGCTCCTCCCTCGTCGAGGTTCCAACCCGCCAGCAACGGCACCGAATTTTGCCGACCATTTTGATAAGTCGCTTCCACGTCTTCCATCAAAAAGCGCCCATCTACTACCGCCCTAAACCGATGCTCCTTTCCGGCCGCCTCGATCAAGTCCTGCGCGGGCAACTCACGCAGCTCCCGCAGCGACATCAGACCCAATACTTCCTGCCCAAAACGAGTCCCCGCCTCTTCTCCTTCCTTCAAACTTAGGGTTGCTTCCCCGAGGGCAGCACCACTCTCGCCGATCGCTTTGTGAAACAATCCCTCAGCCATTGGCGAGGCCATCAGCATGCTCACCGCAAAAGAACCAGCAGACTCGCCAAAGATCGTGACGTTATCCGGGTCGCCCCCAAAATCAGCGATGTTATCGCGCACCCACTCCAGCGCCGCGACCATATCCATCAGACCGTAGTTACCCGAAGCACCCTGCGGCGACTCTTCCGATAGCTCGGGGTGCGCGAGAAATCCCAAAACGCCCATCCGGTAAGTCAAACTCACCACCACGACTCCTTTCTGCGTCAGCTTCGCCCCATTCTGCCGGGGCTCCGAAGTCGATCCGGCCACAAACCCTCCGCCATGAATCCAAAACATCACCGGTCGCTTTTTCGCCGCCGCCTTCGCCGGCCGCCACACGTTCAGATAAAGGCAATCCTCGCTCGGCCCGTCGTCGAAAAATCGCATGTCATCCCACAGGTGAACCTGCATCGCCCGCGGCGGAAAATCATGGGCCAAGCGCAAGCCCGCCCAAGGCGCCGCCGGTCGCGGCGGCTGCCAGCGCAACCCACCTACGGGCGGCGCGGCATAGGGGATACCCTTGAACGCATCCACCAAACCCGCCTCCTCGACCACCCCTTCCAATACTCCGGCCCGGGTCTCAAGCTGCACCGTTCTGACCTCCGTCGCCCCTGACGAAACTGCACTGAAAGCGAGCGCGACCCCCAGACTTAAAGTGAAAGAAAAAGGTGAACATCGATGACGGAGGGGTTTCATGAACGAAAGGGGGGATAAAGGACCAGAAAACCGCATCCTATCGTAAACTCTTCCCGCCGTCGATCAGGCCCTATCAAATCAGCGGTGAAAGTAAACCACTGCTCAAATCGCCCCCATCAGGTGGCCCGGTTCAGCGGTATCGCCAATCGAGCGGGCTCCCACCCAATTTTGGCGCCGATGGGTTGAATCCTATCCCCACCGCCGAAGAGAGTGAGTCTTTCACCCCAAGGCGCGAAATCCGAGAATAGGCGGTTTATTCTCAACCCTTTGTGAAATTTTCCTCTCCACGCCTTTGCGTTAACTCAATCTATTTAGATCCCGCGATTTAATCTTACGGCGCCCCATCGAGCTCCGGCGTTTCTCCCGTTCCGTCTGACGAGGGCCATTGGACCAAAAACGCCTCTTGCGCTTCGCGATCGGCGATCTTCGTGCGCGCTTCATCCTGGATCCAATTCAACGGATACGCCGCGTCGAGGGAGATAATCTCCACGCGTTTCTCGTCCACGACAAACGTGCCCCGCCAAGCTCCGCAGCCAATCTCCATGCGCCCATCCTTTCGTCGTCGGATACGCCGCGTGCGATGCAGGGTCGGATCACGGGCCAACAGCGCCAACATGCGCGGCCGAAAGTCCACGCCCCAATTCAGCATCAACCATTCCGCCTGTTCCTCCGCGAGCGGGGTCAGCGCCACCGTGTAAACGGGCGGCAGCGCCAGCGCGGCATCCACTTCCGCCGTCCAGCCGCCGCCGGCATCGGGAAACGAATCGTAGGCGGCCAAGTAAGGCTTGATATCAAAAATCGGGGTGCCTTCCAGCAGGTCACAGGGCCCCAATACCAACCGGCCGGCCTTGGCGTCGATGGAGATCAGTTCCGTCGCCGTTAGACCCAGCGGATTCGGTCGATGCGGCGACCGGGTTGCGAACACGCCGCGCCGTTGCTTCGGACCACGCGGCGGCAATACTAGGGGACGCCAGGCCTTGTTGCGATGAAACCACGACAGCAGCCAGATCCGGGAAAATCCCTCCAGATCCCGCAAGGACAACTCGTAGTCGTGCCCCGGCAGCAGCTCCAACACACTGCATCCGGGCCGCGCCTCGTCCGGCTGATGACCCGCCTGAAACTTCACGCTCTGCGCCGTGCGAATATAACCAATCGGTTTGAGCGTAAGGGAGTCGTGCAAGTGAATCCCTCGCTACGCGGCAACCCGCCGCAAGCCAAGCTCGTTTCACTTCCGCAGATTTTCCTTCGCGAAAGCCACCCCACTACGCTACCGAAATCCACCAAGATGGCCGCAAAATTTTCTTCATCAAGGGAGCGAAAGTATCCCCAGGAAACTTAAGAGCGGCGGCTCCGTCGTGGTGGAGCAGTTTGAGCAGGCCCCAGCGCAAGCGAAGCCGTGCGCAATTCAACGCATCTAATACCGAAAGCCCGATGCTTTTAGACTCATCACGAGCGGACCCGAAAGACTCCGCTCACGCTGCGTCGCGTTAGAGTTTTTAAGCGAAACGTTGGTGCAGCTCCGTGTTCCTCTGTCACCCAAAGGGCACCCGCCATCGTCACCCCTTCGGGGCAAGTGGACTCACTTCGTTCTTCGATTACGAGTTGGATCCTTGGCATTGCCCGGAACCACGGGACCGAAGCCCGGGCGTGTCACGCTCATAAAGTTTTGAGGAAACCTGCCAGAAACTCGTAACGGTCGCGATAGTCATCAAGCGTCACCCTCGGGTTGGCGCGAAGGTGCATCACCGGATATAAGTATTGCGGCGAATACGCCGGCCAATCGGTTAACCCCGGACCATTAGGATCACCGTTTTTCGCGAAGTTCACCCAATAGTCCATCATCATCTGCGACACGGCGTAGTCCTCATCCCGCCAAGGTAAATTAAGCGAATCGATCGTTCCAAATACATAGGCGATATCCGACGAATGAGACACTCGCGACACACGATTTTGCGCCGTATTCGCCGGCAACGGCCGGGCTTGTTCAAACCGGTAGCGGAATACCGGACGACCGCTCGTGCGTTGGTGCAACTCGAGCCAATTCCACGCGCCATGAGCGATAAAGAGATCCCCCTCAAAATCGCGTGCCGCGCGCTCCGCCTCCTCGTCGTTAGTCGCCCGATAGGCCGATAAAAACCCCTTCGCGTTGTCCCCAAATCTTTCATACGCCTGCATACGAAAATTCATCATGGTCGGTTCGTCTCTGCCAAACAGGGCCCCCTCCTCACTTTCGTCCAACGTCCAACCCGCCAACAACGGAATCAACTTCTGCTGACCTTTCTCGTAGGTTTCAACCACGTCATTATCCAAAAAACGCCCGTCGATCGACGGAAGAAATCGTTTCTTTCCGGCTAATTGCAGTAACTGATCGCCCGGCATATTACGTAGAACTTCCAGCGATTCCGTGCCCAAGACATCCCGCGCAAAGAGCAGACCTATTTTTTCCACATCTTTCCGGGTCACTCGCCCACTTCCCAGCGCTGCACCACTTTGGCCAATAGCCTTGTGAAACAAGCCATCGGTCATCGGTGAAGCCATCAACATGCTGACCGCAAACGATCCAGCGGACTGACCAAATATTGTCACGTTATCCGGATTCCCCCCAAACTCACCGATGTTATCGCGCACCCATTCCAGGGCCGCGACCATGTCCATGAGCCCGTAGTTACCCGACGCTCGCGGTCGCGATTCCTTCGAGAGCTCCGGGTGCGCAAAAAATCCAAATATTCCCAATCGATAGGTCAAACTCACCACCACCACCCCCTGCTTCGCCATGATCGCCCCGTTCTGCCTCGGTTCCGAGGTCGCACCCGCGACAAACCCTCCCCCGTGAATCCAGAACATCACCGGCAGCTTCTCTTCCGCCGCCCCATTCGTCGGTCGCCACACATTGAGATAAAGACAATCCTCGCTTGGTCCGCTGTCTAACCGCCCTAAGTCACCCCAAACGGGCACCTGCATCGCTTGGGGCGGGAAATCGTGAGCCAGCCGCACACCCGCCCAGGGTGCCGGCGGCAATGGCGGTTTCCAGCGCAACGGCCCCACGGGCGGCGCCGCATAGGGAATGCCTTTGAAGGCATGGACTTCGCCCGCCTGCTCGACTATCCCCTCCAATTCTCCCGCCTCGATCGTGATGCGCACCGGTGGGTTGGGATCAGCATCCGCCGCCGGCGCACTAAAACCTACGGCGGCAACTAGGCTGAAACTAATCGAGACGAGTAGGTAAAAACGACGGGAAACTCTCATGATTAAAACAGGTAAACTTGGGGCGGTTACCCAAACACGCCCCATCGGCCTCTTGCACGTCGATTCAGCCTTCGCGGCATAAAAGTGAAGCAAAGCCCGGATAGATCTTGATCGTCACCGCCATTGCTCCGCGTCAATCTCGGCCCATGGAGCTAAATCTCTCTGGCCAACGTGTCGCCGTCTTCGGCGCGGCCCAAGGCATCGGTCGCGCCATCGCCCAACAATTCAACGCCGAGGGCTGTCTTGTCACCGGTTTCGACCGCGCACCGGAACCCACTCCGCTCGCCTGCCCCGGCGATATCGTGACCGGCGACGTGACCTCAACCTCCGAGGTTAAAGCCTTCGCCCGCGCGAATTCGGAAGTCGATCACGTGATCTATTCCGTCGGCGCTGGCTCCGGAAAGTTCGGGTTTCCATTTTGGAATCTTGATCCCGCCGATTGGGCTCGAGTATTGGAGATCAACCTCATTGGCGCCGCCACGGTCGCCCACGCCTTCGCCCCTCAAATGGTCAACCGCGGCCGCGGTTCATTCCTCTTTCTCGTTTCCGTCGCCGGCCAAGTCGGCTCCCAAACCGATCCTCCCTACAGCGCGGCCAAAGCCGGTTTGATCAACTTCATGCAATGCGCGGCCAAGGATCTCGCCCCGCACCGCGTCCGCGCCAATGCCCTGTCTCCCGGCATGGTAAAAACCGACCTCAACGAATCGGTCTGGGCCGCTGGCCAGGCCCGCCTTCCCCCCGCGCAACGCCAAGACTACGCCTATTGGGCCGAATCAAAAATCCGCTCCCTCTCCCCCCTCGGCCAATGGCAAACGCCACCCGAGTTTGCCGCCATGGCCACCTACCTCGCCTCCGCTCACGCCGCCAACATCACCGGCCAAACCATCAACATTGATGGCGGTCAAGTAATGCACTCGTAGGACCGATAAAACTATCGTTCTCCGACCCCTAAACTCAGGAATGCGTGCTGCCCCGGCGCGATCACCGCATTGAGCACTTCGACCTCCAATACCAGAGTCTCAGCATCCCCTGCCGTGGCGGGTATGACCCACACCTTCAACTTGCTTTGCGCCGGTAAAGTAAAGGTATCCGGCAGATTGAGTAGTCTCAGCGCACCGACGTTTTGCAGCATAAAGTCGGCATCGCTGTGATTCGCCAACTCCACCTGCAACACTTCCGACTTCTCCATCGGCTCATCTAATTTGACCGTGATACATCGATCCAGCAACGCATTCATCCAGCGCTCCCGGCCGATCAAAACATTATTGAACCACACCACCGTGCTGCCCTCCACCAACGCGGCCTTCACGGCCTCCGGCGTCCGTTCTTTCGCAAAAACCAGCGTCACCGGTCGATGCGTCGTCGGGTGCTCCCCATATTCCCAATCAATCAGCCCGTGAATGTCCGACGTGCCCATGATCGTGAGGTCGTGCTCCAGTGCGATCGCCATCGCGGCCTCCGAAAACGTGGTTTCGTTCACCACTTCGATCCCCCCAATCAACCCTTCCTTCAGCATCGCTTGATGCATCGGCGTCAACTCCGCCACCCCACTCGGCACTTGGGCCCACCAAGCCGGGTGATTCCAAAACGTAAACGCCCCCTGCTTCACCGCTTCACGTAGCGCCTCCACCGGATCATCTTGCCGCAATAAATTCGCATCCTGAATGAACACCGCGTTCACATGACCCGGCGGCATCTTGCGGGTAATCTCCGCCCCATGCACGACCATAATATCCTTCCCTTCGGCATGCTTTCGGGCGATTTCATAACTGCGATTTCGATCCGGATGCGGGATGTCGTTTCGGTGCGGCTGATATTCGAGGTGCTCCGTGATCGACATCACATCCACACCGTCCTTCACGCCTTCTTCCACCCGAATCGTCGGCCACACCTTGCCATCGGAAAACACCGTGTGCTGATGCAAATCCGTGACCAAGGTCCAGTGGGTCGGAAGATCGGGAAAACGGATCACTCGCGCGTCTTCGTCGTGGGCTTGCGCGGCCGTCGTTCCGAGCGAAAAAATAACGATGATAGCCCTAATCCACGGGGTGCTGGTTGGTTGCCTCATGACCTCAAGCTGAAGTGCGAAATCTCGCCGCGCAAGGCCGAGTCGGTGGTATTCATGCCCATACCACATATCCATAGACTGCGATCCACTGACACCCACTGCCGGCCAGCACCCAGACATGCCAGATGGCGTGATGATACGGTAACTTCTTCCAGAGGTAAAACACGGTGCCGAGCGAGTAGCAGGCACCGCCAACCACGAGCCAAATAAACCCCGCCCAGGGTAGCGCCGCCACCAGGGGTTTGATCGCGATGATGACTATCCATCCCATACCCAAATAAATGCCGGTAGAAGCAAAACGAAATCGCCCCGCAAACCAAAATTTGAGGACCACTCCCACCCCCGCGAGGCCCCACACCACGCCAAACAAACTCCACCCCCATGGTCCGCGCAACGTCACCAATACAAACGGCGTGTAACTCCCGGCAATCAGTAGAAAAATCGCCGCGTGATCAAATTTCTGCAGGAGCAGTTTCGTCCGCTCCAACTTCACCGCATGGTAAAGGGTCGAAGCCGTATAAAGCATCACCAACGTCGCCCCGAAGATCGCCGTGCTCGTGATTTTCCAAGCGTCACCCTGCGCCACCGAACTCAACACCATCGCCACCAACCCCGCCCCACTCAGCACGATTCCCACCCCATGGGTGAGCGTATTAGCCAGCTCCTCTTGAGGCGTCGTGACCGAGCTCATGTTGCGCCTACTCCGCCGCCCGCGGATCGATGTAACGCTCCGCCAGTCGGCCCAAAGTCGTCCGATCGTGGTGCTTCGCCATACGCAACAGCTTCAAAAAAATCTGCGCCGTAATAAACGCATCGCCCGCCGCGGTGTGCCGATCATGAGGTGCGACATGAAACAAGCGGCACAGCCCATCCAGTGAAAAGTCGCGAAATGGATTATGCGTATCCAAGCCCTCCCGCATCTCATCAAACGCGCCCGCATCTTCCAGATGCAACGTCAGCTCCATCGTATCCACCCATCGGTTACTGAGATCGATGCCAAAGGCCCGCTGGCAAGCCCGGGTGATCACCTCCACATCGAAACCAATATGATGACCCACGATAACGCTCCCACCGAGGTAATCCAAAAACTTTCGCAGAGCCTCTTCCTCCTCAATTCCATTCTGCGCCGCCGCCTCCGCCGTGATCCCATGCACGAGCACCGAGGACGTATTATGACTGATGCGGACCAACGCCTCAAACTGATCGTCCAACATGATCTCCCCTTCCTGCACCGCAATCGCCCCAAACGTGATCAACCGATCCTTCTTCGCATCCGTCCCGGTCGTCTCACAATCGAGTGACACAAACCGCAACGAATCCACCGCCAAATCATCACCCAGCAAATTGGCCACCGCGGCCACGTAGCGGGAGACTTCGGGCAGGGAAGAGAAAGGAGAATCACCCATGGTTACTTTCCAGCAGATTGCGCGCCGGACAACCGGAAATGCTCCACCGCCACGTCCATTAATTCCGCCACAACGTGAAAGATCCGTTTCATTCGCTGCACCTCCAGCGGCGTCAACTCATCGGGTCGCACCAACCGGGCGGCGTCTCCTCTGCTCAAACCGACTCGAGTCTGCAGCCGCAGCGCATGATCAAAAGCCTCCACCGCGCGGGCAAACACCTCCGCGTATTGCGGCAACAACGCCGCCGCTTTGCGGTATCGATCCGGCGTAAACGATGCGTCCTCCAATCCCAGACCGAGCGCAAAAACACGGGCGATATCGACCAGGGGCGTGAGCGCATTGGACTTCGTGTTGATCGTGTCCCACCGCACCCCTGCTTGATCGAGAACCGAATCCCTGAACAGGGTCACCGGCGGCAGGTTGGCCATCGCATCATTGGCTAGCAACGGAACGAAGGTAGGATTGCGCCCGATGCACTCTCGAATGTGGCTTTTAATCTCCGTCACCAACGCCCGATTCCCCGTCACCGCGCGGAGGTCAAAAAACGGGGTGCGCGAAATAATCTCATTTTCGATCGGTTCTTGGATCCATCGCGTGAAGTTTTCCTTCCACTCCTGCACCGACAAACACCACGCCGGATTACTCGCCATTCGCCCGCGGAAATCCAACGGGAACCGACACACCGAAAATACCGTGCCCATCTCATTCGCCAACATGCCAAACCATTGCCGCGCTGCCACTAGATCAAAATCTGCCGGCGGATCCGCGTAGACGATTCCCGTGCGCTGGCTGGATCGGAGCAAGCGCTCCTTGCGAGCCTCCGAGTGTAACGCGACCCAAGCCCAGTCCAACTTGGGCTCAACCCATCCGTGGCTCGCTAGTTTCTGCTTGGCCAAATGAATGGCCTGCTCCGTGAGCATCCGATCAATTTGCGCAATAAAGTTAGTGAGCCATTCGATTGGCGCCTCGCCTTCGATGTAGCGCAGGAGCAACTCATCCGCTCGATCACGCAGCCGCCGAAGTTCATTAATATCGAGGGCGAGCGGAAATTCCTTGGATAAGAAAATTGGCACCGTGCCATGCACCGCCTGAATCGTCTTGTCCCCCACGATACCCAATACTCGACCATCGGTTTTACCATTATCCGTGACGATCAAATGATGCTTTCGACGGCGGATCATCGTCATGATGATTTCTCCTACCGTCATATTCGGCGAAATAGTGAGCACCGGCCTGGCCATGATCTCGCTCACCGGCCGGTCAATCGCCACCTCACCCGTCGCCACGCGACTGGAAAAATCCGCCTCGGTCAGCACGCCGACGGGGCAGCCCTCCGCGTCCACCACCACCAATGCCTCCTGTAACCCCGGGGCCAGTCGCTTGGCCACGTCGCAAATCCGCTCATCCGGCGCAGCCACCAGCAATCGATTAGCCGCTCGCTCGCCTACTTCCGACGTCTGCGTGAGCCAATTCGCCGCATTTTCGCTCAGTTCCAGCGCCTCCACCTCCGAAAACGGACGGTCGGACTCATGCTTAATCGTAAAATACGATTTGAGAAACGCCGCCGCCTGCGGTTGAGCCCCACAACGCTTGAAGAATTGATCCGACGGTAGGGCATAGAGAATACTCTCTTGCGCCACCCGCGCCGTAGCAGTGTAGGGCACATCCCGATTAGTCCAAGAGCCTCCCAGCAGGTCGCCCTCCGCCCGCACGTCGATCAACTCTTCCCCCGTATCAGTTTCCCGATAAATATTCACCGTGCCACGCTGGATGATCCACACAAAGCGCCCGCGGGCCTGCCCCTTCTCATAAACGATCTCGTCGGCTTCATGAAATTTTACCCGCCCCCCCCGGGCCAAAGCGAACAAGTCGGCCTCTTCGAGATATTCGAATGGTGGATACGATTTCAAAAAATCGGCGACTCGGAGGGAAATGCTGGAAGTTTTCAAGACAGTGACAAAAAAGCCCGACCAAGCGCAGCCCGTCGGGTAAATCGAAATCGCTCCTGAGTAAGTCCCTATTACGGCCCCAAGCGAAAGCCCAAAATCTCCCTAATATCGCTTAAAGCCGCGGCTGATTAAAAGGCGTCGGCGGAATCTTCCCACTCGCCTTGGCCCGCAACCACGGTTGTAGCCTCGCAATCACCGCTTTCGCCTCCGGATCGGGATCGATCGCGAGGTTGTTAAATTCCATCGGATCCCCGTAGTGGTCGTAAAGCTCCACCCCCCTCGCCCCCTCCGCCCACTCGGTGTAGCGCCACCGCTCCGTGCGAATACTGCACCCCATCACCGGCGTCGCCAGCCGGTCATCCGCCGGCCGCAAGACTTGCGTGATCGCATGGCTATCCCAATCCGCCAATGGGTCCCGCAACAACGGCCCCAGACTCTGCCCCGCCAATTCGTGCGTGGGCTCGAAACCCGCCAGCTCCATGATCGTGGGATAAATATCCACAAACTCGACCACCCGCGTCGATGGCGTGCCATTGCCTGCCTGCCCCGGTGCCCGAATAATCAGCGGCGACCGCGCGCTTTGCTCAAACAACGTCCGCTTCTGCCAAATCCCGTTGTGCTCACCCAAGTGGTAACCGTGATCGCTCCAGAACACCACAATCGTGTTATCGGCCAGCCCTAGCTCATCGAGTGCCCCCAGCAACCGCCCGACCTGCGCATCGATAAACGACACACACGCGTAATACGCCTGCAACGCCTGCCGCGTCGTTAACTCATCGATCCCGTAGTGCGGCACTGGGTTATTGTGCGCAAAGGCCGCCACCGGAATGTCATCACGGTCCCCCTCCGGAGCATACGGCAGCCGCATCTCCTCCAACGGATAGAGGTCGAAATACTTCTTGGGCGCCACGTACGGCGTGTGCGGACGGAAAAACCCGACGCCGAGGAAAAACGGCTCAGCCTGCTTCGCTTGCATCAACTTAATCGCCTCCGTCGCGATCATACCATCCGTCTGCTCTTCGTCCTCCCCCTCGGCCGCCAACCAACTGAGCGCGCCACTGATCTTACGGTGCGGCTCCGCGTTAAAAATCAACGCCTCTTCATCCTTATCCCGCCCCGCCGGATTAATCGTTTGCTGCCAAGAGGGCGCATCGTCGAAGCCATCCGTGCCGATGCTCGCGGGCACGTTGTAGTGATAGATCTTCCCCACCCGCGCCGTGAACCAACCGTGATTGATAAATTGCTGGGACAACGTGACCACATCGGGCACTTCCTCCCGAAAATGCCGATCAAGATCGTAAACCTTGATCTGGTCGGGCCGCAGCCCGGTCATGACCGAAGCACGAGTCGGGTTACAAAGCGGCAACTGGTTGTAAGCCCGATCAAACCGCACCCCACTCGCCGCCAATCGATCAATATGCGGCGTCTTCGCTACCAGGTCTCCATAACAAGCCAAACTCGGCGCCAGATCATCGACCGCGATAAACAGCACGTTGGGGCGATCCGCCGCCCGCAGACCCACCAGCGCCCAGCCGAGGACAAAAACAAAACGGAGAAACTGTTGGGGAAAAACGCGCATAACAAAAGAGATCGGGGTTGGGGAAACGTCCTGCAGCAGTCCGCGCCACGATTCACATCTCGGAATCAAATGGGGGCAACCGTCGATCGTCGTTAATCGATTAAGCGGGCCGCCCCTGCTCCAACCCGTTTGACGCCGCCCCTGCTTCCGCGTATCTCACGCCTATTCCCTCGTTAATTTCCGCTTACTTTTCCTCCCTGAGCCGGCGCACAACTGACTTCATTTTGCGCTGGATTATGGGCCTGTTGATCGCGTCACCCCTGTTCGCGATTCCTCAACCCGGTGAAGTCTACCGCGAATACACCACCTCCCCCGCCGGTAACAATTGGCGGGTCACCAATCCCGCCGCGACGGATTCAGGCGCGTTGGCCTTCCTCCCGAACCCCATCCTCAACACCCCAGCTCTCGATCTCACCAACGCCGTGCGAGCCGAGGCCGTCCTCGACGTTTGGGGCGGGCACGTGCGAACCATAAATCGGCAACTGCGTTTTAATGACCACGACTGGCTTGAGGTGCCGCGGCCCACATTACCCGGCAGCCCGGCGCAAGCGTCGTTCTACTACACGCAACACAACCCCACCATTTCGGTGCCTCTCGCCCACCTCCAGAACGGCACCAATACTTTCACAGGCACGTGTGACCATCAGTTCACTACCGGCTGGGGGCAGTGGGGGCTTTATGCCGTTACCCTCCGCATCTATTATAACCCTGCCGCCGTCTCGCCCCCCACCGGTTTCATTTCTAGCCCCACCGCCGGAGACACCTTTGCCGAAAATCCCTCCATCACGCTAGACGCGCAAGCCGCCGCCGGAATCGAGCAAATCGACGTCATCGCCTGGTATGACGGTTTCGACGAAAACGGCGATGGTATCGGACTCGATTGGCATGAAGCACGATTTGCTCCCGCCCGCGGCCAGCCCCCGACCACCACCGGCCACGTGGGCACGCTTCGATCCCCGCCGTATTCACTCGATTGGGACACTCGACTCATGCCCGATCAACCCGCCTCCGCCCTCAAACTCGTCGCCCGCATTCGTGACCAATCCGGACTCTGGTTCGTGACTCCGATAATCGAAAACCTCACCCTTTTGCGGCCTGATTTTTCGGTTCAACTCATCGGACCAGATTCCCTCCCCCCCGCCTTTGGCATGCGCACCGGATCCATTAAAGAACGCTCCGTCAACCTCACCGTCCCTCCCTCGGTCAACCTCAGCCAAACCGCCTCTGTCGGCCTACACTACCGCACGTGGAATGGTTGGGACGGCTATCACGAACCGTGGCAGCTCAACGATTTTTCTCACCCCAACGACGGCAAAAACCACTTCTACGACTACGACCTGATCGACCTCCCCACATCCGCCCTGCGCTCCGGAGACAACACGTTCACCATCCGATCCGACACCGAGGAACACGCCTTGGAGGTGCTCGCTCCCGGCCCAGTCCTCACTATCCGCACCCGCATCACTCCGCGGCCCACCCGACTCACCAATCTCTCGGCGCGCACCTATGCTGGCACCGGCGACGAAAAACTAGTCCTCGGCCTGGTTCTCGCCGGCTCCGGCTCGCACTCGATTCTAGCCCGCGCCATCGGTCCGGGTCTCGAAAAATTTGGGGTCATCGGCGTCTTACCCAACCCCCAATTGAGCATTCTCCGCGCTACGGAAACGATCACGGCCAACGACAATTGGTCCACCCCCGCCAAGGCCGACTTCATCGCGACAACCGCCCAACAACTCGGCGCCTTTGCCCTCGATTCGACATCCCTCGATGTCGCCACCCTCGCGACGGTTCCCTCCTCCGCTTACACCCTGCACGTCGCCGATCAAAGCAACGGCGCGGGCGTAGCCTTGGCCGAGATTTATGACAATAATGGTCCGGCATCAGAAGATTCACTTCGCATGGTCAACGTCTCAGTGCGCGCCCGAGTGCGAGGCGGAGACGATACGTTGATCGCTGGTTTCGTGATCACCGGCGAAACACCGCTGCGCGTGCTCCTCCGCGGAGTCGGCCCAAGCCTGACTTCTTTCGGCGTCCCGGCACCCGTGGCAAATCCAAACCTCACCCTGTTTAGCGGCGAAACCATCGTCGCCATTAACGACGATTGGAACCAAACGACGGCGATTCAAAGCGCGGCCGCCGAAGTCGGCGCCTTCCCCCTCTCCGACCCCCGCGATGCCGCGCTCCTCGTCACGCTGCCCCCGGGCCCCTACACCCTCCACGCCAGCGGCGAGTTAGACGACAACGGCATCGCTCTCGTCGAAATCTACGCTCTACCCTGAAATCATAACCCACCCTCCGTCCCCTTCGGTATGAGGAGCCTTCTCCGTCAACCCCGCCCTCGTCGCCCCCGACAGTAACCCGATCTTGATCGATCAACCCGTTTGCCTCCAAGCTGGAGGCGTGTCCCTACCCTCAACCCCCACACTCACGGGCCTGCTCTGCGGGTTCACCGCCGCCTGTCTGATGATTCCTGATACAGACGCTCAACCTCAAGGCTACAACTACGACGAAGCCGTCGTGCCGGCCTACACGTTACCCGACCCGCTCACCAACCTCGCCGGCACTTCCCTTACCACCGCATCCGATTGGGAAAAACAACGCCGCCCCGAGATCCTGCGCCTCTTCGAAGATCACGTTTATGGTCGCACGCCCACCGGCGAAATCGATGTCAGTTTCGAGCAGCTTGAAACCAACCAAAACGCCTACGCGGGGCGGGCAACCCGAAAGCAAATTCGGGCCCATTTCCGATCGCAGGGTCAGCACGTTACAATGGACATCCTCATCTACCTGCCCAACCAGATAACGGGTCCCGCTCCGCTATTTGTGGGACTCAATTTTAACGGTAATCACACCGTGACCGCCGACCCCACCGTTCCGCTCAACCAGAATTGGATGCGAGGAGTAAAAGGTGCCGGCATCGTTGATCATCGCGCCACCGAGGCAGCTCGAGGCACATCCGCTAGCCGCTGGGCCATCGAAGACATCCTCGCCCGCGGCTACGGCATCGCGACGATCTACTGCGGGGATATTGATCCCGATTTTGACGACGGTTTTCAAAACGGTATCCATCCTCTATTTTATCGCGGTGGCCAGACCCACCCCGCGGCCAACGAATGGGGCACCATCGGCGCGTGGGCCTGGGGCCTCAGCCGCGCCATGGACTACTTCGAGGCCGACGAAGATATCGACGCCACCCAAGTCGCCGTGATGGGCCACTCCCGCTTGGGCAAAGCTTCGCTCTGGGCCGGAGCAACCGACCCACGGTTCGCCATCGTGATCTCCAACAGCTCCGGTTGCGGCGGGGCCGCTCTCGCCCGCCGCCACTTCGGAGAAACCGTGCAACGCATCAACACCAACTTCCCTCACTGGTTCAACGATGCCCACCAAGACTACAACGAAAACGAAGCCAACCTGCCCATCGATCAGCACCTGCTCATCGCCTTGATGGCTCCCCGCCCCGTCTACATCGCCAGCGCGGAAGATGATCTTTGGGCCGACCCCCTTGGGGAATTTCTCTCCGGCCAACACGCCGAACCCGTTTACGCCCTATTTGGCAAAGCCGGTCTCGGCGTGGACCAACACCCCAAAATTAACCACCCCGTGGGCGACTCTATCGGCTACCATATTCGCACCGGCAAACACGATGTCACCGCTTATGACTGGACTCAGTATCTCAACTTCGCCGACCGCCATTTTGTTCGGCCGTGAGCGGGCCAAAAAAAAGGAGTCCCGCATGAGGGACTCCTTTGAAATATTAGTCTGGTTTAGAACCGGAAAGGCTTAGCCCTTTTTCTCAACCGAGGTCGCGGTGAAAACATTCTTACCATCAACCTTGCTCATCGAGCCTTTGACGACGAGTCCTTCGGTCTTGCCCTTGCAGAAGTGGGCACCGTGCTCGATATTATTGGCGAACATGACCACGCGGGTTTTGCCGGTCTTCTTGTTGGTGACTTCCATGGCATTGGTGCACTTCTCGGTTTTGCCGAGCTCGCACTTGCCGCACATGCCAGTGCCTCTGAGGGTAACTTCTTTTGCTTCATCAGCGGCGTAAAGACCGACTGAGAGAGCAAAGGTAGCGGCGAGGAGGAGTATTTTTTTCATAGGAAACGGAGGGGGGATGAATTTTATTTTTCTGAAACGGCCAACAACCTACTCTCCTCATTCCCCCGGCGCAAGTGCGAGTTAAGGCCATCGTTAACGTGGAAACGAGCTATTCTCCCTCCTTCGACCCTATTTGACGCCGCCCGCTAGAGGGTAAAACGTCCCACGCTAACTCGTATTTTAATACCAATGTCTCGAAGCTTTTAAACTTTAACCACGACGGAACGAGGAGATGGTGCACCGGAATGATATGCCCCGCGGGGTGACGATGGCGGGTGCCCTTTGGGCGGCAGCGGAACCCAACGCCTTCAGCTTAGTTTTTTTGACCATAGATTACCCCGATCCGGTCCGGATAAAAGCCAGCGGAGTGGGGATTGGTATCCGGTATTTATCGGTGTAATCCGTGGTGAAAAATCAGCCTGCCAGTAGGTTTCCAAAGTCTAATTCCTCGTGGCGATTAGTATAAAATTGGTATAATGCCTCGACGTTCCTTTTCCATTCTCAGCCCCGGGCTCTACCTCCTCGGCTCCGACTCAATCGCAACCGCAGTGCCCGACCATCTGACGCTACGGAGATCACCGGATTAGCCGCCGAGGTGTCCTCGGCCCTGGCCGAGCCTATCGCAACCAGTGGTTGATAAACCCACCCCACCTCCGACCGGGGGCGACCACGACGCCGTGAGCTACTCCCGCTACCACTGGCCCAATCCCGACACCCCCGACATGCTTTTCTTGCGACGCGACGGAGCACAATCGAAACTCTCGCCGCCGCCTAGCCCCCAACCAAGACCACCCGCTCGCACCAGTATTTCTAGATGACCTTCTCGCCAAACCGAGGATCGTTACCGCCACAATCAACCGCTCTCACTCGATCCAGTGACAATTTTAGTAACCTCTTTATTCCCGGCTCAGAGCCTCAATCGACAATCGCGCTCCGGGGGGGGCTGCGGCAGTGAGGCGACTGACAGTGAGACGAACGCTCGCAGCCTATGAACTGAAATCGAATTTCACTTCGCCCGCGACGACCTTGAGTTTGGCATCGAAAGACTTCCCCGCTTTCGAGGTGAATCCCGTCATTAAATTCGTGATACGCTCAGTCAACAGCACCTGCACGACCTCGGGCGTAATCTCCTTTTGGGCGATCGTCTTCCAGACCACAAATTTGCACCCATTCCGCCAGTTCGAGCAGCCGTAAGCTTTCTTACCGACCACCACATCACCCGCGCACACCGGACACGGTCCCAGAGTTTCCGCATTTTCCGCCTTCTTCTCCACCGCCGCTTCCTCCCAACCGATCTGCCCGTTTTTGAGCAACAACACGTGCGCAAATTTTCGCGCTCCTTTTACCACCATTCCATGCGGCGTCAGTGTCCGCTTGTGAATCAGGATCTCTCTCGCCAATACCGGGGTGATCTTGAGACCCCACAATTCGGCTGGCAGCACAAACTTACACCCCCTTTTCCACTTCGAACAACCGTAAGCCGAGCGCCCCTTCATCACCGGCGCATGGCACTTCGGGCACCGCCCGAGATTGCTGAGATCGATCGTGGCTTCCGACTTATTTTGCAAAATTTCCCGGGTGTAGTCGGCTACTTCTCCCATGAACTTCGACGGCTCGTACTCCCCTCGCTCCATCCGCTTAAGTCGAAATTCCCAATCACCCGTCAGCTCCGGTGATTTAAGGCGATCGTCTTGCACGAGACTGATCAAAGCCCGCCCCGAATCCGTGCTGATCAGCGCCTTGCGCCGACGCTCCACGTATTGCCGCGTGATCAATACTTCGATGATCGATGCCCGGGTCGCCGGAGTCCCGACCCCTTTCTCTTTCAGAGCCTCCTTCAGCGTCTCATCGGTCACAATCTTGCCCGCCGTTTCCATCAACGAAAGTAAGCTCGCTTCATTAAATCGCTTCGGGGCCGAGGTTTTACCCGAGATCAGTTCCGGTTCGTGCGGGTTACTTTCTCCTTCCGCAAAATCGGGCAACGTCTGTTTGGCATCATCGTCTTTCCCGTCATCAGAATCGTCCGAATCATCCGCTGATTTCTTCTGCTTCTTTTTTTCGGTTTCAGTCGTCACCTCCTGCGCGTAAAGTGCCTCCCACCCTAAATCCACGATCACCGTGCCACGCGCTCGAAAGGGTTCCCCCGCTGACTCCGCTTCCACCGTCGTCACCGCCCGCTCCGCCGCCGGATAAAACGCCGCGATCAATCGCATCAGCACCGCATCATAAAGTTTGGCTTCATCCCCCGAAAGTCGGCCCCCCAAGATTGTCGTCGGAATGATCGCGTGGTGATCCGACACTTTCTTGTCATCGATGATACGTTTCGAAAACTTGAGCATCGCCAGATCCAACCCACCGATCTCCGCAGACTTCAACGGGCGCAGCTTTTCCAACAAAGGTGCGATCGTCGGCTGCATATCCGCCGTGAGATAACAACTATCCGTTCGCGGGTAGGTCAGGTGCTTACTTTCGTAAAGACTCTGCGCATGCTTCAACGTCTGATCAGCCGTGAATCCGTAGCGCTTGTTCATATCACGCTGCAAGCTGGTCAGATCGTAAAGCAGTGGTGGATTCGCCATCGCCTTTTTCTTCTCCACGTTCGTCACCACCAAAGGTTGATCCGTTACTTTATCCACCAAGGTCTGTGCCTCCAGCTGAGCAGAAAACTTGCCCGCCGTGTGTTTAAACTTCGCCCCGCGGCAGTTGGTGTGCAGCTCCCAAAACTCCTCCGGCACGAAATACTCCACCTCCAGATCGCGCCCCACGATCATCGCCAAGATCGGTGTCTGCACGCGCCCCAGACTGAGCAACAACTGCCGCCGCCCAAACTCCACCGTAAAGAACCGCGTCGCGTTGAGCCCCACGATCCAATCCGCCTCACTCCGACACCGCGCGGCATGATAAAGAAAATCGTAATCCGCCAACGGTTTCAGCGCCGCAAACCCCTTCCCAATCGCCTCGTCCGTGAGCGAACTGATCCATAGCCGCTTCGCCGGTTTCCCCTCACAGCCCGTCCAATCTAGGATATAGCGAAAAATCAGCTCTCCCTCTCGACCCGCATCCGTCGCACAAACGATTTCCTCCGCGCTTTCAAACAACCGTTTAATCGTCGCCAACTGGTCTGCCGCGGAACCATCCGCCCGCGGCCGCAACTGAAACTTCTCCGGGATGATCGGTAACTGCGACAACCGCCAAGGCTTCCACTCCGGCGTATAATCCTCCGGCTCCTGCAACTCAATCAAGTGCCCGAATGCCCAGGTCACGGCCCAGCCGTTACCCTCCAGCACCCCACTTCCCTTCGTGGTCGCACCCAGATGCTTCGCGATATCGCGGGCGACGGAGGGTTTTTCAGCGAGGACGACTTTCATACGGCAGCCCTGAACGGAGCGGCCCTCCGCCGCGCGGGTCAACCGCACAAGCCCCGACCCCACCAAATTCTATCTCGCTATGCCGCATTTCATGTCATCAGCCCCATGACCGTGCCATCATCCTCGACTCGATCTTCCGAAAAACCGTATAGATCACGACCTCATCACCCATCGAGAGTCGCCACGTCCTCAGCCAGTCTGTTTCAAATAAAATCGTCGAGATCTCAAACATGATACAAATCGACGTTGAGAATTCTCGACGAATCGAAAATCTCTCGCCCTCGGAGTTTAACCCCCATCCCTGCTATGCGCTTCCGCTTCCCCCGCCTTCTCTCCCTCGCCATCCTCCTGCTTTCGATCGTTTCGACTCAGGCGGCAACGCTCCCCCTCTGGCCCGGCCCCCCGCCCAACCATAAGTCCTCCGATCTTGTCGAAAAAACCGTCGCCGACGAACGCATCATTCGCATTTCCCAGGTTCAAACGCCCACCATCGATGTTCACCTCCCCGCCCGCGCCAACGCCAATGGCCAGGCCGTCGTGATTTGCCCCGGCGGCGGTTACGGCATCCTCGCCTACGACTGGGAAGGCACCGACATCGCCAACCGCCTCAACGCCGACGGTATCGCCGCCATCGTGCTCAAATACCGCCTCCCAGAAGACGCCAGCAACGTAATCCCCCACCTCACCCCGCTCCTCGATGCCCAACGCGCCCTCCGCCTCACCCGCCACCGCGCCGCCGACTGGAACATCGACCCCGCCCAAGTCGGCATCATGGGTTTCTCCGCCGGCGGACACCTCGCCTCCACCGCCGGCACCCACTTCGACGCCGGCAACCCCGCCGCCCCCGACCCCGTCGAACGCCTCAGCTCCCGCCCCGATTTCCTCATCCTCATGTATCCCGTCGTCTCCTTCGACCCTGCCGTCGGACACTCGGGTTCTCGGCGCAATCTCCTCGGCGAGCAAGACTCCCCCGAACTCGTCGCCTACTATTCCAACGAGCTTCACGTCACCGCCGAAACGCCCCCCACGTTCCTCGTCCATTCGATCGACGACAAATCCGTTCCCATCCGCAACAGCCTCCGCTTTTACGAGGCCCTGCTCGATCACGGGGTCTCCGCCGAGATGCACCTATATCCCCACGGCGGACACGGTTTCGGCCTCGCCCTCAACCAAGGCCATCTCTCCGGCTGGTCCGACCGCCTCGTCGAGTGGCTGAGTTCACTCAAGCCCGCTAAATAATCGACTCACCCCACCCGTCGTGAACGCCCGCTCTTCCCTGTTTTTACTTTGGAGCGCCCTGAGCCTCGCGATGGCCGGGTCCCCTGCCGCATCCGCACCCACCGAACCGGGCCAGGAGCTCTTCGCCCAAAACTGCGCCAGTTGCCACCTCTTGGTGGGCGATGCCATTGGCCCACCATTAGGCGGCATCACCGCCTTGCTCGATGAAGCCGACTTGGTGCGGCAAATCACCCAGCCCGACCAAGTTCTCGCGTCCGGCGACCTCCGCGCCAACGCCTTGTTTCGCCGCTACAAGGTCGCCATGCCTTCGTTCGCGAGTCTGAAGGAAGACCAAATCCACGCGATCATCGCCTACCTCTCCGCCGAAACAGACCGGCTGGAACTCTCGCCTCTCACGGTGAATTTAGACGCGGCCAACGCCCCCGAAACTCGCCTCACGCCCGCCGTCCAAAAATCAAACCTCGTCATCGAACTCGAGGACTACGTGCAAGTCCCCACCGTCCCCGAGCACCCCGGCGACAAAGGCATCGCCACCCTGCGCTCCGATCCGCGCCACCCCGGTTCGTTCTTCGTCAGCGACCAAATGGGCATCCTCTATCACGTGCGCGATCGCCAGCCCCACCCCTACCTCGACCTCCGCGATCATCTGCCTCGCTTCGTTTTTGCTCCCGGCATCGGCACCGGCTTAGGCAGCTTCGCCCTCCATCCAGAATTCCTCACCAACGGGCTCCTCTACACCACGCACGCCGAACCGTTTCCCGGCCCCGCCGCCATCAACGACCACGCCTTCGACGACCGCGAATTCGATTACACCGTTCTACCCAACACCGTCACTCCCCCACTCCAATGGGTCCTGTCCGAGTGGCACGTCACCGATATCGACGCCCCCACGTTCACCGGCACCCGCCGCGAGGTCCTCCGCCTCAATACGCCCACCACCGCCCATGGTTGCCAGGATCTACAGTTCGCCCCCATCACCGACCCCGACCACCCCGACTACGGCCTGCTCTTTCTCGGCATCGGCGACGGCGGTACGGCAAACCTCAAACGCCCTGAACTCGCGCACGACCCTCACTCCCTTTTAGGCACCTTGCTTCGCATCGACCCCCTCGGTCGCAACGCGCCCAACGGCCAATACGGTATCCCTGCGGATAACCCTTTTGCCGAGACCTCCGACTCCGGCATCCGTCGAGAAATCTGGGCCTACGGCTTTCGTAATCCCCACCGCTTCAGCTGGGACACCCGCTTCGGTCAAACCCGCCTTTTCGTCGCCGATATCGGCGAGACCAACGTCGAAGAACTCAACCTGATCGAGCGCGGCGGCGACTACGGTTGGAGCACCGTCGAGGGCACCACCCGCATCGATATCATGACCGATGCCAAGGTCGTCTTTCCCGCCACCGCCACCGATCTTGCCCCCTTCAAACCACCGTTCGCGCAATTCGATCACACCGACGGCCGCGCCATCAGCGGCGGCTTTGTCTACGAGGGCCCGCTCGAAGCGCTGCACGGCAGCTACGTCTTCGGCGACATCGTCACCGGTCGCCTTTTCTACATTGCCATGGATGAAGCCCTCTCCGACTCCACCGTCTATGAACTCAACCTCCAACGCAATGGCCAGGCGACCTCGATCATGACCCTCTCAAACCTGCAACGCGCGCACCTCCGTATCGGCTACGATGCCCGAACCCACGACCTGTTCGTGATGACCAAAGCCGACGGTATGATCCGCCGCATCTCGGCCGCTTTCCGTCCATGAATATTACGCTCTGCGCGCGCCGCCTGCTCTTCGTCGGCTTGGTTTCACTCGCCTCCGCCCAATCCGAGGCACCGTGGCAGTCTCTTTTCAACGGCCAAAATCTAGACGGCTGGTCGCTCGTCGACCCTCCTCTCGATGCCAAGGTCGAGGACGGCGCTATCGTCATCCACCTGACGCCTCACACCGTTCGCCACACCTTCCTCCGCACCGAAACAAGCTACCGCGACTTCATCTTCGAAATCGAATTCAAACGTGATCAAGCGATGGACTCCGGCGTCATGTTTCGCTGCGAATCCGCCCCCGCATCCGCGTTTTCCGGCGTCTTCGGCTACATGGTAAAAATCGACCCGCAAGCCCAACGCCGCTGGACCGGCGGCCTCTTCGTCGACTACGGCAACGGCTACAATTGGTTGCACTCCCTCGCCGACGACCTGCGCGCCCAGTCGGCCGAAAAGCCCCCCGGCGAATGGAATCAACTCCGCATCGAAACCATCGGCGAAATCACCAAAATCTGGCTCAATAACGTGCCCACCGTTCATGCCCGCGACGATCGCTACCTCGAGGGTTTCATCGCCCTGAAAATCCACTTCTTGAATAACGGCGACCCCGCCAAAAAAGCGCTCAGCATCGCCTACCGCCACGCCCGCATCATCGCGGCCAATCCGGAACGCTTCGCGCGACCGATCGACCTCCCCCTGCGCGATACCCGTCACGATCAGGAAGTCACCTACTTCCGCTAGTCCTCCGTTCCGCGGCCCCCCCCTCAGGCCGCGACCCGCTGCCAAGGCCCCACCAAACTCTCGAACAGCGTCGTCGCCACTGACTCGATTTTAGCGGCGTCTTCCTGGGCCCGCGACATCACGCGGAAGCCAAAAACCGATCCCATCAAACAGGCAGCCAACTGCGCGGTATCCGTCGCCGACTGCAACTCGCCCGCGTCTCTCGCGGCGTCGAGCTGCGCCCGCAGCCAAGTTTCTCCGCGCTCCATGCACCCGCGCACACTCCGCTTAATTGTCTCCTCCGAGTCGTCGCATTCCAGCGACGTATTCACCAAGAAACAACCGCGCCGGCATTTCTCATCCATCGACTGCGTGATCATTTCTTGGAAGAACGCCCGCACCGCGCCCAGCGGTGTCTCCGCCGCCGACTCAAACTCAAGCCGCATCTTGTCCGCGCTTGCGCCGTAGTGCTCCAAACATGCCACGAACAACCCCTCTTTGTTGCCAAAGCTCGCATACAAACTCCCCGGCAGCAGTCCGGTCGCTTTCACCAACTCACTAATCGACACCCCACGATAACCCCGTTCCCAGAAAAGCAGGGTCGCTTTCCAGAGCACTTCATCGCGGTTGAACTGAGTCGGTCTAGCCATTGTGACGACGAAAGTAGACTGTTATTGAATGATTACTCAATAATTATTTGACAGCGAGGTAACCATAAGTTCGTTTTTGAACGTTCATTCAATAACCAAATAATTTTAACTTAATCCACTCCTAAAAATGTCTACACCGATCCAAGATTCCATCGCCCTCGTCACCGGCGCTAACCGCGGCATCGGCCGCTCTATCGTCGAAGCCCTGCTCGCTCGCGGCGCCGCCAAGGTCTACGCCGCGGCCCGCAATCCCGCCACCCTCGCCGACCTTATTTCCGCACACGGTAGTCGCGTCGTCCCCCTCACTCTCGACGTCACCGACCCGGCCCAAATTTCCGCCGCCGCGACCGCCGCCGCCGATGCCACCCTTATTATCAACAATGCCGGTGTCATGGCTAGCTGGGACCTGTTCGGCGAAGATATCGCCGGCGCCCGCCAGGAGTTTGAGGTCAACTATTGGGGCACCCTGCACATGATCCGCGCCTTCGTGCCCGCCCTAAAAACTCACGGCGGTGGCACCTTCGTCAACCTTTCGAGCATCGCCGGTCTCACCAACTTCCCCGCAGTTCCCACTTACAGCGACTCCAAGGCCGCCGTCCACTCCCTCACCGTCGGTGCCCGCCTCCTTCTTGGCCAAGCCAACATCAACTTCGTCGGAGTTTACCCTGGCCCCGTTGAAACGGAAATGGTCAAAGACATCGACCTGCCGAAAGCCTCCAGCACGGATGTCGCCACCAGAATTTTGGACGGAGTCGAAGCCGGAGCCGACGAGGTCTTCCCCGACGCCATGGCCGCAGGCTACGCCGGTCCCTACGAAGCCGGCCACAAAACCCTCGAGCGCAACGTCGCTGCCATGTTAGCTGGCGGTTAATTCTCCCCTGCTCTCCCCTCTCAATCAGCCCGCGCTCGTCGCGGGCTTTTTTATACCTACACCACTCGGTTACTTTCATTACCTTTCAGTTTGGCGCGACCTGCCCCTCAATCTAACTTACGACCCAACCTAACCTTTTTCCATGACATCCTCGATTTCCTCCTACCAGCTCAGCGACGAACAAAAAGCTTTCTACGCGGAGAACGGCTACCTCCTCGGTCTCCCTCCGGTTTTCACGCCGGCAGAGATGGTCAAAATCAACGCCGAGCTTCCCCACCTGCTGGCCCTCCTCGGGCCCGGCGAAGACTCCAAAGACATCCGCGAATGGCACGAGGCCAGCACCTACCTCTACGAGATTTGCATGAACTCAAAAATCCACGATCTCGTGGCAGGCGTCCTCGGCCCCGACTTCTACTGCTGGGCCAGCAACTTCTTTGTCAAAGACCCTCGCAGCACCTCCACCGTCGGCTGGCACCAGGATGCCTACTACTGGCCCATGGCGCCCCACCACTCCGTCACCGTGTGGCTCGCCTTTGACGACGTCGATGAAGTCAACGGCGGCATGAAACTCATCCCCGGCTCGCACCGTGGCGGCATCGTCAACCACCAGCGCTCCACCGAAACCGACTCCGTGCTCACCTTGGAGCTCGCCGACGGCAGCGACTTCCGCGCCGACGGTGCCATCCAATTCAAACTTAAAGCCGGCGAGTGCTCCCTCCACGACGATCGCGCCATCCACGGCTCCCCCGCCAACCCTTCCGAACGTCGCCGCGCCGGCCTCACCATCCGTTTTTCCGGCACCGATGTGAAGAACGACCTCGCCGTGAACCCCAATTTCAAAGTCTACCTCTGCCGCGGCGAAGATACGTATCAACACAACCCCTACGGCACCCCGCCGACCCAGCGCTACGGCCGCCCCAATTTCAAACCCGTCAGCAACGAAGAAGCCAACCAAACCTGACCCACCTTAACCCATAAAGGCAGATTGTATAACGATCAGCCTCTTGCATCGTCTCCGCCGGTGTCGCAGTTTCCTATTCTGCAACTATGAAGAAACTGCTTCTCCTCCTCGGAATTCCCGTCGTCCTGTTCGGCGTCGTCATGCTCATGGCGATCGGCACCTACAATGGTCTCGTCAACCGCTCCCAAGCCGTCGACGGTGCCTGGGCACAAGTCGAAAACGTCTACCAACGCCGCGCCGACCTCGTGCCCAATCTCGTCAACACCGTCTCCGGGGCCGCTGACTTCGAGAAATCCACCCTCACCGCCGTCACCAACGCCCGCGCCTCCATCGGGAGTATCAAACTCCCCGCCGGAACCTCACCCGACGCATCCCAACTCGCCGCCTTTGAAGGCGCTCAAGGCAATCTCGGCTCCTCCCTCTCCCGACTCCTCGTCAGCGTGGAACGCTACCCGCAACTCACCGCGACCGCCGCCTTCCGCGACCTTCAAGCTCAACTCGAAGGCACCGAAAACCGCATCGCCGTCGAGCGCGGCAAATACAACACCACCGTCCAAGGCTATAACGCCGCCATCAAACGCTTCCCCGCCGTGATGGTCGCCGGGCTCTTCGGCCACGAAGCCCGCGTCTACTTCAAAGCCGACTCCGGGGCCGAAATCGCCCCCACGGTAGATTTCTCCGCCAAACCCTAAAAAAGAAATTCCGCCTCTCAGCCCAACAACTCCTTCCGTGCGTCACCCCCAGTGCGTAGTCGGTAGACGAAGCCTTTGTTCCTCAGCTGCCCCAAGGGCACCCGCTTCATCACCCCTTCGGGGCACGCCGCCCCGGCGCACCATCTCCGCGCTTTCGCGCTCCGTGTGGTTAAAAAAACTCCCTGCCTCTCAGTCCAACAAATTCTTCCGTGCGTCAGCCGCCAGTGCGTAGTCGGTAGACGAAGCCTTTCGTGTCCATTCGTGGTTAAACAAAACATCCTGCCTCTCGGCCTCTCCAGCGGCCCCCGCCTCCTCGCAATCGCCCTGCTCGTCATCACTGGTTTCACCGCCACGATCGCGCCGGCCGAGACGATTCCCCCTGCACCGACGCGTTACTTCAACGACTACGGCAATCAAATCTCCAGCGGCGTCGCCAACCAACTCAACCGCCAGCTCGAAGCCTACGAACGCGAGTCCTCCAACCAAATCCTCGTCGCGATCTACCCGCGCATGGATTCAGAATCCAGCGTCCAAGACTACACTTACCGCATCGCCGAAAGCTGGAATATCGGCCAAGCCGGTCGCAACAACGGTGCCGCGCTCTTCGTCTTCCTCGATAACCGCGAAGTCTTTCTTCAAGTCGGCTACGGCCTCGAAGGCGTGCTACCCGATGCGCTCGCCAACCGCATTATCGAAGATGAGATCGTCCCCCGCTTCCGCGCCGGTGACTTCGAGGGCGGGATGACCGCCGCCGTGGGCGCCATGATCGCCGCGAGCCAAGGCGAATACACCGGCTCCGGTCGCACCAATGCCGATGGTAGCCGCAACAACCAACCGGGCAAAGGCCAGTGGTTTCTTATCCTTATCTTCATTATCATCAGCGTCATCTCCGGCCGCAATCGCCGCCGACGTATGGTTCTCGGCGGCGGTCGCCATGGTCGCGGCGGCATGTGGATCGGCGGCGGTGGGTTCGGTGGCGGTCGTCGCAGCGGCGGCGGCGGCGGGTTCGGGGGATTTTCCGGTGGCGGCGGCAGTTTCGGCGGTGGCGGAGCAGGAGGACGTTGGTAATGAATAAACTAAAGAAATTTTCCGAAACCCTCGATACCCCGAGTATCGAACAATCAATCACCGCGGCTGAACAACGCACTTCCGGCGAAATCCGCGTCCTGCTTCAATCCGGCAAAGTCACCGACGCCACCGCCGCGGCCGCTAAAGAGTTTGCCAAACTCAAAATGCACGAGACCGCCGAGCGTAATGCCGTGCTCTTCTTCGTCGCTCCCGACGCCCGCTGCTTCGCCGTCTACGGTGACGAAGGTATCCATCAAAAATGCCCACCCAACTTCTGGACCGAAGTCGCCGCCGCCATGGAAACTCACTTCCGCGCCGGTAACCCCAGCCAAGGTTTGATCGAAGGCATCACCCGCGCGGGTGACCTGCTGGCGGTTGAGTTCCCCCGTCAATCCGACGACAAAGACGAACTCAGCAACAAGATCGTCGACCGCCCCGCCGCAGACTGATTTCGATTTTATCGTGACCGAGCCCGAACCCAAGCCCCGCTCCAATGACCCCCTCCACGGTATCACGCTGAAATCCATCGTGACCGAACTCTCCGAGGAACTCGGTTGGGACGAACTCAGCTGGCGCATCCCCGTCCGCTGCTTTCAATACGATCCCAGTATCAAAAGCAGCCTCACCTTTCTGCGCAAAACCCCCTGGGCCCGCACCAAGGTCGAAGAACTCTACCTGCGCCACCAACGCGAAAAGTAGCAACAGGGGGCGTTGCTCGACCACGCCCGCCCCTGCCTCTCGGCCAACTATAATTGCCTCACTTATCTCGGCCGGCCCCTTATTGTTGACATATCAACAGTTGTTATTACGCCAACACCTCATGTCCGCCCCTTCCGCGATCGAACTCGTCGTCCAAACCGCGCGCACCGCCCACGCCCTACTCCGCGCCAGCCGCCGCATTTTCAAACCGTTTGGCCTCTCCGAAGCGCAGTTCAATGTGTTGCACATTCTACAGGACTCGGCGGCCCTCCTTACCCAACGCGAGCTCAGCGATATCCTCATCGTCGACCGCTCCAATGTCACCGGCCTGATCGATCGCATGGAAACAGCCGGCTGGGTTCAGCGCTTGCCCGTTCCTGGTGACCGCCGTGCCTACCAAGTTCGTCTCACTTCCTCGGGCCGTAAGCTCTGGCACGAGGTTTATCCGCACTACGAACAAGCCGCCACCGCGGTAATCGCGGGCCTAAAACCGACCCACCTTCGCACCACCCACGACACTCTCACCGTCCTCGAATCCCAAGCAGCCCCCCTCGGCCTCTAAACCCCTACCCCGCCATGCTTCCCGCCGATCTCATTCCTCAACGCGTGCTCAACCTCGAATCCGAGGTCGCGAAACTCCAGCGCCGCATCGCTCAACTGGAATCACTCTCCCCCGGCGCCCCCCCCTCGATCGCCCCCCCGACCCGGTCGACCCCGCCCCCTCCGGAGCCTGAAGTTGAACCACCCTCCCGCCCCTTCCGGCCCATTCCGGAACCGATCATCCCTTCCGCGCGGCACCCCCGCCCCATTCCGGTTCAACCCACGCCGCCGCCTCTTCCTCCGGTTCCGCTCAAACCTTCTGCCATCCGCGAACTTCTCGGTGCCCTGCAACTCCTCCCGCCCCGGGGCGGTCCCAGCAACGAAGCTCAAATCGGCGGCTGGTGGGCCACTCGCATCGGTGCCCTTCTCGCCGTCATCGGCATCGTCTTTTTCGGCGTCTACATTTCCGCCCAAACCGCCCCGTGGGTAAAGTGGCTCGAACTCGCGACCATCGCCGGCGGCGTGACCGCCGGCGGACTCTGGCTCGAGCGCAAAGCTCTCCGGGTCGGCCCCGTCCTCTTCGGCGCTGGACTCGCGCTCATCTTCTTCACGGCGTTCGCCGCCTACGCGGTTCGCCCCGTGCAGATCGTCACCTCCCCCGCCATCGGCGGACTCCTCCAAGCCGCCGCCGTTGCCCTCATCGGCTTTGCCGCCTGGCGCCGCGCCAGCCCCACCACCGCCACCATGGCCGTGCTCCTCGGTTTCGTGTCCGCCTTCTTCTCCCTCGACGCCGGATTCTCGGACCTCACAGGGGTAGCCGGAATCATTCTCGCCCTTGCCGCCGTCAGCTTCCGCCTCCTCCGCGGTTGGTCCGCCCCTCTTTACACGAGCGTAGTGCTCAACCCCGTTCTGCTCCTCGTGCTTTCCACCGAGATCTGGGACCGGCCGGACATCCAACCTAGCCCGCTCTTCGTCTACACCTTCATCCTCGCGTCCTTCCTCGCGCACTTCGTTCCTGCCCTCCGCGAAGCCAAAGACGGCCAGATCGATCGCAACCAAAACCGTATCCAAGCTATCAACACCGCGCTTTCGGTCATCGTCGGGTTCGTCGCGACCAATACCCTGCTGCCCTCCGTCGAACTCGCCCACTTCTTCTTCGGTTCCGGACTCATCCTCGTTGCCGCCACCGCTTGGGCGTGGCGCGTCGTCCCCCAAAACGGTCTCTTCAGCCTCTTCGCCGTGAAGGCCGCCTCACTCCTCGCCCTCGGTGCTATCACCCAATGGGACGCCCGCACCCGCTGGGTGGCCTTGGCCGTGGAAGCCATCGTTCTCCTCGCCGCCGCCCACCGCACCAAACGCAACGTTCTGCGCCACGTCGCGCTCATCGCCTGGTTTATTTCCCTCCTTTTCTTTGTCGAAGATCTGCCTTCTTCCGCCCGTGATCTGATCTCGGTCTCAGGCCTCGCCGCGCTTCTCTACCTCGGTGCCAGTCTCCCATTCTTGCATTGGTTCATCCGCCTATCGCCATCCGCCAAGACCAATTCATTCGGCTCCGCCTGGGCCCTCGGGGTCGCGGGAGCACTTCCTCTGCTCCAGCTCCTCACCACCACGTCAACCGCCGTATGGGCGATTCACGTCAGCCTCGGACTTGCCCTTGGTTTCGGGACCTTCGCCTGGCGCTTCCGCTCTCGCGTAGCCGTTCCGGGCGCGGTCCTTGCGATGGTCGCCGCGCATCTCAATGTCCACGCCTTCAGCATCGGCTCCGATCAACTGACTTGGCTCTGGTCCGGAGCCTTGCCGCTGATCCTTATCTCGTTTGCGACGGCGTGGAAACTCAGCGATCGCGCCCGCCCCGACTCACCCGAGCCCACCACCGAGACCAACCGTCAATTCGGTCTGCACCTCCTGCTCACCGCATCCGCCACCATCGCTCTGGCTGGCGCCCTGAACCAATCCATCTCGTTCAATCTGGCTCTAGCCATCACCGCGGTCGCCACGGTCGTGATCACCGCGCTCGGTCAGCGACTCCCGCGTCAGGATTTCTCCATCTCCGCCATCATCAGTTTCACCATCGGCTATTTCTTCTTAAAATTCCACTACGTCACCAGCCCCCAACCCGACGAAGGTTATGCTTGGCTCGGCTTTGCCATCGCCGCCGTGCCCACTCTATGGATACTAGGATCGCGCCTCCGTAATCAAACTCGCCCCGAGCTCAACGCGGCGCACTGGATTGTCGCGATCGCCGCCGTTCCCCTCATCTGGATTTCCGCCCGCAGCAATCTCTCCCCGTGGCTCATCCCTCTCGCCCTCATTGGCATTGGTGCGCTCTTTACTCTACTCGGCCAACGCCTCCGGATCCCTGCCGCCTACGCGACCGCCGGCGTGCTCGGGTTATCCGCCATCTACTGGTTCACCAGCCGACACTACTGGGCCACCAAAGAGGAAGCCGTACTCACGCTTCCCGCGCTCTTCCTCCTCGCCCTCGCGATCGCCGCGCAGCCGCTCTGGGTTAAACGCCGCGACAGCTCCATTCCGCCGGCTCACTTCAAAAAATGGCGCATCCTTCATGCCCTCGCCGCGGCCTGGTTGATTACCAACGCCGCCCTGTCCTCCCGCGCACCGTGGATCGACTACGGCAGCGTGCTGTGGGCCATTGGCGGCATCGCGCTCTTCGCGCTCGGCCTCATCGGTCAGGCCCGCTCCCACCGCATCACCGGCCTCGTCCTGCTCGCCCTGTGTATTCCCCGCATCTTCATCTACGACATCGAAGAAGCGAAACACCGCATCGCCGCCTTCATCGTCCTCGGCCTCCTCCTCCTCTGGGTCGGTTTCTCCTACCAAAAATTCCGCCACCTCATCGACGGCAACTCGGATGAAACGCCTTCAGAGAAAAACTTAGAATAGTCCTGAAACGAGTTTCCCTCGTGACACCCGCAGGTCTTTGCCAAGTCTGCCGGACTTGCCCGACACCGATTCCAAAGAAGTCCGTCCCTTCGCCAAACCACGCCACGTCCTCGACGCCACCGGCGCTATCCTCGCCGTGCCCGCCGACTGGGACCTACTTCCTCCCGGAGACGCTGCGCTCAGTCGGCGCATCAAGGCCGATGGCACGTCATGGACAATGATCGAAAAGAAGGGTAACAAACGCTTCTCGCGCGGCATCTGGGCTCCCGCCGACCGCATCGCCACCCTCCGCGCTGACCTCGCCCTTGAACGCACCGACCCCAGCTACCAAAAGAAACTCGACGCCGGCCGGCAACGCCGGGCCGTTGCCGAAACCGTTTACGCCACCGATTTCCGCACCGCGATCCTCTCCTACCTCGCGTTTCATCCGCGCTATCAACTCGCCGCCAGCGCCATGGCCGATCGCATCACCGCTCACGCCACTCCCGTGGGCAGCGGCACGGTCGCACGCACTCAGCGTATTCCCATCGAGCAACGCGCGGAAGCCGCCACCATCGCGTGGATGCGTCACCAGACCACCGGCTACGACCACATGTCGATCGCCCGCATCAAAGGCGAACGTCGCGAAGTCCGCCGCCAACTTGCGCAACGCTCAAAGCAACTCCTCACCGCCTATCGCACCGGCTCCCCCATCGACTCCGCCACTTGCCCCCTCCAGGCCGCCCTTGCCGCGGCCGACTAGATTCTGCCTGCCATCCGTCACGATTCCTGATCCGTTCTCCCGATAGCCGATCCCGCCCCTCCCGCCTGTCCCATTTGCACCGTCGATGACGTGCTGAGCCATTCCGATCATTGGGAATGCTCAACCTGCGGTCACGAGTGGCCTAAGGAAGTCGCGCCCGAAACCGCTCGCCTCTACAAAGACGCCCACGGCACGATCTTGGCCGATGGCGACGACGTCGTGCTCATCAAAGATCTCAAACTACGCGGCTCCTCTCAAGTTCTCAAAGGCGGCGCTCGCGGTAAAAACATCCGCCTCGTCGACCGCGATCACGAGATCGATTGCCGCGTCGACGGCATCGCCATGGCCCTCAAAGCCTGTTTCGTGAAAAAGGGTTAAACTTCCTATTCGTATGTCTAGATTCCTAGCCATCGCGCTCCGACCACTTCTGCTGAGCCTGCTGCTGCTGTCCACCAGCGGCTGCATCAATTCGATCGTCGCCAAAACGATAATCACTGCACCCAACAAAGAGCACCAACCGGAGGCGGTCCGGGACGAAGCTTACCGCGATCGCCTCGCCAAGATCTACGCTGAGGAGTTCACCGTAGCCGTCCGGCCTTCAGCCAAGTTATCGGTCGCAGTGATCGAACCAGGCGACTACCAGATGAGCTACCGGGTGTTCTTGCAGGAAACCCGAACGGGCAAGCAACGCGTCGCGGACCTCGAATGGGACCGCCCCGATCCCGCGGCTGCGCCCGTCTCTTTCAACCGCAAAACCGTGCTCGTGCTGCACGGCTACCGGGGGAGCAAAGAAGACATCCTACACTGGGCGCTCGCGCTGGCCGAGGCCGGATTTCGCGCCGTCGTAGTCGATTTCCGAGGCCACGGTCGATCCACCGGCGACGTGATCAGCTACGGCGCCTTCGAGGCGCCCGACCTGAAACAAGTCATTAACATTTTAGAGGAGCGGCAACTATTCTCCGGCAAGATCGGCGTGCTGGGGGTGAGTTACGGCGCGAGCGTCGGTCTGTTGCTGGCCGCTCAGGATGATCGCGTCGGCACGGTGGTAGGACTCGAGCCCTATAGCGACGCCGCCGCGGGGGTGGTCGAGTTCGCGCGGGCCGTGGCGCCAAATCGCACCAGAAGCATTTCGCCCGAACAGTTTCAACAAATGCTTAAGCTCGCTGAAAAAAAAGGCGGGTTTCGTTGGAGCGACGCTGATATTTTGGCGCAATCCGCAACCATCAAAAAGCCATTCCTCCTCTTCCATGGCGAAAAGGACAAGTGGTTATCTCCCGACAACAGCAGACGACTCATAGAGAACGCTCCCGCCGGGAGCAAACTGAGCATCGTCAAGGGCGACGATCACATGGCACTGTCTCTCCGGCTAGAGCCGCTCTGCGATTCCGTTATCACTTGGTTCAGAGAAAACCTTCAGCCGGTAATCGTCAGGTGAACATGACAGACTGAGTCAGCTGTTGCTTAAGCAGACCCAGTCCGAGATCGACCTCTCGCCGGCGAACTAAAATCGGGGATCCCGCAACTCACCCGGCAAGGTTGAAAACCCTTCGGCCCGGCTGACGAGGTGGGTCCCGTCCCTTCTGACTCTTTATTCGTGTCAATTCGTGCCCATTAGTGGTTAAAAAACTGTCTTGGAAAACGAATGCCAATTTTCGCCTGATCGAGTGCACCGCTACTCGCTGATTCATCGGCTAAATCCACTCATGGGAGGGGGACGCCTCATGTTGTGGATCGGCCTCAACCCCAGCACGGCCGACGAAAACAAACTCGACCCCACCCTCACCCGCATCGCCCGCTTCTCGGAACGCGAAGGCATGGACGGGTTTTGGATGGCCAACCTCTTCGGCCTGCGCACCCCCTACCCCAAGGAAATGATGGCCGCCCCCGATCCCAACGGCCCCGGCAACGATGCCTCCCTCCTTGAAGGCGCCGCCCGCTGCGACCTCATCGTCGCTGCTTGGGGCGTGAGTGGCGTCTACGAAGACCGCGCCGACGCCGTCGTAAAACTCCTTGCCGGCCACGACCTCTGGTGTGTCGGCACCACCAAAGACGGCCACCCCCGCCACCCCCTCTACGTCAAAGCCGACCAGCCTCTCATCCGCTGGCACCCAGAAAAGTAATCCATCCGCCCGCCCTACTAGGGCACCCGCTTGTTCCCACCGCGCCCCAAGGGCACCCACATTCAGCCACCATCTCAGCACTGTCGCGCTCCCTCATCACGCCTCGACCGCGCAGCAGGCACGATGAATACGAGATAAGGCCACAGGATCCCCAAACAAGTGGACATTTATTTAGACATATATACCATATTGAACGTTTAAGTAGTTGTATTTAAACTAAAACCGTTCTTTGTTTAGTGGACATTAATGCAGACATACGAGCGGACACATCCTTGGATTAAGTTCCGGATCAACTTGGCTGAAGTTGGTCCGGAATTCTGGCTATCTCTCGGCGAGGCCGCCTCCAAATGTGAGCATCTGGCGCGCGTCCCGTTGCGCCCCGACACTGCCCAAAAACTACATCAGCTTTATTTGGCCAAAGGGGCCGCCGCCACGACCGCCATCGAGGGCAACACCCTTTCAGAATCAGAAGTCCTACGGGCGGTGGAGGGAAAACTCGAGGTGCCGCCCTCTAAGGAATACCAGAAACAGGAGGTCGATAATATCATCAGCTCCTGCAATCAGATCGGTCAGCATATTACCTCGAACACCCTGCCTCCTCTGAGCAGCAACACGATCAAAGCCTACAATCGGCAGGTGTTGCACAATCTGCCACCGGAAGAGGATGTCGTGCCGGGTGCCTATCGCTACCACTCCGTCGTAGTGGGCAATGTCTACCGCGGGGCTCCGGCGGAGGATTGCGAGTTACTGGTCGACCGATTGTGCGAGTGGTTGAATGGTCCGGACTTTGCCGCCCTGCCCGGGAAGGAACTGGTCTACGCCATCATCAGATCTATTCTCGGGCACGTCTACATTGCGTGGATACATCCATTCGGCAATGGCAACGGGCGAACGGCGCGCCTGATCGAGGTCCATACTTTACTCGCCGCAGGCATGCCATCGCCAGCGGCTCACTTGTTGAGCAACCACTACAACGAGACCCGAGCCGAGTATTACCGACAGCTTGATCGCGCGAGTAAATCAGGCGGCGATCTGTTGCCATTTCTCCGTTACGCGGTGCAGGGATTGGTGGATGGTTTGCGCAAGCAGCTCGAATTCGTGTGGAACCAGCAGTGGGACATCGTCTGGCCCAACTACATCCACGAACTGTTTCAAAGCAAAACCAACACCAGCGAGATTCGGCAACGCCACCTCGCGCTCGATCTAGGAACCCGCAACAACTGGGTGACCATTGGTGAACTCGCCGAACTCACACCCCGATTGGCGAAAGCCTATGCGAGTAAAACTCCGAAAACGGTGCAGCGGGACCTCAACGTGCTCGTGGCCATGAACCTGATCGCCCGGGAAAACAAACGGGTGCGCGCTCGCCGCGAGCTCATCTTCGCGTTTCTCCCCCTCACCAAGACCACGAGGAACGGCTTCGTGCCGGAACCCCCGTCACCGTGACGACCCTCACCACCGCGACTTACTCAGCGCAAGTCACCGCGTTCATAAAGGCACGCCTTTCCGCGCACCATCTCCGCACTATCGCGCTCCGTGTGGTTGAAAACCTCTGCCCCACAGCCCGCCTCACCGCCTCTCGACTCAGCTCAGCAGCGGCGCGATCACCAAGCTCACGATCGACATCACGTTGATCAAAATATTCATCGAGGGCCCCGACGTATCCTTCAACGGATCGCCCACCGTATCTCCCACCACGCACGCTTTGTGCGCCTCGGAGTTCTTCCCGCCATGGTGACCTTGCTCGACATATTTTTTCGCGTTGTCCCACGCGCCACCCGAGTTGGCCATAAACAGCGCCAGTAACACACAACCCAACAAAGCTCCCACGAGCATGCCGCCCAACGTGGCCGCTCCCAGACCAAAGCCCACCACGACCGGGCTCAAAATCGCAATCATCGCCGGCAGGATCATGCGCTGCATTGCCGCGTCGGTAGCGATGCGCACACACGTCGCCGAGTCCGGCTTTCCCGTGCCTTCTAGCAGCCCCGGAATCTCGCGGAACTGGCGCCGAATTTCCTCCACCATCGCCTGCGCCGCCTCACCCACCGCCGTCATCGTCAACGCACTCACGAGGAACGGCACCAGGCCACCAATAAACAGCCCCGTTAGCACCCAAGGATCCGACAACAATAACTGAAACTCCGGGTTGTGCAGCTTCACCACGTTGATGAACGCCGCAATAATCGCGAGCGATGCCAGCGACGCTGCTCCAATCGCAAACCCCTTTCCGATCGCCGCCGTGGTGTTGCCCACTTCATCCAACGCATCGGTAATGCCGCGCGTCTTTTTACCCAACCCTGCCATCTCCGCGATGCCGCCCGCGTTATCCGCAATCGGCCCGTAAGCATCGATACTCATGGTAATCCCAATCGTCGCCAACATGCCCACCGCCGCGATACCCACCCCATACAACCCCGCAAAATGACTGGCACCCAACAACACCGCCGCGACCACAATGACCGGCGCCACCACGGACATCATACCCACCGCTAAACCACGTATAATCACCGTTGCGACCCCCGTCTTCGCCGCATCCGCGATCGAACGCATCGGACTCCCTCCCGTGTAATGCTCAGTCGCCAACCCGATCGTGATTCCGCCCACCGATCCCATCAACACACAGAACCAAACCTTAAGATTCACATCGGCTGCCGAAATGACTCCGGCGGCCGCTAGGACAAATAACAACGCCGCGCTCATCGTGCCCGTCCGCAACGCCCGCGCCGGAGCCTGCCCCGAGCACACCTTCACGATCGTGATGCCGATCAACGAGCAAACCAGTCCGGTCGCCGCCAACGCCAACGGCAAAAACATCAGATCACCGCGCGTCGATGCAATCGCCTGCCATTCCCCCATCGCCAAGGTTGCGGCGATGGCCATGGAGGCGATCATCGCATTGCAGTAGGACTCAAATAGATCCGACCCCATTCCGGCCACATCTCCCACGTTGTCCCCCACGTTGTCCGCGATCACGCCCGGATTACGCGGATCGTCTTCGGGAATGCCTGCCTCAATTTTGCCCACCAAATCGGCCCCCACATCAGCCGCTTTGGTGAAGATGCCGCCGCCCACGCGGAAGAAAATTGCGACCAACGACGCGCCCATCGCAAAGCCATGAATAATGTGCACCTTCTCCGGTGTTTCACCAAAAAACAAGAAGAGACCACCCACCCCGATCAACCCCGTCGAGGCGACGGTGAGCCCCATAATTGCGCCGCCGAAAAACGCCGTGCTCAGCGCCGCCCCCGCCCCTTGCTCATGCGCTGCGACCGTCGTGCGCACATTGATGTGGGTCGCCGCATACATGCCAATCCACCCCGCGAGCGATGACGCGCCCGCCCCTAAGAAAAACGCCAGCGCTTCCCACGGATCCTTGAGGATCAATAACCCTCCCACCAACACCGCGAACATCGCGATCAACCTCAGCTCGCGCCGCATGAACAGCATCGCCCCGGCGTGGATCTCCGCCCCGATATCGGCGACCTTTCCCGTGCCACCTGATTGTTTAAGGAGTCGGAAGAAAATGATGCCCGCCACCACGAGCCCGACCACGCCGAGTCCGGGGACGATCGCATGTAGTTTTTCCATAAAATTAAAACTGAGTTAGACCTTAGTAGCCGCGTTGCGATTGCGCCGAGTGCCACCACAAATAGTGATCCGATTCGAGCGTATCCTCACTCGGCATTGGAAAAAATAGCATCGCCGATCCCTTGCCCAAAAACACCCCACTTCTCACCAAATAAAACAGAATGTCCGGCCTCAATCCACGATTCACGATCTTAGTGGGGCGTCCCACTTTGTGCTCCAAAGACCCAAAACACTCCCTAATATGATCACTTTGTGAATACGGCGTTCCTGCCACCTCCTCACGTTCGGGGCGATACGCTAGGCCACCTATTTTCAAATCAATAAACGCCACCGCCGGCAACGAAACCATCGCGGCTGGATCCGTGACTGCTTCACAGAATGGTTGCGGCCGCATCCGACTCGCCACCCGAGGATAAACCGGCCCCAGTTCCTGATACAAAAAGTTCGCTTCTTGATCATCCAGCGGCGCCCATTCCTGCGACTCCAGTTCCAGAGTCAGACCTGAAGGGGTCGTCAAATAAGCCCGGCTCAAAGCGCTTAAGGGCACCTGGCTTAACACATTAAAAATCGATACATAAACCGAATTCCGCGGTCGGCCATCCTGATGCGGCACGCATCGCTCCAAGGCCTCCTTCATGCGAAAGGCCGAAAGGTCGGCTTCAAGATCAACCGCAAAGAAAACGGCCGGACCTTCAATTTGTCGTTTTGATCCGGTCGCAAGGTAGCGGCCGAATTTCTCGGGCGGAAGCTGAGAGAGGATGAGCGCCTCGGGGATAAGGCTAAGGTAGAGGTAATTTTCCATCGCGGTGGGGTGGCCGGTTTAACCCGATTGAATCCGTCTTTCGTTCAAAGTGAAAGCTCGAAAACGTCCTGTAAGACTGTTTTCGATACAAAACCGGTGAATGAATATTCACCCCGAACTCAACGATCTTACCGACAACGCTACGGCATGCTTATTCACCCAAAACGACGGGGTCCCGCAACCACTGCAAGGTTTGCTGCGGAGTCACCAAACGCACTGCCGGTTTACTTAAAGCGTAGCGAATAAAGACTTCCATGGCCGCCCGGCGCACCGGCTCAGATTCCGGGAAAAGTTGCGTGTGAGCACCCACCATCAACGGCGCTCGATTACCCGCCAATCGAAGGTCCAACGTGTATTTCAAGATCGCGAGAAAATCTCCCCCACTTAAGCGGGCTTGTTCGAACACATTCCAATCAAGCCCCGTGATCTTGCCCGGTTCAACTGACCATTCCCACCCGCCGGCCTGCATGCCCTCCCGCACTCGGTTTCGCATCCCTGCCGGCACCCCATAGCGCTCACAGGTTTTGTCGTCCGGCACCATAAACACGTGCAGGGCAATCTCCCACAATCCAGGATGCCTCGCGATCAATTCCTTACTCCCCCACTCCACCGCAAGTTGGTTTCCGGGGCTCCCTTCATCCAGGGTATAGGGCCAATAAAAATTGGTGCCATCTTGGTCTGCTTGGTAACCCTCCTCAATCGACGAATCATAAACAAAACCCCGATCCGCCAACGCCTCAAACGTCGCCGCATTGTAGGCTAAAAACGGCGTGCGATAACCCTGCTGAGCCGCCTCCGGAATTTGGGCCTTCAACAATGCTTGGCGGTTACGCCCTAACGCTTGCTTCCACTCCTCTACCGTAAACTCCGCCCCATGATCGTGATTGTAGGTGTGATTCCCGATCTCGTGACCTTCATCCCATGCCCGCAGGTGCAACTCCCTCAGCTTTCGCGATGGATCGAGGTATTTTCCGTTGCTGTAAAACGCGACCCTCGCCGGCCCGCCATCAAACGTCGCCGCTTGATCGGTTCCCGCCGGATTGCGCTTATCCGCCAAGAAATCGACGATCCACGCCATCGAATCCACCTCTGGATTATCATCGAATCCGATCATCACAAACTGCGGGACATCCTCGACCGCCAGACCAGCAGGAGGAATTTGAGCAGGAGCCATAGAGTCTTGGGCAAAAAGAGGGGGCATCAACCCGGCCATCAATCCGAGTCGCGCGAAAAGACGAAATTTCACGGCCCCAGCGCAATCGCTCTATCGGGTCAACGCAATCGGGATATCACCCCGGGTGAACCGCGAAATTCTCTTCACTAAATTGCCTCATGCCAACCCTTCATCAAACGCCTAGGCTTGCTCCGAAGATCGCAATCGTTGACGCTTCCGCTTCGAAATTTTGTTTTTCGATTCTCTTCCCTTACCTCATGAAAATTACGTCTTTTGTTCTCGCACTCAGTATCGTGTCCACTGGCTTCGCGGCCGGCGAAAAAATCGCCGTCATCCCCAAAGGCACCACCCATAGTTTTTGGAAATCAGTCGAAAAAGGCGCCCGCCAAGCCGGTAAGGAATTTGGCGCCGAGATCGTGTGGAAAGGCCCCCTCAAGGAAGACGACCGCGCCCAACAAATCGCCGTCGTGCAGCAATTCGTGGTCGATGATGTCGATGCGATCGTGCTCGCCCCCCTCGACGACACCGCCCTGCGCAACCCGGTCCGCGCCGCCAAGGCCCGAAACAAACCCGTCGTCATTTTTGACTCCGCGCTCAAAGGAGAGGTCGGTGAGGACTTTCTGAGTTTCGTTGCCACCGACAACCGTCTCGGTGGCCAACTTGCCGGCGAAGAACTCGTCCGGCTCCTTGGCGGCAAGGGTAAGGTTGTCATGCTGCGCTACTCGGAAGGTTCCGCCAGCACCGCCAAACGTGAAGCGGGATTCATGGCCGTCATGGAACAGAACCCGGATATAGAAGTGATTCTCGCGAACCGCTATGCGGGCGCGACGATCAGCGCAGCGCAGGACACCGCCATGAATCTGCTCGATCGTCTGCGCGAAGCGGACGGTATCTTCACCTCTAACGAGTCCGCCACCCAGGGGATGATCCTCGCCCTGCGCCAAACTGGTCTGATTAAAAAGAAGACGCTCGTCGGCTTCGACACCTCGCCCTTCCTCCTCTCCGCCCTCAAGCGCGGTGACGTGAAAGCACTCGTCGCACAAAACCCCACCCGCATGGGTTACTTGAGTGTCAAAACCGCCATTGATCACCTCCGCGGCAAGCCGACTGAACGGGTGATTGATACCGGCTGCGTGCTTGTCACCCAGGCTAACATCGACACCCCCGCGGTCCAAACCGTCATCGGCGGCAACTAGTTCTTACGGCCGGTCACAGAGAAAACGAAATTCCCAGCGGACTTAAATCAAAACCGTCATGGTATCCGGAAGGACGCTATGAGCTTATCTTCGATCAACCCTCCGGCTTGGTTAGCTTTGTTTACTTCGATAAAACCAACGTGCTGAAAGTTCTGTTACGCACCGCTTCTCCATGCCTCCCCTCCTTCAACTCAGCGGGATAAAAAAACACTTCGGCGCAACTATCGCGCTCGCCGGGGTCGATCTCAGTATCACCCCGGGTGAAGTTCACGCCCTCGTGGGCGAAAATGGGGCCGGTAAAAGCACGCTGATGAAGGTGCTCGCCGGCATCCATCAACCCGATGCGGGCGAACTCACCCTGGAAGGCCAGCGCTTCGCGCCGCGGGGTCCTTCCGATGCCCGCAACGCCGGCATCATGATGGTCAACCAGGAGCTCGCCATTGCCCCCCACCTCACCGTCGCCGGCAACATCATGCTCGGCGCGGAACCCACGCGGGGCCCGCTCCTAAACCAAGCTGAGATCAATCGTCGTTCGACTGAAGCGCTCACCGAACTCGGTCGGCCGGATATTGCGCTCGATACCCCTGCCGGTCAGCTCGGTATCGCTGAGCAACAGTTGCTGGAGATCGCGCGAGCGCTCGCCGTCGGCTGTCGTATTCTCGTGCTCGATGAACCCACCAGTAGTCTCACTGCCGCCGATACCGCCAAGCTGTTCATCCTCATCCGTCGCCTGCGCGATCAGGGCACGGCCATCGTCTATATCTCTCATTTTCTGGAAGAGGTGCAGACCCTCTCTGATCGGTGCACCATCCTGCGCGACGGCGCCACTGTGGCCAGCGCCCCCACCGCCGAACTGTCCACCGAAGCCATCGTCAATCACATGGTGGGTCGCCAGGTCGATGAGCTCTATCACCGGTCCTCACGCCACCCCGGCGAAGTCATTCTTGAGACCGAAAACCTCACCAGTCCGCCCAACGTGCTGTCGGCATCGCTCCAACTCCACCGCGGCGAAGTGCTCGGTCTCGCCGGTCTGATCGGGGCCGGGCGCAGCGATCTTCTCCAATCGATATTCGGCCTCGCTCCCATCAAGTCGGGAGCGCTCCGGGTGGCCGCCTATGCGGGAAAACCCTCCCCGCGGCACGCTTGGCGCGAAGGCCTTGGCTACCTCAGTGAAGACCGCAAAACCGAAGGCCTCGCGCTCAACCTTTCCCTCGCCGAAAACCTCACACTGCCCCGACTCCCTTGGTTGCTCAACCCCGCTACTCTCGCCACGGAAACGGGCACTTGGCTAGAGAAGCTCGGGGTCCGCGCGGCTGGACCCAATCAGGCCATCGGCGAACTCTCCGGCGGCAATCAACAGAAGGTCGCCTTCGGTCGCCTCCTGCGCAACGACGCCGAAATCCTACTCCTCGATGAACCCACCCGCGGCATCGATATCGGCGCCAAACAGACCCTCTACCGCCTGATCGACGAACTCGCCGACCAGGGCAAAGCCGTGCTCCTCGTGAGCAGTTATCTCCCTGAACTCCTCGGCACCTGCGATCGCATTGCCGTCATGTGCCGCGGCACGCTGGGTCCGGCTCGGCCCGTCGCCGAGTGGACCGAACACTCCATCATGCTCGCCGCCACCGGCGCCTCCGCAGATGCCGCCTAAACCCCATCACCACTGCCTTTGTGGGTCGGGCTTTACGCCCGACAGTCCGCCCACCGCCTTCTCTTTTACTCCTCCGGATCCTCGACTACTAACGCCTACTGTCGGGCATAAAGCCCGACCCACTCAATTCCCATCACCACTGCCTTTGTGGGTCGGGCTTTACGCCCGACAGTCCGCCCACCGCCTTTGTGGGTCGTGTTTTATGCCCGACATTCCGCCCCCCCCCTTCTCTTTTACTCCTCCAGCTCCTCGACTACCCACGCTTACTGTCGGGCATAAAGCCCGACCCACTCAATTCCCATCACCACTGCCTTTGTGGGTCGGGCTTTACGCCCGACAGTCCGCCCGCCGCCTTTGTGGGTCGGGCTTTACGCCCGACAGTCCGCCCCCCCCTTCTCTTTTACTCCTCCGGATCCTCGACTACTAACGCCTACTGTCGGGCATAAAGCCCGACCCACCTAATTCCCTCATTCATCGTGTTAGCCAAACTCCGTAACTCTCTTTCCCAAGTCGGTCCCCTCATCGGACTCATCGCGATCAGTGCCCTATTTGCCGCGCTGCGCTGGGACACCTTTGTGTCGTGGGACAACTTCGCCATCATGCTGCAGCAAACCTCGGTGATCGGGATCGCCGCCTTGGGTATGACCATGGTCATCATCGCCGGCGGGATCGATCTCTCCGTCGGTTCCATCATCGCCGTTGGCACCGTCGTCATTGCGCTGCTTCTGCAAGCTGGGTGGCCGCCGCTCGCCGCCGCGATTGCCGGGATCGGAGCCTGTGCGTGCTGCGGAGCGGTGTCCGGGCTGCTGATCACCAAACTGCGCCTACTCCCGTTTGTGGTCACCCTCGGCATGATGGGCGCCCTGCGCGGCGGCGCCAAAGGTCTCGCCAGTGAACAACCAATTTACCCCGAAGAATACACCTGGCTCAGCAGCCTGATGCAGCTCGGCGAAAAAGGCACCTTGCCTGGCGGCGTTTGGCTCATGATCGGTTTCGCCGTAATCGTCGCCGCGGTACTCAAATACACTCGCTTCGGGCGCCATCTCTTTGCCGTCGGTTCCAACGAACTCACTGCCCGCCTTTGTGGCGTGCCAGTCGAGCGCGTGAAGATCTACGTCTACGCCCTCGGGGCCGCCTTCGCCGGCCTCGGCGCCGTGCTCCAGTTCGGCTACCTCACCGGCGGTGATCCCACGACTGCTGTCGGTCTCGAGCTCAACATCATCGCCGCCGTGGTGATCGGTGGCGCCAGTCTCTCCGGCGGACGAGGCACCGTCGCGGGAACCCTCGTCGGCGCCCTCATCATGAGTGTGGTCGCCAACGGCTGCACCAAACTGGGCCTCGCCAACTGGGTCCAAGAAATCGTCACCGGCGGCATCATCGTTGCTGCCGTCTCGCTCGACGCCCTCCGCCATCGCGGTTCAAAAGACTAACCCCTCGCTAACCTAATTGGTGCTCCGGAGCGGAGCATTTCACCTGCACCCTTGCGGGTGGGCGAACATCCTCTCAGATTGTAGGCTGTGACTTCCGCCCAACACCATTCCCGTCCCGCCGCTCGATGAACCGAGCCTATTGGGACAATCTAGCGGAAGACTACGACGAACAGATCTTCAGTGTGCTTCGGTCCGACGACACGGGCAAAATCGCCGAATGCATTGCCCAGCATGCCTCCCCGACTAAAACCGCCGCTGACCTTGGTTGTGGCCCCGGACAGATCACTCCACTGCTCGCGCAAAGTTTCCGCCACGTGCACGCCTGCGACATCTCACAGGGCCTCCTTCAAAGCGCCCGCGCCAGATGCGCTGATCACTCAAACGTCGATTTCCATCGCGTTGACCTCACGAGTAGCAAGATCCCGCCTTTTGAGCCCGTTGATTTCGTGCTCTGCGTCAACGTCCTCCTCACCGCCGACCTCGAACTCCGCGAACGACTCTGGGAACGCATCACCAGCCTCGTCGGCGAAGACGGCACTCTTCTACTCGTCGTTCCCTCCCTCGAATCCGCCCTCTACACCAACTTCCGCCGCGTCGACAGCCACGTGCGCTCCGGCAGCAGCGGCGAAGAGGCGGTTTCCGCCGGTCTCGCCCACGAAAAGGGCAACGTCGCCCAACTCGAACAGGGTGTGCGCGGCATCGATGGCGTGAAGACCAAACACTTCCTCCGCGAAGAAATCATCGTGCAACTCGCCGACCGCAGTATCCACGTCACCGAGATTTCCAAGATCACTTACGATTGGACGACAGAGTTCGCCGAGCCCCCCGATTGGCTCGGTTCGCCGCACCCTTGGAACTGGCTCGTCATCGCCAAACGCTAAGCGGTTAAAAAAACGGTAATATCGGTCACGTTTCCGACGTGGGCAGGGCTTCACGCCCGACATCCTCAACCAGACTACGGGGGTTTTTGTAACTTTGCCGCCCCGGCTGGGTTCTTCTAGAACGTCACCGTCGCACCAATCGAGGCGATGGCGCTCTTCAGTCATGTTTTCCGACCTCCGTCTCACCCTGCGCAACCTCGCCACGTCGCGCGCCTTCGCCCTCATCACAATCCTCACGCTCGCCGTCGGCATCGGAGCCTCGACCGCGATCTACAGCACCCTTCGCGCCCTCGTCGTGCATCCGTTCGACTACCCCGAATCCGACCAACTCGTGCACGTCTGGTCCGGCGATGGCTGGCCCCTGTCGCCCGCCGATTTTATTTCACAACGCGACGAGTCCACTTCCTTCGAGTCGTTCGGCGTTTACTCGCCCGGTTCCGTCAATATCGGCTCCGAAAACGCGCAAGCCGTCGTCGGAGTCCGCTCCACTCACGACGTGCTACCCGCCTTCGGCATCGCTCCCGCTCAGGGTCGCTGGTTTGGGCCGGCCGATGACGCCGACGGCGCGCCGCCCGTTGCCATCATCAGCCACGGCCTCTGGCAGCAAACATTTGGCCGTGACCCCAATCTCGTTGGCCAATCGGTGCGGATCAACGGCGCTAACACCACCATCGTGGGCATCATGCCCGCCGATTTCGAATTTGTCGGACCCTGGATGCGCACCGAGGACTGCCAAGTTTGGCTGCCCTACCAAATGGATGAGGAAACCCGGCTGAAACGCGACAGTCACTGGCTTTGCGGCGTCGCTCGGCTACGCGACGGCGTGACTGTCGGAGCCGCCGATGCCGAAATCAAATCCATCGGCACCCGCCTCTCCGCCCTCTATCCCGATAGCAACACGCTCAAAAAATTCCTCGTGCGTTCGCTCCATTTCGAGATGACCCAAGACGTGGCGTCACAAGTCTGGATGCTCTTCGGCGCCGTTGCTCTCGTTCTGCTCGTCGCTTGTGCCAACGTCGCGAGCATGCTCCTCGCCCGCAGTGCCCAACGCGCCGGCGAATTCGGTGTGCGCGTCGCCTTGGGTGCGACCCGGGGCAACCTCGTGCGCCTCGCCCTCCTCGAGAGCTTTGTCATTGCCTCCATCGGAACGGTGCTCGGGCTCGGTCTCGCCTTTGGCGGCATCGAAGTGCTCAAAGCCATCGCCCCCGCCAGCGATGCCCGCAAAGCCGCCATCACCATCGATGGCACCGTTATGCTGTTTGCCATCGGAGCCATGATATTAACCAGTCTCCTCGCCGGTATCCCCCCCGCCCTCGCTGCCATGCGCACCTCGTTGTCCACGGTCATTCGCCAAGACACTCGCGGCGCCGTCGGCTCGAAATCGCGTCATCTCATGTTGCGTAATTTGATCGTCAGTCAGATTGCCGTCGCCTTCATTTTGGCCAACGCCGCCGCCCTGTTTTCCGCGAGCTACTTCAAGCTGCTCGAAGAGAACCAAGCCATGGCGAGCGGCTACGTGCTCTCCGCCAAAATCAACCTCCGCGGCGAGCGCTATGACGAAAATGAGACGCGAGTCGAATTCTGGCGCGAAGCCACCGAGCGCGTCTCCGCCCTACCCGGGGTAAGCTCCGCCAGTATCACCTCAAAACTTCCCCTGGAGGGTGGCAGTAATACCAACGCCTTGATCAATGACCAAGTCTACGATCCCACCCAAGAACGCATGCAAGTCGAGCGATCCTCGATCACGACCGACTACTTCGCCAGCATGGGCATCACCCTCCTCCAGGGCCGTAATCTTCGCCCCGAAGACGATATGAACGAAGACGGTATCCTCGGCGTGGTCGTCAATCGCACCTTGGCCGAAAGATCGTGGCCCGACGAAAACCCCATTGGTCAAATCCTCCGGGGCAACTCCCCCGACAAACCCTGGTTCACTGGCACCGTCGTCGGCGTGGTCGAAGACGTAAAACAATGGGGTGCGTCATCGCCTATCCAGCCCGAGATGTATACCACGCCACCCAAGCACTGGGGCAACACCGCCTACCTAATCGCCCGTTCGACTCAGCCCGCTGCTTTCCTCGCCCCCTCCATTCGCCGCGAAGTAAGCGCCCTCGACAACGAGCTCGCCCTCGAGGGCGTGCGGACCCTCAAACAAGTTCTCGCCGATGCCACCCAAAGCGAACGAGCGGTCGCCGGCCTCATCAATTTCTTCATGGCCACCGCCCTCGGCCTGGTGGCCGTGGGCCTCTATGGCACCCTCTCGTACAACATTCTCCAGCGCACCCGTGAAATTGGAGTGCGCCTGGCCATCGGCGCTCTCCGCAGCGACATTCTGAGCCTCGTATTCGGTCAAGGAATACGCTGGGTCGCCGTGGGAATCGCCCTCGGCCTTGGCGGCACTTTCGCTCTCAGTTCCGTGCTAGAAAGCACCATTCCCGGTATGGCAGGAATCACGGCCCCACCGCTGCTACTCGCTACTGTAACCGTCACTCTCGCGAGCACCATCGCCATCTGGCTCCCCGCCCGCCGCGCCGCCAAACTAGATCCGCTAACCGCCCTGCGGATCGACTAAGGCTTTAGTTCAAAGCCGGATCTTGCCAATACTTGGTGCCCTGCAAGGTCGCCTGCAACGCGAGTCCGTTCTTGGTGAACTGGAAGACCTCTACGCCCTCCGCCAAATTACCAGCCAGCGCGGCTTGGGCTCCTTTATCGTCCGACTTCGCCGCCGCGTCAGCTTGGACCGAGAAGTCCCAACCCTTTTCGATGAACTGGTCCAACTTCCGCTGGTCGTAGAATACGAAGACCACGCGGAAATCCTTGATCCCGAGACCAAGCCCGAGCCCCGCTGACCCCATCTTCATAAAGGTTTCCTCCCCGCGGCGGTCGACCACCACCCCTTTGCCTCCCGCAAACGAGGCGAAAATGACATTGATGCCTACATTTGAAAATACCGCATAACCTTCGGCCTTCTTAATCCGCGCCTTGGTTTCCGGTTTGGTGGCGTAAAGTTCAGCCAACACTTCATCGCGCATCTCTCGCACCTCGTCGCGTTGATCTTCGATACTGGGCTTCGCCTGCCCCACCGCTGCGGTAAGAAAGCTAAACCCCAAGAGCCATACGAGCCGACTAATCAGTGCTTTGTTCATGGGCCTAACTTACCGCGCGCCTCCCCGGACGCAATCGCCGAGGAAAATAACTTCAGGCCGATCTAGGCTCGACCGCTTTCGCCGCCGTGACCCGCTTGAGCGTCCATTCCCCATGACACTCTCCCGACCCTCGGGAAAGATCCCGACAAACCTGCGGCCGCGTTTCATAAATCGAGCACACCAACTTCGCCACCGGTTCAAGCAGGGAAGCCGGTTCCAACCGCAGTGCAGCACAGTGCCCAGACTCCATGCGCATAAACGCCCGGTTATTCCCAAACACTGCCCAACGCTCAGCGGCCGCCCCCAGTCGCGACCAATCATCCCCCGTCACCGCCACATATTCATCGGCCGTCGAAAAACAACACGCCCCGCAATTCAAACACTCCGGAGCCACAAATCCCGTCCCCTCAACTCCCTCAATCTTACCCTCCGACTCACCACTCCCCTCCGCCGCGCTCACCCTCTCCTCCCCAGCGCCCGAACCAGTTTGTCACTTAATAAGTAACAAACTCGTAGGCGCCTCATTTCAGCTAAACTGGAAGGGCTCATTCGGCTAGGGCGGGCTTGGTCTCGATTGCTCCCAGATTTTCGCGAGCGATCAGCCAGAATAGTAATTGCAATGTGCGCTCCGCATCAGGCGCTTGCGAACCAGCGACAAAATAGTCGCTTACCCGTTGCCTCGGCACCCCGAGAATACGCGCCAAATTGGACTTTGCTCCGCGCTTTTTTAGGTAGACCCTCGCTCGCGCAGCCAACGCATTCCAGAGCGGTGTATCGATACCCGGTCGGCGCGTTCGTCCGACCCGTTTACGGTTTCGATTGGCACGATTCTTGGCCGCATCAGCCGTCATGCCCAGAGCCGACATCCCCAACGAATCGAGTAAGTCGATGAAAAGTCGGGATCCAGAATTTATTCCCCTCTCAGGCGGCATCATGGTGAAACATCTAGGTCGCCCGCGAGTTTGTCACTTATTAAGTGACAAATTAGAAGGAGCCGAAGGTCCGGGCGCGGGCTCGGCATTCGAGGGGAAAGGGAGGTCTCGGGTCATAGGTAGATTGCGGGTCTGGGACTACGGGTTTCTCTCGCTTGCGGACTTTTCTCCGACGACCTAGGGTTCGGACTCATTATGCGCGTTTCTCCCTCTCCATTCGTTTTCCGCGTGGCCGCTTTGGTGGCGCTTTATTTCACGACCGGATGCTCAACCGTTTACTATAGCGCACTTGAAAAAGTGGGCATTGAGAAACGCGAACTCCTCGCTGATCGCGTTGAAGACACCCAGGAATCTCAACAGCAAGCCAAAGAGCAGTTCGCCAGCGCCTTGGAGCAACTCCTCTCCCTCACCGGTGATACGGGCGGCGACCTCAAAGTCAGCTATGACAAGCTCGCCGACGAGTTAGACGAGAGTGAAGATCGAGCCAAGGAAGTGAATGATCGCATCGCCGGGGTGCGTCGTGTGGCTCAGGCTCTCTTCGACGAGTGGGAGCAAGAACTCGATCAATACACCAGCCAAACCCTTCGCAGTCGCAGCGAGTCGACGCTACGCTCCACTCGCAAACGCTACGATCGCCTCGTCCTACTGATGCAACGCGCCGCCGATCGTATGGATCCCGTGCTCTCGACGCTGCGCGACCAAGTCCTGTTCCTAAAACACAATCTGAATGCGCAAACCGTCGCTGGTTTGGATACCACCGCCCGCGAACTGCAGGCCGACATTGGCACGCTGATCGCTGACATGGAACGCTCGATCGCTGAAGCCGACGCCTTCCTCGCCGAGTGGACCGAAGTGAAGAATTAACCGCACCTTAACGCGCTCTCACCAACAGGAGCGTCCGGTCATCGTGACGCGGCGTGAGCACACAGAAATTGCGCACATAGCGGTCGATGGTTTTCACGACCTCTTTCAACGGCCGATCCAGGTTGCGCTTCAACCCACTCGCCAAACGGTCGCGGCCAAATTCTTCGCCCGTCGGACTTTCCGCTTCGGTGATACCGTCCGTGTAGAGGGCGATTAGATCGCCCTGCTGGAGTTGGATTTCACGTTCCTCGAGCATTTCGTCGAAGAGCGGCCCTTCATCGAGTCCCATTGCCAGTCCTGCACCGGGCAACAATTCATCTTCCGCATTGGAGTGGATCAGAAGAGGCGGTTCATGCCCGGCGCGACAGAAACGCATCACTCGCGTATCCAAGTTTATTATACCATAGAAGGTGGCGACAAACATGCCGGGACGCATATCGGGCTGCAGCATCCGGTTTACCCGGCGGAGCACCGCCGCTGGGCTCAATTCTCCCTCCGCGCAGATGCGCAGCATCGCGCGACACTCGGTCATAACCAGAGCAGCACCAGCTCCCTTGCCCGATACATCGGCCACGACGAATCCCCAGTGTTTCTCATCCACTTTGAGCACGTCGTAGTAATCGCCCCCAATCAACATCGACGGATCGGACAATGCCTCGATTTCGATTTCCGATATATCGGGAAATTCTCGGGGACGCAGGTGAGCCTGAATCTCGCCCGCGGTGCGCAAGTCACGTTCACGTAGCTCGCGCTCACGCTCTTCGGCTTCTTTGCGTGGGGTGATGTCGGTGATCATCCCTTCGTGGTGCGTCACCTTCCCCGCCGCATCCCGCCGCACCACCGTGTGATCGTCGATCCAGCGCTCCGAGCCATCCGCACAAACAATCCGATATTCCTGATTATATTCATCGTGCTGGGCCAGCTCATGCGCCCGCAGTTCGGCGGTGATACGACCTCGATCTTCGTCCGCAGTGATCGCGATAAAGCCCCGGTTCGAATCGGTGAAATATTCCGGCTCATAACCAAATTGCCGCACACTCTGCGAGACGAATTCAACGGGCCAATTTTCCTCCGCCCGCCACAGCACCACTACCGAGGGAGAACGATTAACGATGCGTTCCATCTCCTCCCGACGAGCCAGAGCAGCCTTGAGTTGGTTCTGGGTTTCGAGGCGAAGCGTAATATCTCGCCCGACCCCCAAAAACGCGGTGCGTCCAGTTCGATCCAAATAAATGGAAGCACTCATGGCATGCCAGATCCAGCGACCATCAGCATGCCGAACCCGGTGCTCGATACTGACGGAGCTCGCCCCGTTGGTGAGCGTAGTCTCAAAGAACGTTGTCCACGCGCCTGCGTCCTCGGGGTGCACGAAATCAACATATTTCGTTCCAAGTGCCGACTCATTGGAGTGCCCAAGTTTTGTGGTCCAAGAGGAAGAGGCAAATTTGATCAGCCCCTCCGGCGTGATTGCGTAGAGGATCTCGCTGGCGGTATCCAAGTAGGTGCGCCAGCGCGATTCGCGACTCTGTAATAAATCGATCGCATTTTTTCGCTCCGTAATGTCGGTCAACATCGCGAAGTGGTGCGTCACTCGCCCCTGTTCATCGCGCAACACCACGATAGTCAGATTACACCAAATCTCTTTGCCGTCGGGGCGCATGTAGCGCTTCTCCATCGAGACTTGGCTATCGGTGCTCGCATAAAGCTCAGCCGTGAGCTTCAGCTGCTTTTCGCGATCGTCCGGATGGGTAATCCGCAAAACGTTCTTCACGTCAGAGGCCTCCTTTGCCGATAACCCGACAATTTCCGAAAAACGGGCATTCACGTGTATTGCGGAGACCCCCTCGACGTTGAACTCCCGCCAACTGATCCCGATCGGAGCATGATCGTAAAACGCCGCGAGTTGCTCTTGGGTCGATTTGAGCTGCGAGAGCTGATCATGCAGATTACTCTCCGCTAACTTCAGCGGGGTGACATCGGTGCGAAGCGCAATGAACATCCGCGGCTTCCCGCCATGATCCAGCAGGGGAGTGATCGTGCTCGATACCCAATAGGCGCGGCCGTCCTTCGCTTGATTGCGGAAAGTGCCCTGCCACGTTTTGCCCGCATTGATCGTGCGCCACATCTCCGCATAAAACTCCGGCGGATGCTCATCAGATTTGATGATGCGGTGGGTCTTGCCTAGCAATTCGGCCCGCGAATGCCCCGCGATTTCACAAAACTTGTCGTTTACATACACAATCATACCGGCCGCGTCGGTCACGGCTATGATCGAATGCTGATCGGCAGCTTGGCGTAACCACGCCAATTGTTCGTCGTTTTCGAGAGGCAGATCACCAAAATTTTCGACAGGCGAAATCATCACACTAGAATTCGTTGCAGGCTAAGAACGGGGGGGCGAGGAGGAAGCAACGAGATCGTCATTAAATTTAAATCAACAAATTGAGCCCAAAAGATCGCACGAACGACTCTCGCCAAACCTCCTCTCCGGTGATTTGGTCATTACATGAAAACGGTCGCCACCTTTCCTGAAGTCGCGGAAGCCCAAGTCATTCGTTCCGTTCTCGAGGGGCATGGGATCAAAGCGGTCATTCCCCATGAGCAAATCGCCGAAATAGCCCCGCCTTATTTATGGGCTTCGGGCGGGGTTCAATTGCAAGTCGCCGAAGAGGATTTCGAGACCGCCAAAGCTGTCTTGGCCACGTTCGAGACGACCGACAAAGACGTCTCCGGTGATGACTCAGAACCGACATCGAGTTAAGGCTCCATGGACGATACAGAACCGCTGAAGTCCAAAGCGTGGCGCTGGATTCCCTCGCTGTATTTTAGCCAAGGCATTCCCAACGTCGCCGTCGTCGCCGTCGCGGTGACGATGTATGCGAATCTCGACGTTCCCAATACCCAGATCGCCCTCTACACGAGTTGGCTCTACCTTCCATGGGTCATCAAGCCGCTTTGGTCACCCCTCATCGACCTCGTAGGCACCAAACGAGGTTGGATCGTCGCCCTTCAATTCGTGATCGGGTCAGCCCTAGGATTGATCGCCTTTACCATCCCGACCTCGTTCTTCCTGCAAGCGACCCTTGCCGTGTTTTGGTTGGTCGCATTCAGCTCGGCTACCCACGATATCGCCGCAGATGGGTTCTATCTACTCGCCCTCAAGAAGCCCGAACAAGCCGCATTCGTCGGCGTGCGCAGCACCTTCTTCCGCTTGGCCATGATCACCGGTCAGGGAGGGTTGGTTTATCTGGTGGGAAAACTCCACGGAAACTCGGGTAGTTTCACTACAGCCTGGGCCATCGCGTTCGGGGTATTGGCTGGATTCTTTCTGCTGGTGGCCGTCTACCATTGGCGCGCCCTTCCCCGATTAGAAATCGACCGACCGCAAACTCGATCCCACAATCCTTGGCAGGGTTATTGGACGGTTTTTTCAGAATTTTTTCGTAAACCGGAGATTCTCACAATCCTCGGTTTTTTACTCTTCTACCGAGTCGCAGAGGCACAGTTGGTGCGAATGGTAACGCCCTTTTTATTGGATGCTCGCACTGAAGGCGGACTCGCCCTGTCTAACGAAGAACTGGGGGTTTTGTCCGGCACCTATGGCGTAATCGCCCTAATCATCGGAGGTCTCCTCGGCGGATATTTAGTGTCTTTGCATGGGCTGCGAAAAATGCTCTGGTGGATGGTGGCAGCAATGCATGTGCCGAACGTCGTTTATGTGATATTAGCAGTCACTCAGCCAACGGGGCTGGCCCCAGTGGGGGCCGCTCTTGTCTTCGAACATCTTGGCTATGGTTTCGGTTTTACGGCCTACATGGTCTACATGATGCTCGCGGCGGAAGGTGAGCATAAGACAGCGCACTACGCCATTTGCACTGGTTTCATGGCTTTGGGGATGATGCTCCCGGGGATGGCATCAGGCTGGATTCAAACTGAGCTTGGTTACGCTAATTTTTTCTGGTGGGTTTTGATTTGCGCGGTGCCTTCAATCGCGGCGGCGGCGTTCATCAAAATCAATCAAGACTTCGGTCGTAAACAGAACTGATTCCCTCCCTACGAACATGAATATTCTGATCATCGGCGGCGGCGTTTTTGTCGGGCGGGCTCTCGTCGAAGCCGCCCTCGCCCAGGGCCACCAGCTCACCACCTTTTCACGTGGAAACTCTCCCCTCCCACGCGCGACCGAGATCGAATCGATCATCGGCGACCGCAACCAAGACCTCAATAAACTGGTCGGGCGGAAGTGGGATGCCGTGATCGACACCTGCGCTTACCGACCGGAGGAAGTGGCCTCCCTGTTCCAAGCCATCGGCGCGGCGACCGCGCATTATACCTTGATTTCGTCGATCTCGGCCTACGCTGATCCCGCCCGAGTCGGCCTTTCAGAGACCCACGCCCTGTCTGAGTCACTTACCGAACCCGGCCCCGAGATCACCGCAAAAAACTACGGTCCCCTCAAAGCCGCCGCCGAACTCGCCGCCGCCGCCTTTGCCCAAACTCTAATCATCCGACCCGGCATCATCGCTGGCCCCTACGATCCCACCGATCGCATGACCTACTGGGTGAATCTGATTGAGCAGCAATCTCACATTCTCGTCCCTACCGGTCTCCCCTCGTGCCCCATCCAACTGATCGATGTGCGCGATCTGGCAAACTGGGTAATTACTCAAATCGAGCGCAGCGCAACCGGCGCCTACAACGCAATCGGGCCGCACGCTCCCATCACTCTGGGCGAAATGTTTACGGCCATGGCCGACGGATTGGGTAAATCGATCACCATTGCAGAAAGACCCCCTGACGCTATCACCGCCCTGGGAGCCAATCCTAAAACCGACTTCCCTTTACATATTCCGGTGGAGTCCGAGCAAAGAGGGCTATTTCAAGTGAGTGGTCAAAAGGCTTGGGCTTCCGGTCTCGTCAATCGACCCGTCTGCGACACCGCTCGCGATACCGCCACCTGGTTTAATCAAAACCGAACCGACCCACCCAAGATCGGTTGGCCCGCCCAGAAGATGGCGGCCGCGGCACCACCGACCAGAACGTAAGCCCAATTTCTCTCAACCCAGGCTTGACGCCGCTCAGTTTTCAGTAGTTACTGAAAATATGGAAATTACCCCGGTCATGCGTAAGTTCATCCTCCACTGGGGAGAGATGGGCAACAAGTGGGGGATCAACCGCTCGGTGGCACAAATTCATGCGCTCCTCTATCTCGCCGGCACGGCCCTCACGGCCGACGAAATCGTAACCCACCTCGAAATCGCCCGGTCCAATGTCAGCATGAGCCTCAAAGAACTCAGCGGCTGGGGACTCATTCGCACCGTTCATCGCACCGGGGACCGCAAGGAGCACTTCGAGACACATTATGATGTATGGGAACTCTTTAGGATCATCATGATCGAGCGTCAGAAACGCGAAATCGATCCAACTGTCCGCATCTTGGAAGAGTGTGTCGACGAGAGTGCGGCCAACGAAGCCAAGGCCGATCCGGAACGCCACGCCCGCCTCGTGGCCATGCAGGACTTCATGCAACTCTCCGCTTCCTGGGGTCGTCGCACCGCGTCTCTCTCCTCTTCGAAGATGCGCAAGCTCGCGAAACACGGAGATACCGTCTTTCGCCTGCTCGATTAACCCTCTTTTTGACGTAAACTTTCAGTAATTACTGAAATAACAAAAATAAAGGAAATAACATGAACCACACGATCCTCGGTTATTCGCTCTATCTCAGCATCAGCATCGCACTGACCATCTGGGTCGCGCGCACACTCCACAAAAATGGCAAAGTCTTCTTAGTCGATGCCTTCCACGGTCGCGAAGACATGGCCGACTCGGTGAATCACCTGCTCGTGGTCGGATTCTATCTGATCAATCTCGGGTTCATCACCATGGCGCTACGCAGCGGCGTTCCACCGGTGACGGTCGAAGCGGTGTTTGTCTACGTGAGCACCAAGGTGGGCGTCGCGATGCTCGTCCTCGGCGGCATGCACTTCTTCAATCTCTTCAATTTCGACAAAATGCGCCGCAAGGCGAAACGCAGCGAAGCCGCGGCTGCCAACGAAGTTCCACCCGCAATCCCTCACCTCTAACGGGTCACCCCCTCAACCGCCGACAGTTCCATGAAACGAACATCAATCCAAATGCGTTCCCTTAAGACCTTGGGTTTAGGGCTGGTGAGAGCGCTAGTCGTCGCCCTGACCCTCGTGATTGGGGCGGCATTTTTCGAGGAAGACCTGACCAATGACCTCGTAAGCGGCCTCTACTGGACGGGCATCTTTTCGGGGTTCATCGCGATGTTCTCTCTCGCCGGATGGTTAACTGTAGTCCTACCGCTAACGTTTATTCCGGACATCAATAATCTCCTCAATCACCCAGTAGCCGCCGAACTGATTTGGATGTTACTGGCTGTTGCCTCGTTCGCTTTGGTCGTCGCCACATGGGCCGGGCCCCAGGCGCTGTTCATGGCGTGGATCCCCGCCACAATCGGACTCCTGGCCGGCAACGCCTATCGCAAATTGAATCGAAAGGACAAAGTCACATGAAATTGATCATCGCTGGAGGCCGTGGCCACGTGGGGGCGGTTTTACTTCGCGCATTTCACGCCCGTGACATCGAAACCGTTGTGCTGAGTCGCTCCACTCGTCCGATCCCCAACGCCACGCGCGTCGTGCCATGGGACGGCAAGACTCTCGGTGATTGGCGGCATGAAATTGATGGCGCCGATGTCGTGATCAATTTGGCCGGGCGTTCCGTCGACTGCCGCTATCACGCCACCCACCTGGCCGAGATGCTGGAATCGCGGATGTGGTCCACTTCGGTAACCCGGCGAAGCCATTCGCCGTGCCAAGCGACCGCCCAAGGTCTGGTTGCAAGCCGGCACCGCGACCATCTAAGCCCATCGTTTTGATGCGGCCAATGATGAGGCCACCGGGATCATCGGAGGCAAAGAACCCAACTCCCTGCGGAAGTGGAATGCCAGTATCGCCATCGCCCGGGCTTGGGAAGAAGAGCTCGAACGTTCTGAAACGCCTTCCACGCGCAAGGTGATGCTCCGATCGGCCATGGCGATGAGCACGGATTCCGGTAGGGTGTTCGATGTGCTCGCCAAACTCGCCCGCCGCGGACTGGGCGGAACCATCGGCAACGGAAAGCAGTTCGTCTCGTGGGTCCAGGAGGATGATTTCTCCGCGGCCGTAACCTGGTTAATTGAACACGACGAAGTCTCGGGCGCCGTGAACATCGCAGCCCCGAACCCACTGCCCAATAAGGAGTTCATGCGCGACCTGCGCAGGGCGGGTGGTCGCGAGTGGGGACTACCCACTCCGATTTGGTTGCTGGAAATCGGCTGCTGGTTCCTTCGCACCGAAAGTGAACTCGTGCTCAAAAGCCGACGAGTGATCGCCGGGCGACTGATGCAGGCCGGTTTTAAATTCGCCTATCCTCATTGGGGAGACGCAGCCCAAGAGTTGGCCAATCGTTAATGTTTCATCACTGAGAATCCGGCTTTTTTCAACGTGCGGTGCAGCGCGCGAATATGGGCATGGTCACGAGTTTCGACCGTGCACACCGCCAACACCGCGCTCACATCGGGTCCGCTAAATGCCCGATCATGAGCGATATCGCGAATACTGGCCCCTGCCTCGCCAATGATTCGGCTCAATACCGCGAGACCGCCCGGACGATCGCTGATCCGGACTTTGAAGCGACAAAGACGGCCATCGGTTACGAGTCCTTTTTCAATCACCCGGCTGAGCACGGCGGGATCAATATTTCCGCCACATACCGTCAGCACGACTAGTTTGTTTTTAAGCTTGGGCAGTTTACCCGCGAGCATGGCACCGAGCGGAGCGGCCGCGGCGCCCTCAACGACGGTTTTCTCGAGTTCGGCGTAGCGCAGAATCGCTAATGCAATCCAGTCTTCGCTCACGGTGACGACTTCGTCGATGTGATCACGAGCGAGCGGAAACGCATTATCGCCCACCCGTAGAACCGCCAAACCATCGGCGAGGGTAGAACGCCGGGGGATCGTGACGGGACTCCCTTTTTTCAAGGCCGCCGAAAAACTAGCTGTCGCCTTCGATTCGACCCCGATGATTTTCACTTTGGGCCTGAGTGCCTTGATGGCGACGGCCAAGCCGGCGATCAAACCAGCCCCCCCAATCGGAGCAACGATGGCTTCGACGTCTGGCACTTGTTTAAGAATTTCCAGCGCCATGGTGCCTTGCCCCGCAATGATCGCAGGATCATCGAAGCCGTGCACGTAAGTCAGGTTTTCAGCGTCGACCAAAGCATTGGCTTCCACTCGCGCCGCCGAAAAATCGATGCCTTTGACCAAAACGCGGGCCCCGAGTCGCCGACAAGTCGTGATCTTAATGAGCGGGGCATAATCGGGCATCACCACGGTGACGGGGATTTTGAGCAGCTGCCCGTGGTAAGCCAGACCCAGCGCGTGATTCCCCGCAGAAGCGGCGATCACTCCGCGGCGGCGTTGCGCATGGGTGAGTAGAAGCAGAGCATTGCGGGCGCCGCGTTCTTTGAAGGATCCGGTGCGTTGAAGGTTGTCGAGTTTACAGAAAACCTTGGCTCCCGTGAGTTCAGACAAGGGAATCGAGGCAGGACAGGGAGTGACTTGGACTCCGTCCGCGATGCGGCGAGCAGCTGCGCGGATGGCCGAGAGTGTGACAGACATGCTCAGAGCATGCCGAGTCGCGGACTCCTGAAAACAAGAAAGAGGCTTCGTTTACGGACACAAAAAACGGCTCCCTAAAAGAGAGCCGTTTTAGCCAGTCAATCGACCCCTCGATTAACTGATAACCTTACGCATTTCCTGACAAATTAGTTAGATTGCTCTTTGCCTTTACCCTTACCGCCACCGCCAGGACCACCCGGGCCACGGGGACCGCGTTGGTGGCCTAGTACTTTCTGCGCGACGGTCCATTCAGCATCACTGACTTTACCATCACCATCAGTGTCGACTCGGGCCATGGCCCGAGGATTGGAAGCCATGTTGGCCCGCATGGCTGTTCCAGCGGCGGCTCGCTCTGTTTCGTTGAGCTTACCATCTCCATCCTGATCAAATTGAGCCATACGATCGGGTCCGCCGGGTCCGCCCCGGCCAGCAGGTCCACCTGCGCCACGTTCCCCACCAGGTCCACCTCTGCCGCCACGTTCTGCACGCTCACCGCGTTCTCCACGCCCGCCGCGCTCTGTCCGTTCACCACGCTGTCCGCTGGGGCGATCTGCGGCCGCTGCCCGCATCGTAGTGCGTTCTGATTGGTCGAGTTTACCGTCATTGTTGGCGTCGAAACGTTTCATCATTTCTTCGCGACTGGGACGTTGGTTGGTTAGCTCATCAGCCGCTGAAAGTGAAGAGGTGCAAACGAGGCCGATGAGGGCAATGGCCGCGGTGGTTGAAAAAAGTTTGATTTTCATAATGTTTTCGAGGGTTGAGGTTCGTTTGTTACTCAGACAAAGACGGCGGTAGTTCTGCCGGGTTACACTAATCTTGCTCGAATTATTACTTCGCGATGTTCCAAGTCACTTTCGCTTCACAAGCTATGCTCGAGCTCAACAAGCTCGATAAACTCACCCAACTCACGGCGCTTGATCCGTTGAGTATGCTCAGTGCGACCGATTTGGAACACCCCCGCGAGCCACTGGGGAAAATGACTCGTTCTGGACAAGAACTCTACCGGCTAAGAAGTGGTGATCTACGGTTCTACTTCGAAGTGCGACCAGATGAAACCCTCCGCGTGCTTTATATCCTGCATGAGCACTCCCTCGAAGATTTCCTTTTACGGAATAAGTTGCCCGTTTCGGAAGAACAACTCACCGAGCAACATTCTAAGTTTTGGAAATACCTGGAATCACTCACCAAGCTTTAGTGTCCTTTCTACCCCATTCTACATGAGCGACTCTTCTTCGTCTGATCCTGATTCAGCTTCGACCCCCACTTCGAACAGCGAGGATCCCTTCACGATCGAAAATGCGAGCAGGATCTATTTTCTGCCCAACTTGATGACCGCCGGAAATTTATTCTGTGGTTTCGTCGCGTGCATCAAGTGCATCCAGGCGCACTATTTGATGCGCAGCTCCGAGATCATATCAACCGAGGCGAGTGGGTTATTCGTGGAAGCAGTCTGGCTGATCTTTGGCGCGATGGCATTTGATATGTTGGATGGTCGTTTGGCCCGAATGGGAGGCAAAGAGTCTTTGTTCGGGGCAGAGTTCGATTCGCTGGCCGATATGGTCTCGTTCGGTTTAGCCCCAGCATTGATGATGTTCTTCCTCATCCTATCTCCGACTCAGGGTTATCCGGTGTTTCAGAAAGTCGGGTGGTTTTTCGGCTTTATTTACCTCCTTTGTGCCGCGATCCGGCTCGCGCGATTTAATGTCATTACTCACCCGCTACTGAATCGGACCGAAAAACCGACCAATAAAGACTTCATCGGCCTGCCCGTGCCCGCCGCAGCGGGCACTGTCGCCGCTATCGTGCTCTTCCTCGTCAATCTCGCCGCCCATGACAAAGAGCTGCAATTCTGGGCGCTGTGCCTACCTCCGCTCCTATTGTTGATCGCGGTGCTGATGGTGAGTAAAATCCGCTACCCGAGCGGCAAACAGATCGATCTACAGACTAAGACCCCTCTCACTTCTTTTGTGTTGTTCCTCGCTTTGGCCGGAGCGATCGCCGCTTTCAAGGAAGTCGGCATGCTCACCGTCATGCTCGGCTACATTTTCTTCGGACTATTTCGCGCGATGCGGCAGAAACCTACCCCCCCGGAAACCCTGTGAGCAACTTGCGCACGACCCTACAACAACATTTGGACTGTGAAGAAGTGCCTAGTTATTCCGAAACAGTTCTCGGTTGTTCACACGACCGATCAATTTTCGGTTTCAGTGGTAAAACAGCCAAATTTAACGAGGTTGTTGTAGTTTTCCCGCCTTCTAATAAGACTGCTTTAATTACTTATTGAATCAGATAGTAATTAGACTTTGTTAATTTCCTTCGATCACAGGTAGTGGTCCCCTTCCCCATTCATGAAACTCAAGATCAATCGCGACCACTTCAGCAACGGCCTCGCCCAGGTTCTCAACGTGGTGGGCTCCAAGGCCACAATGCCCATTCTCAGCAATGTGCTGATCGAAGCGGAGAAGGATCACATCACTCTCACGACCACGAATCTCGATCTGGGCATTCGCTGTAAGATCAAAGCCGACGTCAAAGAGGGCGGCGCGGTCACTCTCCCCGTTAAACGTCTCGCTACCATCGTTCGCGAACTCCCGAACATCGACGTCAGTTTCGATGCTTCGCCCAACCACCAGGTGAAACTCACCTCGGGCGGATCTAAATTCCGGATCATGGGCATCGGTAAAGATGAGTTCCCTCCTCTGCCTGAGCTTGGCGAAGAGCGCTCATTCACCCTCGAGCAAAGTGAGCTCACTTCGATGCTCAAAAGCGTGGCTTATGCACAGTCTTCCGACGAAACGCGCTACATTCTCAACGGAGTCTATTTTAATTTTCGGGATGGCAAACTCTCGCTGGTCGCAACGGATGGTCGCCGTTTGGCGCTGACTTCCAAGGAATTGGAAGTTCCCGAGGATGCGGCGGGAGCGATTATTCTGCCGGCCAAGACCGTCAGTGAAATCCAACGTATGCTTGATAAGGGCGAAAAGCTGAAGGTGTCGTTCAACGATCGTCGGGCAGCTTTTCAGATCTCCACCGACAAGGATTCGAGTGGTTTGATCGACTCGATCTACCTCTACTCCAAGGTCGTTGAGGGCAATTATCCGAATTACCAACAAGTTATTCCCAAAGAGACGCATCAACGTATCAAGTTGGAGCGTGAGCTGTTACAACAGTGCATCCACCGTGCGGCCCTCGTTTGTAGCGAGAAATCCAACTCGGTTAAGCTCAAGTTGACTTCCAATCTACTCGAGATCACCGCGCAGAGCCCGGACTTTGGTGAAGCCCATGAATCGATGGCGATCAGCTACAGTGGCCCCGATCTCCAAGTCGCTTTTAATCCTCAATTTCTGCTCGATCCGCTCAAGGCGTTGCCGAAGGACGAAGTGTTTTTCGAAGTGAAAGATGAAGTGAGCCCGGGCGTTTTCAAAACTCTTGAGAGCTTTATCTGCGTGATCATGCCAGTGCGCATCAGCTAAGCTCGCCAAGTCTCACTTTAATTCGGTTCAATGGGCCGGACGCTCTCGGCGCCCGGTCTTTTTTGTCTCCTCATGGATCCCACTTACCTTCTCGTCATCACCATGGTCGTTTCCCTGATTTTGTATCAGGTCAACCAGCGGCGAGCATCGCCGGTGATCGCCATTTTTAACCGCTGGATGCGTTGGTTGATCTTCGGTTTCGGTTTGGCCAAGATCATCGTCGATCTCGGATCAACGGGTCGCCCTTATTGGGTCTGGGCTGTGACCTGTTTGCTGATCTACCTGCTGATTGAAACAGCTTACCGTTGGTTGGAGATTAAGGCGTTGAGTTTAAGTCCTATTCCGCTTTTCCCACGATTTGCGGTCAATCTGAGCGGAGAAGAGTGGCCGACTCACAAACAGTTCCTGAAGACCCGTGATTGGCTGCGCCAAGAGGGTTTTAAGGTGGTGCAATCACTCAAAGCCGAGGTCGCACCGAGCGTGTATCTGCGGATGTCGGTTTACCATGATGTGTCGAATCGCTTGCGAGTGCAGGTGCTGTTCCTCCCGCAACCCACGGGAAACATCATCATGTGCGCGAGCCTAGCTTCATTGACGGTGGGCGGCACGCGTCATGTCACCGATAACCTTTTCCTGCCATTTGCGGGGTTTTATCCGGAAAACTGGATGGTGGACCGCTCACCCTGGCGTCGAGGCCTCCCTGCGCTGTTAAAGCGGCATAGAGCACGCTTACAGCATGAGACCGAGACGCTCCTAGAATGGGATGTCGAGCCGCTAGCAGATTTGAACGCCCAACAGCAGTCGCTAGAACAGGTGAACACCGAACTGGGATTTCTCTGGCCGCATCACCAACGCGAAGAAAATGGCAAGATGACGGTTGAGGCGCGATATCGGGTTTGGAAGGAGATCTGGTTGCTCAACTATTTCGGTTTGAGTGCCCGTTATTACTGAGTCGGTTTGTGGGAGGTAGGCTCAGAACGGTTAAAAAGTCCCCGATTTACCGAGGAAGGTTGCTTTTTGCAGAAGTTCGGTAGAAGCCTAGACTCTGTCCGCCGACGCGTTTAGCGTCTTCATGGGCAGACAATCTTGTCGATTTCGTATGCCTCTTGTTAAAAAGTCTGCTCGTGGTCAAGGGTCCGTCGAAAAGCCCGGTTTTTGGGCACGAATAAACTGGATTGCGGTGGCGGTGGGGTTGGTTGGGCTGGTCATCACGGTGGGATCGTATGCGGTCGTCCGCCGATCCGCCATCGCGTCGGATCGACTCCATTTCGAACGGATGACGGATAACTTGGGCGCGAGTTTCGACACCCGACTTCTGTATGCGACTCAGGTTCTCCGCACGGGCGCGGTGGCGGCTTCAAATACCGATTCAATCAACCGCAAACTCTGGGAGGATTACTTGGTCGCATCGGGTCTATCTGCTGAAAATGGAGTGTCGGGTCTCGGCTATATTCACCGCGTGGAGCGCTCCAACGTGGATAAATTTGAGTCCCAAGTTCGCCGGCGAGGTTTACCAGATTATCAAGCCGAACGGGCAGGAGATCATGATCCGCTCTACTTAGTGGCTTGTATCGAGCCGTATGAAGTCAATGCGGGAGCGCTTGGAATTGATATCGCCAATGGAACGACGCGCCGATCGGCGGCCGATATTGCGATGTGGACGAACAGTATCTCAATGTCGCGAAAGATTAATCTCATCGTCGGCGACAATGAGATCCCCGGGTTTCTAATATTTTGCCCAGCGTATCGAACCGGCTTTCCACTTAGCACGAAAGCAGAACGTGAAGTGGCCTTGAAGGGTTGGGTCTACGCGGCGGTGCGGGTAGATTCTTTGGTCTCACCGGTGGAGAATGAGTTTGACCAGGAAGTGGCATTCGATGTCTACGAAGGGACATCCAGTGAGACTGGCCGTTGGCTTTGGTCGAGTTCGAGAAATGAGCAAGACGAGGAGGTGGCGGCGCAGTCGAAGGAGATTTTTAAATACACCATCCACCTCGATGTATTTGGCCAACCTTGGACGCTTGATGCGCGCTCGCGGATCAGCCTGAGACGCGATCCGGCCTACATTTATGCATCAGCCACGCTGGTCGCTGGAGCGCTGGTCTCAATGGGCTTGGTATTGCTGACCCTGCGCTTGACTCGAAGTCGCACCCAAGCGCTGGCCCAGTACGAACAAGCTTCGGCAGATCTTGAGGTGGCGACCGCAGAGTCCCTCCGTCTCGCCTTTGT
>Ga0222651_1000091_pt1 | contig 65921 bp, 58 predicted proteins | sample AntAcemetagen369_FD_179855 | JGI IMG/M metagenome (GOLD analysis project Ga0222651, IMG submission 179855) | Saline water microbial communities from Ace Lake, Antarctica - #369 | ecosystem: Environmental > Aquatic > Non-marine Saline and Alkaline > Saline | place: Antarctica: Ace Lake...
CTGCAGCTTGGGATAATAGCGTCCGCCCGCGCGCTCATAGGCATCGGCCCAGCCCCAGTCGAAGACATACTCGCCCTGCGAATGGTTCTTCAGGTACATCGGCGCCGCGCCCAGCATCCCCCCGGCCTCGTCCTGCACCACCAGATGCTGCGGCATCCAGCCGCTTTCCTCGCCGACCGACCCGCTTTCCTCCAGCGCGTGCAGGAAGGTGTAACTGACAAACGGGTTCGCGGTCCCGGCACAGGCATCCCACGCCGCCCCGTCGACCAGGTCGATCCGGTCCAGCAGTTCAATGGTTATCGCCTCGCGCCCGTCCGGCATCACCCCTCCAGACCGCCCCCCGCCGCCACCGCACCACGCGGGCGCGATTGGGGCGAATGGGGCGAAAAGATCGTCATCCGTTTGCATTCATTGGCATCACTATACATCCCCCACGCCCGCCCGGCGGCGCGAAATTTCGCAAATCATGTGCATCGATTGCCATGCATTGACATTGGTTGTCATCGCAGGATTTTCCAGCCGTCGCGCGGAACCGGCGCGGGGCGGCTGGAAAACCCGGCGATCGTATTGGCATCGGTTGGCATTCCTCGGCATTTCTGTGCATCGCCTCCCGGCGGATGGGCGCGCGGTTCTGCGAAATGATTGGCTTTTATGGGCATTCATTGGCGTTTACCCGCAGCCCCGTCGCCCTGTCGCGTCCCGCGTGATGCGATACCGGCAAATCCATCGGGCCGGGCTTCTGATCCGGGAGGGGACCCGCCAGCGGGTTGGCAAGGCGCTCGCCAAAGGGGGCGGCAAAGGGATCGGGCAGGGCGGCCGTTCCCGCGAGCAGCCCCGCCTGGAACCGGCTGCCATCGCCCCGTGTCGCGGGTTTAGGTGTTTTTGATTGGTTTTTATTGGCATTACTTGGCATTTCCGCCGCCGAACCCGGTTCCGGTTGCGGTTCCGGTTCCGGCGCCAGATCGGCCATGCCCGTGACCGCCGACAGCATCGCCCCGTAATCCGGCCCGGCCCGCCGCGCGCCGCCGCGCCCTTCGGGGACCATCCCGGACACCCGAAGCTGCATCGCCACGGCGCGTAGCGCGGTATTGAACTGGTTATGCTCGATGGCGAGTTCATAGATGACCTGCAGCCGCGCCAGCACCGCGCTCACATCCCCGCACTGCCGTTCGGCAACCTCGTCGCGCAATTCGGCAATCCGCAGCTGGATATCGGGCCGCGCCAGCAACCGGCAGGCCTGCGCCGCCGCATTCGCTTCCGCATACCCCGCCGCCAGCGCCGCCGCGCTGCCCACGGGCCGGCGGACATATTCCCGGCAGAACCGTTCATGCCGCTCGTTTGGCTTGTCCATATCCCTTTCCTCGCAGAAACAAAAATAGGAATAATATGATAATAACGGCTAAAAGTCAATAATTTTTTGGTCATACGCTATGGAATTTTTAATACTGGTATAGATCATATCTAGGTAGTCGAAGGTTTAGAACTCTCCCTAGAAACAAAATAATCCTAAACATAACAATCTGATACAAGCGCTTCGGCTCTTAACACGTTCAATGCGTTTTGCATTCTGGAATGCGTATTGAAAGCACGCAGAGACGTAAGATGACATATCATGTGGGTGAGATTGCCGGGCGCGGTTAAGCCGGCTAAGGCTGCGGCGATTTCGTTCACAGAAATACAGGTTTAATAAAAATTCGTCTGATTATTACCGAACCCTAACGTTGCAGAACCACAGTAGTTTTGAAGCGGAGGCGGTTGTACTCTCGAGAAGACATTAGTCGACGACTCATGTCAGAGATTTTTGACTGCCCAAACGCGGGCCGTTTTTCGATCACTGGCATCAATTTTTTTGAACGCCCCCTGTAACCTTTTTTTAACAGCGGCTTCGGTCACGCCTAGACGTATGGAAATTTCTGCGTTCGTTCTTCTTGGGTCAAGCTCGGCGAGCGCTTCAGCCTGACGAATTGTCAATCCATTTGGAAGCATTGGGCGATCTCCCCACCCAATTACGGTCTGCGATTTGACGTCTATTAGCTTCTGTGCGTCACACGACAAACGTTCCATCTGTAGGCTATCAGGGTATTGAACGGCCATCCCCGAAATTGCCTGAAGATAGGAGAGTTGTCGTCTAGTTAACCTGTTGCTATTGCTCAGCTTGTGCAGAGTAGCTCTAGTCCGCTTGCGCCAAGTTCTGTTGGGCTGCATCTTTTCGTTGATAACTACACCAGTGACCTCCATTCGCCCCTCTGGCCCAGAAAAGCGCGTCTTGTCGGATTTAAGCTCGAAACCTGCGTGTTTGACAGCCACTTGGACAGCATCAAGGAATTCACTTTCAATCCAAGTCTGTGAGCTGAAGGTGAGGTCATCTGCGTAACGAGAATACTTATGACCTGCTGGAAGTGCTAACTTCGAAAGTTCATCATCCAGTCCTCGTAAAACAAGGTTTGCAAGTGCAGGACTTGTTGGGGCTCCTTGGGGAACACGCTCGTCTAGGCAGCATAGTTCAGCGAGCATGGTTGAAACATCCACAGGATAACCCAAGGAAACGAAAATTGCATGCACCTGATCGATTGTAACTGACGGAAAAAACTGCCTGATATCGACGTTCAGTATATGCTTAGCACCTAAGTGGAATTTAGCGTTTTGAATTGCGCTCCTGCCTGCCACAAAGCCGAAAATGTTCTCGGCAATCCCGACGTGGTTTAGGACGTTGTCCAATATCCACCATTGGATCACTTTGAGATATGTTCTGGGGGTGTCAATGTCCCGTTTAGACCCATCCTTTTTGCGCAAGGAGAAGGAGCGGTAATGCTTCCTGGGGTGATGACGGATAGAAAAAATTGTTTTGGTACTGATTCCTAGAAAAAGTGGGAGGGCTCCGGGACTAGGTATCGGTGGTAGGCCGAGTTTACGGAACCGGGCGGCCTCCTCATCGGCAAAACCATCAGGTTCAGCCCGCAGTATTTCCTCTAGGTGTGCAAAATCCTTTGGAAAATAGTAGGAGCGAGTTGGCATCTACAGCAATTTCCAGTCCATGTAACAAGGACTGCCATAAGCGCGCGGCACAGATCGAAGAGGCATTTTGGCGGAGATCTTCGGCAAAATGCCTCTTCGATCTGGGCCGCGAGCCCCTTCAAACCAAGCCTGAACAACGGCTCGCCGATACAGCGAACAAGCTGAATTCGACGCCAACTCGCACTTCATTTGTATCTCCTTCGCTGGCCCTTCATCAAGAACAAACGCCTGTTGTCGATCGAACGCTCCAAACCCTCTCGGCGCACGACCTGCCTTCCTTTCGGTGTCAAAAAATATACGCCTCGACGGACCGCAACGACGAAGCCGCCGTTTCTAGCGTCGTCATGAATTTTCCGAAAATAATCTTTTCGTAGTAACCAGTCTGATAGCTCTCGGCCAAGAAACGTTACTGCGCTTGCTTCGATATCTTGGATCCGTGCAGGTTGGATTACTGCGAGCACCGAAAGATAGGAAAAAAGTGGATCTACCTTATTCATGGCGCAACGATTTTCCGTGCAGCCTTCTTGTTAGCCAGATTCATGACGAATTGCTCTACAACGTTCCAGCAACTATCGAAGTCTGAGTAATCTATAAAATGGACATCGGCTCGATTGTCCTTAGCCGCTTTTACCGGTCCAGAATTCATATAATTTGTGTGTTGGCGGTACTGTGCATCAATTATGATAATCATCTTCATGCAAATGGTTTCGATGTGAGAAAACGCTCCAAATTCCAAAAAAGAGCCTGGACTGCTCGGAAGCATAATGATGGCGTCGGTTTCAGTCGACCTTGCATGGCTGATTTCCGCCAAAGCTGCATTGTTTTGGTTCCCAAGAAGAGTTTCAGTAGAATCTATTAGTTTCTGATACTCGCCAAGCGTGACGATCCACCCCTCTGCATCGAGTGCATGGTAAAGTTTGTGGCGGAGGACAGCCGCTTTGTTTTTGGCGTTCTTACGAGGAGACTGTGTGGTTTTTATATAGGGGCCAGCTAGGAAAACCACACGACTAAGGCCAGCTGCCTGCGCGGCATTTCGAAATTTTTCTTGGTCTAGTATTGTATTGGTAAGTGGAGGTGCCAAATTCCCAGTCACGCCGCATAATTCCCTTCGTCCTCTTGCTCAGTTTGAGCAATTTTCGGGATGAAGATAGGTTATTAGCCCTATTGTCACAATAGGTGCGTCTGGCGGCAATACGATGTATGGTTGGATTCTGCATAAAGCAATCGCCGTTCGGCGCATCTGGAAGAACGATACTGACCTGCTTCTCAGATTGTTCCTGTTGATAAATTAGCGCTATTTTAATCAGGGTCCTATGGCGTAATGCGTTCCGCGCGCCTTTATGCGACCCGCCCTATGGTAGCTGGAGCTGCTGTCAATTACGGAAAGGTTATTCTCTGTCAAAATCTCCCCCCCCGGTTGATCCCCCCGCCCCCCTACCGCTAAGCTTCGCGCGTCCCTTCGGGGGCGTTGTATCTTGTGATTTTGTGACCATGGCTTCGGGGGAGGCGATTGATGGTTGAGGGGAAAACGGGACCGCTGGCGGGGATTCGTGCCGTGACGTGTTCGACGGCGCAGGCGGGCACGGTGCCCTATATGCTGATGGCCGATCTGGGCGCCGAGGTGATCAAGATCGAGGCGCCGGGCGCCGGGGATCATTCGCGCACGGCGGGGGAGCTGCTGGGGGAGAACGGGGAGATTTCGTCGTTCTTTGAAACCAACAACCGTGGCGTGAAGAGCCTGACCCTGAACCTGAAAAGTGATGAGGGGCGGGCGATCCTGTACAAGCTGGTCGAGCAGGCGGATGTGTTCGGGCAGAACTTCCGGCCCAGCGCGGCCGAACGCAACGGCTTTGACTACGAGACGCTGAAGAAGATCAACCCGAAGATCGTCTATGCCTCCGTGTCCGGCTACGGGCAATTGGGGCCCGAGGCGGACCTGCCCGGGACCGATGCGGTCGGGCAGGCGCTGAGCGGCATCGCCGAGGCGTATTCGGCGCCGGGCCAGCAGATGCGCACCGGCGTGGTGTCCGTCGCCGACGAATCATGCGCCATGCTGACCTTCGGCGGGTTGCTGGCGGCGCTGATCCATGCGCGCACCACCGGGGTCGGGCAGAAGGTCGAAACCTCGCTGGTCGGCAGTGCGGTGCGGCTGATGGGCTGGACCATGACCACGACCATGTGGCGCGACAAGAACCCGATCACAGGCGCGCGAATCAACGGCACCCGCGACATGCCCGGCATCGCCGCCAGTTTCAATGATATTGACGGCAAGCCATTGGTTTTCCAGCTTGATCACCGGCACTGGAAACAGGCGATGGATGCGCTGGGTTTCTGGGACACGCTCGCGGAACGTGGCGCCAGCGACCTTGGTCTGGCGCTGGAAAGTGCGGCGGCGAAGGACCTGATCCTGGGGACGCTGGCGGAGCTGTTCGCGACCGGGCCGCGCGACCGCTGGGTGGAGATCCTGCGCGGGGCGGATATCGTTTCGGCGCCGATCAACACGCTGCTGGAAGCCTCGAACGACCCCAATGTGCTGGCCAACGGCTATATCGACGAGGTCGACTACCCCGAGTTGGGGAAGAGCCTGAAGGTGCATGGCTCGCCCTGGCAATTTTCCGAAACCCCGCCGGTGCTGGGCCGCGCGCCGAAACTGGGCGAGCACAATGCCGAGGTGCTGGAAGGGCTGGGATTCAGCGCCGCGGAAATTGCCGGATTGACGGCGCGCAAGATCATCTGACGTTGTGCGTTGCAGCGTACGGGATGTTTGACAGAAGGGCTGCAACTTGGCTTACTCCCACGCGGATAAAACGCTCGCAATACAAGAAGCGTAATCTTCAATCTCAAGGGAGGAACAAGGATGAAACACCTTACAACTCTGGCGCTGGCTGCGGCCGGCGCGGCGTTCGCCGTAACCGGCGCGGTCGCCGAAGATTTTCCGTCAAAAACGATTGAGGTCGTGACCCATGCCGGTGCCGGCGGCGGGACGGACGTCAACAGCCGCATGATGATGCTGCGCGGACGGCGCACGATCGGCGACATGGTCGTGGTCAACAAGCGGGGCGGGCCGAGCGGCGCGCTGGCGATGCAGTATTTCAAGACACGCCCGGCCGATGGCCACACGATCATGACCTTTACCAACGGTCATGCGCTGACCATTGCCCTGGGCAAGAGCGACCTGAAGATCGAGGATATGCGGCCGCTGGCGCGTGGAACCAATGATCCGCAGCTGCTGATGGTGAGCTGCAAGGCGTCGCCCTACAAGAATTCGGACGAATTCCTGGCCGGCGCGCGCAAGACCAAGCTGAAATACGGCACCACCAATATCGGCGGGCTGGACCACATCACCGCCTATATCTTTGCCAAGCGGGCCGGTGCGCCGGATCCGGTTATCGTACCGTTCAAGGGCGGCGGCGAGCTGGCGACGCAGCTTGTTGCGGGGTCCATCGATGTCGGCGTGCTGAACCTGTCGGAAGCCTCCGCACAGATCGAAGCGGGCGATATCTGCCCGATGCTTGTGCTGGATGAAGGCCGCATGGCGCCGATCCCCGATGTGAAGACCGCCAAGGAATTGGGCGTCAATGTTGTCTTCGCGACGGTGCGCGGCTTCGTCACCCATGCGGGCGTGCCGGATGACCGGGCGAAGAAGATGGAAGACGGCATGCTGAAGTCGATGAGCCACAGCGTTTATCAGGCTTATCTGGTGTCGTCGGGCCTCGACAATACCTCGGTGCTGGGCGCGGATGCCTGGGGCAAGCAGATGAAGCAGCTGCTGGCAGACCTGATCCCGGCCGCGAAGGAAATGGGCCTGGTCAAATAGGCCTGTCGCTTCGGAAGACCACGTCATGAGCACGTCGACAGAATCCGGCCGGGCGGCGGAAACGCCGCCCGGTGCGGAAGCGGAAACGCTGACACCGGAAGAACGCGGCTGGGGGGACTATGTCGTCCCCGCCGTGGTCTTCGTGTTCTGTGGCGTGGTGTCCGGAATCTCGCTGACCCTCGAGGAAGCGCTGCCGATCATGGTCGGCGATTCGATGCAGCCCCGGGTGTTTCCGATTTTCCTGATGGCGCTGATCGCGGTGCTGAATGTCGCGCTGATCGTCCAGATACTGGGCAGACCGCTGCCACGGCGTCTCTGGGAGCCGCGCCAGACCTGGGTGAGTGCCCTGCTGCTGGGCGTGTTTTACCTGCTGACCGAATATGTCGACATCATTCTGGCGCTGATCGCCGTGATGTTCACGCTCTGCCTGGTCTGGGGCGAGCGGCGGCTGTGGGTTGCGGCGCTGGTCGCGGTCGGTACGACGGTGGCGATTTTCTTTAGCTTCGATCTGTTGCTGGAAGTGCGCTTCCCGCGCGGGTTGTTTACTGACTGGTATTACGGGTAACGACGTCATGATCGAGCAAGCCGTCTCAGCCATGGCATCGGTGTTTACCGATCCCTATCTGCTGATGTTGATTCTCGTCACCACGATTGGCGGCGTCATCATCGGCGCGCTGCCCGGGTTGGGCGCGACGACCGGCGCGGCGCTGCTGCTGCCGTTTACCCTGACGATGGACCCCGTCGCGGCCATCACCGTGCTGACCACGATCTATGTCTCCGCGACGTTTGCCGGATCAATCACCGCCATTTTGATCAATACGCCCGGCACGGCGGCCGCCGCTGCCACATGCCTGGACGGGTTTCCGCTGGCCCAGCGCGGCGAGGCGGGACGCGCGCTCGGTATTGCCGTGGTCGCGAGCACCATTGGCGGCATTTTTTCGGTCATCGTGCTGGCAATCGGCGCGCCGTTGCTGGCGCGGGTTGCCTATGAATTCCGTCCACCGGAATATTTCGCGCTGACCGTATTCGGGTTGTCCATGCTGGCCTCGATCAGCGAAGGCGGCTCGGTCAAGAATCTGATGGGCGGGTTGTTCGGCGTCTGGCTTGCCACAATCGGTGCCGATGCGACCACCGGCGTTGAACGTTTCATGTTTGGCAATTACGAACTCTATCAGGGGCTGAACTTCATCCCCGTGCTGGTCGGCATGTTCGCGCTGAGTGAGCTGCTGGTGCAGTCCACGCGGCTGAACCAGATCATGGAACAGATATCCATGAAGGCGGTCAAACTGCCCTCCATGGCCGACTACAAGAAGATATGGAAAACCGTGCTGCGCTCCTGCGGTATCGGCACCTTCATCGGTATCCTGCCGGCGGAGGGCGCAACGGTTGCCTCCATGATCGGTTATTCCGAAGCCAAGCGCTGGTCGAAGACACCGGAGGAATTCGGCAAGGGCGCGGTTGAAGGGGTCGCCGGCGCCGAAGCGGCCAACAATGCCGCAACCGGCGGCGCCATGGTGCCGACCATGGTATTGGGCATTCCCGGCAGCGGCACCACGGCGGTCATCCTGGTCGGGTTGCTGGTGCATGGTCTGCGCCCGGGGCCGCATCTGTTCACCGAACAGATCGACAAGGTGTATTCGATTTTCGGCGCCATGCTGGTCGCCAACATCATGTTCTTCGCGCTTGGCCTGTTCGCGGCGAAGCTGTTCGCGCGGGTCACGCTGGTGCCGCGCGGCATCCTGTGGCCCATCGTCTTCGCCTTCAGCGTGCTGGGCGCCTATTCGCTGGCCCAGTCGATGATCGACGTCTATATCGCGCTGGCCTTCGGGGTGATCGGCTACCTGTTCCGGCGGTTCGGGTTCGCCATTGCGCCGGTCGCCATCGGGCTGATCCTGGGCGAGATGGTGGAAACCAATCTGCAGAATTCACTGAAAATGTTCGACGGCCAGTGGTGGCAGATCCCGCTACAGCCGCTGGCGGCATTCTTCCTGATCCTGGCGGTGCTGGGAATTTCCCAGCCCTATATTTTCAGCGCGTTAAAGCGGCGCAAGGACAAGAAGCAGGGGTCGTAAGGCCTTGCTTTTTTCGGGTTCGGCGGCACCAGGCGTATTTGCTGCCGCCGAACAACCGGGATCAAGATGGGGTTGTTGATACCAGCCGCGCTTCCACCACACCGATATCGCCGAAATCGCCCACCAGTATGTCTCCTGGTGCGACACGGACCAGACCCGTGCAGGTTCCGGTCGACACGATATCGCCCGCGTCCAGCCCTTTGCTGGTGCGCTGGTTATTGGCGATCCAGTGGATAACGTTGACCGGATCGCCCAGCGCGTTTGCGCCGGTCCCAATGCCTTCCTGTGTGCCATTGCGGAGCAGGCCGACGGGCTGGGCCGGCAGGTCTAGGCTGCGCCAGTCGGTCACCACATCGCCTGTGATCAGCGCGACATTGGCGCCGCCATCAGCGGTGACCAGCAACCGGCCCGCGCCGGACAAGCCATCGCTGAGCCGCGTGCCGACGATTTCCAGTGCCGGGGCAACGCCATCGATTGCGGCAGCAGCTTCGTCCCGGGTGTAGGGCGTATCGCGCGGGGGCAGGGGGGCGCCGAGCCGCAGGGCGAATTCGGCCTCGACCCAAAGGTCATGTGCCGCATGCACCGGCACGGGGTCGCCAGACTGGAAACGGAACTGCGCCGGCACACGGGCGGCGCCTGGTTCGGTCGTGCCCAGTTTCTTCTGGGCCTCGGCCGAAGTCGAACCGACCTTCCAGGCATCGGAGTCGGCGCCGATCATGGCCGCGACCGCGCGCTGCAGCGCGTAGGCGTCCTCGAGCGTGGCCGGGTGATCGGCAGGGTCGGTACTGATACTGATGCCCTCGATCCGGGCGGCGGCGAGGCGCGTGGCAATGCTGATCATGTTCTGTCTCCCGGGATGGGTGGCGGTGCGAGTATATCCTGCCCGGGATTCGCGGTCCCGGGAAAATTCGCATTGGCGTGCGGTCGGTCATTGTCCCTTTCAATGGCCCGCTCGCCGTGCGTGCTCTTCACTACATAGGGGAGGGAATAGGAAAAAAGACATAATTCGATGCGGCGTCGTGATTATCGAAGCGGTAATATGCTAAGTTATTAATTGAAAATGATTATTATTCCCTTAATTTCGATATTGCTGAAAAAATAAGCTCGATAAACTATTGTATTTGCGAGTGACTGGCAGTGTCATCGGCTGTAATTCCTAGAAATATTTTTAATCATATGCTATCATTTGTGTACTCGGAAATGAATGGCCGACGAGCAGAGGAGAAGAGCGATGAAGGGTGATCCCAAGATTATTGCGCATTTGAATACGATTCTGAAAAACGAGCTGACGGCGATCAACCAGTACTTTCTGCATGCGAAGATGCTGAAGGACTGGGGCATTTCGGAGCTTGCCGAAGCCGTTAAGCACGAGTCGATTGACGAAATGAAGCACGCGGATGAATTGATGGAACGTATCCTGTTCCTTGAAGGGCTGCCCAATCTGCAGGATCTCGGCAAGCTGCGAATCGGCGAGAATATCGAGGAAATCCTGCGCTGCGACCTGGCGCTGGAAATGGATGCGCTGCCGGACCTGCGGGCGGCCATTGCCGATTGCGAATCGCTTGGCGATTACGTGACACGCGACATGCTGCGCAGCATCCTCGATTCAGAGGAAGAACATGTCGATTTTCTGGAAACCCAGTTCGATATGATCGCGCGCATGGGCATCGAAAATTATGCCCAGCTCAACAGCGAGGCGGCAGAAAGCTAAACCTGCCGCTTATGAAGATACGTCGCGAGCGAGGTTGTCGAGTAACCGCATGACCTCGGTGGAGGCTTCGCCCGCGATGCGAACCTTTTCGATCGCGCCGGGCAGGTCGTCCGCCTGGTAGCATTTGGCGGCCTCGATTCCGGCGGCATGCACCTTTCGATGTGGTTCTTTCAGGCTGGCCCAGTTCGGGTGCTGGGTCAGTTTGGCATCGGTCTGACTGTCATACCATTTGCCGAGGCGGCAGGTATGGTGATCGGCAAGCTCACTGGGGTTCAGGGCGGCGCGCCCGGCAAGCATCTGTGAAAGCTTGCGCATCCAGATCATGTGATCCGACTTCGCCGCGTGAATGGTTGCATAGGGCAGGCCGCGGCTGGTCAAATCGTTGATGCTTTCGACGATGGGCCCTTCGGTCGCTTCCAGGATGTCGATGACATTTTCGACGCTTTCAACATTCGCCGTACTCATGTCGGCGATTGTCGAAATACCATCTGAAATTTCCCTGTACGCACCATTTTGCCGGTCCAGTATTTGCGCTATTTCCTGCATTTTGGCATCGACTTCGCCAACGCGGGTACTGACCTCGCCCATTTCACGGGCCGATGCGGAAATGGTCTCGTTGCCTTCCTTGACGGCGGCCGTGCCTGCTTCCATCGATGTGACGATCGTGGTCATCTCGCTTTGCAGGTTCGCGATCCTGTCGCGAATGTTTTCCGTCGCTTTGGCTGTCTGGCTGGCGAGGTTTTTCACTTCGCCCGCGACAACCGCGAAGCCCTTGCCGGCGTAACCGGCCCGGGCTGCCTCGATGGTCGCATTCAGGGCCAGCAGGTTTGTCTGGCTCGAAATTGCTTCGATTTCGCCGATCATGTCGCCGATCTGCTCGGAGACCTCGGACAATCCGCTCACCTTCTGGGTGGCATCCTCGACGGCGCTCGCTATCTCGTCCATCGCCGCACCGACGCGATCTGATGCAGACAGACTCTGGCGCGCCGCGTCGGAAACCCCTTTGACCTGGTCGGCCGCACTGCTGCTGTTTTCCGAAATATCGCGGGCAGCGGCGACAAGGTCGGTCACGGCATCGGAGATAGTCTGGGTGCGGCCATCGACTTCGCGGATGGAACGGATCATTTCAGCGACGCCTGTGACACCCTCGTTCGCCGTTACGGACATATCCACGGTTCGTCGCAGATTATCCAGTCCCTGTTGGGCAATCCGTTCGGCGAGGGCGACGAATTTGAGGGTCAGGGGATCGTGCCCCGATGGCATGTCGGCGCCATTGTCGGACAGGAGGATATCTAACCGCTGGTTGATGTCGTCCAGGTATTCACTGTCCATGCTGTCGCTGGACATCGTTGACATTGCGCCTTGCGCCATTTTCACCCGCTCCAAGAATTTGCCTTAACAAGCGGGAAAATCTAGCGGGCAGGTATTAATGGTAAGTTTATAGCCGTGGCGTGACGATTATTTTCCGCGATGGATCCCGAAGGTGGAAAATTATTCGGTGCCGGTTTCGCGCTTTACCGCGTTGGAAGCAGGCGCTGCGCCGCTTTGTGCCGTTTTCTCGGTTCTGTCGCGCTCATTCCGCTCGGCGAGGGCGGTTAGTGCCTTCAACAGAGTCTTGGGTTTCATCTGCGACCACTGGTTCATTGCGCGCCCTAAACGGTTTCGCGCAGGCGGGAATCAACGGGGGCCATGGGTTCGGTATCAATCATATCCTGGGCGAATTCCAGACATTTGCCACATTGCGGACCATTGCCAAGCTCGCTGTAGGCCTGCCGGGCGCAACGGATGCCCTGTCTGGCAAGTGCCTTGATATCCGCGTCCCGGTATCTGTTGCAAATACATACGTACACGACATTTCTCCACATTGACGATGCACAGCTTGTTGCAAACGATAATGATTGTCAATTGCGAAATGTATTGCGGACCGGGCATCGCGCGCCGCGTTGTCGGTGTAGTATCAGCGGTGGGAAGCGAATATCCGTAGACGGAGGACCGGGATGAGCATGCGCAAGGTTGGCAATACGGCGGTATCGGTTGACGGAACGGGGCCGGCGGTCGCCCTGGTGCATGGCATGGGTCTGAACCAGGACATGTGGCAGGGGATGCTGCCGGCGCTGGCCGCGCGTTTCGCGGTGATCCGGTATGACCTTCTGGGTCATGGGGAAAGCACGGCGCCACCGACGCCTTGTACGCTTGGTGATCTGGTCGCGCAGCTTGAAACGCTTCTGGCGGCGTTGGATATCGATCACGCGGCCATCGTCGGTTTTTCGCTGGGCGGTACGCTGGCGCAGGCATTCGCGGTCGATCACCCGGAACGAACCAGGGCCATCGCTGTCCTGAATTCGGCTTACCGGCGCGATGTCGCGCAGCGTGACGCGATGCTCGAACGGCTGCGGCTTTCCGAAGCGGCGGGGCCGGCGGCAACGGTCGATGCGGCGCTGGAACGCTGGTTCACATCGGAGTTTGCCCAAGGGAGGCCCGACGTGCTCGATCAGGTGCGGCGCTGGATGCTGGCGAACGACCCGGCTGATTATGCGACGCTGTATCGGGTGCTGGCGGAAGGGGACGCAGCGCCGGTTGCGGATGGCCGCATCCTGGCTGACGCCATTGGCGATATTGCCTGCCCGGCACTAATTTTGACCGGCGAAGAGGACCGCAACAGCACGCCGGACATGACCCACGACATGGCCGCTGCCATCCCTGGCGCCACCGCAGCGGTTGTGCCCGGGTTACGGCATATGGGGCTGGCCGAACAACCGGATCGGTTTACCGATATTCTGATCCCGTTCCTGGACAGGGCGCTGGCCTCATGACACCAGCGGCAAAGGGCGCAACGCCCGAATGGCAGTTCGCCGGCGCGGCGATATTCGACCATGGCTTCCGGCCGTTCTTTTTCGCTGCGGGGTTCTGGGGCGCGCTGTCGATGCTGCTGTGGCTGCCGGTTTTCGAAGGAACAATGGCGTTGCCGACGGCGTTCGACCCGGTTTCCTGGCATGTGCATGAAATGCTGTTCGGCTTCGTGGCGGCGGCGATTGCCGGTTTCCTGTTGACCGCGATCCCGAACTGGACCGGGCGCAAGCCGCTGCAGGGCGCGCCGCTGATGATATTGTTCGCGATCTGGGTGCTCGGGCGGGGGGCGGTGGCGTTCTCTGACCTGATTGGCAGCGGTGTTGCGGCTGTTTGTGATCTGGCCTTTCTTGCGTCCCTGATCGCGTTTGTGCTGCGTGAAATTTTGGCCGGGCGGAACTGGCGCAACCTGCCGATACCGGTAGCGCTGTCGGGGCTGCTGGCGGCCAACGCCATGATCCATGCGGAAGTGACGGAACTGGCGATGCTGGGCGAATACGGCTGGCGGCTGGGCATCGCTGTCGTGACCATGCTGATCGGCCTTATTGGCGGACGGGTCGTCCCCGCCTTTACCCGCAACTGGCTCGCCAAACGCGGGGAGACCCGGTTGCCGGCGTCATTTGGTGTGATCGACGGGATCGCGCTGGCACTGGCGGCGGTCGGGCTGGGCGCCTGGGTCGTGGGGACCGATGCAGTCGTCAGCGGCGGGCTGTTGCTGGGGGGCGGCGTGGCGATGACAGTCCGGCTGGCGCGCTGGGGCGGGTATCGGACCCTGGCGGAGCCGCTGGTCTGGTCGCTGCATGCGGGGTTTGCCTGGGTGCCCATCGGTCTGCTGTTGTCCGGGGTGGCGTTGCTATGGCCGGCGATAGTGCCGTCATCGGCCGGGGTGCATGCGCTGACCGCCGGTGCCTTCGGATCGATGATCCTGGCCATGATGACGCGGGCCACACTTGGGCATAGCGGGCGGGACCTTGTCGCGGATGCAACGACGACAGCGATCTACGGGCTTATCGGGCTGGCCGCAATTCTGCGGGTCGCGGCGGCATTCTTGCCCGACATGGCAATACTGTGGGCCGCCGCCGCAGCCTGGGTCGCCGCCTTCGGCCTGTTCACACTGTCTTACGGGCGGTTATTGCTCACCCGCTAGCTGGCGGTGGCGCCGCCGTCGACGATCAGTTCGGTTCCCGTGATGAAGGATGCTTCATCCGATGCCAGGAAGACGATGGCGTTGGCGACTTCCTCCGGCTGCGCAAAACGGCCCAGCGGGATGCCGGCGAAGCGTTCGGCGCGGATTGCTTCGGGGACGGCTTCGTAGCCCATGACGGTTTCGACCGGGCCGGGATGGACCGAATTGCAGCGGATGCCGTCCTTTGCATAGGTCATCGCAACGGATTTGCTCATCAGCCGCACCGCGCCTTTGGAGGCGCCGTAATGCGATGAGAGTGATGCGCGGATGCCGGCCGTGGAGGAGATATTGACAATGGAGCCGCCGCCGCTGTCGCGCATCGCCGACAGCACCGATTTACAGCCCAGGAAGACGCCCTTGGCGTTTACATCCATGATCAGGTCCCATTCGGCTTCGCTGATCTCGTGCATCGGCTTGCGCTGATAGACGCCGGCATTGTTGACCAGAATATCGAGCCGCCCATGGGCATCGGTCAGCGCCTTGACGGCGGCATCCCAGTCGGCGGCTTTGGTGACATCGAGATTCAGGTAGGTGACCGATTGTCCGGCTGCGGTCAGTTCGGCGGCCAGTTTCTCACCGGCTTCCGCGGCGATGTCGCCCAGCCCCACATGGGCGCCTTCCGCGGCCAGCCGCCGGACCGTTGCTTCGCCGATTCCCCGGTGTCCGCCGGATACCAGCGCAACTTTTCCTTTGAGTGTCATGGTTATTCCTTCCCCGTAAAATTACTGGCCGGTCAGCGCAACCGGCCGACCGGATTGCCCTTGGCGCCCCTGTTCGCGGCGAGCAGGCAGATGATGTCATGCGCGATGGTGGCGGCCGCGATCGCTGTTATTTCCGATACGTCATAGGCCGGTGCGACCTCGACCACGTCCGCCCCCGCAATCGCCAGTCCCTCCAGCCCATGCAGTATCCCGAGCGCCTGGGCCGAGCTGAGCCCGCCCGCGACCGGCGTGCCCGTGCCCGGTGCGAAGGCGGGGTCCAGGCAATCAATATCGAAGGTCAGGTAGACCGTGCTGTCGCCGAGCCGTTCGCGGATCGCCGCGACCGTGGCGTCGATACCGTGCCGGTGAATCCAGGGCGCTGTGAGGATATCGAACCCGTGGTCGCTGTCATTAAGGGTGCGGATGCCGACCTGACACGAGCTTGCGGGGTTGATCAGCCCTTCATTGGCGGCACGCAGGAACATCGAGCCGTGATCGAAGCGCTTGCCGTCATCCTCCCAGGTGTCGCAATGGGCATCGAAATGCAGCAATGAGACGGGGCCATGCTTTTTCGCGATGGCGCGCAGGATTGGATAGGTCACGAAATGATCGCCGCCGAGGCTCAACGGGATGGTGGCGGACTCGAGGATCGTGGCGATATGGGCCTCAATGGCCTCGACAACCGTTTCCGGGTGATGCGGGTCGAGGAAGCAGTCGCCGTAATCGACCACCGACAGCGTGTCGAACGGGTCGAACCCGAAGGGAAACGCCTTCAGTTCCGCCAGTTGTACTGATGCTGCGCGGATCGCCCGCGGACCCAGCCGCGCACCGGGCCGGTAGGTTACGGCGCCGTCATAGGGAATCCCGCTGACCGCGACATCGACGCCGGCAAGGTCACGCGAATACCGCCGGCGCAGGAAGCTCAGCGCGCCGCCATAGGTCATTTCCGGCCAGCGGCCCTGGTTTTCCGGTTTCAGGAAGGCCTGATCGCCCTGTTCGTCCGACGTCATGGATTTCGTTCCGTAAGCGCGGGGCGTGGCTGCCCGCTACGGCATTGTCGATCAAAGCGAGGGGCGCTTCAACATGTCTCCTGCGAGAGGACGAAATTACTTGTTTTCCGCATGGATCGCGATATGTACAGCCCTGTTGGGGGGCCGCATCCGGCCGCCGGGAAAGAGAAAAAACTGATGGATGACGGAACGCTCGCTACTGCCGAAGACCTCTACCGTATCGGGCGGTGGGGCGAAGGGTTTTTCGGCGTTGATGATGCCGGGCGGATGCAGGTACTGCCGGTCATCGGCAATGACACGGTACGCATCACCATCCAGGAGGTGGTCGAGGAACTGACGGAAAATAATGTCCAGTTCCCGATCGTGCTGCGCTTCCACGACATCCTCAAGAACCGGGTGCGGCAGATCAACGAAAGTTTCGAGACGGCTATCACTGATGCGGAGTATGGCGGCGTCTATCGCGGTGTCTACCCCATCAAGGTCAACCAGATGCGCGAGGTCGTGGACGAAATCGTCGATGCCGGCAAGCCGTATCACTACGGGCTGGAAGCGGGATCGAAGCCGGAACTGATGGCGGTGCTCTCCTATGATGTGGGCGATGAGGCGCTGACCATCTGCAACGGCTACAAGGACGAGGAATTCCTGCGGCTGGCCCTGCTGGGCAACAAGCTGGGCCGCAAACTCATCGTCGTGGTCGAGAAGTTTTCGGAGATCGCGCCGCTGCTGCGCCTGGCGGGCGAAATGGATGTGCGGCCGATGATCGGGCTGCGCATCAAGATGCGGGTGAAGACCGAAGGAAGGTGGAGCGGGTCGAGCGGCGAACGCGCCAAGTTTGGGCTGACGACCTCCGAAATCCTCAATGCCATCGCCTTCATCCAGGAACAGGGTTACGGCGACTGCATCCAGTTGCTGCATTTCCATATCGGCAGCCAGTTGTCCGATATTCGTTTTGTCGAGGACGCGGTGCAGGAAGCGGCCCGTATCTATGCCCGCCTCCGCAAGCGCGGCATTCCGTTGCAGTACCTCGATATCGGTGGCGGGCTGGGTGTCGACTATGACGGCAGCCGGTCGAGCGGCGATTCGTCGATGAACTATTCGCTCGCCGAATATGCCAGCAGCGTCGTGCACAGCGTGAAGCAGATCTGCGACCTGGAAGAGGTCGATCACCCGAACCTGGTCAGCGAAAGCGGCCGCGCCGTGGTGGCGCATCATTCCTGCGTGATCATGAAGGTGATCGGGGAGATCGCCAATGGCGCCAATGGCGTTGCGACCGACGCGGAAGAGGGCGAGCATTTCCTGGTGACGGAAATACGCGACCTCTGCGACGAACTCGCCGAGCACTGTAATTATCAGGAAGCCTGGAACCGGGCATCGCGGGTGATGGAAAGCGTGCTGGAAGGGTTCAAGCTGGGCGTTGTCCGGCTGGAGGAACTGGCCAAGGTCGAGACACTGTACTGGAAGCTGCTGCGGGCGGTCTCGGAAGGGATGAAATCGGCGGACTTCGTTCCCGAGGATCTGAAGGACATCGACGAGCTGCTGGCCTCGCAATACCTGTGCAATTTCTCGCTGTTCCAGTCGGCGGCGGACAGCTGGGCGATCGGCCAGGTGCTGCCCGTGGTGCCGCTGACCCGGCTGGACGAAACGCCGACCAACAACTGCACGCTCGCTGATATTACCTGCGACAGCGACGGCAAGATCGCGCATTTCATCGGCGAACATGGCGAACAATCAACGGTGCCGCTGCACGAGCTGCGCCCCGGCGAGGATTACTATCTCGGCCTGTTCCTCACCGGCGCCTATCAGGATGTGATGGGCGATATGCACAACCTGTTTGGCCGGCTGAACGAGGTGCATGTCTTCTGCGACGACGAGGACCCGACCGATTTCTATATCGAGGAAGTCATCCCCGGCTCATCCGCCGGGCAGGTGCTGACCATCATGCAATACAACGCCCCCACGATGGCCAACCAGGTCAAGCGTATGATCGACGCGGAAGTCCGCAAGGGTGTCATTCGCTCCCGCGAAGGCGTCCGGATGACCGATTTCTACGAAGCGTGCCTGAACGGATATACGTATCTGAAGTGACCGGCGCGGTTATGACAGCCGGTAGGCCCTCTTTGCGGTGCCGGCGAACAGCGCCGTCTTTTCATCGGCTGAACAACCCGCCGCGATACGCTTGAACGCGTTCCAGACTGCGGCGTAGGTGACGCCCATTTTTTCCACCGGGAAGTTGCTTTCGAAGGTGCAGCGTTCTGCGCCGAACATTTCGATGGTCGGTGCAATCCATGGACCCCAAAGGTCGGCAAGTTCCTGCGATGAAACCGGCCGGGCTGCGGTGTGGTAATCGAACACGGCGAGCCGCATCAGCATACCGCCCAGCTTCATCGTGACATTCGGGCATTTCGCCAGTTCGGTCATTCCCGCCTTCCAGACCGGGAAGACCTCGTCCGTTTTGCCGGTATAGGGGCCGTAGCCCAGCGGCCCGCCGGTATGGTTGACGATGATATTGGCGTCGGGATGGGCGCGGGCGAGATCGGTGAGTTCGCCGAGCTGGGTAAAATAGACCCAGGCATCGAGCGACAGGTTCAGCGAGGTCAACACGCCAAGCCCGATGCGGAAGTCATCGCGCGCATACAGGCCGGCACCGGTGTCAGCGTGGTGGCTGTTGCCGACGGTGGGGTTCGCGTGCCAGTTCGCCGCGTGCCGCACCCCGCGAAAGCGCCCGCCACCCGCATGGATCATCGCTTCCAGTGGTGCCCGGGCGTCTTCGCCACGGGTGAGGTCGGTGAAGCCGACGATACCGTTCGCGGCCATGGTGGTGCCGTACTGGCCGCTTTCGCACATCGCGGCGATCCCGGCGGCGAATTCCACCTCACCGACCGCGCGCATCGCTTCCGGCCCTTTTGCCCGATACATCGATCCGCATTCGGCGAAAACCGAGCCGATAATGTTATGGCCGGTACTGGTATCCGCCAGGAAGTCCGGCAGCAGGTAGTGGCGGTTCGGCCGATCCCAGAAATGCTGGTGCGTGTCGATGATCGGCAGGTCCGGGTCAAGGATCGCTTCGGGTTCCGCCTTCGCCAGCCAGTCGGGGCGCAACGGGTGGATCTGGCCATAGGCGCCGGGTACCGGCGTATCGGATAATGGGCTGCGTTCGTCGGTCATCATGTGTTCCCCCGGCGGAATTGATTGCGCGGAACGGTAGTGGCTGGCGTGGCTTGCCGCAAGCCGGGCCGCACCGGTACAGTTCCCGCACGAACCCTCCCACCGTATGAGGCCAAGCCATGATTGATCCCCGCACTCCCATCCTTGTCGGCTGCGGCCAGGTGACCGACCTGGAAACCCCGCCGGAAAAGGGCCAGTCGGCCATCGACATGATCGAACGCGCGGCGCGGCTGGCGGCGGCGGATACGGGTGCCGGCGACGCGGTCCTGAACGGGCTCGATTCACTGTGCATCCTGCGGCTCTACACGGATACGAGCTGGCGCTTCGAATCGCCCTTCGGCCGTTGCAACAATCCCCCGGCGGCGGTGGCCAAACGGCTTGGTACCGCGCCGGGGCGGCTGCAATACACCTCGCCCGGCGGGAATATGCCGCAATACATGGTCAACCGCACGGCGGAGGAAATCGCGCGCGGTGAGATCGAGATGGCGCTGATCGGCGGCGGCGAGGCGCTGCGCACCCAGCGCGGGGCGCGCAAGGCCGGGATCGAGATCGACTGGAATGAGGAAGCCGAGGGCGCATACGAGGAACTGGGCGACATGCGCCCTGGCGTCAATGACTACGAAATGCGCCACGGCATGCGCGCGCCGATCTTCAACTACCCGCTGTTTGAAAACGCCATCCGCGCCGACCGGGGCCGGGGCGCCGCCGAACACCAGCAGGCCATCGGCAATCTGCTGGCGGGCTATGCAAAGGTCGCCGAGGGCAACCCGCTGGCGGTGCGGCGCGAAGGGTTCACGGCGGAACAGATCGCCACGGTGTCGGCGGATAATCGGTATATCGGCTTCCCCTATACGCGGCTGATGAATTCCAACCCCTATATCGACCAGTCGGCGGCGCTGATCATGACCAGCGTTGGCAAGGCGCGGGAACTGGGCATCGACCCGTCAAAATGGGTTTACCTGCATGGCTGTGGCGATGGCTGGGACCACTGGTGGCTTACCGAACGGGTGAACTACCATTCCTCCCCCGCGATCCGTACCGTGGCGGGCCGGGCCTTCGGCATGGCCGGCAAGACCCCGGCGGATATGGATTTCCTCGACCTGTACAGCTGCTTCCCGGCGGCGATCCAGATCGGCGCGCAGGAAATCGGTATTGCGGAGGACGACCCGCGCGGGCCGACGGTGACGGGCGGACTGCCGTTCTTTGGCGGGCCGGGCAACAATTACGTCACCCATTCCATCGCCGAGATGATGAACAAGGTACGCGGCAAGCCCGGCAGCTTCGGGCTGTGCACGGCGAACGGCCATAACGTGACCAAACACGGCGCCGGTATCTATTCGACGACGCCGACCGAAGGTTCCTGGCAGCGCGAAGACCCGGCATTGGGGCAGGCGGAAATCGACGCCATGCCCAAACCGCCCCTGACGGAACAGGCCAACGGCGCGGCCCGGATCGAAACCTGGACGGTGATGCACCGCCCGGACGGCCCGGAACTGGGCATCGTCATCGGCCGGCTGGACGAAGGAAACGTGCGCTTCGTCGCCAATACGCCGTCAGATATGGCGACCCTGATGGACCTGCAGGAAAACGGCGATGTGGGACGGCCGGGCATGGTGACCCATACGGACGGGCAGAACGTGTTTGTGCCGGGGTAGGGCTTGTTTTTATTCGCAAACCGTCGTCGCAGATTTACGCAATCTGCTAGGGGTTTGCTTCAGTGCCCGCCGCCCAGGATCCCCGTCTTTACGTTGTAATCGACGGCGATGCCGTAATTCGGGTCGTCGTCTGAATCGACGATGAGCTGCCCGGCGCGGTTCAGCAGCTGGTGGCAGTCATGCGACAGGTGGCGGAGCTGCAACGATTTGCCTTCCGCCTCATAGCGCATGGCGAGCGCCTCGATTGCCTGCAGGGCGGACTGGTCGACGACGCGGCTTTCATCGAAATCGACGATGACGGCGGCGGGGTCTTCGGCCGGTTTGAAGAATTCTGCGAAGCCGTCGGTCGAACCGAAGAACAGCGGCCCCTCGATCTGGTAGACCTTGGCGCCTTCGGGCGTGATATGGGTGCGGGCGTGGATTCGGGTCGCGTTGTTCCAGGCATAGGCCAGCGTGGAGACGATGACGCCGACCACGACCGCGACGGCCAGGTCGGCTGCCACCGTGACGATGGTCACCAGGAACATCACCAGCGCGTCGGTGAGTGGGATGCGCTTCAGGATCGTGACACTTTGCCAGGCAAAGGTACCGATGACGACCATGAACATCACGCCGACCAGGGCTGCCAGCGGGATCTGCTCGATCAGACTGGAGGCAACGAGGATGAAGACCAGCAGGAACAGCGCGGCGGAAATGCCGGACATGCGGGTGCGGCCGCCGGATTTCATGTTGATCATCGATTGGCCGATCATGGCGCAGCCGCCCATGCCGCCGAAGAATCCGGTGACGGTGTTGGACACGCCCTGGGCGATGCATTCCTGCGAGGCGCCGCCGCTCTTGCCGGTGATTTCGCCGACGAGGTTGAGCGTCAGCAGGCTTTCGATCAGCCCGATGGCGGCGAGGATCGCGGCATAGGGGAAGATGATCCGCAAGGTTTCCAGCGTCAGCGGGACCATGGGAATATGGAAGTCCGGCAAACCGCCCTTGATTGAGGCGAGGTCGCCGACGCGCGGCACATCGATACCGAACGCAATGACGATGGCAACGACCACGAGGATGCCCGCCAGTGGCGCGGGGATGACAGTGGTGATCTTGGGGACGAGCCAGATGATGGCCATGGTCAGCGCGACCAGTCCCAGCATGTAGATCAGGGGCCAGCCGGTCATCCAGACCTTGACGCCGTCCGGTCCCGGTACCTGGAATTGGGTTAGCTGGGCCAGGAAAATGACGATGGCCAGCCCGTTGACAAAGCCCATCATCACCGGATGCGGCACCAGCCGGATAAATTTGCCGAGATGAAAAACCCCGGCGAGGATCTGCATGATCCCCATCAGCACGACGGTGGCAAACAGGTATTCGACCCCATGCGCCGCGACCAGCGCGACCATTACCACGGCCAGCGCGCCGGTTGCGCCGGAGATCATGCCCGGCCGTCCGCCAATCAGCGCGGTGATCAGCCCGACGATGAACGCGGCGTATAGTCCGACCAGCGGATGAACCCCGGCAACGAAGGCAAAGGCGACCGCTTCCGGCACCAGCGCCAGCGCGACGGTCAGGCCGGACAGGATTTCGGTTTTGATGCGGCCAAAGGAATAGGCCGGCGCGCCATCGTCGTCATTGGTCGTAAAGCCGTCGGCGAATGCCGCTAGCGTTGCTCTGATCACTGGATTTTGCCCGTGTTTGGGGGGGAATGGAAATATGGGGTGTTCATAGAGCATTGCCCTGTGATTGCAAAAACAAACGACACCGGGTTCTTATCGGAATTTGGTTTACATCCGGTAAGGATTGTCTATTCCAGTGATATTGCCGGTATTGGCACAAACCGTCTCACAAGCCAGGGATAGACGACGCATGAAGACGTACATCATATCGCTTCGGATCGCGGTGGCGTTCTGGTTGCTGCTGGTGCCGATTCGTACGGCGGTGGCGGCCTTGCCGGCACCCGAAGACAGCTATCTGGCCGGCTATGTCTCCGCCATTGTGGTGCGGGAGTTCGAAATCGCCAATCCGGCGGTGACGGTTACCGGCGGCTTCGTGATTATCCGGGCGTCTGCGCTGACGGAGATTGAACGGGATCGACTGAAAACGGCGATCGCGGAATTGAACGGGGTGATCGCGGTACGGATCGAATCCGGTGCCGCGGCCGAGATGCTGTCCAAATCGTCGTCGGTGGCGAAGACGGCGTCGCCCGTTACCACCGGGGAATCCGAAAAGGCGAAGACTGTACCGGCATTGCCCGAAGACGCGCGCGGGCTGGAACCGCTACCGGGTGGCCGGTTGTTCAACCCGCTATGGGCGGATCCCCGCTGGGCGCATTTTTCCGCCGCCTACAATAATTATCTGGGCGATGAAGAAATAAACGATGTCGGCGCCGTCAGTTTCGGTGAATCGTTCGGATTGCTGGGCGGCAGTGCCGGCGCACATGGCCGCTGGCAGATTGACTTTCAGGCAGCTGTCTTTGGTGTTTTCGACCTCAACGCGGAATCCAAGGATCTGGTCAATGCGGATTACTGGGTCGGAATCCCGGTCAGTTACCGGAACGGTAATTTTTCGGCCATGGCGCGGGTCTTTCACCAGAGCTCGCATCTGGGCGATGAGTTTCTGCTGCGTCGTCAGAATATCGACCGGGTTAATCTGAGCTATGAATCGATTGACCTGAAAACGTCGTATGAGTTCGATAACGGGTTCCGTCTGTATGGCGGTGCGGGTTACCTGTTCCACCGGGAGCCGGCTGACCTGGAACCATGGTCGACCCAGATCGGTACGGAATATGCCTTTCCCATGACCTATAAGCTGCCGTTCTTCGGCACGGCGCTGCGCCCGGTTGCGGCGGTGGACCTGCAGAACCGGCAGGAAAATAACTGGCGCGCCGACCTGTCGCTGCGCGGCGGAATCCAGTTCGAAAACCCGGTCGCGAAAAGTCAGCAGGTGCAGTTGATGCTGGAATACTTCAACGGTCGCAGCCCGAATGGCCAGTTTTATGATCGTGCCATCGAATATGTCGGGCTGGGGATGCACGTATATCTGGATTGATCAGTGTTCGTGCCAGGTGATCTTCATCACCAGCATTCCCAGGTGATCTTCATCACCAGCATTCCCAGGTGATGTCGAGCGGGGCGAGGGCATCAAGGTATTCGTCCAGGGTGATGAATCCGACGCAGGGGAAGGCGCCTGCTTCGCTGATTTCCGAGCGCGCGAGCTTCCGGGCCAGCAGGATAGCCGGCATACACGGAATATACGGACCATCGCCAGACCGGGCGGTGAGTTCGAAATGGGTGGTCTTGCGGGTGCCGTCTTCGGTGAGGCCGGACAGGTCCATGTGAAAGGCGCTGTCGGCGCTTCCCAGGCGGTCAAACAACCGGGCCGCTTTCAGGAGCATCGGTGCGAGGCGCGTCAAGTGTCGAACCAGACCAAAGCGGACCAGCCAGGAAATGCCCCATAGGCCGAGATGCAGAAGCGGGATTTCGAGCCCGGCGCGGAACCGGATTGATTTCAATGTGGGGTAGCGCCGGGGAAACAGGGTCAGGTCCGGAATATCGCATTGCCCCAGCAAGCGGCTGCCGAGCTCGCGGTAGCGCCGCCGGGTCAGGCCCTGCCATCCGTAGATGCGCCGCAATTCCCCGTCGACCAGCGTTTCGAACGGGGTGCCCACATAGGTCAGGATCGCGGCTGTGGTCGCCGGTCCGCGGTTGGTTCGCTGTGCCGTTGCGATGCCGTAATCGAGGGTGTCCAGAACGTCGAATGCCGCGCCGTAATGGTCGGCCAGCGCCGCGGTCAGGCAGGGGACGGAACTGGCCCCGCTGATGGCGGTGACGTCCTGCTGCGACGCGCTGTCGTGCAGGCGGCTAATATTGCAGACGAATTCGCGGCCATCTGCCAGGTCGATATAGTGGCAGCCCTGCGCGATGCAGGCTTCGGCGACCGTGTATCCCTGTCCCTGAAAGGGGCCGGAGGTATGGATGACGATATCCGGCGCGATGCGGCGCAGCGCCGATGCGATATCGGTGGTGATATCCAGTGCTGTGGGCATGACCGGATTGCCCGCATCGGTGATGGTCCCGCAAAATTCCTGCGCCCGGGCAAGCGACCGCCCTGCGACGATGATTTCCATATCAGGTTCGCGGGCCAGCGTTCTGGCGATGAAGCCGCCGAAATTGCCGTATCCGCCGATGATGAGAACGCGCGCCGTCATGTCAGTTGCATATTGGTGATTGTGAACCGGCCGGCATAGCCGTAGGTGCTGCCCCATCGGGGATGGGTGATTTCCATGTGCATATCGAAGGTGTCGTCATCGACCGCAGTTTCTTCCGCATGCCCGCGACCGAACAGGGGTTCGAGCGGCAACGGGATATCGTGGCCGCAGAAGCGCAGGATAAACCCTTTGTGGCGCAGGACGACCTTGTCGTTCTCCCAGGTATACGCCGCGCGCCAGCCGAGGCCGAAGGGCATGATCTCGACCATCTCATTGCCGCCACGCGGGAGCAGGCGGGAGTGAAACCGGTAAGGCTTGTGGCCCTGAAAGCGGAAGACCCGGTTGAAGTGAAAAGCGGGTGTGTCGCGGTCACTCTCAAACCGGACTGTCGCCGGAACGTCGCGCGCCGTGAACGGGGGAATGCCGCCCATCAGGGCCAGCACCGGGCTGAGCAGTCGTATCGGGCCGGCGGCGTGGGTGTCGAGAACGCCATCGACGGTCACGATATCGTCGCTATAGGGCCGGTTGGCGTAATGTTTGTGAAATACCGGCGGCAGGGCTTCCCAATCGGCGCCGAAGATATCCGAAAAAAGCGGGCGGTCCGCGCGGCCGAGGTTGTCAATTCTGCCGATACGCCGCCGCCGCAGCAGCGCGTTACGGACGCCGCGCATCCAGGGGTACAGGACGGCGGCAAGCGTATCCGACCAGAACAGCGCCTTGTTGAACAGGTTGAAGGCGCCGCGGGGCGCGCCGTGCCGGGCCATGAATTTCAGCGCGCTGGGGCCATGATAGAACTGGCCCTGATGGTAGATGACCATGCTCTGGTCGAGGTCGAAGCCGCGGCGGCGAATTTCCTGCAGCAGCGGGTCTTCCACCGCGCTGCGGGCATCCAGCGTGTACAATGCCCCGAATCGCTGGCGGATCTGCAGTGCCTGCGCGGCTGCGTTGCAGATCGGGCAGTCACCGTCATAGACAAACCAGACACCGTCTTCCTTGCCCGGTATCCCGGTCATGCCGGCTTCACGACCATGAGTCCGAACATGGCGATGACCGCGGCGAAGGCGGGTATGCCCAGCAGAAACCAGATACGAAAGAGGCGGTGGTGCCGGTCGGGCAGGGCGGTGCCGTGTTCAAGGCTGGCGGCCGTCATGGTTTTCAACTGGATCTGGATCCAGACCACGGGCAACCAGCAGATGCCGGAGAGAGCGAACAGCGCATAGGTCGCGACCAGCCAGAATTCGCCGGGGTCGAACCCGCCAGCATGGATCAGCCAGAAACCCGTCAGCGGCTGTACGATGACAGCGGGCAGGGTGAAAATGTAATCCGCCGCGACAGTGTAACGGGCGGCGAAAAGCCGTTCCTGCAGGCTCTCCGCCGCCCGGGATCGCCACATGAAGAAGGCGATCCCCATCCCTGTTCCGAACAGAACCGAAGCACTGACGATATGCGCTGTCTTGACGGCAAGATACCAGTCCATGGCGCTAACATATCATGGAAGTGGTGAAACCATGACCGGGGAACGGCTTTGTAATGTCCGGAACATTGCCTCGCGCCGGTCAGTACATATGCTGGCCGCCATTGATCGACAGGGTCGAGCCGGTGACGAAACCGGCATCGTCGGCGACGAGGAACATGACGCCGCGGGCGATGTCATCTGCTGTGCCCAGTCGGCCGACCGGGATGCGTTCCACGATCTTTTCCAGAATATTCGGCGGGACGGAGCGGACCATGTCTGTATCGACATAGCCGGGCGCGACGGCATTAACCGTGACGCCGACGCCGGCGCCTTCCTGGGCCAGCGCCTTGGTGAAGCCGTGGATGCCGGATTTGGCGGCAGCGTAATTGACCTGGCCGTATTGGCCCGCCTGACCGTTGATCGAACCGACATTGACAATGCGACCGAATTTGCGTTCGCGCATGCCCTGGATAACCGCGTGGCACATGTTGAAGCATGACCCCAGATTGGTATCGATAACCGCCTGCCATTTTTTATGGTCCATCCGGTGCAGCGTGCCGTCGCGGGTAATCCCGGCGTTGTTGACCAGCACGTCGACGGGGCCGTGATCGTCCACGACCTTGGCCACACCGGCTTCGCAGGATTCGAAATCGCTGACATCGACCTTGTAAACCGCGATGCCGGTTTGCGTGCTGAAGGCGGCGGCGGCGTCGTCATTGCTGGCGTAGAACGCCGCGACGCTGTACCCGCTGTCCTTGAGGGTTGTGCTGATCGCGGCGCCGATGCCGCGTGTCCCGCCCGTTACGATTGCTACGCGTGCCAAGTTCGTCTCCTTTTGTCCCAAATCTGCGGTTCGGCACCATGGTGCCGGATGCCATTATTCATTGGCGGTTATAACCTTGCCGGCATTGATGTCGCGCAAGTAATTTGCATTTTTATCCGGTAATTCGGCATAGGCCGTGCCGGCATGTCGGACCGGTCACCCGGCTTCGCGCTGGCGATCCTCGAACGTATCGAAGAAGCGGCGGCCCGTGTCCTTCTGATTCTCGTAGATGGACCCCTGATGCGGTGCCGGGGGGTAGGGCATGCGTACCGGCGCTTCGCGAACACGGATTTGTGCCGGTGGGCGGCCCAGAACGATCCTTGAATCATATTCGGCTGCCGGTGTCTTCGGGCCGACCAGGGGCCAGGCGTCGGCGGCGGCATACTCCCATAGCAGCAGGCGGCGCTGCCGGTTGGATGTATTCATCGCTGAACCATGGACAAGGCGCACATGGTGGATGGTCATAGAGCCCGCCTTGCCGGTCAGCGGGACAGCCTTTGAATAATCGAGCGATGTCATCGCCGGGTTCATTGCGCCACAGAAATGGCCTTCATGGTGGTGGTCGTAGGTCGGTCCTTTATGGGTTCCGGGCATGACCATCAACGGACCATTGGATTCGTCGCAATCGTCGAGCAGGATGCCGGTTGCGAGGACATCGTCATTGGTGTGCGGATAGAATGCCCAGTCCTGATGCCATTCGACGGGCGCACCGTAACCGGCGGATTTCATGTTCATTTTGCCGCCATAGAACCGGATGTCGGGCCCGAGTAGCGAGACCAGCGGTGTCAGGATATCCGGGTCCCGCGCCAGGCCCTCGAAATACCTGAAATGCTCAAAGGGGTTCTTGATGCGGCGAACGCGCGGGTTGGACGGGGTGTGACTGTCTTCCAGGTCGTAGACGTCATCGTTCGCCGTGACGGCGCTGGCGCCGGCGATGACTGCTTCGGTCTCGCGGCGCAATTCGGCGAGTTTTTCCCCGGACAAGACATTCTCAACGACGAGATAACCGTTCTCGTTATACGATTTTATCTGCGCGTCTGTGAGGGTTATCGGCATATTGTGTCCTCCCAAAGGAAACTCGCTCAATTATTAGCGTAGCGTGCTCGTTTGGAGGCTGCAAGGTAACCCCGCAACGGCAGTGGCAATAAGGCTTCACCTTAAGGTTTTGCTAAACTATTAGGCATACTGATCCGTGCAGAGACTTCATTATTAAAGGTAGGTCGATGGCACGAGTTTCTCAGGAAGAAGCACGACGGCGCGCGGATCTGGAAGGTCAGATTGCGGCTATCAACAAGTCGCAGGCAGTCATTGAATTTGAACTCGACGGCACCATCCTCGATGCCAACGACAATTTCTGCAAAACGCTCGGTTACACAATCGAGGAGATCAAGGGCAAGCACCACAGCATGTTTGCCGAGGGTGCCTTTGCGAGCAGCCCGGAATATGAACAGTTCTGGGCAAAGCTGCGCAGTGGCGAATATCAGGCCGGTGAATACAAGCGTATCGGCAAGGGCGGCAAGGAAGTCTGGATCCAGGCGTCCTACAACCCGATCCTGGATGCGGATGGCAAACCCTTCAAGGTCGTGAAATATGCGACCGACATCACGAAAGAGACGATCGAGGCGGCAGACTTCAGGGGCCAGATCGCCGCGGTAAACAAGGCTCAGGCGGTGATCCAGTTTGAACTGGACGGTACGATTATCGACGCCAACGAAAACTTCCTCAGCACATTGGGGTACTCACTGGCCGAAGTGCAGGGCAAGCATCACAGCATGTTTGCGGAACCGCAATTCGCGGAGAGTGACGAATACAAGAATTTTTGGGAAGCGCTGCGTCGCGGCGAATACCAGGCCGGTGAATACAGACGTATCGGCAAGGGCGGCAAGGAAGTCTGGATCCAGGCGTCCTACAACCCGATCATGGGGCCCGACGGAACGCCATTCAAGGTCGTGAAATACGCCACCGATATTACGCAGCAAACCATCGACAATGCTGATTTCCGGGGGCAGATCGAAGCAATCGGTATGTCACAGGCTGTCATTTCGTTCAAACTGGACGGCACAATCCTTGATGCCAACAAGAACTTCCTTGGAGCGCTGGGCTATTCGCTTGATGAGATCAAGGGCCAGCATCACAAGATGTTTGTCGAGCCGGCATATTCGGGCACAGCGGAATACGAACAGTTCTGGACCAAATTGCGGAATGGCGAGTATCAGTCCGGCGAATACAAACGTATTGGCAAGGGGGGTAAGGAGATCTGGATCCAGGCGTCCTACAACCCGATCATGGGGCCCGACGGTAAGGCTTTCAAGGTCGTGAAATACGCGACCGATGTTACGGCGACGGTCCTGGAGCGCCAGGAAGGTGAACGGGTTGGCAAGCTCGTCGACGAAAACCTCGGCAAGATTGTCGATGCCGTCGGCAATGCCAATATGCAGTCTTCCACGGCGGCCGATACTTCCAGCAAGGCAGCGCAAACCGTGCAATCGGTTGCCGCTGCAGCGGAAGAATTCGAGGCGTCGGCACGTGAGATTTCACGGAGCATGGTCGCGTCGAAGAACGAGGTCGACAAGGTGCTGAGTGAGACGGTTGCAGCGGATGCCTCGACGCAGAAGCTTTCCACCGCGGCTGAGGAAATGACCAGTATCGTCGAGATGATTCAGAATGTCGCCGGGCAGATTAACCTGCTGGCACTGAATGCGACGATTGAATCTGCGCGCGCCGGTGAAGCCGGTCGGGGGTTTGCGGTTGTCGCCTCTGAAGTGAAATCGCTGGCCAACCAGGTCGCGCAGGCGACCGAAAAGATCGGTACCGAGATTTCCGGCATGCAGAGCATCGCGTCCGATGTCGTGGGACGCCTGCAGGGTATTCGTTCAGCTGTCGACTCCGTCGAAGCCAGTGTCAGTGGCGTCGCATCGGCGGTCGAGGAACAGAGCGCGACCAGTCAGGAAATCACAAGCAACATGCAGACCGCCTCGAGCGCGGTTCAGGAAATCAACGAAAACCTGACAAGCATCGCGTCGGCTGTCGAGGAAGCGAACGGTTACGCCAAGGAAGGTACGGAGATGTACCGCAGCCTGCAAAAAACCGGATAAATTCCGCCGGTTTTTCGAGTATCTGGTCCGGCAGCGGCCCGGCGCCTCAGCAGGGGCGTCGGGCCTTGTCTATTGGCCGTATCTTTTTGGATCAGGTTGTCCGGGGCTTGCGGCCCATCGGGGGATGGCGGTTCCAGTTGAAGCCGGGGACTGCCGGGTGCCCGACGGCAACCAGACTATCCACGAAGGCCTCGTCTTCCGCCGTGAATTCGTGTTTCAGCGCGTCGATATAGGATTTCCACTGCTGAAGCGTACGTGGTCCGGCGATGACGCTGGTGACGACCTTGTTGTTCAGCACCCACAATGTGGCGAATTCCGCCGGGGTCATGCCGCGTTTGGCAATATGCTTCTTGATCGCCTCGACCACCGCGTACACTTCGGGCCGCAGGTCGCGATTGAGGATGCTGGAATCGCCGCGTCCGGCACGGCTGTTTGCGGGCGGTTTCTTGCCCTGTTCGTATTTCCCGGTCAGTGCGCCCCGGGCCAGTGGCGAAAACGGGGCCACACCGATGCCGAAATGCTCGCAGGCAGGCAGGTGGTCGTTCTCCGGTTGCCGCATGACCAGGTTGTACATGGGCTGGCTGACGACGGGATAGGGCGTTCCCGTCTGATCGCACAAGCGGATGATCTCCGCCACTTCCCAGCCGTAATGGTTGGAAAATCCCCAATAGGTGGCCTTGCCGCTGGCGAGGACGTCGCGCATGGCGGTAACGCTTTCGATCAGCGGCGTGTCGCGGTCGCGGTGATGCATGTAGTAGATATCGACATAATCCGTCGCGAGCCGTTTCAGGCTGGCGTCGATGCCTTCCATAATCCATTTCCGCGACAAGCCGCGCTTGCGTTCCGGCGGGCCGTCCTGCTGCCCGACCTTGGTCGCGAGGACCCAGTTGGCGCGGTCCTTCCGAAGCAGCTTGCCAAGGGCGGTTTCCGCCTTGCCGCCTGAATAGGCATCGGCGCAATCAATGAAATTGACCTGATTGTCGCGCGCCATGTTGACGATTTTGGCCGCGGTCGCATCGGTCATGCTGCTGCCGAAATCCATTGTACCGAGGCAGATTGTCGAGACCCGTAATCCGCTGTTGCCGAGATAACGAAATTCCATGTTTTCCCCCGTTCCCTGTCGTTATTTTCTGAACCTGCAGGCAATCATAGCCGAACGGGTGGAAGAAAAACCGAAAAACGATATTCACCTGCCCGTACCATCCGGCTTGTCGGGGAAGGCGCCGGCGGGCAGCATGGATATCTGAAGAAACGGGGATGACATGACATATGACTATATAATCGTCGGCGGCGGCTCGGCTGGTTCCGTTCTGGCGAACCGTCTTTCCGCACGCAGCGCCAACAAGGTCCTTTTGTGCGAGGCGGGACCCGATACCCCGCATGGCAAGGTGCCGGATGTCATTCTCGACAGTTATCCGGGCATGGCCTATCTGGACAAGCGCTTCCAGTGGCATGGGCTGAAGGTGACGACGGAGGTTATTCCCCACAATAATCCGAACGAGAATCGCCCGCGGCAGGTTCATTACGAACAGGCGCGTGTGTTGGGTGGTGGCTCCTCCATCAACGGGCAACTGGCCAATCGCGGCGCGCCAACCGATTACGATGAATGGGAGGAGCGGGGCGCCCGTGGCTGGGGCTGGGAATCCGTGTTGCCGTATTTTCGCAAGGTCGAGCGCGATATGGATTTCCCCGATGACCAGCGCCATCACGGTACCGAGGGGCGGATTCCGGTGCGTCGGATTTTTCCCGATTCCTGGAACGAACATACAAAGGGCGCGGGCAAGGCATTCGAGAATGCGGGTTTCGAGTTTCTACCGGACCAGAATGGCGAATTCCGCGACGGCTATTTTCCGTCAACGATGTCGAACCTTTATGAACGCCGGGTTTCGGCGGCAATAGGCTATCTTGATCCCGGGACGCGGCTGCGCGAAAACCTGACGATTTCCACCGGTACGACGGTGAAGGAACTGCTGTTCGACGGGACGCGCTGCAACGGCGTGAAGGCGCTGGTGAATGGCAAGGAAACGGAATTCCGCGCCAATGAGGTCATTGTGTCGATGGGGGCGATCCATTCGCCGGCGCAATTACTGCGTGCCGGAATCGGCCCGGCGATGCATTTGCGCGACAGGGGGATTGCGGTTCGCGCCAATCGCGCCGGGGTGGGGCAGCGGTTGATGGACCATCCGATGATTGCGGTGGCGTCGTTCCTGAAGCCGCATGCGCGGATGGATGGCACGACCCGTCGGCAGGTGCTGGCGGCGCTGCGCTATTCGTCGGGTATCGGCGGGGCCCCGGCGGGTGACATGTTTACCGCGGTGCTGAACAAGTCCGCCTGGCATGCGGTTGGTGACCAGATCGCGTCGATGGTGCTGTTCGTTAACAAGACTTTTTCCGAAACCGGACAGGTCCAGTTGCAGGACCCGGACTGGCGGACCGAACCGAGTGTCGAATTTAACCTGTTGTCCGACCGGCGCGACCTGGAACGCATGATGCAAGGATTCCGGATGCTGGCGAAGATGCACAAGGACCCGGCATTGCAGGCGGTGATCAGTGACGCCTTTCCGGCAAGTTACAGCGACAAGGTCCGCCAGATCGGCATGGTCAACCGGAAGAACAAACTGCTGACCGGTGTCATGGCCAGGCTTCTGGACGGGCCGGATACCCTGCGGAAATTCCTGATGAAAACCTTCATCATGGAAGGCGACACGATTGACGGGTTGCTGGCGGATGACGACCGGCTGGAAGCGTTTGTCCGCCGCGCGGCTGTCGGTGTATGGCACGCGTCGTGTTCGTGCCGTATGGGGGCGGAGAACGACCCGATGGCGGTCGCTGACAATGCCGGGCGGGTTTATGGCGTCCAGGGATTGCGGGTTGTCGATGCCTCGCTGTTTCCGGTGGTGCCCTGCGCCAATACCAACTTCCCGACCTTCATGACGGCGGAAAAGATCTCGGACATGATCCTGGCGGGCGATTAGGACGGGATTCGGGCGCGGCGGGCGTGCTGTTCGCGCCACAACACGTATAGCCCGCTGCAGACGATGATGACGGTCCCGGTCAAGACGTGCAGTCCCGGGATGTGGCCGAACAGGTAATAGCCCAGGATCGTCGCCCAGATCAGCTTGGTGTAATTGAACGGTGCGAGCAGGGAAACGGGCGAGCCTTCGGCGGCGCGGATCATCATGAAATGGGCGGCGACGCCAAGCAATCCGATACCGAAAAACATTGCCACGAACGCCGGTGTCAGCGGTATCCAGACAAAGCCGACAATCAGGCTGGACCATAACAGGCTGCCGGCCCCGGTATAAAACAGGGCAACAAGGGTGGGCTCCGTGCTGCTCAGTTTGCGGGTGATGATCTGGAAGGACGCGAATGCGAAGGCCGATATCGCGGGCATGACAACGGCCCAGTGCATGGATCCGCTGGGCTTGATCACGATCAGGACGCCGACCAGCCCGACAAGTACGGCAGACCAGCGATGCAGCCCGACCTTTTCGCCGAGAACGGGGATCGACAGGACCGTGATGATGAACGGCGAGGCAAACGTGATGGCGATTGTGTCCGCCATCGGCAGGTAGGCCAGGGCTAGGAATAACGAGCAGATACTGGTCACGATGGTGGCCGACCGCAGCATGTGCAGACCGACACGCTGTGAATTGTAGAGCTTGCGCAGCGGGATTCGTTTCATCGCGGCAAACACGAGGATGTAGACCGTCATTGCCAGGAAGTAGCCCCAGGTGACCTGGAAGGCGTGCATTTCATCCGAATAGACTTTCGCCACGGCATTGATGATCGCCGTCAGCGCATTCGCGAAGACGAATAACGCGATACCGAAGAAAGGCCGGTCTAACGCCATGTGTGCGGGGCTGCCTGAAATTTTGGAAAACGCGGCTGGAGATATCGCTGAGGGCAGTCTAGCCCCAATCCGATGAAATCCATAGCCGCCGCGATGTTTTGCCCAGTTTGATGTTGCAATTAAGAATAAGTCGCAATATCGTTATATGATGCGCCGCTGCAGCGAATAGCGCAGTCCCGGTTGCCTTGAACGATATCGCCATAAAGGAGCATTGCGTTGCCGCCTGATTTTGCAGAAACCGCGACTAATTCCTGTCCCGAAACGACGACCGAACTGGATGTGGCGGAGCGCTTTGTCGTTCGTTCATTCCGGCGCTGGGTGGTTGGTCTTCGCCACAACGACGGGGGCCACTGGAAACAGGTCTGGGGCGATTTTGCCAGCCAGTTCGGTGACACTGACGGAAAGGCCGCATTGTCCGGTTTCGCCCGCCTGATCCAGTCGCTGCAATCCTATGCCCGGCGCGGCATTTCCTATCACCAGCCTTGTTGCCCCTGTTTGAGTGCGGATGAGATCAGCATCACCAACCTGGTGGCGGCGTGTCAGGGGCGCCACCTGTCACATGCGCACGCGCTCGCGGAGTGGCTGGTGCAGCCGGATGGCATTGGCGACCTGTTGGATGCGGCATCGCAGCTCGCACATTTCATGGAATCCCACGGCCTGTTGTTCCCGGTCCGGGCCAATTTGCCGGAACAACCTCTGTCCGGCGATGCCGGGCTGCGCTGTGTAACGGTGCATTGACCGGGAAGGCGCCGGGTATATTTGCCACGGTTCCTATCCTCAACGCTTATGCTCTATAATCGGTCCTGCCGGAACCGCGGGGTCGTTCCGGCATCGTCATTCCCGAAATGTCAGCATGGAACCGGATAACAGCGGGCCTGCGGCGCTGTTCGGAAAATGCGTGTTGATTAGAAGCATCTGGTACGAGGCAAGGCGTCGTTAGATCGCCAGGAAACGAAGAATGGTCACGGCTACGCCACAGAAAACAGTCCCGAAAGTTATCGCCGGCGGTGCCGCTCTTTTCGGCGGGGCGCTTTTGTTCCTGCCGGTCTTCGACGGCATGCCCCTCATGGCGCAACAGGCCCTGGGCCTCGTTGTGATCTGCGCCTCGCTCTGGGCGACGGAAGTGGTGCCGGCGCATCTGGCGAGTTTCATCTTTTTCTTTCTGGCGCTTGTGGTCGGCGGACAGCCGGCTTCGGTCGTGTTCTCGGGTTTTCATTCGGGGGCGACATGGCTGATCTTCGGCGGCATCGTGCTTGGCTATGCCATCAACAGTACGGGATTGGGCGCGCGGTTTGCGGAAGGCCTGATTTCGCGCCGGGATCATGGATATTCCGGTCTGATTATCGGCATCGGTATCGTGGCGTTTCTGCTGGCATTTGTCATGCCGTCGGCGATGGGCCGTGTGGTGCTGCTGGTGCCGATTATTTCGGCGCTGGCGGACAAGCTGGGTTATGGGCGCGACAGCAAGGGCCGTGCGGGAATGGTGCTGACAATGGTCTTTGCGACCGCCTTGCCGGCTTGCGCGATCCTGCCCGCGGCGGTGCCGAATATCATTCTCAGCGGTGCCGCTGAAAGCATATATGGCATCACGTTCCGATATGGCGAATTCCTGTTTTTGCACCTGACGGTATTCGGCTCGCTGTCGCTGCTGCTGGTTCTGGGGCTGGGATTGACGCTGTTCCGGGAGGCACCGCCCCGCCGCCTTGTGCCCGAAACCCGAGGGGCGTTGTCCGGTGTGGAAAAAAGGCTGATGGGCGTTCTGGCCCTGACCCTGCTGTTCTGGGCCACGGATACATTCCACGGCGTTGCGCCCGCCTGGGTCGCCCTGGGCGCCGCAGTCGTCTGTCTGTTGCCGGTCACGCATCTCGTGCCGGCATCGGTGATGGTTGAGAAAGTGAATTACGGCCCGTGGTTCTTTGTTGCGGGGATCGTCGGGATGGGGGCGATGGTATCCCATAGCGGGCTGGGCGATTATCTGGGAGAGCACCTGATCCGGTCGATTGGCATCGCGCCGAATCAGGATGCGTATAACTTCTTTGCAATCATCCTGACCGGTGGGTTTTTATCGCTTGGCGTCAATTATGCCGGTGTTCCCGCGATTCTGTCGCCGCTGATGGGCGACCTTGCGGCAGCGGCCGGCTGGCCGCTGGAAACCATGCTGATGAATCAGGTCGCAGGCTTCTTTTTCATTCTTATTCCCTACCAGGTAGCGCCTATTTTTACCGGCATGCTACTGGCGGGAATTCCGCAGCGTTACGGTTTCAGGATGTGCCTGAGCTACACCGCGATCCACCTGCTGGTGGTAACGCCGCTGAACTTCCTGTGGTGGCGGTCGCTCGGCATGTTTGTCACGCCGGGCAGCTGAAACGAACCGGCTTATTCGAACTCGATGACGGCATCGACCTCGACGGGCACGCCAAGGGGCAACCCGCTGACACCGACCGCAGAGCGGGCGTGCATGCCTTTATCGCCGAAAACATCGGCCATCAGGTCGGACGCACCATTGATCACCTTCGGCTGATCGGTAAAGCCGGGCACGGCATTCACGAAGCCGTTCAGTTTCACGATCCGCGTGATCCGGTCCAGGTCGCCGATTGCCGCCTTGGCCTGGGCCAGGATATTCAGGGCACATGTTTTTGCGGCATCAACAGCGTCTTCCATCGAAACCGTGTCGCCGGTCGTGCCGGTATATTTTACCGCGCCGTTCCAAAGGGGGACCTGTCCGGCAATCCAGACCTGGTTTCCACTGATGACGAATGCGACGTAGTTTGCCACCGGGGCCGCGGCCTCGGGCAGTTCCAGTCCCAGTTCCGCGAGGCGCGCTTCGATCTGACCAGCCATTTGTGTTCTCCTGCTATGCTGTTGCCGCGCGAATGTAACTGCCGCCGCCGTGACAATCCATCCTTTCAGCCAGCGTTCTTCTGGCGCTGCTGGACGATACGTCGCTGCAGGCCGTGGTAGGCCTCACGGATATGCTCGTCGAACAGCGGATCTTTGGGGATTGCGATCGCGGCTTCGACGGCATCCCAGTCCGCGGCGTTCAGGTGTTCGCGTGCGGCGGGAAATATTTCCGCTTCCTCGATTTTCATATGCCGCCGATAGTGTTCGACGAAGCGCGCACCTGTATCGGATACAGCGTTAACCGGGCCCCCTTCGATTGCCTTGCTTATTGCGACGGCGAGGGCATTGGTCAGGGCCGACAGCAATTTGTGATCCCGGTCGATTTCGACAAGGCGGCCTCTCAGGGCAGGCTTGCGCTGCAGCAGTCTTGCATAGACGGCGTCTTCGGCCGGGTGGTGGTAGTGTTCGGGATAATCGACGCAGTATTCCAAGGCCAGCACAATCAGTTCGAAAGCCGGGCTGGATGCTGATACGGCGTTTCGGCAGAGTTCGGATTCAATCAGGTCAAGAAGCTCGCCCTGATTGATATGATCCCTGAGTAAGATACGCAGAGTCTTCGATTCCATAGCGGCTTCCTGTTTTTTCGATGCGGTTTCGAAAAAAGTGGGGGCAGCGTTCCGCTACCCCCTAGGTCACAGGGAGCTGGATAAGTTTGCTATGACCTACATCAAGAACATCCGCTTGTGCCGCCGCAGGTGACGCATTTCATGCAGGTGCCGTTCCGTACCAGAGTGAAATTGCCGCATTCGCCGCAGGCGTCGCCTTCATATCCTTTTGCCCGCGCCATATGCCGTTCGTCGAGTGCTGTATTGGCTTCGGCGACAATTGTCTGGCTGACCGCCAGTGATCCTGTCACCGTCTCCGTTGCGATTGCCTGTACCGTGTTCCCGCCGGCTGCCTGGGCTGTACCGGCTGTTGCGGTTGCCGCTTCGCCACCGTTTATGACAAACAGGTTTGAAGAGCGCACATAACCGGTGCTGGCAACCCGGCGGATCGCCGCCATGGTCTGTGCGGAATTTGCCGGCGGTGCGCCTTCCTTTTCGCCGGCGCCCAATGCGTCGGGAAGATTGTCGGACGGCTCGACATGTGCCAGGTCGTTGCGGCCAAGATAGCTGATGGCAACTTCGCGGAAGATGTAATCCAGAACCGACGTGGCCATCTTGATCGCGTCATTGCCTTCGACTGTGCCATAGGGTTCGAAACGGGTGAATGTGAAGGCTTCGACATATTCTTCCAGCGGCACGCCGTATTGCAGGCCAATGGAAATAGCGATGGCGAAATTATTCATCAGCGAGCGGAAGGCGGCGCCCTCCTTGTGCATGTCGATGAAGATCTCGCCGATTTCACCATTCTCGTATTCGCCGGTCCGCAGATACACCTTATGGCCGCCAACAACGGCTTTCTGGGTGTAGCCCTTGCGGCGGCTGGGCAGGCGACGGCGTTCACTGACAACGCGTTCGACGATCCGTTCAACGATCCGCTCGGCCGCCGCCGGTGCTGCCGCGGCGCGGGGCAGTTCGGCGATGTCCTCGAACAGCTCTTCTTCGTCCTCCAGTATGGCGCCCTGCAGCGGCTGGCTCAGCTTCGAACCATCGCGATAGAGCGCGTTTGCTTTCAGGCCGAGCTGCCAGGAAAGCCGATAGGCTTCCTTGCAATCCTCAATCGTTGCATCGTTCGGCATGTTGATCGTCTTGGAGATCGCGCCCGAGATAAAGGGCTGTGCCGCCGCCATCATCCGGATATGGCTGTCAGCGGAAAGATAACGTTTGCCGATCCGGCCGCACGGGTTTGCGCAATCGAATACCGGCAGATGTTCGTCTTTCAGGGACGGTGCGCCTTCAAGTGTCATGGCGCCACAGCAATAGGTGTTGGCTGCGGCAATTTCCTCACGGGTGAAACCGAGGCCTTCGAGCAGATCGAAACTCATGTCGTTGAGCTGCTCTTCGGTGAAGCCGAGCGTCTCCTTGCAGAATTCCTCGCCAAGGGTCCATTTGTTGAAGGCGAACTTGATCTCGAACGCACTGGCGAGCGATTCCTCAACCGTTTCCAGCGTTGCGTTGCTGAAGCCTTTGGCCTTCAGCGAGGCATGATTGATCCCCGGCGCATCTTTCAGGGTGCCGAAGCCGACCGCATAAGAAACGATGGATTCGATCTGGTGCTCGTTGTAGCCGAGCGCGCGCAAGGCATCGGGCACCGTCCGGTTGATGATCTTGAAGTAACCGCCGCCGGCGAGTTTCTTGAACTTGACCAGGGCGAAATCGGGTTCGATGCCGGTCGTATCGCAGTCCATGATCAGGCCAATCGTCCCGGTCGGTGCGATCACGCTGGTCTGGGCATTGCGGAAGCCGAATTTCTCACCCTGTTCCAGCGCCTTGTCCCAGGCCCGGGCTGCCGCGACGGGCAGATCGGATTGCGGGCAGAGGGTGTGATCCAGCGGCGTGGGGTGGACGCTCAATCCTTCGTAACCGTCGGTGTCGCCATGCGCGGCGCGGCGATGGTTGCGAATGACGCGCAGCATGGGTTCGGCATTGCGTTCGTATTGCGGGAAGGCACCGCTTTCTTCGGCGATTTCCGCGGATGTGGCATAGGCGACACCCGTCATCAGCGCTGTAATCGCGCCGCAGAGTGCCCGACCCTTGTCACTGTCATAGGGCAGCCCGGCACCCATCATCAGCCCGCCGATATTGGCGTAGCCGAGGCCAAGTGTCCGATATTCATACGAAAGCTGGGCGATTTCCTTGGAGGGGAACTGCGCCATGAGAACGGCGATTTCCAGGGTCAGCGTCCAAAGCCGCACCGCATGCTCGAAACCTTCGGTGTCGAACTGAAGGGCACTGCGGTCGTCGCCCTTGGTGCCGCTCTGGAAGGCCATGAGGTTGAGCGAGGCCAGATTGCACGCCGTGTCGTCCAGGAACATGTATTCCGAACAGGGATTGGATGCATTGATCCGGCCGGAGGCGGAACAGGTATGCCACTCGTTAATCGTGGTGTCGTATTGCATGCCGGGATCGGCAGATGACCAGGCGGCGTGGGCGATCTGGTCCCACAGGTCACGGGCGCGCACGGTCCGCGCAACCGTACCATCCTTGCGATTGATCAGCGCCCAGTCGCGGTCGTCATCGACGGCGGCGATGAAATCATTGCTGACCCGCACGGAATTGTTTGCGTTCTGCCCCGCGACGGTCAGATAGGCTTCTGAATCCCAGTCGGTGTCATAGGTTTCGAATTCGATCGCGGTGTAGCCCTGCCGCGCGAACTGCAGCACGCGCTGAATGTAGTTTTCCGAGACATCGGCCTTGCGGGCGGCGATCACGGCGGACTTCAGAACCTTGTTCTGCCGGGGATCGCAACGTGCGTCGTCGTCCAGTTCGCCATGCTGGCATGCGGCGATGACGGCTGCGAGATGCTTCTTGTTGGTGCGCGACCCGGTCACCAGGGCGGCAACCTTCTGTTCTTCGATCATCTTCCAGTTGATGAACGTTTCGATATCTGGATGGTCCATATCGACGATCACCATCTTGGCGGCCCGTCTTGTCGTGCCGCCCGATTTGATCGCGCCCGCGGCACGGTCACCGATTTTCAGGAAGCTCATCAGGCCGGAAGACTTGCCGCCGCCGGAGAGGGGCTCGCCATCGCCGCGGATGTTCGAGAAATTGCTGCCGGTGCCGGAACCGTATTTGAACAGGCGGGCTTCCCGGACCCACAGGTCCATGATGCCGCCGTCATTAACCAGGTCATCGCCGACGGACTGGATGAAGCAAGCATGCGGTTGCGGATGCTCATAGGCCGAGGCGGCGCGGGTCAGTTCCCCGGTCTGGAAATCAACGTAGTGATGGCCCTGCGCGGGGCCGTCGATACCATACGCCCAGTGCAGCCCGGTGTTGAACCATTGCGGGGAATTCGGCGCAGCCATCTGCCGGGCCAGCATGAACCGCATTTCGTCAAAATAGGTTGCGGCATCACTTTCGGAATCGAAATATCCACCCTTCCAGGCCCAATAAGTCCATGTGCCGGCCAGGCGGTCAAAAACCTGTTTTGCACTGGTTTCGCCGCTGAATCGTGCCGTTTCGGGAACGGATTCGAGTGCGTCTTCATCGGGGATGCTGCGCCACAGCCATTCGGGAACGTCGGCTTCCTCAACCCGCTTTATCTGTGCGGGGATGCCGGCCTTGCGGAAATACTTTTGCGCGAGCACGTCGCAGGCGACCTGGCTCCAGCTTGCCGGGACCTCGATATCCGCCTGACGAAAGACGGTTGAACCATTTGGATTGCGGATTTCACTTACGGTACTCCGGAACTCGATTCCGGTATAAGCTGATTGTCCTTCGCTCGTGAAACGGCGTTCTATGCGCATGAAGCTTTGACCCCGGCCTGTAATTTTGTTGCGTACATTCTAGTCTTGGGCCGGCTACCGAAAATCGGCACTGCGTTCTGCGGCTTCTCCCCCGCCCTTGTTCCCTTCAGGATTCCGGTGTCCCGACGGTTAATTTCCACCTTGAGACACCACATGTAGGGAACGCTGACTATTTCGCCACAACCGCTTGAGTATTGCAACTAGATTTTGCGGTATCTTTGTTTTTCTTGCTACATCTAGTAATAATATTTTGGAAAGAACTGGCGCTTATGGTTTATCTGCAGTCAAAACCGGCAATTTTCGGGCCGCGACACGCTGGACGAGGCAGGCGGCAAATGCAATATTCCGGCGATCAGAAACCGCGCGGCAACTGGGAGCGCCCCTCAAGATGACAACGGCGATCACCCGCCTGATAACCTGGCTCAAAGGCGAGCCGGTTGGCACCGATGATTTCGGCAATCGATACTTCCAGGAACGCAAGGTCACACCGGATCGGCGCCGCAAACGCTGGGTTGTGTATCAAGGCGTCGATGAAGCAAGCGCTGTTCCGCCAGAATGGAACGGCTGGCTGCATTACACTGTCGATACCGTGCCGTCGGAATCCAGTTCGCCAAAGCGTGACTGGCAGAAACCCCATATTCCGAATTTGACCGGTACGCCGGATGCCTATCGCCCCGCTGGCCATACGCTTCGCGGCGGTAACCGGGCAAAGGCAACGGGAGATTATGAAGCATGGAAGCCGGAATAGACCGTATTCCCGCCGCAATGTTTTTCCAGACTCCGGCACAATGAATAGTGAAACCCGCCATATTCTTGTCGGCGCCGCCGTGATCGTGCTGATGCCCTTGCTGGCCTATGTGTTTTTCAGCGGTGACGCGCGGACCGAGTCAGCGAGCGGATATGAGCTGAAAGCCCGTTACAATCAGGTTGATGGCGTGACGGTCGGGACGAATGTGGTGCTGGCGGGGGTGCCGGTCGGCCAGGTGACGCGGCTCGATTTTGATGCCGAGGCATTGCAGGCGGTGCTGACCTTCACGATCCATGACGAAATCCGTATCCCTGATGACACGGCGGCCGTGATTGCGAGTGATGGCATTCTGGGTGGTAAATACGTCAAGCTCAACATCGGTGGTTCCATGGACATGCTGGCACCGGGCCGGTCGTTTGAGTACGTACAGGATTCCGTGATTGTCGAGGCGCTGCTTGAAAAAGTGATCCTGTGGGCGGAATCGCGACGGGATAAGGCGCGCGAAGAGGGAACCCAATTGAAATGAAACGAAGCGTCATTGAAACAGTCCTTGGGGCCGTCGTCCTTCTGGTTGCCGGTGTCTTTTTCGCGTTCGCCTACAGCTCCGCGGATATCAGGCCGAATCTGGGTTATACGGTAAAGGCGAACTTCAACGCCATCGACGGATTGACTATCGGCAGTGACGTGCGTGTCGGCGGCGTCAAGGTTGGTGCGGTGACGGGTATGGCGGTCGACCAGGACCTGTACGAGGCCGTGGTGTCGATGAATATCGAAGACCGGATCAAGCTGCCATCGGATACAGTCGTGTTTATTTCCAGCGATGGGTTACTGGGCGGAAAGTATGTCCGTCTGCAACCGGGCCGTAGCGAAACCATGGTCGCCGCGAATGGTGTCCTGGCGAATACCAAGGATGTGGTCGGACTGGAAGAACTGCTCGGCAAGGTTATTTTCCTCGTTACCGATTCCAATGCGGCCAATTAGGGCGGCAGGCTTTACGGCCGCGCTGCTTCTGGCGTCATTGCTGCCGGTTGGCGGCGTGGCGGCTTTCCCCGGCGACCTGGTCATCATGCAGGGGCTGGACAAGGTCACAGCGCGAGTGTCGACTTTTGAGGCGCCGCTTGGCGTCGCTGTCCGGTTCGGCACCCTGTCGATCACGCTGCGCAGTTGCGAGCGTACCCCGCCCGAAGAACCCCCGGAATCAAGCGCCTTCGTTGAAATTTACGAAGCGCGGAGCGACCAGCGGCCTATATCCCTTTTCGCGGGCTGGATGTTCGCGTCCAGTCCGGCGCTATCGGCGCTGGAGCATCCCGTTTATGACGTGTGGGTGCTGGAATGCAAACGGACCGCGCCGTTGCCGGACCCGGAAACCAACCGCCAGTAAGTTATCCCGTCTGCGACATATAGGTGCCGCGGCCTATGGCGATCAGGCGTTTGTCGTCGTCATGCACGTCAATATCGACGACGGCAATGGATCTCCCGGTACGGCGGACGCGGGCGGTTGCGGTCAGGTCGGTATTGATCGCCGGGCGCAGGAAATCGGTGCGGAAATTGACCGTCGGCACGACACTGCCGACCCGCATGGCCAGCGCATAATCCCCGGCAACGTCGATCAGGGACGCGATGACCCCGCCATGGTACTGGCCGCTATCGGGGCGGCGTTCGAATTCCGGCCGCATCTTCACCCGCAGGATCAGGGTGTCGTTCCCCGTATCGATTGTGTCGACAAGGATTCCCATGAAGGAAAGAAAGGGCGATTCGTCCAGCAGCGACTGAACGTCATGTTGGCTCAGATAGTCGGGCATTGTTTTCCGTCTGTGTTGGTGGGGGAAAGTGTCTCAGGCCTGAATGAAGGATATCACGGGACCGCAGGTATGGTCCGGGCCGATCCACAGGGCAGGGTAGGGATGGTCGGTGTACGGCACGCCGTTGTCGTTCAGCAGGCGACGGGTCGCATCAAGGTCGCGCACTTCGAAACCGACCGTGGCGACATAGGGGATACAGGGCGGGGTGACGCCCGGCGTCCATTTCGCCATACCCGCCTCGTTCATCACATAAATCGTGCCGCGCGGCAGTTTGAAGCGCGCGACATTCGGCATCACCTCTTTGCTTTCGATATCCAGCAGTTTTTGCAGCTTGTCGCTGGTTGCGGTGACGTCGGCGACGCAGAACCCGACCTCGGCCAGCGCGGTTGCGCCGTTGGGGTGATCGAGCAAATGAGGCTGCCAGATCACGTCACGGGTCAGGTGTTCGATGAAGATCAGTTTGCCTTCGGAAAAATAAGCCGAATCGATGCTGATATTGCTGAAGGCGGCAAGCCGTGTTTCGGAACCGTCGGGACCGTATGCCGCATCGCGCTGCAATCGGATCGGGGCCTTCACGCCGGGGGACCGGCTGCTCAGTGCCTTGAAGGTGGTTTGGGAATCGCCGCTGCCAATGGCGACGATATGTGCGCCCTCGTATCGTTCCAGGAAGGTTTTGACCGAACTGTGCAAAGCCACGTCGGTCAGCCCGACGACTTCCAGGTAGCCTGATTCGAACATGGCGCAGTGATTGCCTGATCCCCAGGGGACAACGGGGCCGCCCGGTTCAACGGAACCGGAATGGAAACTGCGCGGTGTCAGGTTGAAGCCGAGGCGGCGATACGTTGCTTCGGCGGCATCAAGGTCGCGTACGGCAACGCCGGTATGGTCTAGTTCGAAGTCAGTCATCGGGGCTGCCCAGTGGTCATTCCGTCGGAAATTTGTCGTCGAGTGCCGCCAGTTCGCCGAGTGTCAGCGGCTTGATCGGCGGGCGGATGCGGTAATAGCCGGTTTCCGTCAGCGTTGCACCCCGGGACGCGGCGATGATTTCAGACACCGTCAAACCGCACATCCGGCCCTGGCAGGGACCCATGCCGCAGCGGGTGAATACCTTGAGCTGGTTGGGTCCCATCGCGCCTTCACGCACCGCGATGCGGATATCGCCCGCGGTGACTTCTTCGCAGCGGCAGACGATGGTTTCATCATCGGGGGGTACGCAGAATGCCGGATCGGGGCGGAACAGCGTGTCCAGAAGCGGCCGGATCGCCAGGTGCCGAGCCAGGTCGCCACGAAGCGGGGCTGCGCGCTGGTCGCGTTCGGCCAGATTAAAGATACCAAGTCGGCGCGCCGTATCCAGCGCCGCAAGCCTGCCAGCGATTGCCGAGGCTTCGGCGCCGATAATGCCGCCGCCATCGCCCGCAACGGCGACGGTATCGCAGCTTGTCGTTCCCCAGGAATCGAGCACCGGCTGCCAGTAACGCTGATCCGCCACCCATTCATGATCGCAGTCGAGTTGCCGGGTGATCTGCGTATTGGGAACAACGCCCGCATGCAGCAGCAAGGTATCGGCAGACAGGGTATGCCGCATACCGCCGGATTCGAATGAAATCTGTTTGAATTTTTCGTCCCCGGATGCGGCCAGATGCGAAACGCCGGAATATTGCGGTATGCCGGCTGCATTGATGTCGTGGCGCATCCGCTGGCCCTTGGCCAGATAATCGCCGGCTTGCATCGCGCGGGGCAGCGAACTGGCTGCGGCGAGGTAATCGCTGAACTCGGTTGTTTCCAGTATTGCGGCAACATTGGCGCCGGCGGTGATGAGCTGTTGCGCGATCAGCAACAGAAGCGGCCCGTTGCCCGCGACGATGATGCGGCCCGACGGCACGACCCCGGCGGATTTCAGCAATACCTGCGCCCCCCCGGCGGACATGACACCCGGCAGCGTCCAGCCGGGAATCGGCACGGGGCGTTCCTGTGCGCCGGTTGCCACCAGAATTCGTTTGCCGCGGACAATATGAGCCTGACCATCGCGGGAATAGGCGATGGTCCCATCGGCATCGACACGCCAGACGCTGGCCCCCGGGCGATAGCCCGACGCGGAGGCGCGAAAGGCGCTGGCGAGCGCGGCGCCGCGTTGATAGTCCGGTCCCAGAAGCCGGGCTGTTTTGGGATGGGCGGTTTCGATTCCCCGATAGATCTGGCCACCGGGTTCTTCCTGTTCGTCCAGTAATAATACGGACAGGCCAAGGCTGCTGGCTTCCGTCGCCGCCGTCAGTCCGGCAGGGCCGCTCCCGATGATCACCAGGTCGGCGGATTCGCTGTTATCTCCGGTCATCGCTCCAACCGTCGAATGCCGTCTTGGCGGCGAACCTTCATGCCGTCCTGGACCCGGGTCATGCAGGCCTGCCGGTTGGGGATGCCGTCGATCTCCATCAGGCAGTCGAAGCAGACACCCATCATGCAGTAGGGCGCGCGCGGTGCGCCGGTGACGGGTGTCGTACGGGTGTGTTCCGCCCCATCCGCCAACAACGCGGCCGCGACGGTTTCATGGGGCGCGACCTGCAGAATCCGGCCCTCGAATTCGATGGCGATCATCGCCGCGTCATGCAGCCGCCGGAACATCGAACCTCCGGGCGCTGAACGTTCCGAAATCCGGTGGGGTAACGCCGTCGGCGATCCACTCGGCCGCGCGGTAGGCGTTGGCGGCGGCCAGGGTCACGCCGCTATGCGAGGTCGCGACGAAAGCACCGGGATGGCTTTCGGATTCATCGTAGATGGCGCATTTATCCGGCGTCAGAACCCGTACACAGCCCCAGTTGCGCACCAGCCGGACGCTGGCGAGTTGTGGAAAGAATTGCACGGCGCGCCGTGCAATCCGGCTTGTATCGATCAGGGTCGTGCCGTCGTTAAAGCCAATATCTTCTTCCGTCGTACCAAACTGGAAGCCGCCTTCATCGGTCTGCCGGACATCGGTAATCGGCAGGTTCAGCCGCGCCTCGATCCGTTCGGTGATCAGTACCTGACCGCGTTGCGGACGGATCGGCACCCGAAGGCCGACCATGGGGGCGAGTGTCGAAATGCCGTGCCCTGCGGCGAGCACGATCTTGGGTGCTGTGAAGTTTCCGCCGCTGGTTTCCGCCGTAAAGCGATGATACTCGTGTGAAATATTCACAACCTCGCAGCAGGACCGGTACTGCCCGCCAAGGCGCAGGAAGCCGCGATGCAGCGCGCGCAACAGCCGCAGCGGATTGACATGGCCATCATCAGGACAAAAGGATGCGCCGACGACATCATTACCGACGCGGATATCCGGCAGCATATCCTGTACCGCCGCACGGTCGATGATGTCGCAATCGTATCCGTCCGGGCCGGCCTGCTGGCGCATGCGGTCGATTTCGCGTTGCCGGGTTTCCAGTTCGGCGTCGCCCAGCAGCATCTGCATGCCGCCCTTGTTCTGGTGGCTGATCGAAATGCCGGCACTGTCGTTCAGGTCTTCGGCGAAACCGGCATACAGCCGCGCGGATTCGCGGCTCCAGTCCGTATAGCGCTGCATGCCCATACCCTTGGACTGCACCCATACCAATCCGAAATTGCCCCGCGCGGCGCGCAGGACATCGTCATGGCCGTCGAGGATCAGGGTTTCCAGCCCGCGCCGCCGTAGCCCGTAGGCAATGGCCGACCCGAACATGCCGCCGCCGACAACGATGACATCGGCGCTATTCATGGCGTAACGGAGCGTTTACAGGCATTGGACTCTCCCTGAAATCGCCATAATGATGCGGCTTAATACCGTTGGGTGCAAGCCGCTTACCCGGGATACAGAGGGAAAAGGCAAGGATGATCACCGGATTGAGCCATATGACATTTGTTGTTCGTGACCTGGACAGATTGGAAACAATTCTGACCGGTGTTCTTGGTGCGCGCCGCGTGTATGACAGTGGTGACGATACGTTTTCAGTGTCACGGGAACGGTTTTTTCTCGCCGGCGATGACGAAATCTGGATTGCGGTCATGGAAGGGGAGCCGTTGCCGTCGCGAACCTACAACCATATTGCATTCAAAATCGCCGATGCGGATTACGATTCATGTCTCGCCTGGGTGAATGCACTGGAACTGTCGGTCAAGGAGAGCCGCCCACGTGTGGCGGGTGAGGGCCGCTCCATCTATTTTTATGACGACGATAACCACATGTTCGAATTGCATACGGGGACGCTGGCAGAACGGCTCAAGCGATATGCCGCACCCCCGACCAAGACTGACCCGGTCTCGTGAGCGTTACCGGTACGGGGCCCAGCGGTAGCCGATATTCTCCAGCAGCGACATGACCCGGCGGCCATATTCCGTATAGATCGCGTAGCTTTCGTCTTCTGATTTTCGGCCGGCATCGGGGTCGTGGAACACGGCTGCCATATGCGGTTCGATGGAAATGCCACCGTCATAACCGGTGTCTTTCAGGTCCTGCAGCACCTGCGGGATATGGCCACCCCCTTCACCGGGGTAGCGGTAGTCTTCCCGGTCCCCATCCATCACCACGTCCTTGATATGGACATAGGCGATATGCGGCCGGACATTCGAGTAGAATTCCCAGGGGTCCTGATAGTCCGTCCCGCCCTTGGAATAATCCTTGGTGATGACCGGGTTGCCGGTGTCGTAAACCAGCTTCAGGCCGGGCACGGCATCCAGCATCTGCAATGTGTGCTGCCAGCTCATGCCGCCGTAATTCATGCAGTTTTCATGCACCGGCGTGATGCCCGCATCGGTGAAACGACGGGCGACCTCGCGCAGGCGGCGAAAACGTTCTTCCGCCATCTGGTCGTCGCCGTCGCGTCGCGCGTAGCTCATGATCCGGATCAGTTTCGTGCCGAGCCGTTGCATACGCGGAATGGCGCGGTCGATCTCCGCCAGCGTAATGTCGAACGGGTCGTCCACCTTCTTGCCCCAGTTGGCGATTGTCGAGCCGAAGCAATTGACCGATACGCCCGCCTCGCCAAGTTCCGCGCAGGCGCGATCGAAGGCGTCGTCCGGCATGTCGTGAATGTTCTTGCCGTCGATACCACGCGATTCGATGGCATTCCAGCCAAGCGATTTTGTCGCTTCGATTTGCCCCTTCAGCCCCTGTGCCGCTTCATCGGCGAACCCGGTCAGATACATCTAGCGGACCTCCACTTTTTCGCCACCTTTGGCGCTTGATTCATACATGGCACGGATAAGGGCGATGGCGCGTCGGCCCTCGGTACCGTCGACCAGTGGTTTGCGGCCTTCCCGCAGGGCCGCGACGACATCTTCGAAGTTCCACTGGTGCCATAGAAAGCTTATCGCCGCGGGGTCCGCCGCGCCAGCGCCACCGGCATCTGGATTGAAACCATGTTCGGCGCGGATCTGATCGTCTTCCGGCAGCTTGTCCTGGAATTCCCAGACCCGGAACTTGTCGTCGGTCATGAAGGCCGAACCCTTCGTGCCGCAGATCTGGATTTCCGCCGGATGGCCTTCTTCCGACCAGCAGGCGGTCGAGGCCTGGATGACACCCATCGCGCCGGATTCGAACTCGATCATCGCGACTGCGACGTCCTCGACCTCGATCCCGGTATGCGCAACGGTCTTGGTTTCCGCCCGCACCGTCTTCGGATCGCCCATGACGTATAGCAGCAGGTCAATCGTGTGGATCGCCTGGTTCATCATCGCGCCGCCGCCGTCCAGATCCCAGGTACCGCGCCACGCGCCACTTTCATAATATTCCTGCGAGCGCCACCATTTGACATAGGCATCCGCCATGATGACTCGTCCGAACCGTTCGGCATCGGCGGCCTGCTTGAGCAGTTTTGCCGACGGCACATAGCGGCGGGGGAAAACCCCGGCCAGCGTCACGTTGTTCCGCGCACAGGCGGCAATCATTTCGTCGACCCGCTCGGTCGTGACTTCCAGCGGCTTTTCGACGACGACATGCTTGCCCGCATTCGCGGCTGCGATGGTGGGATCGCGATGCGCGCCGCTGGCGGTGCAGACGGACACGACGTCCAGCCCGTCATGTTTCAGGAATTCGTCATAATCGGTGTAGCCGGCGCAGCCGTATTCAGCCGCCAATTCCTTGACCCGCTCGGCATTGCGACCGTGAAAGGCGACCAGTTCCGCGCCTTCCATTGCCTGTATGGCTTTCGCCTGAAAGGGCGCAATAAGCCCGGTTCCGGCAATGCCGAATTTATACGTTTTGGTTTCCATGTAAGCCCCCTGTTTTGGGGGCTATTCTAGATTGTAGACCCGGATGTCACCAGCCCGGATCGTGCTTTTGAAAGGGCGTCGGAATTTTCTGGATATCCTGCAGGATTTCGCCCAGTGGGCCGGGCGGGGTATCTGTGGGGATGAACAGCGACAGGCTGTCGACCAGCCCGGAATAACGATCCTCGATTTTCTTGGCGATGGTGTCGTAGGTGCCGACAGTGGCGAACAGGTCAAGCACATCGTCGGGGATCATCGCCGCCATTTCGTCCCAGCGTCCCTGCGCCGGCATGGGGCGCAGTTTTTCGCCAAGTTCCATCAGATCATGCAGTTCCAGCACCCGCCAGTATGACCGTGTTGAGCAGTAGAATGAAATCCGGAAGCGGATGTACTCACGCATTTTTGCCACGGCTTCTTCGTCCGCTCCGACCGCCATGAAGGCGCCCGCGACGACTTCGATATTTTTCCGGTCGCGCCCGCCACGGTCCAGCCCTTTGCCGATTTGCGCCAGTGTGCGTTCCGCCAGATAACGTCGGGTGCTGAACGGATGCAGCCGCACGCCATCCGCGACTTCACCGGCGACGCCCAGCATGGCCGGCCCCACCGCTGACATGGCGATGGGGATTCGTGGCAGTCCCATCGGGCGGGGGGCGAAATTCGGTGTCGTCAGGGTCAGGGTGTAGGTGTCGCTGTGGAAGTCGAGCGGTTCTTCCTTTTCCCAGGCCCTCCAGACCGCGCGGACGGCGCCGACGTAATCGCGCATACGCGGCGCCGGCGGTGTCCAGGGGATGCCATAGCGGCGCTCGTTATGGCCTTTTACCTGTGAACCGATGCCAAGATAGAAACGCCCGTTCGACGCCTTGTTCAGGTCCCAGGCGGCATGGGCCATGATGGTCGGGCTGCGCGGGAAGGCGATGGCGACCCCGGTGCCAAGCTGAATACGGTCGGTGGCCAGCGCTGCGACCGCAAGGGGCGGGATGGGCCCATGCGCGTTTTCCAGCGCGACGACGCCATCGAATCCGGCGTCTTCGGCTTCCTTGGTGACGCGCTGGGCTTCGCGAAGGTCGTCGTTCGGTATGTGATAGATCACGCGCATGCAAAGCGGCTCCCGGTCAGTTTGCTGTTCTGATATTCGATAAGAGTATCGAGCAGGTGACGATGGAATCCATCATTTTTTGGGGCCGCGAGCATGGCCTCGCTGAATCACCGGTGGAAATCGGCATCGACATTCAGCGCTTCCGCCAGCAGAATCCGGTATTCGGCGCGGGGAATTTCACGGGCACCGAACTGGGACAGATGGTCGGTGATGAATTGTGTGTCCAGCAGGACATAGCCGCCGGCGCGTAATCGTGTGACGAGTTGCACCAGTGCGACCTTGCTGGCGTCACGGGCCCGGCTGAACATGCTTTCACCGAAAAAAGCGCCCCCCAGCGAAATGCCGTACAACCCGCCGACCAGGTCGCCGTCCTGCCAGCATTCCACGCTATGGGCATGGCCCATATGGAATAGCGATGTGTAGAGATTGACGATCTCATCATTGATCCAGGTCTGCGGCCGACCTTCAGTCGATTCGGCGCACCCCTCGATAACAGCGTGAAAATCGCGGTCGAAGGTGACCTGGTAGCGGCGGCTGCGCACGGTGCGGCCCAGTCTTCGCGGGACGTGAAAATTATCGAGCGGAAGGATGCCGCGCAGCCGGGGGTCGACCCAGAACAGTTCGGGGTCGTCACGGTCTTCCGCCATCGGAAACACGCCGATTTCATATGCGCGGAGTAGCATGTCGGGCGTCAGATTCAGCCTGTCCATGCGTCTGTTCAGCCTCCCGTCCGACTAATCGGCCAGATATTTTTCCAGCCAGTGGATATCGTAATTGCCGGTCTGGAACGCCTCCGCCGCAAGCAACCGGCGGTGCAGCGGAATCGTGGTTTCAATCCCGCTGACGACATATTCGTCCAGGGCACGTTGCAGCCGCATGATGCATTCGGCGCGGCTGTCGGCATGCACAACCAGCTTGGAAACGAGACTGTCATAATGCGGTGAAACCCGGTAGCCCGTATAGAGCGCGGAATCGACGCGTACGCCGGGGCCGCCGGGGGCATGGTATTCGGTGATCAGGCCAGGCGAGGGCGCGAAGGTTTCAGGGTGTTCCGCTGTAACCCGGCATTCAATGGCGTGCCCGCTCAACACGATGTCCGACTGCTTCAGCTTCAGTGGCTCGCCGGCGGCGATGCGAAGCTGCTGCTGGACAAGGTCGACGCCTGAAATCAGTTCGCTTACCGGGTGTTCGACCTGCAGGCGCGTGTTCATTTCAATGAAGTGGAATTCGCCGTCTTCGTACAGGAATTCGAACGTTCCCGCGCCGCGATATTTCAGCGCCGCCGTTGCATCGGCAGCCCGCTTGCCGATACCGGCACGGGTCGCGGCGTCCAGCGCCGGGGAGGGCGCTTCCTCGATCACCTTCTGGTGGCGACGCTGGATTGAACAGTCGCGTTCCCCGAAATGGATCGCATTGCCGTGGCCATCGCCGAATACCTGTATTTCGATATGCCGGGGATTGCCGAGATATTTTTCGATATAGACGGTGTCATTGCCGAAACTGGCAAGCGACTCTGCGCGGCAATGCGCCAGGACAGCGCTAATTTCTGAAGCGTCGTGCGCGACCTTCATGCCGCGTCCGCCGCCACCGGCCACAGCCTTGACCAGAACCGGATAGCCGATTCCCCCCGCGATGCGGATCGCCTCGGCATCCTCGCTGACCGGCCCGTCCGAGCCGGGGACGACCGAAATGCCCAGTTTCTTCACCGCTTCCTTGGCCGTGATCTTGTCGCCCATGACGCGGATGTGTTCTGGACTGGGGCCGATGAAGGCGAAACCATGTTCCTCCACCATCTCGGCGAATTCGGCATTTTCCGACAGGAAACCGACGCCGGGATGGATGGCGTCGGCCCCGGCGATAATCGCCGCGGATATGATGGCCTGACCGTTCAGGTAACTGTCGCGCGAGGGGGGCGGCCCGATGCAGACCGATTCATCGGCCAGTCGCACATGCATGGCGTCGGAATCCGCCGTCGAATGCACGGCGACGGTCTGGATACCCATTTCACGGCAGGCGCGGTGAATACGCAGTGCGATTTCACCCCGGTTCGCAATGAGGACTTTTTCGAACACTGTATTGCTATTCCAGTATCAACAGCGTTTCGCCGAACTCGACCGGCTGGGCATCACGGGCCATGATTTGTGTCACCTTGCCGCCACGGGGCGCCAGGATGGGGTTCATGACCTTCATCGCCTCGACGATGAACAGGGTATCGCCCTCCGATACCGAGGCGCCGACGGAAACAAACGGCGGTTCGCCGGGGCCCGATGCCAGATAGATCGTACCGACCATGGGCGAGTTGACTGCGCCCGCATGGGGTTCATCCGAGGCGGGGGCCGCGGGCGCGGCATGCGCGGTTGCAACCGGTGCCGCCGCAACCATTTGGGTCACGCTGTTCCGTACCACGCGGATACTGCGGTCGCCTTCTTTCAGTTCTACCTCGCTCAGCCCCGTTTCTTCGAGGAGTTGCGCCAGTTCGCGGATCGCGTCGCTATCAATCGTGGTTTTTGCCATGTCAGGTATCCAGAAGCCCGTAAAGTGCATCCATCGCAACCACATATCCGCGCGGACCGAACCCGCAGATCACACCGGTGGCCACTGGTGAGATGTAGGAATGGTGGCGGAAGGAATCGCGTTTGAAGACGTTAGAAATATGCAGTTCGATAATCGGCAGGTCCGTCAGGGACAACGCATCCAGCAGCGCGACGGATGTATGTGTGTAGGCACCGGCATTGATGATGATGCCGTCCTTGTTATCGCGCGCTTCCTGAATCCAGGTGACGAGTTCGCCTTCATGATTCGACTGGCGGAAATCGACATCGACACCAAGCGCCTGTGCCTGATCCCGGCACATCCGCTCGATATCGGCCAGTGTGTCGGATCCATAGATTTCCGGCTGGCGAACACCAAGCATATTGAGGTTCGGGCCATTGAGAACGAGAAATTGGGGCGTTACCGCCATCGCTGTCCTTTCCGGCATTTTCATGCCGCTATTCGATACTATATGCAGATTCGGTTATAACATTTGCTCAGTAACGTACAATACTGACAAGTTATTGGAGGGAAATCACATGGCGGATCGCTGGATATCGTTTCCCCGTGTTGAAGGAACGGCGTCGCGTCAGGCGCATGCCGACCTGCCCGAAGGGACCTATGAACGGGAACTGGGACGGGAGGGTTTTTTCGGCCCGGCGACGCAAATGCATCATCGCCATCCGCCGACGGGCTGGACGAATTTCGAAGGGCCGTTGCGTCCACGGGCGTTTGATCTAACGCTGCTGGACGCCGTTGAGGGCTCGCCCTGGGCCGCCCGATGCATCCTTTCCAACGCGTATGTGGGAATGCGGTTCTGGCGCACGCATGGCGCCATGGACCATCTGGCACGCAATGCAGACGGTGACGAACTGCTGTTCGTGCATCAGGGAAGTGGTGAATTATTCTGTGATTACGGCCGGTTATCGTTCAGTGAGGGCGACTATCTTGTTCTGCCGCGCGGCACGATGTGGCGGGTGTCGTGTGACGGCGATGCGCTGTTCCTGATGATCGAGGCGACGAATGAATCCTATCGCCTGCCCGACAAGGGGATGGTCGGCCCGCATGCCGTGTTCGATCCCGCGATGCTGCGCACGCCGGTCATCGATGATGCGTTCCTGGCGCAGCAGGATGAAAACGAGTGGCGTGTGGCGATCAAGCGGTACGGCGAAGTGTCGACCGCGACCTACCCGTTCAACCCGCTGGATGCCATCGGCTGGCATGGCGATCTGGCACCGGTCGCCATCAACTGGCGCGATATCCGTCCGCTGACCAGTCACCGCTATCACCTGCCGCCATCGGCGCATACAACCTTTCTCAGCAAACGATTCGTTGTTTGCACTTTTGTGCCGAGACCGTTCGAGACCGACCCGGGTGCGTTGAAGGTTCCATTTTTCCATAATAACGACGATTACGACGAGGTCCTGTTCTATCATCAGGGCGACTTTTTCAGCCGTGACAATATTCATCCCGGGATGGTGACCTTTCATCCCTGCGGCTTCACCCATGGCCCGCATCCCAAGGCGCTGGGGGCAGCGTTTACCCCGCGCAAGACGCACACGGATGAGGTCGCGGTGATGCTGGATGCGCGCGATCCGCTGGTGCCGGGTGATCTGCCGGACGGGGTCGAATTCACGGGATATGTGGACAGCTGGAAGGACAAGCCATGAAGCTGGGTTCGTTGCGCGATGGCAGCCTGGACGGCATGCCGGTTGTCGTGTCCGACGATCTGTCGATGGCGGTTTCAGCGCGTGTTGTCGTGGCGACCTGGCAGCTTGCGCTGGAACATTGGTCGGATGCGCGCCCGGCGCTGGAAACCCTGTATGCCGGGTTGAACGATGGCACGGTCGACGGCGCATTCACCCTGTGGGACCGCGTATTTGAATCGCCGATGCCGCGCGCCTACCAGTTCCTGGATGGCAGCGCCTATCTGAATCACGCTGAGCTTGTGCGCAAGGCGCGCGGTGCGGAAATGCCGCAAAGCTTCCTGAGTGACCCGATGATGTATCAGGGATTGAGCGACCGGTTCCTGGGGCCCACTGACGATATCGTCGCAGCTGAGGAAGCATGGGGAATCGATTTCGAAGCGGAAATCGGCGTGATTGTCGATGACGTGCCGATGGGAGTCTCAGCGGCGGATGCGGGCGAACATATCCGGCTGGTCATGCTGCTGAATGATGTCAGCCTGCGTAACCTGATCCCGGGGGAGGTGGCGAAGAGTTTCGGCTTCATTCACGGCAAGCCGCCATCCGCCTTTGCGCCGGTGGCGGTAACGCCGGAATCACTTGGTCCGCTATGGGACGGGGGGAAGCTGCATGGCCCGGTCGTTGTTGCGCATAACAGTACGCGCTTTGGCCAACCCGATGCCGGGAAGGATATGAATTTCGACTTTCCCGCACTGATTGCCCATGCGGCGAAGACGCGGCCGCTGGCGGCAGGTACGATCATCGGGTCGGGCACGGTATCGAACCGGGACCCGGATGCAGGATCCTGCTGCATCGCCGAGCGCCGGATGATCGAAACCATCAATGACGGCGCGCCGGCAACACCGTTCATGGCCTATGGCGACCGGGTTCAGATTGAAATGTTTGATGCCGACGGCCAGTCGATATTCGGTGAAATCGACCAATGGGTGCGTCCGGCCTGATCCTTCGGCGCTGTAAATTCTGGAACGCAAACCGTCATCACGGATTAAATCAGGTCGCTCGGGGTTTGGCCTAGTGATCCGAGCCGTGCAGGATGTCGCCCTGCATATGGGTTTCGTATTCTATCGCCGCCGGTGTCAGCGTAATTGCGACCGGGAACATGCCATGCGCCAGTTCCTTGCGGATCAGCGCGCGCCAGACCGCTTCATTGCGCAGCCCCGTTGCATCCCGCCCCATGACCAGCCAGGGCACCATGTGGAAATGGTTGCCATGGGCGGGCGGAAAGCCGGTGATGGTGACTTCGCCGGTTTCGGTATTCGCCGTCGCCATATCGGGCAGCTTGGCGAGTTCCTGTAGCAGTGTCAGGGTCTTGAGTTGCAGCTTGTTGAGCTGTAGCGGGTTCCGTTTCGGGGGCATGTCGTTCCTTCCTGTTTGGCGGAGAATCAACCGGGACGCCGGATCGGTCAAGGCTTCGAATTAATCCCTGCATATGCTAGGGATTAGGGGGAATTGACAGGGAGGACGGTGGCGGGAGGCCATCCCGAACCGTGTGATAAAATATGACGACAGTGCCCTTTGACCCGCGACCGCGAGGTGGCGTTTCCCATGTAATCGGCGATACGGCGACGCCGCTGTGGCACAAGACGATTCCGCAGGTTCTGGCCGAGACCGCGGCGTCTTTTCCTGACCGGGAGGCCGTCGCTTTCTGCGCGCATGGCTACCGGCGGACATGGCGGACATTCGCCGCCGATGTCGATGCGTTGGCCGCCGGGCTGGCCGGGTTGGGATTGGTGAAGGGGGATCGGATCGGTATCTGGTCGCTAAACCGGCCGGAATGGGTGTTGCTGCAATTCGCCAGCGCGAAGATCGGTTTGATTCTGGTCAATATCAATCCGGCGTACCGGTTGTCCGAACTTGAATTCGCGCTGAAGCAGGTCGGCTGCCGGGCGATCCTGATCGCGGACCGGTTCAAGACCAGCGATTATATCGCCATGATTCGCGAACTGGCGCCGGAACTTGAAACATCCGCGCCGGGAAGTCTGCAGGCCGCGCGCCTGCCGGAACTGCGTTGTGTCATCCGCATGGGGGCGGAACGGACACCCGGCATGCTGAACTTCGACGAGGTGATCAAACCGGATGGCAATATGGCGGCGATCGATGCGATCGCTGAAAGCCTGGACCCCGATGACCCGATCAACATCCAGTTCACCAGCGGCACAACGGGAACGCCCAAGGGGGCGACCCTGACCCATGCCAATATCGTCAACAACGGCCGCTTCGTCGTCGCAGCGATACGTTTCAGCCAGGAAGACCGGTTGTGTATTCCGGTGCCGCTGTATCACTGTTTCGGGATGGTCATGGGTGTGCTGGGCTGTGCTGCGGTCGGCGCCTGCATGGTATTCCCGGACGAGGCATTCGAACCGCTGGCGACATTGCAGGCGCTGGCGGCCGAGAAATGCACGGCGATGTATGGCGTGCCGACAATGTTCATCGCCATGCTGCAGCATCCGGAATTCGCGTCCTTCGACCTGTCGACGATGCGTACCGGGATCATGGCCGGCGCGCCATGCCCGGCGGCGTTCATGCAGCGGGCGATGGACGACATGAACATGCGCGACGTCACAATTGCCTATGGCATGACCGAAACCAGCCCGGTATCGCTGCAAAGCGCGGCTGATGACCCGATGGCCCGGCGGGTTGGAACGGTCGGGCGGATTCACCCGCATGCGGAAATCAGGCTTGTCGATGCGGAAGGACAGCCCGTGCCTATCGGCGAAACTGGCGAAGTCTACACGCGCGGCTATCTGGTCATGCAGGGCTACTGGAACGAGCCGGAACGGACAGCCGAGTCAATTGACGCCGATGGCTTCATGCATAGTGGCGATCTGGCGGTGATGGATGAAGACGGCTATGTCCGCATCGTCGGGCGGTTGAAGGAAATGCTGATCCGGGGCGGGGAGAATGTGTATCCGCGCGAGGTTGAGGAGTTTCTCTACAAGCACCCGAAGATTCAGGACGTGCAGATATTCGGCGTGCCGGACCAGAAATTCGGCGAGGAAGTCTGTGCCTGGGTTATCCTGAAGGACGGGCAGACTGCGGACGACGAGGAAATCCGGGCCTTCTGCCGTGGCCAGATCGCGCATTACAAGGTCCCGCGCTATATCCGTTTCGTCGAGGCGCTGCCGATGACAGTGACCGGCAAGCCGCAGAAATTTAAAATGCGCGAAGCGATGGTCGTGGAACTGGGGCTTGCGGGTTAGGCGATCCGCCAGGCGCGTGCGGTCAGCCGGCGACGGCCATGGCTTCACTGGCTGCGGTGATATCAACGCCGCTGGCAGCGTCCGGATACACTGTGTAGCCCTCGGCCGGTTCTGCGGCGCTGGCTGTTTCTGCCGTATCGGATTGTATGACGGCAATGAATGGATCCTGCGCTGTCGAGGAGCCGGTCTCCGCAAATTCAAAAGCACTAAAGCCAATGGACCCGGAGCTGCCGCTACCACTACCGCTACCAGGATCAGGAATAACGGGCCCGAAGATTCCGTCGGCCCCGGCGGGGCGTTCATATGTGCTGGTGTCGAAACCGAAGAGGACATAGGCGGCCCCGGCATCGTGGCCGCCGTCGTCATCCCTGTCGGCACTGATCAGGAGATCATCGAAGCCATCGTCATTGATATCGCCGGCTTCCGATACCGAGAAGCCGGCATCGTTGCCGATATCCGCACTGGAAATCTTGAACCCGCCGATTCCGACGGCAACGGCACTCAAGTCGATACCTGAAACGGGTTCGTCAGTTCCGAATATAACGTAGGCGACGTCGGAATCGGCGTCATACGTCCCAATGATCAGGTCATCGAAACCGTCGCCGTTCATATCTCCGGCGCTGCTGACAGACGTGCCAATACGGTCATACGCAGATTCACCGGTGATCTTGAAACCACCGGTTCCACCAGCAATCAAACCCAGGTCGATGCCAGAGATGTCCTGTGTGGTTCCAAAGATTACATAGGCTGCACCTGCCAGACGCCCGCCCGAATAGTCGCGCGCTGCACCGATAACCAGATCGTCGATTCCGTCGCCATTCATATCGCCTGCTGATCCGACCGATTCACCAAAAGATTGTAACGGTAGTTCGCCGACAATCTTGAAGCCACCCGTACCAAGCGCGATATCCGCCAGATCAAACCCTGAAACCGGCTCAGCCGACCCAAAGACAATGTATGCAGCGCCGGCGCCATTGCCCCCAGCATCATTTCCTCTCGCGCCGATCAACAGGTCATCGAACCCATCGTTGTTGACGTCACCGGCGGTGCTGACACTTCTTCCAAGGGAGTCGAGTTCGTTTTCGCCGGTAATTTTGAAGCCTTGTGACTCGGCGGCAATGTCTTCAAGCCGGATGGTTGGAAAAACGGCGTCCGTACCGAAGATCACATAGGCCGCGCCGGCATATTCGCCACCCTGATCATTGCCGGGACCACCCACGATCACGTCGTCGAATCCGTCACCATTGATGTCACCAAGCCCGGAAACAGAGCGGCCTGTATTGTCAGAGCCATTCTCGCCAAGAATCTTGAAGCCTCCGGTTCCCGCCGCGACATCAGCCAGATTTATGGTGGAAATGCCAAGGGCCGTTCCGAAAACGACATAGGCAGCGCCGACATTGTCGGGCCCGTCATTGTGGCGGGATACGCCAATGATGACATCGTCGATTCCATCTCCGTTTACATCGCCCGCTGAACTGACCGAGCGGCCGGCGCCATCAATCGACCCCTCGCCAATGATCTTGAAACCGCCTGTTCCGTTTGCGACATCGTCCAGGTTCAGGTCTGTGGTATTTGTGCGACTGCCGAAAACGACATAGGCCGCGCCGTGTGATCCGCCGGTATCGCTATTTTCAGGGGCGCCGATAAGGATATCGTCAATGCCATCACCGTTGACGTCACCAGCCGATGAAACCGCGCGACCGGCTCGGTCGCTGGTTTGTTCACCGATGACCCTGAAGCCGCCTCCCGCGAACGTGTCGATGGATTCCGATGCAACTTGTGTGGACAGAAGTCCTAAAACCTCAACGTCCTGATCGACAAGGAGGTCGTTGGCGCCGTCCAGACTCTCGAAATGGCGGAAAGCCTGACCGTCCAATTCGATATCGTCCAGCCTGTTCCATAAATCCGTCGTGGCAACGGAATCGCCGGAGTCTCCGATAACGGTCAGTGTACCTGTATCGCTTGCCTGCGCGCCATCAAGCGCAGTGAGCGTGAATGAGTTGTTGCCGGTACCCGTCAGATCGATGAATTCGACGCCGGTCAGATCGGGGCTGTCTGTTCGAGTCATGTCGAGATTGATGCCGGCGCCCTGAAATTGGAGGCTATCGATTCCGGGCCCGCCATCAACTTTGGAAAACCGGTTGTCCGCAATCTGCAGGATGTCGTTCCCGGCTCCACCATTCAGGACATCTACACCGCCATTGCCGATCAGAATGTCGTTACCCTGGCCCCCGACCATGACGTCGGTTTCGGCTGTTCCGGTCAACACATCGTTGGCCGAAGTTCCCAGTGCCGTTATCTTGTCCGTGATCGCAATATCGAACCCTAATACGACGAACGAGGCGCCGCGTTCAAGAACCCCGTTTCCTCGAAAATCCGGGGCCCCAACGAGAATGTCGTCGAAGCCATCTCCGTTGATATCCCCGGCTGCCGAAACGGATGCTCCCGCCCGGTCAAAGTTGCTGGTTCCTTCAACTTTGAAGCCGCCCTTGCCTTGCGCAATATCCTGTAAATTCAGGGATGAGTGGCCTTCGACGCTTCCAAAAACGACATAGGCGGCGCCGGCACTCGTCGCTCCGGAATCATTGCCCGCCGCGCCGACAATCATGTCATCAATGCCGTCACCATTGATGTCACCGGCGGAACTGATGGAAACGCCGGCCTTGTCGCCCGACGATTCGCCAATTATCTGGAACCCGCCTATGCCTTGGGCAATGTCCTCCAGAAAGATGTTGCTCTCCGGGTTTTCTGAACCAAATACGACCCATGAACTTCCGGATTGGAACCCGTTTTCGTCGTCATTCGGGTCGCCAATGATCAGGTCGTCGAGACCGTCGCCATTGACATCGCCAGCGGAACGAACCGTGTGCCCCGAGGTGGACAAGCCATCGCCAATAATTCGAAACCCATCTGTCGAGATGGGGATGTCGTCCAGGTCCACGCCTGGTAACGCTTGGCCTGTCCCGAAGATTACATGGGCGATCCTGTCGCTGCTGTCAAAGCCGTCGGAACTCAATACAAGGTCGTCGAAACCATCGCCGTTCATATCCCCTGCGGCAGACACTGAATGACCCAGATCTGAAAAGCTGCCCGATTGGATAATCCTGAACCCGCCTGTCCCGGCGGCGACGTCATTTAGATCGATCGATGATGGCGCCTCTGTTGTTCCATAAACGACGAAAGCTGCCCCGGCATATAGTACAAAGTTTGTGTCGCCTGTAACAGGATCGACGACGGGAATGGAATGATTTGTCGCGCCAAGGATGATGTCCTGCAAGCCATCTCCATTGATGTCGCCGGCAGCGGCGACGGAAGTGCCGGCGAGGTCACCTGGTGCGGCGCCAGCGATCCGGAATCCGCCTGTCCCACCCGCAATGTTGTTCAGGTCAATCGATTGCTGATCACCGGTTTGACCGAAAATGATATAGGCTGCTCCTGTATATCCGCTGGCGGACAAGCTGTTGGGGGCGCCCAGTATGATGTCATCGATTCCGTCACCGTTGACATCGCCGGCGGCGGCGACCCGGCTGCCAGCGAATGTGCCGGCATAGTCGCCGGAGATTCTGTAGCCGCCGGTTCCTGCAGCAACTTCGCCCAGATCGATATCCTAAACACCGGAAGCTGAGCCAAACACGACATAGCCCGCGCCGCTTTCGACTCCGCCAGTGCGCGTATCTTTCGCGCCGACGATCAGGTCGTCGATTCCGTCGCCGTTCACATCACCGGCACTGCTGACTGAAAACCCCGCGTGGCCACTGTTATTCTCACCGATAATGCTGATGCCGCCGCTGGGGAACGCATCGATACGCGATACTGGAATCTCCAGTTCGGTCAGGTCGGTGATTCCCATCTCGCGGTCGACTAACAGGGTTGCGCTACCAGTTTCATTTTCGAAGACGCGGAATGCACCCGCGTCGTTGTCCAGCGTACCCAGCAGATGCCAGGCATCATCGGTCGAACTGGCGGCCAAATTGTTTCCGGCGCCGCCATGGACGGTTAGCGTTCCGGTATCGGACAGCGATTCAACCATCGCGCCAGAAAGGAATATGACATTGCCACTGCCAAGAAGGTCGATGGTCTCGACGGAACTGGCAGTGGCAAATGTCGCGGCGTTCAACAGCAGGCCATCGCCGCTTACGACAAGCGTATCGTTGCCTGCGCCACCGTCGATGGTCGCGTCTGCGGAATCGAATATCAGCCGGTCCTCGCCGCTACCGCCCAAAAGGACGTCGCTGCCGCCGAGGCCATCCAGGGTGTCGTTCCCGGCGCCGCCGATAAGCGCCTCCGCGCCGTCAGTACCGGTGAGTGAAACGTCGCCGGTCAGCGGGGTGGCGATTGGTTGGGCCACTTCGGGCGCAGGCGTGTCATTCGTGCTGTCGATGACCGCCGATGGCTCGTCTGTGGGTAAAATGACGATCTGCGGCGGCGTGAACCCGCTGCCCGGGTCAAATTCAGGCGGCGGTTCCGCTGCGGCGACAGACGGGGTTTCTGAGTCCGGTACGGGCGCATCAGTCGGCTCGTCATTACTGCCGGCGGCCGTGGCGATGTCGTTCAGCTCATCCCCGCCCTGATCCCAGGCGGCTGCGATTTCGCCGTATACGGCGGTCAGTTCGCCGCCACGGAGGGTGAATGGTTCGGTGGGGACTGCGTCGAATCCGGTAACGACGGTTGTTTCACCCGGACCGGTCAGGGTTACGGTTCCGGCCTGCGTGTTCACTTCCGCCTCGCCATTGAGGACGGTGAGCCAGCTGTCTTCACCGGCTGCGTTCGCCTGCCCGGCGACACTGCCGCTGCTCAGGGTGATGGTCGCGCCTGGTGTATTCACGGTTATACGCCCGGCTGCCGTGTCGGAGCCCGTGACTGTAAAACTGCCGCTCAGGATGGCGAAGGTCGCATCTCCGGCGCCGGTTGCGGGATCCATCACATAGCTGTTCAGCGACAACCGGGTGCCGTCGGCCAGTGCAATCGTGGCATTGTCGGCCAGTATGACAATGGCCGTGCCGTTGGCGCCGGTTTCAACAATATCGCCCTCGAAGACGGTATCGCCCGGGCTCAGCTGCGCGCGGGTACCGTCCGGCCGTACGATAAAAACCTCGCCTGACAGATTCCCGACTTGGCCGACGATGGCGGGACCGTCGGCGCCGTCAGCCTGGGCATATTGGCGCGCCGCCGACGACCTGGTGATTGCGTCTATCAGCGCCGGATTAATCGTCACGCCCGTTTCCGTTACCAGCGTCGGGGGCGGCAGCAACAGAAAATAGTCCGTGACCTGGTAATTGTTGCCGTTTGGGGCGGTGATGACGAGATTATCGCCGTGCTGCAGCAAACGGCTTTCGCTGATTGTCATATCAGCAGGCAGGGCTACGGCGCTGGTGTCGTCCGCTGTCACGACCGGGATGGCGATTGTCTCGCCTGCTGTTTCCGCCGAAAAGGTTTCCGTTCGCACTATTGCCGCCTCGTTTTCCATCCACATCGGGCGTTGTTCCGCCCGTCACTCGTGGCTCCCTGCGATATTACAGGATTTACACGCCTACAAAGTAGAATATCCTGCAAGAACTGCACCAGAACGATAAACCGCTGGTTTCCGGGGCAGGCGCAGGATCATGCTCCCGGCGGCACCCCCTAATCTGTAAGAATATCCGACACTCAGGGGCGTTCCATAAGGGGATAGTGGAAAATAATTGTTTGAAAACAACTAACTATCAAAAAGGGTGTTTTTCGCGGGCAGTGTAAGAAAAACCGACGGTTTTGGCCGTATTGGGGGCAGATTATGGATTGCTAGAATGGTTTCCGGGAACTGCCGAAGCGGTTGAATGTTGTCGGCGCCCCTTCAATTCAGACGGCCTCCTGCCGCGCGGTCGCCGCGCCGGCATTGTCTCCCAGCGCGTCCAGCGAATCGGCATAGCGTGTCCGGGCATCAAGGTTGGTCGGATACAGCGCGATCCGTTCCGCCAGCAAGGCGCGGGCCAGCGTAAGCTGCTTGTCTTTTGTTGCTGCTTCGATCAGGTACTGGGCGAAGATGTCACGCTGGGCGTGGCTGCCGCCGACGCAGGCATAGTCGTAACGGATCGGCAGCATGGTTTCGATCGTTTGCGCATAATCGCCCCGGCCATAGGCGAGGATCGCTTCGCAAAGCGGGATGGCGACCGGGTTCATGGTGGCGGCGGCGAAATTGTCCGGTGTTTCCGCAAAGCGCCGCAGGGAGCCGAGAAGCTTCTCCGCCTGTTCCGTGCGGCCTTCGCGCGCGAGCACGATCATGTTGTGCATTTCAGTGAAGGCCAGCGTGTGGTCGCCGATCCGGCCTTCGGCCATGTCCGCCAGGGTGGCCCAGCGGTTGCCGGTATCGACACCCAGGAAGTCCAGCCGCGCCAGCATTGAGGCGGCGTTCTGCACATCGAGATAGAAATCGGACGGGTCCGGCACGATGGAATTGTCGTACAGGTCGAGAACCCGGTCATATTCGCCCAGCGCCAGCGCGAACATCGCCGTATGCCACCAGATATGCCCCTTGAAGGGGTTGCGGTCATTCCAGGCATCGGCGGGCTGGCTCAGCCAGGTCTGCCCGTCCTTCGCCCGGCCCTGCATCTCCAGTACATGGGCGACGGCATGTATCGCCCACAGGTCGTCGGGATTGTGGTCCACAGCCTTGCGGCCAAGTGCTTCGGCCTGTTCGTAATCGCCGCATTCCTCCAGCCCGAACGAATACATGCCGCATACCGCGCCATAGCCGGGCATGGCCGGGTCCCAGGCGCGGAAGACGCGAGCGATACCGTC
>Ga0222651_1000092_pt1 | contig 65812 bp, 83 predicted proteins | sample AntAcemetagen369_FD_179855 | JGI IMG/M metagenome (GOLD analysis project Ga0222651, IMG submission 179855) | Saline water microbial communities from Ace Lake, Antarctica - #369 | ecosystem: Environmental > Aquatic > Non-marine Saline and Alkaline > Saline | place: Antarctica: Ace Lake...
CCTTCTGGTTTGTTTTTGTTTTTCTCGTAAATTAATTCTAACAAATCCAGAAGGGTTTTTATCACTTTATTGTATTTTTATCCTTTATTTTCAATGAGATATGGGTTTCCGGACAGGAACTAACTAGAGACAGGTGCCGATGTGCTTGCCTTAATCGGTGGCATCTCGTGCACAGATGCTTAGCACACCCCGAATACTAACCTTGGGAATCTTACTGGCCACACAGCAATCACCTTTACTTTGTGTAGGACATCAGCCCATCGGATTGTGAGCTTCGCTGTACTCATACAACTAAACCTGAGGACTTCAAATACACTGAGTGTGAGGCTTTAAACAGCGACTCCAGCCGCTCCGCTTTATGGGGTAAGTCGCTGATTTGTGGGGAAGGTCAATGGCGATGGGGAAAACGGCGAATATTAAAACCGTTGGGATCTTTAAATATGGTGCGCCCAGAGGGATTCGAACCCCCGACACCCAGGTTCGAAGCCTGGTGCTCTATCCAGCTGAGCTATGGGCGCAGTTAAAACTTTTCAATTTGACCGATACTAATCTTCAGGAGTTGGCACTTCGTGCCAATGGTGCTCTCCTCGTCCGCGAGCCCGGTCGTCCGCGAGCCCGGCCAGCTCATCCATGGACGCTAAAACCGAAGCGAGATTGTGCCTAGTTTTGATCCAAGTTTCCAGATGTTTGGTGATCAAGTAACATTCTGACCTCTCGGAGCAAGGTCTCGCTCTTAAAGGGCTTGGTGATAAAGCTCGTGTACGGGCCTTCAATAAGCTCTTTGCTGAGTAAATCTTCACTGTAACCACTGGCGAACAAGCAAGGCATATTAGGGCGCTCTTCACGAATTTTCTGCATGACCCGGTTACCGCTTAGCTCAGGCATCATTGCGTCCAAGACCAATAGATCGATTTTGTCCTTGCTCTTCTCATAAACGCGAATCGCTTCCAACCCATCCGTCGCAGTCAGCAATTCATAGCCTGCGCGCTCTAAGACCATCACCAACAGGCCTCGGATCGCGTCATCGTCTTCTGCAACCAGCAAACACTCTCGCCCTTCAACGGGACCAGGGTGGTCATTCTCGTCAACCTCCGGGACGTCTATACCTTCAATTATCGGCAGAAAAATATAGAACTGCGCACCATCTCCGCGTGTCGAGGTCACCTTTATCGTGCCGCCATGCTGCTGGATGATGCCGTAAGCGGTGGCGAGACCTAATCCTGTACCCTTGTGCTTTTCCTTCGTTGAGAAGAAAGGTTCAAAAATATTATCTAGCACGTAAGGCTCAATGCCATGTCCATCATCCCGAACACAAATATGAACATAGCCGTGAGCTTTTTTCGGCAGATCTTCAGGTACATTTTCGGGCAGTGCTCTGCTGACCGAAATATTCAGGCTACCACCATCCGGCATCGCATCTCTGGCGTTAATGCAGAGATTAATCATCACCTGCTCCAACTGATTGGCGTCTGCATTTACCGCCAACCGCTCTGCAGCCGGGTGATACGATACGCTGACGTTGGCTTCAATCAAGCGTTCAATCATTTTGAGCGTTGACCCAACCACTTCGCTGACATCTTCTGGTTGAGAGTGCAGAACCTGCCTGCGTCCAAAGGCTAAGAGTTGCTGGGTCAGAGATGCCGCCTTGGTTGCCGCCCTGAAAATCTGATCTACCGCTGTCAGGTCTTTGCCTGTCTGCTGGTGCTCTTGTTGCAGCATTTCGGTGTATCCCAAAATGATTTGCAGCAAATTGTTAAAGTCATGAGCTACACCACCAGCGAGATGACCAATGGCATCCATTTTTTGACTTTGCCTCAGTTGATCCTCAAGTTTTCGATTCTCGGTGACATCACGCGTGACTTCTACGACGCCTAACAATTCATTTTGGGACCCTATGAGCGGCACCAGTGTAACATCGAAACTGGCGGATAACTGACTCGAAAAGGTTTGATAAACTTGCACCTCGCGCTGCTGCAATAATCGGTTATAGCTTTGCTCAAAGGTGACGATTTCATCCCCCCTAAGCAAAGACCGACGTGGCTGCCCTAACGATTGCGCTGACGACAAGCCATAGCTATCCAGAAACCATTGATTGGCTTGTTTGATTTTGAGCTCGCTATCCATAATCACGATCAGCTCTGGCACCGAATTAAACGTGCGTTGCCAGTCATTTTGAGCTTCAGCTAACGATCGTTCTCGGTCTTTCAAGTTGTCCGTTAGTCTTTCAAATGAGCGTGCCAAACGCCCAAATTCATTGTTCGATTCGATGGGTATACGAGCGGCTTCGGCGCCAGACACAAGATTTTCGACGGCTGAATCAAGATACTCAAGCGGCTGAATCACCATGCGCTGTACCAGAAAATGTAACAGCAACAACGCGATCATTAATATCACGCCGCCAAAAACCGCAGGAACTATTAGAGTGCTGAGTGCCTCGTCTTTAATCAAAGAGGTGGGATAGACAGTCACCAGCAACCACTCGGGTCCTTTGATTTTTGCCACCCCATAAAAGTAAGGTGCTGTTGGGTCTGCAATAACGGCTGGGTAGTCGGCGGCATTCGACACAAGGCTATTAATCCGCGTCAGCATAGGATCGCTGAGATCACCTAGAAACAAGCCGCCCTTTAAGTTTTCGATTTGTTGGGTAAAGTCAGGATGCATAATCAGCTCGCCATCTACGCCCAGGATAAGATTGTAAGAACCTTCCAACTGATAACTAACGGCCGTTTCAAGCAGGGGATTCAGCTCAATATCATGACCGAGGGTACCCACCCATTGTCCCTGCCAATCCAATGGCTCTATCAAGGAGACCATCAATACCTGGGCTTCCTCATCGAAGTAAATCGGCGTCCAAAAACGGCTTCGAGTTGAATTGTTCTCTGGATTTGAGCCCTTCATCCTCAAGTCGTTATAGTTATCAGTTTCGCGCGTTGCACCTTCACCCCAGTTAACGCTCGGCGAAAATGCCATTAGCCCGCCTTCGACAAAATCCATGTATACGGAGTAGTAAGGTGACACCAGAGCGGGCCCACGTTCCTTGAGCAGCTGATAACTCGCGACGGCTCGAACATAAACCGACGGCGTAATGACGACGTCATGCTGAAGATAAAGCGAGGGTAGCTGGATGTGATCATCATACTCTGGGCGGACCCGCCAGAGACCATCTTCACTCCGGGCAAAGTACGTCTTGAACTGTTCTTCAGCTTCGGCCTCAGATGTTGCCGCCATCCTCAGCAGTAAATCATCCCGCAGCCGTCTAATATTATTCTCAGCCAGGACAAATTTAGAGTTCGCTCCTTCCTGGCTATTCATCAGGAGCTCAAGCTTAAGCAAGGTTTGTTGCTCCAGTGTCCTCACAATTGTGAAACAGGCAACGATCAGCGTAAACACCAGTAAAGCACTACCGATAGCCAGTATGACCCGGTGCAGTGACGTGCTGACAGATTGTTCCCGTAGTGGGTTTTCGCTCATAAGAATTGGTTATCACAGGAAGTCTCAAGCATATAACATCGCTTCAGCTGTTGGCGACCTTGATACCAATCCAGCGGGAGTCTCGATAGACTCTTATTCAAACGAGCTATAAACAACACAAGGAAACGATATGGCAGGCCCACTTTCAGGCTATCGGATCATTGATCTCACCACGGTAATATCAGGCCCTTTTGCCACCATGATGCTCGGCGACCAGGGCGCGGACGTCATTAAAATCGAATCAACCGAAGCACCCGATCACGCCCGCGGCGCCGGTTACGGTTCAGAGACCTTCACCGCGACCTTTCTCAACAACAATCGCAGCAAGCGCGGTATTACGCTCAATTTGAAGTCTGATCGAGGCCGAGAGATCCTACTCAAGCTGGTCGAAACCGCTGATGTCTTGATTCAAAACTTTAGGCCAGGTGTCGTCGAGCGACTGGGCGTAGGTGAAGATGCTGTTCGAGCCAGGAATCCCAACATCGTCTACGCCTCGATCAGTGGATTCGGCGAATCCAACCCCTGGAGTCATAAGCCTGTTTATGACCCCATAATTCAAGCCATCAGCGGGTTAACGACGATTCAGGCTGGCTCTGACGAGGAACGGCCCAGGCTGGTCCGCACCATACTGCCAGACAAACTGACTGGAATGGCGATGGCACAGGCGATAACCGCAGCGCTTTTGCACAGAGAAAAAACCAACGAAGGGCAGCATGTCCGGATCTCGATGCTAGATACTGTCATTACCTTCTTATGGTCCTCGGATATGGGCGGCCAGACCTTTGTTGGCAAAGAAGTGAGCGTCCAGCGAGCCGCCACCTTTATTGACCTGATTTACGAAACCCAGACCACTTACATCAGCGTCTCGGCCATGTCGAACAAACAGTGGACGGCGCTTTGTGGCGCCGTCGATCACCCGGAGTGGTTAGAGGACGAACGTTTTCTTACGCCATCATTAAGGGACAAAAATGCCAATGAACGCCTGCAAATGACTCAGGAAGCTTTGCTCGGTAAAAGCGCCGAGGAATGGCTCGAAATCCTCGAAGAAGCCGGCGTACCCTGCGCACCCGTGCTAAAACGCCGCGAGCTAGCGGAACACCCTGTTATCAAAGCAAACGATTTGATCGTTGAACTAGACCATCCCATTGCCGGTAAAATTCGTCAGACCCGCCCCGCCGCCAGGTTTAGCAAGTCTACCGTTGAATCCGGTCGCGGTGCGCCGACACTGGGCGAGCACAATGCAGAAGTATTAGCTGAAATCGGTCTATCAGACGACGAAATTGCGGCACTCAAAATGGACGGGATTATTCGATGAAAGTAGGCGTGATCTCAGACACGCATATACCCGAATCAAGAACTAGCCTGTGGCCGCAGGTGCTAGAAGCATTCTCTGAGGTCGAATACATTTTGCACGCAGGAGATCTTCACGAACTCTCTGTGATCGACACGCTCAATACCGTAGCGCCTACCTACGCCGCACGTGGCAACGGCGAAGACGGCTCTGGTGGCCGAACCGTTCAACCGGATCACGATCGATTGCAAGACTCGTGGGTATTGGATCTGAATGGCTTTACAATCGGACTCACGCACTACATTCCTATGCCAGAAATACCCCCTCACTTGACCGTTACTAGCTGGATCAAGAAAAAGTTTCCGGATGCTGAGTTAGACGTGCTGATCTACGGGGATACTCACGTCGAACAAATCGATGTGTTCGACGGCGTACTGTGCATTAATCCTGGATCGCCGACCTTCCCGCACAATCTAAATCTGCAGTTTGGCACGATTGGCATATTGGATCTGGGGGGAGAATCGCCTAGCGCGGAAATTTTTCAGCTGACCGAATCCGGCATTGAACCGTTTGATTGGCTAAACAGTCGAAGACCCTGGTAAAAAGACCCTGGTAGACGGTTCCTCACTTAATGAGCATTCTTAATCGGCAGTACCAACCGTTCCACCGTAATGCCATGCACTGGATCAAGCACCACATGAGCGGCAGTAGATTCCCTGGAGCCTTGACCTAGATTAGGCGAACCGGAATAAACCGCTCGGGTACCGCCAAACTCCATGTCAGAAAATACATGCACGTGGCCCAGGGCGAGATAATCCAAAGAGCTACCCACAATTTCGTCCTCACTGATCATTGACGAGTAACTATCGCCACCTCTTGTATCCAGATACCCGTGCGCCATACCAATATGCCACCCCTCGTACATTTCGTTAGGCACATTGGCGAGTGGTTTATTTTCCGGCGCATGTTCAACAATCCCCTGACCCCAAATACGTAACCCCCAGGCTTGAAAATCGACCGTGTCGCCAGCCGGGTTCTGAATAAAATGTACATCGGTTTCGGCTATCGCAGGATCAAACTTGTGGTAAATCGAGTAGTCCGCCAGACAATCATGATTACCCGCTATCATCACCACCGGACAATGCAGGCGGGATAGCTGCTGCACGGTAAATTCAAGGCAAGGTTCTTTGACACGGTTGTGATCAAACAAATCACCGGCCAGAAGAAACAAATCGACTTGTCGCTCAATCGCGGCGTTGATGACGGCCATAAACCCTAGTTGGCCAAGACTTTCCTCACCGGCCGCACCGATTTGATTGTCGAGGTGCACATCTGAGGTGTGCAAAAGTTGGCAGTATTTTTTGGGCATCCAGCGATGCTAGCAAGCATTCGCCAGCGGAGCTAGTGGCAAAGCGCTTTTGGATAGAAGCTAGGCGATAAGTGAATCGAACTGGTAATCCTTTTGCAGCAATCGGCTATTAGAAGAGAATTGACGTTGCAGAAACGCCATCTGATCACCGAGGATCCGGCCGCTGTGCGAAAGCGCCAGATACTCGGCGTGATTAGGCTTAAATGGCAAGGCCAATAGCTCCATTGTGATATCCGCCAGTATGGCGCTACCCTTCCTCGCATTGCAGCGTTTACAAGACGTCACAACGTTAGTCCATATATCACGGCCACCACGAGAAATAGGCTTCACGTGGTCACGGCTCAGCTGCTCATACTCAAAAGGATTGCCGCAATACAGGCAGGTATAGTGATCCCGTTTAAACAATGCACGGTTAGTCAGAGGTGGTTGGCGACGACTATTGGTAAAAACCTTACCCTTGCAGGCGATGATGCTGTTGAGTTTGACCACAGTCTGCTCACCCGTCAGCCTCGAAAACCCGCCATGGACCGCCATGACTTCTTCCCCATAAGTCCAGGACACCAGTTCTCGGGCATGTAAACACACAGCATCCTGCCAGCTCAACCATTCTATGGGTGAGCCAGCGGTGTTAATTCGCAAGATTCTGACACTCATAATTTCATCCAATGACTAAATTTCAGGCCAAAAAAAGCCCCGAGAGCGTAAGCTGTCAGGGCCGTGTAAGCCTGCTATCCGACAAACTTCGCATACTATGTCTATGTGTGTGGTTGTGGTTATGGTTATGGTTATGGTTATGGTTAAAGGTGTCCTGATCTTCTATGTGTTGGGGCGGAGGCATCTCGGACATCCAACTGCCTGCTCGATTTTGCCTGTTTCTGTGGATAAGCTGCTGCATGACCGTAACAGATTCCAACACTATGGTTAAAAGCATAATATCCAGCTTGACGGATTAATCAAGGCCTGACCCCGCTGTTGGTCTGGCGGTTTTCCAGTAACATACGGACCCTTACAGGAACTTAACCATTTATTAACGCAGGCTAGTATGAGCCCAACCAAACCAACCGATCAGACAGACCGCATTTACGCCGAGGAAGTTGAGAGCATCAACGGCTTCAGTTTTGATGCTGTGGTGGCGGATGTCTTCGAAAACATGATCACCCGATCGGTGCCCGGCTACGGACTGATGCTAGACCTGATTGGCGTGTTAACGGATCGCTTCGCCCAACCCAATACCCAATGTTATGACCTCGGCTGCTCGCTCGGCGCAGCGACGCTGAAATTGCGCCAGCACTTGCCCGCTTCCTGTCACCTGATCGGTGTAGACACCTCTGTCGCTATGGTTGAACGATGTCGGGCAAATGTAGCCAGAGATCGGAGTCAAGCCAGTGTTGAAATACTCCAGCAGTCTGTCCAAGACACCCGAATTGAAAACGCCTCAATCGTAGTCATGAACTTCACGCTGCAGTTCATACCAGACGCAGATCGGCTTCAGACGCTAAAATCTATAGCCGATGGCCTTGTGCCAGGTGGTATTTTGATTCTGGCAGAAAAGTTAGTTTTCGAGGATGCGGACGAGCAAGCCCAGATGGTCGACCTACACCATGAGTTCAAGCGCGCCCGGGGCTACAGCGATCTTGAAATCGCCCAAAAACGCGCTTCTCTTGAAAACGTACTCATCCCAAATACAGAGGCAGAACACATCGACCGGCTTCTCGCTGCAGGTTTTGAGTCCGCCCGCCTGTATGTGCGATGCTTCAACTTCGTGTCCTTGTTGGCAATCAAATCATGACAGAATTTATCAACGAAACAGAATTTGAGACGCTCCGCGGTAATTATCGAAGCGGCACAGTATCTGTCGAGCTGCCCCGTCAGGTCGCGAGACAGTTCTTTCTGCGTATTAGCCCTCAAGACGTCAAGCGCACAACTGGCAAGTCTATACTGCTCAAAAAGTTTCTCATCTGGTTCATGAACATTTCATCACCCGTCTTGTTCATCGTCTCAATGGCGATTGTCATCAAAGATCATGGTGCGTTCGAAGCCAGCCTAATCGTCCCAATAGCTGGTATCTGCTGGACTGTGGTTTACGGCCTGGCTTCAGATCGAGGCGGCTGGCTGATCGGCACTGTGCCACTTGCGATCTGTTTGGTGCCAATTGTGACAAGCAATACGACTTTTATGGACCCGTTGTTTCTGTTTGTCTTATCTATCTGGTTGCAACGAACCAGCTACTTAGTCGCAACTCGCTGGTTGCTGGATATCGCAATGAGTTCGTTCGATGCATTTGAAATGCTGGAACAGCATCTTTCCTTCGATTCCGATTAAGCCCTTAAGGATCTCTGTGCCGATTCATCGATTTATTGACGAGTGCTTCGCCAGCACAGATTCTTTAGCACATTTTCATCTTCATCTGCAGCAACAGATCGACGAGTTTTTCGCGGAGCGTCCTCACGGCCGTAGTAATGAGTGGAACGACGCTTTACTCAAGCTACCCATTGTCGACAGCCTTGATTTCAACCTGAATTCCAACACCGTGACAATCGGCAACGGTGATGCCCTCACGCCTGAGCTCACTCCGGAGCTATCAGAAACACTCAAAATCTTCAAACCCTGGCGCAAGGGGCCGTTCCAAATTGGTGATCAATTGATTGATACCGAATGGCGATCAGACTGGAAGTGGCAGCGCATTCAGCCCCATATCGCCGAGCTCGCGGGTCGATCCGTATTGGATATTGGCTGCGGTAACGGCTATCACCTACTGCGCATGATAGGAGATGGCGCGAGTATGGCGCTCGGCATCGACCCAACTCGATTGTTTCTCTATCAGTTCCACATTCTGCGCCATTTTATGCCCGGGGTTCCTGCCTGGCTACTACCACTTCGATCGGAACAACTGCCGGTTTTTTCCTGCTTTGATACGGTGTTTTCTCTCGGTGTTCTCTATCATCGCCGGTCCCCGCTCGATCATTTAACCGAGCTACGCAGTTTTCTTGCACCGGGCGGTGAACTTGTTCTGGAAACACTAATTATTGAGGGCGACGATAAAACTGTGCTGATGCCAGAGGATCGCTATGCAAAGATGGCTAACGTGTGGTTCTTGCCCAGCCCTACGGCATTAGAAAATTGGCTGCGCCGCGCAGGCTTCGTCAACGTTCGAACTGTGGATGTGAACCAAACCAGCGTAGAAGAACAACGAGCAACAGAATGGATGGATTTTCACTCTCTGGCCGACTTCCTGGATCCAAATGATCCGAATCTCACCGCGGAGGGCTTACCCGCGCCTAAACGCGCCATCGTGATTGCGAACAAACGCTAAACCTACAAACTACAAACTACAAACTACAGCGCGAGTTTATGTCGCTCGGCGTTCGCTTGCAGATATCCCCATATGGCAAGGTTCAACTCACTATAGTCGTCAGATGCTTCGACCTCGGCGTGCAGTACAATCAACTGCGCCGTCATCCCGTCGTGGATTTCATTCACCTGACTTAAGGTCCGTTGCTCGGCAGCAATTGATTCGGTTGGCGCGACATCGATCCCGGCCTCTCTCGCTACCTGAAACAGCCCAGCCATGGCTTCAATATCCTGCAACCGTCGCGCGACACCGGACTCCATTTCTTCTGCTAGCGCGACCATTAGCATTGATAGCATCGCGGTATCACTCATAGCATATTTGGAACCCAGCGCGGGAACTACCGTCCCCAACAGGCGTTCCGCGAGCATCTTTAAACCACTTGCGGGGTAAGGAATCATAATCGTGGTCCGCCAAACTGATGCGTGCTTAAAGGTGAGAGATAGTCCAGCAGGATACGGTTTTGTTTGTCACTCATTGCCCAGCCAGCATAAGCCAAGATGCTCTGCTTACCGGCACCATGATGAAAGTCTTCAGATGATGAGATCCAAATCGCCAGACCCTTAACAGCAGCAAAGACGCGCCACCAATAAAAGTCTTGTCGATTTAATACCAGGCCGCTCGCCTCCTCCCAGATGGCAATCGCCTCATCATAGGGCAAAAGATTGCCCGCTAGCTCGGGAATACCCCAGCACCAGAGTGGATCCAAGGACCAGGCCAGATCTTCCATCGGGTCACCGAGGTGACACATCTCCCAATCCAGCACGGCAGTGATATCGCCTTCTGGCTCATAGAGGAAGTTGCCGCTCCGGTAGTCGCCATGCACCACCACAAGCTTTTGTGCTGGTGCCGGTAAGTTACGTTCTAGCCAGCGCAATGCGGCAGCAGCAACAGGCTGCGGATGAATCTCATCGGTTTCAATCACTGACCGCCAATAGGCCAACTGCTCGGCCGCGCAGCGCCCAAGCTCGGGTACACGACAGACGTCATCGAAACCTAATTGAATGGGGTCCATCGCCGCCAGTTTGCCCAGCAACTGCCATTTTTGTGCGCCGATACGCTGCCGTCCGTCAGCGGACAAAAGCGCTACATCACTGATCGCATTGGCCACTTCGCTCATAATGGAAAAGGGTGCGCCCAATATGGAGGCGTCATTTTCCAGAAAGAGCGGCTCTGGAACGGGAATCGAGGTTGGATAGATCGCTGCATAAGCACCATATTCCAGCGACCGCTCGGTATCGATCAAACTGCTCGGTGGATCGCGGCGCAAAACCACCCCTCGGCTGGACCCATCAACATCGAGCTGCAGCAGATAGGTTTCTCGCGACGCGCCCCCAAAGATTTGCTCAATCGCCACCACAACAACGCTGGATTGCCATTTATCGGCGAGATAAGTTGCTACCTCGCGCCGAATATCTTCCAGAGTAGGCTGCGTCATAAGGAGAAACTCCAGATCATTTCTAGGGCGCCATATCCATCGACTCGTCAAATCCGGATGGTACGTGAGGTCCAATAATAGCCTGCTCAAGAACGCCCTGCCCCATAATTGTTTCGTTGGGCGTGATGAGCTCGATGTCACACATGGCTTGAATATGCAGGTGTTGCGGCGCCATATCAGCAACTCGCCATTCATCGTAGCCGCTGGCAAGGTCACCATGGTATGAACCATGTCGCCATTCCTTATGGCCATAACCAATACCTTCCATATAGAAGTTCCACTTCGGTTTGAAATTGAATTGCCAGGTTTCGCCAGCCGCGGTTTGCATAACGACTTGTGCAGATTTCGCATGACGTGTACCAGACTCAAACTGCAGTGAAGATGAGTAATCCACCATCACCGGCACCTCCGCCTGACCCTCCACAGGTAAAATCACAGCATTCCGATTCCACGGCTTACCAGCGCTATCCTCGTTTACAAAATAGTGCGCGCCAAAGTTATCGAAATTGAGTGGTGCCCAGAGCCAATAGAACTGAAACTCACTGGCCATTGGATTTGGTTGCGCATCTGGCGCACCAATAGTGCGAATACCCCAGCTTCTATCACGGGTGCCCCAGTACTCGTTTTCGGTGACATCAATCGTGCGACCTTTCACTTTGATCCAACCGGCCCAATGGCCGTTCTGCATCATGCGAGTGACATCCATGAACACCTGACTGCCTGCTCGCTTGGTAAAACGTGGTTCCTCATGAGCCGTGGTTCTAGCCGAAAACACTAAATCTGCTTCGATACCGTTTCCTGGGTCATTGATCTTGAGCCTTAGTACTTGCAGCGGCTCAACAATATCCAGCTCAATTGGCCCTACAGATAGATCGAGACGCTCCAGATACATGACCTTGCTGCCGTAGACGTTGTGCTGAACACCATCCACCACAACCGAGAATGCCGCATCCATGACGTTTACATAGGGATAGACCCCTAAAGCCGCTGCAAAGAACACTTCTCCGCTGCGGTTGTAGCCATTAAAGAAATAACGATCGTAAAAGTTCCGATTGGCACCTGTATAGGCAATCGGTTCCGGTGTCTGGTGTAGCGGATAGTCGTCACCCTTGGTAAGCATGGTATTCCCCCCTGGCCTCATTTTTGGCTCTGTTTTATCACTACAGAGCAAACATTGCAGATTGGCTTTAATTATTGCAATCGTGAGCCAGCTCCGCAATGCAACCATTTACGGAAAATGGCTTGCATGGCCGCAAGTTATCCTGTTTATATAAAGGGGCTGTTTTGCGGAAAGGAGGTAGACCATGTCAAAGCCAGTTACCCTTGGCGAATTGAAGTCTTCTGGATACGAGGCGCTATCGGTCCGCGAAGAAATGCGCCGCAACCTCATGCGAATGCTCGCCAAGGGAGAGGAGGTCTTTCCCGGCATTATCGGCTATCAAGACAGCGTCATTCCACAAATCGAAAATGCCATTCTATCTGGCCAAGATATCATTTTGTTGGGCGAACGTGGCCAGGCAAAATCACGCATCATCCGCAGCCTAGTAAATTTGTTAGACGAAGAAATTCCCATCATTGACGAGGTAGAAATACCAGAAGATCCGTACAAGCCTGTGAGCAGCAAAGCACGCCAGATCATCGCCGAGAAAGGTGACGACACGCCCATTCGCTGGCTCAGTCGGGACCGGCGCTATGGTGAAAAGCTTGCGACACCAGACATCACCATTGCAGACCTGATTGGTGAGATCGACCCTATAAAGATCGCCGAAGGCCGCTACCTATCAGATGAAGATGCCCTGCACTTCGGTCTGATTCCACACAGTAATCGCGGCATCTTTGCCATTAACGAACTGCCGGATCTTTCGGAACGTATTCAGGTCGGCTTGCTTAACGTCATGGAAGAACGAGACGTACAGATCCGCGGCCATAAAATTCGCCTCGATCTTGATATTCTAATTGTTGCGACGGCAAACCCAGAGGACTATACCAATCGCGGCCGCATCATCACGCCGCTCAAAGACCGCTATGGTTCTCAGATTCGCACCCATTACCCACAGACCGTACTGGAAGAAATTGCGGTGATGGAACAAGAACAAACCAAAATGGATATTGGTGAGTTTCGTCAAAACGTGCCTGCCTTCATGCAGCACATTATTGCAGAAATCACCCAACTCGCTCGCAAGTCTCCCGATATCAGCCAGCGATCCGGCGTCTCAGTTCGCGCCACCATCGCTAATTATGAGGCCATGCTGGCCAATGCTCTGCGCCGCGCAATCACCACAGGCGAGCGGGAAGTTGTCCCAAGAATCAGTGACTTGCCATTCATCATGCCTTCCCTGCAGGGCAAGGTAGAGTTTGAGGCGATGGAAGAAGGTCATGAGGATAAAATTATCAATCGGCTTTTTGAAGACGCAGTACGAGCCGTGTTTGCCCGCTTCGCTGACATACAAAAATTGGAGAATATGGCAGATGAATTCGCAGATGGCATGAACGTCACCACTGGCGAGTCAGTACCATCCGCAGATTATCCGACAATCCTGAACAAAGTTTCTGGTCTAAAGGATGTGGTCACCACACTCACCCAAACAGAATCGTCGGCGGAGCAGGCATCTGCCATAGAATTTGTCTTAGAGGGGCTTCATCTCAACCAACTATTGAACAAAGAACAGGTTAGCGGCCGCAATACATACCGCGCCTAGGAGCACCGATGCCATTTCGCTACACGGCTTTTAATCGCTATTCCAGCTGGGATGGCAGCCAATCGCCAGAAATAAACGCAGACAACATCATGGCAGCTTTAACAGATGACCTCATGGAGTTTGGCGACCTGGAACAGGCAATGCGTTACATGATGCAACGCGGCCTCGACAGCGAAGAGGGCAGCCATATCCAGGGCATGCGGGATATGCTGAAACAACTCAAAGAGCAAAGAAACCAGCGTCTCGAGCAATATGATATGTCCAGCGTGCTAGATGACATACGCCGTCAGCTCGATGAAATTCTAGCGCTCGAGCAAGCCACCATCGAAGACTGGCAAAATCAGGAGAAGCATCAAGCAGAGTCCGATCACTTTATGGATAATTTGATGAAAGACCTGGGTAGCGACCCGGATTCAATCAATCCTGAAAGTAGCGTGTCTGACCCAGACCCAGACCCAGACCCAGACCCAGACTCTTCATTTACGAACAGAGTTTTAGGAGATATCGGCAAGCAAAATCAGGCGTTTCTCGACAACCTACCGCCAGACCCTGCCGGTAAGGTTCGTGCACTCGAAAAATACGAGTTCCTCAATACCGAAGCGCAAAAAAAGTTTCTCAAGTTGCTCGATGACTTAAAGAAATCCATGACCAGATCCTACTTCAAAGATGTGCAGGATATGGTGCAGAATATGTCCGCTGGCGATATCGAGCGCATGAAGCAAATGGTCAAAGACTTAAACGAAATGTTAGTCAAAAAAATCGCGGGCGAAGATCCCGGCTTCGAAGATTTCATGAATCAGTACGGCGACATGTTTGGCGATAACCCGCCCAAGACACTAGACGAACTGCTAGAACAAATGCAGGCGCAAATAGCGGCCACCCAATCGCTTTTAAACTCGATGTCCCCGGAACAACAACAACAGTTGCAAGAACTCATGTCCGGTAAATTCGGCGACCCTGAGTTAGAGCATGAACTGGCCCAACTACAAAAAGAACTGCAGTTCTTAAATCCTCAAGAGAAACGTTATAACTTTTCGGGCGATGGGGAACTTGATCTAAAGGCCGCCATGGAACTCATGCGCGAGATGCAGGAACTCGACGCCCTCGAACAACAGCTGCAAAAAGCACAGTACGATGGCAAGCTGGACAACATCAATGCTGACAAGCTGCAAGAGTTACTCGGCGACAAGGCCCGGGAAAACCTAGATGAGATGCAGAAGCTCATGAAGGTATTGGAAGATGCTGGCTACGTGCGGAAGGATGGCGACAAGTGGGCGCTCACGCCGCGCGGCAGCAGAAACCTGGGCCAAAAAGCTCTGGGTGAAATCTATCAACGGCTCAAGAAACAAAATATGGGCAACCATGCGACACCGGAAGAAGGACGCTTTGGTGAGCGTTTGGAAGAATCCAAACCCTATGAATTCGGTGACCGTTTCCATTTGCATATGTCACGAACCATGCGCAATGCCATTAATCGAGAAGGTCCCGGCTCCCCTATTCGCCTGCAAACCGAAGACTTTGAAATCTATCGCAGTGAGCAAATCACTCAAACAGCAACCGTGCTGATGGTAGACCTGTCCTGGTCGATGGCGCTCAGAGGCTCATTTCAGCCGGCCAAGAAAGTAGCAATGGCCCTACATCAGCTTATTTCCAGTGCTTATCCGCGAGACAGTCTCTATGTGGTTGGCTTTTCAGCGATCGCCAAAGATATTCAAGCCCACGACCTGCCCTATCTTCAATACGACGACTATTTGCTGGGGACGAATATGCAGCACGCACTATTGCTAGCAGAAAAGAAACTAGCCCGACACCAACAGGGCACTCGCCAGATCATCATGATCACAGATGGAGAACCCACTGCTCACCTGGAGGATGGCCGGCCTGTATTTGCTTATCCACCCACCCCAACATGTATCAACAAAACTCTGCGAGAAGTGCGCAATTGCACAACTAAAGGGATCACCATTAACACCTTCATGCTCGACCAAAGTCACTACCTGAAAGCATTCGTTGATCAGATGACCAAAATCAACGGGGGCCGGGTGTTTTATGCAGAGCCTCACAACCTGGGCGAGTATTTGCTGGTGGATTACGTTCAAAATAAGAAAAAACGTCTCCGCAGACGCTAAAAAAATCGTCAGACCTACAAGCTATTTTCCCGCTCCAAGCATCTATCTATAAACGTGAATCTAATGCGACGCCGATCAAGCGCGCACTTCACCAGCGGGGAAACGCAAATGAGCACAATCAAAACCACCTTCAGCATTGCTCTCCTAGTGATCTTAATCGCCGCTGGCGCCGTCGTTGCGGAACCTCTACTGCCGAGAATGTCGTCCTTTTACGGTGATAAGCTGGTCGAAACCTGCCATATGACGCCACGAGAACACACTCTGTATTTAAAAATGTAACATGCCATCCATTCCGCTGCGGATGATATGACAATAGAAGACATCGCAAAGTTTACACAACACATGGGCGAAACAGCCGAAGCCTTTGAGCTGGAAATACGCAAAAAGGCTAAAAGCCTAGCTTATGATCACGTCACCATAGGTGATGGCGAAAATTCATTCACGGTGAATATAAGCAACGACCAATCGACTGACTAAAAAGGTACTGGCGATTCGAACGTCAGCGATTCTCTGGTGACTGGATGCGCCAGAGTTAACCTTGTCGCATGCAATAAGAGCCGAGGTGATGCCGCGAGCGCAGCGGGATCTGCATACAGATCACAACCCAGGATTGGATGGCCAAGCGTCGCCATATGAATCCGCAATTGGTGACTACGCCCCGTCACAGGATAGAGACCAATCCTACTGTCTTCATGATCTCGTGCGATCACTCGATACCGGGTCAATGCAGGTTTACCCGCATCATCGATCATCTGCCTGGGGCGATTATGCGGGTCAGGTGCTATTGGCAAATCTACTTCACCTTCATTTTGCTCGACGATACCGGCAACAATGGCTTCATAGGCTTTCTCAATCGTGCGCTCTCGAAATTGACGGTTCAGATCCGATGTCGCAAGCTGAGACCGTGCTAGCACCAATAGGCCCGAGGTATCCAAATCCAATCGATGCACAATCCGCGCATCGGCATAATCAAACACCAATCGATTGAACACACAGTCTTTGACAAAACGACCAGGTACCGACAACAAGCCAGAGGGTTTACTGACCACGAGCATGTGTTCATCGACATAAACCATGTCGATTGGCTCATCGCAGGGTGGCGGCACGTGGTAGGTGAAATCAGTCATGGGGTTAACGTATAGTGTTTTGCTGAACCTGCCAAGCCGTGATCCCTATGCCGACCGATCTGGATAAACTTCAGACATCTATCACCGATATTGTACCCAAACTTTTGATGTTGCTTGAAGCATTTGAGCAGGTACAACGTAACTTGAATCCTAATGGTTTTGCCCAGTTAGCAGAGTTTATTACGCCGTTTGAACTTGAACTTAAGCAGGATTTTGAACAATTCAAGACTCTGAAGTTTCCGGAAGATCTGAGTCACTTTGGCGACATGATGCTGCAGGGTTGCGATTATGCCCTTCGTGCTTGTAACGGCTTACATCAGCACGACGAAGGCTTTGGTCGGGTCATGCAAGGGTTGCGTGCCCACATCAGAGCTCAAGAACACATTTATCCGCTGGCAGAGTTCCTGTCGCCAGTGAACAAATTCTTTGTCGAAACACCACGCAGACGAGACCCTCAATTACTGGCTAAGTGTGCAGAGGGGATGCAACAAGCCGAATCTGGTAGTGCCGGCATACTTAGCGCAGACAACGAAAGAGACAAACGCGGCGGGTTCACACTCTACGTGCCCGAGCATCTCGATCAAAGTAAACCTGCGCCCCTGGTGATCGCCATGCACGGTGGCACTGGCCATGGGGCTGACTTTCTCTGGGCATGGCTTCGAGAGGCGAGAACCCGCGGCTTTATCCTGATGGCACCCACCTCTCAACAAGACACTTGGTCGCTGATGGGCGAAGAACACGATTTGAAACCCCTACTCGGCATGCTGGATTTTGTGAAAAAGCGCTGGCTAGTGGATGAGGAACACATTCTACTAACGGGTATGTCCGACGGCGGCACCTACTCCATGATGGCCGGTTGCCACGACCAGTCACCGTTCACGCACCTGGCACCTTTTTCCGGTGTTTTACATCCCGACCTTGTGATGACCGGACAAATCCGCTTTATCGTCAACAAGCCCGTTTACCTGGTTCACGGCTCTGAAGACTGGATGTTTCCAGTCGAAATGGCGCATATGGCCAATCAACAACTCACCGAATCTGGTGCTGACGTGACCTTTCGGGTCATCGATGGATTAACCCACAGCTTTGCGCGAGCAGAAATCCCCGCTCTACTAAAGTGGTTTGACCCATCATTGGCTTTACCGCCTAACGAGGCGCCTTGACTCTATTGCTTATCAAAAATGCCCATCAAGAGTCTTCGGCAAAAAAGTCTCTCGTCAGCGTCAAAAACGCTTCTAACTGGTCATGCTGAACCCAGTGTCCCGCATTCTTCACCTGTACATGCCGCGCATTCTGAAAATACACCGTCGGATCTTCTTTTCGGTATGCCCCAAACCAGCTCTCTGAGCCACCGACCAGCAACAAAGGTGCGTCGATCCGCTTCCACAACTCTCGAGTCTGTTCGATGTTCATATCGAAGGGTGACATCACGTGGGTATAGTTATCGAACTTCCAACTATAGGTACCATCTTCGTTCTGGTTAGAACCATGAATCGTGAGGTGCCGCGCTTGCTCAGCACGCAGATGGCTGTTTTCTTCGTGCATCCGATTAAACGCATCGTCAATCGTGTCGTATTTGCGTGACGTTCGCCCGGACATCTTACGAGTATTTTCGATCCACTTGCGCATGTGCTCATGTACCGGTGGCGGATTGTACATCTGCGGCGGCGCACCAGTGCCTTCAATCACCACCATCTTTTTGATGTGCTCGGGATAGACACCCGCATAGCGTAACGCCACACCACCACCCAAAGAGTGAGCAATGACATGCAATGGCGCCAAACCCTGTTGATGAATCAGTTGTGCCAAATCATACACATACTCACTGTGACTGTAGGCACTACCCATCACCCACTCTGAGTCACCGTGACCACGAAAATCCGGTGCAATGATGTGGTATTGATCCCGCAGCGATTCAGCCACCCAGTCCCAATTGTGACAGTGATCCCGACTGCCATGGACCAACAGCAATGGCGGTGCATCTGGGTTGCCCCAGTCGAGGTAATGTATCCGTAATCGCTGGGAGTAAAAGGAATGAGATGTTGGACTGGCTTTCTGCTCGGCCATAGCACTCTGCTTTTGAGGATTTAGACTGCGGATTATAAACCACCTACAGCCCGGCTGGCACGGCCATCTCTTTGGATTAGGTGAGTCTGCTGGTACTATCTCTTCAGAATCAACCTATTGGAACCCTATGGACGAGGTAGCACAAGCCCTCCTGCATCGCTATATCAATGAGTCGGCGGTTACCCCAAATGTCGACGCCTCTGTCGTAGCCAGTTATCTGGAAGCGCTCACGGACTTCGCCGAGGCCAGCACATTAGTCGGACATGTCCGAACAAACCAACCCGATTGGCAGCTAGATGATCTCAGTCTCGCAATCTTATGCAGCGCTGACGACTGTGCCACGGTCATCTTTCGTATTACCCAAATTGCGCCGCAAATAGGCACGCAATTTCGCCGAATATTACCTCGCCTTGCTGCTAGCCTGCTGCACACACCGGGACTCGCCATCGCCAAGCAACCCACCTTGTTGATGATTCTTGATTCACTCAATCAAGGTATGGTTGGCTGGACAGAAGGACTAGGCGCTGGCAGCAACAAACTGCAAAGCGTCTTTAATGACGCTATTGAAAGACTTCTAAATGACGACACAGATTGCGACGCACTGCTGGCAGAGGTTTCCGCCTTTATGTCAAAGGAGTCTGACAAGATTCGCCGACTTGAAGAACGCCTGACCGCGTCAGAAACAGGGTTTGTACGATCAAAACAAGCCAAAGTATTAGCCGCAAACCTCATCAACAAAAAAACCAACAACAAGGTTGTGACAGAGTCACTATCAGAATTCTTACGCGGTCCCTGGTATGACTCGATACAACTACTCGTCAACGAAAAAGGGATTCATAGCGAAGCGTGGCAACGCGCCAGCGCACTCACAGAAACCTTAATCTGGACTTATCAGCCCATTGATAGCGAAAGTGAAGACGCAGAGCAAGAAAAGCAGCGCTTGTATCGCTTCGTTGAACATCTACCCCAAGAAATCCGAGAACTTCTGGTTGCACTACAGCACACCACAGACGTCGCAGAATCCGCGCTTGATACCCTGGAAGTCGATCACGTCAGCATCGTCTCGGGCATACCACCAGACTATATTGAGTTCGAACCTATTCCCAGTGAGGCCACAGGGTCAATGTCCACTGTCAGCCAGGTACTCCTTAGAAGGGTCAAGGAACTTTCGAGCGGTCAGTGGTTTAGTCACATTGAGGGCGATCAAATTCAGCTCATTAAACTTGTTTTAAAACTCGATGATGTGAATCAATTACTCTTTACCAATCGTAACGGTATGAAAGTCATGCAAAAGAGTTTTGATGAGTTTGCTTATGACCTTTCCACCCACGTCGTGAAGTCTATCAACCCGGACGCCGTATTCTCTTCAACTTTCAATACTTACTACCAGGGATTGATTGATGAATTTCGTAAGCACCGCCGGCTGATCGCAGACCGCAGGGCTGAGGTAGACCGCCTTGACGAAGATCGTAAAAGTGCGCAGATAAAAGCTCAAGAAGAAGCAAGACAACTGGGTTTCGCCAGAGAAAATGCAGAGCACGACCGGCAAGAGGCAGCTAAAGCAAATCGCCTCAAAGATGCTCGTACCGAAGCCGAGAAATCTGAAAATGCTGACATGCTAGCCGAGTACAAGACCATCGTAGCAAGCCTCGGGACGGGCGCAATGGTACGTCTACCCGACGCAACAGGTAAGAAACAAGATTGTAAACTGGCAGTAAGAATAGCCGCCGCAGATAAGATGATTTTTGTTGACCAGGGTGGCATGAAAGCAGGTGACTATAAGGCCCAGCAACTCGTGGAATTGCTCGTGGCGGGAGAAGCAGAACTCGGCGATGTGGGAGTGGAATTTGAAGACACCCTGGCAGCCGTCGTCAGTAAACTTAGATCAGACCGGGAGAAAAGCTATGACGACCTCACCAGAACATAGAATCGAAACTCGCCTCGAACTTGAGGAGACGGTTTTTATCGAAGTTCTGTCTGCATCTGCGGCATCAGATACCAATGTCGTGATGTGTAGTTCTCTGGACTTGTCAGCCAACGGTATTCAAGTCGTGGTTGATCAGGATATTGCACTTGGCTCAATCCTTCGCCTTTGCATCGATATGCCCGATGAAGAGCCGATCTTTTTGGTCGGTGAAATCATGTGGAAGCGAGCAGACACCGCAACGGGTGGCATCTGCCTTGGCTTCTTACTATTTGAATCCGACGATAGTGATATCGCCGAATGGAAACAGTGGATCGCTAATAGACTAGCAAACTAGTCCGGCAATCCGAGCACGCGCTTGGCAATAATATTCAGCTGAACTTCAGTGGTACCACCTTCGATAGAGTTTGCTTTGGTTCGCAACCACGCCCGCGTTAACGTTAACTCATCATCGGCAAAACCGTCGCCTTCCCAACCTAACATCTGAGAACCCATCGCCCGCAGCATCAATTCGTGCTTGCTCTTATTCTGCTCTGTGCCATACAGCTTGAACATTGAAGACCCAAAACTCGGTGCTTTGGTGGACTTCGACTCTTCCGAACTACGACGCACTGTTGAGGCAAACGCGTGATCGTCCATGGACTGCTGAACAATATCATTGCGGAGATCCAGATCCGCCAGTTTGCCATTTTCCTTGCCGATGTATTCAATCGCGACTTCCCGCAGCGAGCGAGACTTTTGACCGCCACCTATGCCACCGCCAATCGAATTGCGCTCGTACTCGAGTAAACGCTTGGCAACAGTCCAACCTTCATTAACGTTGCTCACCACGTTTTTGCGCGGTACACGCACGTCTTCAAAGAAGGTTTCGCAAAATGGTGACAGACCACTGATCAGCTTAATCGGTTTAACACTCACGCCGGCTGAGGACATATCAAACAAGATAAAGGTAATACCCTGATGCTTCGGCGCTTTAGGGTCAGTCCGAACCAGGCAGAAAATCCAGTCGGCATTATTTGCACCAGAGGTCCAGACCTTTTGACCGTTGATGATGTAGTCGTCACCATCTACCACAGCTTTCGTTTGCAAGCTCGCAAGGTCGGAACCTGAGTTTGGTTCACTGTAACCCTGACACCACCAGATTTCGCCTTTCGCAATTTTGGGCAAGTGCAGCGCCTTTTGTTCATCGTTACCATACTCCAGCAACGCTGGACCAATCATCGAAATCCCCATACCCACATGTGCAGGTCGCGCATTAATGCGGCCCATCTCTTCGTGAAGCACACGCGCTTCGGCCGTATCGAGTCCTCCGCCGCCGTATTCTTTTGGCCAGGTCGGCACAACCCAACCCTTCTCACCCATACGATCCATCCAGAGCTTGGTTTCTGGATTCTTATATTTCGCGTGAATGCCACCGCCGGGATGTTCATCCGCGGGCATGGGTGTCCGAATAGAAACGGGACAGTTTTCTTCTAACCAACTTCTGGCTTCTTCGCGAAAGGTCTCGACTGACATTTATTACTCCTCAGGTGCATATTCAAATAAGGTGATTTCACTTAGAGTACCCAGCCGCATAACCGGCCCCCAGGTACCGGTACCCTGAGACACATACTGGCGTGCTTCGCCCAGCTGATACATGCCTTTGATTCGTTGAAACACGCGACTCACCATCAGGTTAAACGGGAAAATCTGGCCGTTATGAGTATGACCACTTAAGGTCAATTCGATGTTGTGATCACATGCCGCTTCAAGCCCACGGGGCCGATGATAGAGCAATAGCTTAAAAACGTCAGCATTCAGTTCAATCTGTCTAAGCTGCTTCTCAACTTGTAAGGGATCTTCCATGTCATCAATACCGATCACCTGCAGATCATCCCGATACATCATTGCGGTATCACGTAAAACGTTAACCCCTAGGTTTTTCAGTCTAGCAAGGATCTCATCCAGATCTTCGTATTTCTCGTGATTACCGATACAGAAATAAATAGGCCCGATCACGCTCTTGAGTGCCACAAGTTCTGACTCCGGCACACCGGTCGCATCAATAAAGTCACCGGTAATGCATAGAAAATCTGGTTTTTCACGATTAACACGGCTGATCACTTTATCGAGAAAGCCTTTGCTACGAGAGCCGATATGTACATCAGTGATCTGCATAAAGCGAACCGGCGACTTAAGCCGCGGTGAAGTCAGACGAAAGGTTTTCACCATTGGCGTCATCGCCGCGACGGAACCAATCACCCAGGCCAGAAATGTTAATGCCAACACAGACCGGGCGGCAGTTGCCTCATCTAAAGTGGTGGCGAGCAGCAGAAGCTCGAAACATAGTAAGGACATTAGTAGAACCGGACTGATGCCTAGTATCGCATCGGCAAGTTGCCTCAGTAACAGTGACAAGCGACTGCCATGACCGCGGAGTAAATAGCGACTGATAATCTGGCTGCTAGCAACCGGAATGAGTACCAAGATCGTCAGCCACACAGGCCACGCCAACCAGTCTCCTAGGCGCAGCACCGGATAAACGAACAGAGGTACATGCAGCGCCAACGCCATTAGGATAAAGCGTCGAAATTGACGGCCCTGGGATTGGGCAGTTTGCAATCTAGTGCTGTTATCTGACAAAAAAGCGCTCGACGGGAATAATGGACAGGTGAATTTACCAAATGCCGCGCCGCAGCACAAAAGGAACCGTATGCAGATAAAGGACATGAATCTTAATTATATTTTCGAACGATCAAACGGTGATTCATGATGCGTTCTGGTCGATTTTCGTGCTTCATGCTGCTGTAATGCTTTGCCTTGGCCAGATAACGACTGCTCGCGCCGTCATTACCCAGGGCCCGGGAAATCTGAGCGAACGCCTCATAGAACTCTGGCTCGTCCTTTTTCAAGCGGATGGCAATATTGAGGGTTTCCTGAGCTTCGTTCAGGTGACCTTCTTGATACAGTAATTTCGCCACGAAGTAGTGGCAACAAGAGTTGCTTCATCAGCATAGGTTAGGCCAGCCCCTCTTTCGGCTCTTTATCATCAATAAAGACCCAGAGAAATAGACCTAGAAATTTGGGAGGATCAGTCATGATCTGTTTGCACATGAATCGACAGATCACCGTCATGTCCTTCGCTCAACATGAACTCAATGGGTCTGCAGCAGACCTGACAGTCTTCCACATACTGCTCGCCAGTCTCGCTGGGATCTACCAGCACCGATATTTGCTCTCCGCAGTAGGGGCACTCGATATTTCGTTCTTCCAAAGCCGGCAGCATCGTTAAAAGGCGAGAATGCGAACGGCATTCACGGCTATCGCTAACAGTGCAAGGGTGCTCAGCATGAACAGGCCGAACCGCACCATGACCTTATTGGACGTCGAGTGAACAATACTGTGAACGACGCGAAGGCCGACATAGGCCCAGGCCAGATACAGATTAAGACCATCTCCGGCACCGGCGAGCGCAAGCGCAAGTGCACAGGCATAAAACGCCGTCGGCTGTTCTAACAGATGATTGTAGTTGTCCGCTTTCCACTGGACCTCTTTTGGCAGTTGAGTCCCGAGTTCAACGGTACGTTGCCCGACGTCAGGGCCAAGTTTGGCAGCTTTGATCGCGGGCAAGCGAGTAGAGCCCATCCAGATAAGTTGGATGATCGTCCAGATCACTAGGCAGACGACAGGTAATAGGATTGGTTCTGGCGTAAACATGACTTTCCCCTTTTTTGGTTTTTTTGTCTTGTTGTTTTGTAATTAAAAGACCAACCGAACCAAGCATTCAAGATTTGACCCTAAACTGCAAGGGCGGTAGATTGCGAGAGTCAGAGCTAGTATCCAACAATCTACATCAACACTCGTCCTAAAGAAGGAGATCCCGTGGATATCTATCATATCTGGTGTGATTTAAAACCCGGCCAACGGGATCTCGAATTTGTGAATCACCTAAAATCGTATCTCGAGCATCTAAAAGCTGAAGCCAAACTCCAGCAGTACCGTATCACGCGCAAGAAACTCGGCTTAGCTCCAGCTGAGATGCTGGAGTTCCACATCATGCTGGAGTTCACCAATCTTGCAGATCTGGATGCTGCATTCAATCACGTTGCTAGCCGAGACGGCGCCGTGGAAGGTCTGCATCATGCGGTCAACGGACGGGTGGATAACGTCAAATTTGCGCTCTATCGTGACTTTCCCGATGACGTTCGACGCGAAGGCGACGAACAGTTCTAACGCTTGAGCGAGCGCGCGACCAGATCCTCGGCAATGCCATAAACCGCATCTCGCCAGACAGGTTCATCGGTATAGAACGCATCCATCATGTGTTGCTTAATAGTTTGCCCCTGAGTACTCAGAAGGTCGCCGTGGGTATGGAGCCATTGATCAGCAATAAGCGCTTCCAACACTTGCCGTGAGCGTACCGTGCCATATTCCAAACCCGCTATCACAAGATCATCCACTTCTTGGTGCATCCCAAATGAAATGGACCCGGCAATATCAGGCGAAAGGGACTCCGCTGTCTTGGTATTTTTGACGCGATCACCCCAGAGTTCCAGGGCCAGCTTCAAGGGCTGACTATCCAGTGGATACTCCACAATGCACTCAGCCTCGCCCGAACGACCCAGTGCCGTATGAATGTCGAGCCACACGACAGACTTACCTTGCAAAATTTTCTCTGCAAACGCTCTCAATTGAATGTTAGACCAGGACGGCGCCGTGCCACCATAGAACAGCCCATTGGGATAAGCATACTGGCCACCGGACATGGCTGCTTGTTGCCAGCCCGGCTCATTCTCATGGCGCAAATTTGCCGCGCCAATGCCCTGCCATACCGCTGCAATGGAGGCCTCGTTCCATTCGGTTGGCTCTAGCGCAGACGCCAGTTCTGGGTAGCCTTCATTGACTGGAGGGCTGATTGGAGGGCTGATTGGAGGGCTGACTGGAGGGCTGACTGGAGGATTGTCTAAACCGCCACTGTGAAAATTGAAATTACGATTCAGGTCAATATTGTCTTCGTTCACCCGACGCTGCCAGGCGAAACCGTAAGGGTTCACGCCGTGAATCATCACCAGCATAAAATCGTCTGGCAATTTCCTGTGCCATCCATCTACGAGCAACTGACACTGAATGAAGGAGCCACAATATCCTTCTACACCATGAGTACCGGACGACAATACCAATACCTTACTCGCATCTGGATTACCCCACATGGCGATGTCCATGGCGATCTCACCCTCAGGCCCTTTTAGCGGATGCACTTGGGTTTCGACCCGGGCATCAGCGGCAAGCTTAAGAAAAGTTTGCCGCGCCGCCTCGTACTGATAATGGTGTGTCTGCATTTATACGCGTTCCAATTTGTGACGGGGTGTTGTGGTAGGCAAATGCACTGTAATCGTATCGTCTGGTTTGACAATGCCACCAGATAAAACGATGCCCATCACACCCGCCTTTCGAATCAATTCGCCGTTCTTGGTTTTATCTAACAACGCAGCCGTCAGACCTTTCTGATATCCGTCTAGCTGCCCACAAGGATTGCGTAACCCGGTGATCTGTATTTCTGCTTCGCCAATGACCAAACGTGTGTCACGCGGTAAAGCGAGCAGATCAATACCGCGAGTGGTGATGTTCTCGCCGATCGTCGCGACATCTACCTTAAAGCCCTGTGCTTGCAATGCGTCAATGATCTCTGCCTGGATCAAGTGCACTTGTCTTAGATTGGGCTGGCTAGGATCAATCTTGACCCTCGAACGATGCTTAACGGTCACCCCTCGATGGGCGTCACCCTCTACGCCTTCGCCGGTAATCAATTTGATTTCATCGCACCGGACTTTACTAAAGCGATGCGTATCGTCCTTTGAAACAGAGGTGATTTTCGCCATCGACTATTCGACCCTGGGATCTTCGGCATGAGAATGAAGCGTCTCGCCGGGGGTTAGATAAAATTCTTTACTGCGCTGGTGAATCGTCTGCCGATGCCAACAACCCCTTGGGACAATAAGGCACTCCCCGGCCCCTATCATCACTTGTTGCCCGTCACCTTCAATCTTTGGCAGCACTTCCACTTCGATCTTGCCCTCTAAGACCTGCAGCAACTCTTCTGTATCCGGATGCATTTCCCATGGTGAAGGGCCACCGGGTGTCGACCAGAATACGCCTGCGCAACCGCTATTGAATGCGCCAATATCCGCGAACGCCATCTCACCAATACTGTCCGCGATAGCAGAGGGATGAAATGCTTGTAGCGCTTGCCCAGAAGTCATGTCATATCTCCCTAAGACTTAAACCAAAATTCAATCAATGCAGTGTCGACGGCAAAGCTAGCCTCATGCACTTGCCCTGGAGTTAGAAAATACCAGTCGCTGATCGTACTCGCCTGTATGACTAAACGGGTTGATCGGTTAGTTTCTCGGCAACCGCTAGCATGAGTTCTGCGTCCTTTTTCCTGTCGATTGAGAGCAGTACCAATGCCGTCGATATCCGCTCCATGTAACCCCACTGCCAGATAGCGTGTTCATCTTCGCCGGTAAGCTTCGATAATAGATTGCAGCGTTGTCTTGCGAGCCGAGCGGTAGCACCCTGTATCAGTTCCTCACTCCATTCACGCATCGGTACGGCCAGATCACAGGCTTTTTCTGCACACAATCCGTCTGGGTCAACGAATCTGTATTCACCCGACCCTGAACCCGACCCTGAACCCGACCCTGAACCCGGTACCGCCAGTAGGTTTTGTGAGTGCGCATCGCCGTGAATCAAAAACGCATTATCAAGTCTGAAATCATCAGCGCGTTCCCTGCAAAAATCCAACGCTCGATAGGCAGCCTTTTTCGAGCAGGGTTTACCGTATTTTTGCCAGCCACGCTCAATACATTCAGCGAGCCACTCGGCTTTCTCTTGCCCGGTCATAAGGCCAGACGGTTCAGATAATTTGAGCCAACTCCGCTGCAGCGTTTCGCAGATGATGTGAATTTGTGATTCAGTTGATCGATCTTCACTCCCAAGTTGGGGGCCCAATCTTTCTAGTAACAAAGCATTAGCGTCAAGGTCATACCGTAAGAGCTTCGCATAGCCTTCGCCCGCCACTAGCTTGAAAGCCTTCACCTCAGTCGCGATGTCCGCGCTACCCGGCAAACCGAATTTTAGAACAGCGAGACCACCCTCTTCCATTACTGTTTCTGTTTCTGTTTCTGTTTCTGTTTCTAGAACCAGCGCTTCGATCACCAGCGCTTCTGTGCCACCGGACAACACATCGCCCAACTTTAGACCCCAATTGGATTCAAAGTCTGCCGCCATATCATCCAGGCCGGCCAGCCATCTTGCCCCCTGTTCGCCAAGTTCAAGCGCGCGTGATCGAACCTCAGCAGGTAATTTGGCTGTAAACCCCATCACGACTCTATTGCCTTAATTTTTCACCTCATATACCCGCTTAGAATGCGCTACCTTTCTGCGCTGAGCAACCGCAGAGCAAGTCCAACGAAAACCAAACCCGCCAGCCAGTTGAGCCACAGTTGGACCGTCACGGAGCGTCTGAGCCACGAACCGAGCCAGCCAGCTGTCATGGCGATTGAACCAAACACGAGAAACGTGACAACAATAAACATTAGACCGTACATGACGATTTGAAGCGGTACTGAGCCTAAACCGGGATTCGCAAACTGCGGCAAAAAGGCTAAAAAAAATATCGCCACCTTGGGATTGCTGAGATTCATAATCACACCACGAAAATACAGGTGTCCAGCTGGGCTGCTCGCCTCGAGTTCAGTTGATGCCGGGGCTCGAAACGCCTGCCAGGCTAGATATAAAAGATAGCTCGCACCCAGAATCTTCAAACCGGTGAATGCGATCTCTGAACTCTGAAACAACGCTGCGACCCCAATCGCTACCAGAGACGTGTGCACGATAAGCCCGGTACAAAGGCCCAGTGTCACCAGAACACCAGCTCGAGCGCCATGTTGAGATGATTGCGTCAAAACAAAGATGTTGTCAGGGCCCGGCGCAATCCCTAACGCTGTCGAAGCCAGTAGGAAAACCCAGATCACCTCACCCGCAGGCAGCTCTATACCAAACACCTCAGGCACCCAACAACAGCGGTTGTTTCATTTCGTGGTCGCGGAGCGCCATCGCCACCATAATTACTGGCGAACGCCTTCAATATAAAGGGCAAGCTCGACCTCATTGCCAGGCGGCAGGATCAGATTAAAATCTTTGGTGTTGAGCGTCGTGGTGCCTTCAAAGCCGGCCCGGTAACCACCCCAGGGATCGTTACCCATACCAACTGTACTGGTATCTATAGCGATTTCTTTCGTCACTCCCATGAGTGTGAAGTCACCATAGACAGTCGCCTTACCGTTACCTAAATCAACCACTCGTGTGCTAACGAAACTAGCAGAAGGAAATTTTTTTACGTTTAGAAAATCATCACTACGCAGATGCTTGTCGCGTTCAGCATGATTGCTGTCCAGACTGGTAACGTCGATATCTACCGCAATTTTAGTCTCAGCAATATCGTCTTCATCAAAGCTGAACTTACCTTCAAAGGTATTAAAGCGACCCACTAACCAGCTGATGCCAATGTGCTTGAACTTAAATTGAATGGCCGCGTGAGCGCCTCTGGTATCGATATCATAGTCAGCGGCTTGTGCGCTGCCTGCCAATGCAACGCAGCTCAATAACAATGCTCTAAAAAAAACCTTCATGGTGTATCCTTTTGACGCTTGCCTAACATTCGCATTAGGGTTTGGTCTTTATCGACGAAATGATGTTTGAGCGCTGCCAGAATATGCACCGACGCCAGCGACATCATAACCAGCGCCAGATACCAATGCACTTCTCCTGCCAGATCTTCCTGATTCTTAATATCGAATGTCACCGCCGGCACTTCAAACCAATCAAAAACCAGCAGGCCCCGGCCATCGGCAGTCGTGATTAAATAGCCTGTAGTCGCAATCAGCAGCACCATCAAATAGAAGGCCCAATGCACAATTTGTGCGCCGGCTTTCTCCCAGGCAGTCAATCCGGTTTCGGCAGCGGGTGGCGGATTCAAAATTCGCCACACCAATCGCAACGCCATAACAGCCAAAAGCAGCACCCCGATGCTACGATGTAGATCCGGGCCCTTCTTATACCAGGCATGATAATAGTCGAGGTCGACCATCCAATAACCAAAGGCGAACATGCTGAATACCGTCACAGCTACCAGCCAATGGAGGCTGATCATACCCCAGCCATAGCGATCGCTTTGGTTTAGAACCGACATAGAGAACACCAAATTGAACTCACCAACGTTTAACTCCTGAATACGATAGCAGAGTTATCGTTTTACCTGACTAGCGTGGCCGGCTCAACTTAGGCTCAACTTGGGTGTAGCCTCTTGAAGCTCCCGCGACAGGCGTTTGCCCTCGTCAGCGCGAACCGAACTAAACCTCGAAATTAGCAAATATAACGCCGGGGTTAAGTACAAAGTAAAAAGCGCCGCAATACCCAGGCCACCAAACACCACCCAGCCAATGGCTTCTCGCGCCTCGGAACCTGCACCGCTACCCAAAATCAATGGCAAGCCACCCAGCACCGTCGACACCAGCGTCATGGCGACAGGCCGCAGCCTAACTCGCGCCCCGGTTTCGATTGCATCAATGACCTCATAACCCTGATCGCGAAGTTGATCCGCAAACTCCACGAGTAAAATACCATTTTTGGCCATCAGACCTATGAGCATGACCAGCCCAATCTGCGAATAAATATTGACGGTAGTACCGCTTAAGAACAGCGCAAAAATCGCCGCCGCGATACCAAAGGGCACAGTAAGCGTCACGACGAGTGCGCTGGAAAATCCTTCGAACTGAGCACACAAGACCAAAAACACAACTAGCAACGCGACAAGGTAGGTCAACATCACTTCTTGAGACGTCTCCTGCAGAGTTACTGCTTCGCCCAGCAAAATCATATCAACGTTGGCTGGCAGGACATCTGCAGCAATAGCTTCAAGCTCTTCAACTGCGGATTGCAAAGGGTAGCCGGGTTCTACATTGATATCGACTTCAATGGCTCGCCTTTGTGCCTGACGGTCTAACTGAGCTGCAACACCTTCTTCTTTTAGAGATACAATACTCGACAAAGGAATTAGATTGCCGTTACGAGCGCTCACATAAAGGTTGACCAGATCCGTTGGATCGTTGATGTCGCCCGTAGAAGCTTCAAGCATGACCGGTATGGATTCATCACCAATATTCAGGTCCACAATGTCATCACCATCAATCATCGCTCGCAGGGTCGTCGCGAGGCGATCAAGGTCGACACCCAAATCTGCAGCCCGGCGACGATCGATCTTGACCGACAACTGAGGTTGGGTTGGCTCGTACGAGATCTCGGGTTGAGAAAGATTCACTGAGCGGGCTTCGAGCTCCCGGGTAAACAATTTCGCTGCCTGAAAGATTTCAGCATAATCGTTTCCGACGAGCGCAACCTCAAGACCACCACCTGCCCCGCGCAGGTTTAAACTATTCGGACTGCGGATCGATACGCGCGCTCCGGCAATGTCCGCCATTGGCTTGCGTAATGCCTGAATGATTTCCTGTTGCGATCGATCACGATCACCCCAGTCTGCAAGCGGCACACTGACACGGCTGCGGTTCGGATCCCAGGTACCAATAATGGTATACAACGACTCAACTTCACCCGTATCGACGAGCGGCCGTAAGATGGCTTCTATCTTTTCTGTTTGTCGTTCCATGTAGCCAATACCAACCCCGTCCGGCCCGGACGCGAAAATCTGAATTCGGCCCCGGTCTTCGCTTGGCAACAGTTCCTTCTCGAGCTGGAGATACAAAGAACCCGCAGCGCCCGCTAGAAAGGCTGCACCCAATAAAACTAACTTGGGGTGTCGTAGTGTTGCTCCAAGACTTACGGAATAGAAGTCTCGTAGCGTTTCACCGAATTTAGCAATGCGACGATTCAACGGACTAAGCTTGTTAGTATCGGGTAATCGAGATGCCATCACCGGTACCAGAGATAAGGCGACAAAGCTTGAAATCGCCACAGCAAACGCCAGCACAAAACCAAATTCACGGAACATTCGGCCTGCGGTACTGGGCAAAAATGCAATCGGTACAAACACCGAAATCAACACAATGCTGGTGGTGACCACAGCAAAGAATACTTGCCGCGTGCCCAATACGGCTGCTGCTCGAGCACCCAATCCCTGGCTGCGACGGCGCTGAATATTTTCCAGCACCACAATCGCATCATCAACCACAAGACCCGTCGCCAGCACCAACGCCAATAGCGTCAAAATGTTTATCGAAAAACCTAGCGCCCAGATCCCAGCGACCGTACCAATCAGCGAGACCGGAATTGCAACGCTTGGCACCAACGTCGCGCGAATGGTACCCATAAACACCCAGATCGTTGCGATCACAATCGAGACGGTTAAGAGTAGCGTTGTCATGACCTCGGTCACAGAGTTACGGATGAACATCGCGTTGTCGTTGGTAATGACAAGTTCAACATCATCGAAGCGTCGATTCAGGTTCTTAACCGCATCAACCACGCTGTCTGATATTTCGATAGTATTTGAATGTGCCTGCCGCAACACCCCCAGGCCCACGACTGAGCGACCATTGAGGCGCGTGTAAGACGTAGCGTCCTCGGGCCCAAAAAACACATTGGCGACATCACCAATACGCCGTGTATCACGAATGATCATATCGGCAATCTGATCGGCGGTCACCGCGGAGGCGTCAGCTCGAACAATCAGCTCCTGATCTTCAGAGCGAAAGCTACCAGCAGGGACATCAAATGATGCTTGCCTAAGCACGTCCGCCACATCGGTGACCGACAGCCCATAACTCGTAAGCCGGAGAGGATCGACCACCACACGCAACAATCTCTGACGTGAACCGGATTGTTGAACGTCAGCAACACCATCGATAGAAATGAACTGCGGCACGATGTCTTTCTCAACGATTCGAGAAAGCTCTTCTTCCGTCAGCGTGTCACTCATCACGGCGATATTCACCACAGCATCAGAGTTGTCGTCAGCCTTTACCACCAGCACTTGCTCAACCCGATCGGGCAGGCGACGCGAAATTCGACTAACCGCTTCCCTCACATCAGAGGCGGAGCTGTTGAGATCAGCATCCGGTGCGAATTCTATTCGAATCCGACCGTTATTTTCTTCTGATGACGACTCAATATTCTTGATGCCAGACACTCGCGCCACAGCACCCTCAATGAGGCTAATCACCTCAGCATCCATGGTTTCGGGAGAAGCCCCTGGGTACTCCGCACGAACAGTGACAATAGGGCGATCGACATCCGGTAATTCACGAACTTCTACCGCCTGGATCGCCGCCAGGCCTGCAAGTGAAATCAACAAACTCACCACCAGCACCAGCACTGGCCGGCGAATGCTTAGGCTCGGTAGATCGTTTACTTCTAACGCGTCGTTGCTCTGGAGATCATTTTCTGACATTAGTCAGATCCCGTCTGAGCTGCGCTCGCAGAAAGGTCATCTCCCGCGGCAATTGACGTCTCGGGCTGCACCAACATACCGGGTCTTAAACGTTGAATACCTTCCACCACGACGAGGTCTCCCGCCGCGAGGCCTGTTTCGACCAACACTTTTCCTTTCTGCCTCTGCACGATGTTCACCGGCACTCGGCCGGCTTTGCCATCCTGCACAGCCCAGACATAAGAGCCATCCGCGCCCCACTGCAACGCAATCTCAGATAGGATCGGGTAGCGATCGCCAGTAAGTTCTAACATCACGCGAAAGCTCATGCCTGGTCTCAGCGTATCCGCCGTATTCTCAACCCGCGCCCGGGTAATAAAAGTCCTGGTGTCGGGGCTGATCCTACTGTCGATATCGAACACGTTACCCTCGGCCAACGTGTCATTAACTGACCAGGTTGAAATGGCCACTCGATCACCGACGCCGATTCGTCCTGTCATCATTTCTGGCACCGCAAACGACACCAACAACGAACTGCGATCATCCAGCGTAGTGATCGCCGTACTGGATTGAATTCGATCGCCAACATCAATGTCATTAATGCCGACAAAACCAGCAAAAGGCGCTTCAATACGATGGTCTTCCAGCACAATACGAGCACGATCGAGCGAAATCCGAGTAGCATTGAGCCCAGTTTTTGCGGCATCCAAAATGGTGGGTAAGGTTGCACCCGCTGCTGCGCTTTCTTTATAGCGGTCAAACAGCCTTTGTGCCTCTGCGAATTGAACTTCGGCTAATTCAACGGCCAGTCTTTGGTCTCGCTGGTCCAATTCCACCAGCACGTCACCTTCCTGCACATATTGACCCGACTGGAAATGGACTTTCACAACTTCCCCTGCCATCGCGGGATAAAGGGTAATAGAACGATTCGCTCGCGAGGTCCCCACGGCTTCGACCCGGTTCATTTCATGACTGAATTCCACCGGTGCCACGACAACCCTGGGCGCCGCTCTGGGAGCGCCATCTAACGGTTCGGGGTCTGGCGCACAAGCGACCAGTAGCGAGCACGCCAACACTAGGGAGATAGATTTCATAAAGCGGGTCACAACCACGGGTCTAACCACTGTACGAGGACATAGGGGTCTTGGATGTTAACAACGCTTTACCCTTTACACAGCGCAATTTGTCAGCGATTAACAAACGCACCAGCATCGAGCGATAAGGCAAGTTCGTGCACCAAAGGACGCACCAAATTCACGACTATTGGCGTTGAATCTGGAGCGCGCCGATACAAAAAAAAGACTTTATTGAACAACTGAGTATCCAATGGATTTCTTAAACGAATGTGATCAAGCGCGGGGCACTGCCCTGGCCTTGTATCGACTTCTCGATCCAATTACGCGAGGACTAAAATGATACAGCCGGATGAGCGAGCGAAGCCTGCTTAGCCGCTTGAAGTTTCTCGATGATGTAGTCGGCGCAAATTTCATCGGAACAATCAATCATGATACGCATAGCATCAACACTCTTAAGGTGTTGCCTAATACGCTGCTCAGCTTCTTCTAGCCGGTCAGCCAGGGTAAAGATATAGCCATCCTCACCAAGCCGTTCTCCCGCCGCAAGTAAGCCAGCTGTGAGCATCGTTTTACCGACTTTCGGCCTGGCGCCGACTAGCACTATGTCTCCACCATTAAGATATTGTCGTAGTTCCGGCAAATTATTGGGCAGTAGTTCATCACGGCGAGACATCAGTAGTGACCAGGTCGCAAAACCTTGTTGCTTCGCAATATCATTCTGAGCATCGGTAAGTGGGATATTTCGGCGTTGTTTAAGGGTTTTGGCACGGCTTCGCAGCACGTGAATTGGGGCAGACAGCTTCATTCAACTTCTCCAGAATCGGCAGACAACATTCCCTTCTTCTGCTGAACCGAATGAATTCGGTTAAATGGATCAAGCAAAGTGATTCACTATCTCTGTACACTGGTACTTTCCCATTGAAGGGGGGATGCGCGAGATGACGCAATCTTGGTCTTAAGTGCAAGCAAGCATTCATTCAAGCGCTAAAACCGCCCTGAGCGCAGTTTCAGAAATACCCGAAATCTCGACTACCTTGTGCGGCGATCGATGGCCCGATGCCAAGCACAAAGCATTTTTTGGCAGCCCAATTTTCTCGGCCAGCAGCTTCAATACCGCATCATTTGCTTTGCCTTTCTCGGGTGCCGCCGAGACACGAATCTTCAGCGAGTCTCCCAGCCATCCAACAATGGCCGACTGAGCTGCGCCGGGGACGACTTTCACTTTAAGGTTGATCGGTTTCATCCACTACCTTTTGATCGCGATAACCGCAAAAATGTGCCAGTGGTGATCCTCACCCTGAGCTGTTTTACCGTCAATTTCGTGTTCAATCCAATCGACAATCTCAAAACCGTTGAAGATGGGACGCAGTTCTGGCTCCGTAACTGTGCAGACGTCGGGCCAAAAAGCTTCCTTGTCATATTGGTCTGTCGCCATCGTATCATTCGGTCCCAGAAACCCGCCGAAGAAAACACCACCGGGCTGCAGCGCAGAGGCAATCTTCTCCCACACAACAGGGAAATCGCTGCGTGGACAGAAGAACAAACTCGCATCAGCGACAACCAAATTAGCAGCAGGGTAATCAAAATCGCGAAAGGTCGCTTGAGTAAGGTGAACGCGAGCGTCATCTGCGAATCGACGCTGACAACGCTCAATAGACTCCGCCTCTAGATCGAAACTGTGCACCGTCAGATCGTTGTCGCGCAAATAGGCGATCGTACTACCCGCACCACAACCACAATCAATGGCGACACCATCGCCATTGAGTTGAGGTACCAGCGATACCGCTTTAACCAACTGTTCTCGCGGTTCACGGCTTGCTGTGACATCGTAGTAATCTTGAATTTCATCACTCGCCAAAGTCATTCACCTCAAAAGCTCTATGATACTAGCCAGATTGAAATAGGATGCGGACTGCTGTGGGTGAGCGGAAAGTACTCCCAGTCTTCCCAGCCGTCACCAAATGCCGCTCCATCAATGTTAGCCATCGGCCATCACGATACACCGCCAGGTTTTCAAAATGAATAAAGGCGACTTTTTCTACGCGATCTTTACCGACTGGCGCATAATGAAAAATTCCACTATCAAAAGCCGAGGTTGAATCGACGTGATAGGCCGCCGCCATCGCGTCAAAATCTACTTCAGCGACAGTTCGTTGAATTTCCTTGAACAAGCTATCGGTATTGGCAACATCCATCTTGGAAACATTTGGGTCATCAGCCATCGCGAACATCGAAACAGCACAGATCAAGACCGTAAGAAAAAGTGTTCGCGGGTTGGGTAAGTCCATATGATTAACCACTCATTCTCGACCATCTTAGATATTTGCCTTACCGCTGACTAAGAAGTTGTTTCTTTGCAGTGGTAGGCTTCATCCACATAGCTTCCGGACATACACATGCCTAGCCGTTTGTTAACAGATACCATACCCACCAGCAATGCCAACCGCATTGAATCCCTTGATGTCTTCCGCGGCTTCGCCCTATTGGGCATTCTGCTGTTAAACATCATTGGCTTCGGTCTGTTATCACCCTCCTACTCCAGCCCTGCGTTCGACCTGGTGGGGGCTAGTATGGCTAACGTCTTCACCTGGGCTACGGTAGAACTCTTTGCGGAGGGCGCAATGAGATGTTTGTTTTCTATTCTATTTGGCGCTGGGGTCATACTATTCACCACTGGCGACAATGCTAAATCGGGGTGGGTTCACTACAAACGCACATTTTGGCTACTGATGTTCGGGCTTCTCAATGCCTACATTCTGCTGTGGAATGGCGACATCCTGGTCACCTATGCATTGGCTGGCGCACTACTTTATTTGCTGAGAAATAGATCCGCGAAAACGATGTTTATAATCGCAGCAATACTGATCGCCTTAATGTCACTGCTCCACTTCCTGATGGCGTTTGGCCTAAAGGATTCTTTTGACGCTCACCAACGCGTGATCCAGATGGAAGCCGCCGGAGAATCAGCAGCGATTTCTGATCGCCTCCGCGGCGGCTCTGATGGTTGGAGTGACTTCATTGTGGATTTCGAAATGAGCAAAGCAGACGCTGATACGGAAATCGCCGCCAGAACAACGAGCTATGCCAGTACGTTCAGCTGGAACGCCAAGAAAAACAGCGATTTATACCTTTTTGTACTACCGATGTTTTTACTCTGGGATGCACTTGCCATGATGTTGCTTGGCATGGGGCTCTATAAAACCGGCGTGTTACAGGCCGCTCGCAGCGTCACGTTCTACAAAAAACTGATGTATTTGGGCTTTAGTACGGGGCTGCTGATCAACGGTTACGAAGTTTACCGAGCCTACAGCAGCGGCTTTGATATCTTTGCCACCTTTGCCCAGATGCAACCCACCTACCACTTTGGCCGCCTGGGTATAGCACTCGGCTATATCGGCTTGTTGGGCTGGATCGTCAAATGCGGCTACCTTCAGTCACTCACATCCCGACTCACTGCGGTGGGTAGAATGGCGCTCACCAATTATCTGATGCATTCCTTAATCTGTGCGATCATTTTTACGGGAATGGGGTTTGGTTTATTGGGGCAGCTACAACGGGTAGAACTCTATGGCGTCGTCATCGCAATCTGGCTCTTTCAGCTTTGGCTGAGCCCGATTTGGCTGACGAAATTTCGCTTCGGACCTGTTGAATGGCTATGGCGCACACTTACCTATGGAAAGGCACCTGCGTTTAGACGCTAGATTATTCTTCTGCCAGGTGGCAAACGAATTCCATATTATTGCCGTCTTCATCTCGAACAAAAGCGGCGTAGTAATGGGCGTGGTAATGCGGGCGTAGTCCCGGCGCACCATTATCCCGACCTCCCTCACCTATCGCGAGCCCATAAAAACGATCCACCTCAGCCCGCGAATCAACGCGAAACGCAAAGTGCACACCCTCAATCGGCAGTTGAGTACGCACGAGGGCAAAGATTGCATAGTCACCATCGCCAAAGCCGACCGCGACATCATCGAAGTCTCGAACAACGTCATAACCGAAGGCTCTCATCACCGGCTCGTAAAATGCACGACTGCGCTTTACATCGGCGACATAGATATTGAGGTGGTCAAGGTTCATAAGATCATCCTGGCGCGTCTTTTCCCTGCAAACTCGCTCAAGATCAATCGATCTGATTCAAGAACAGGGAAATGCATACTCTGTCCCGCGGTAGATTTGTTGATAAGGCTTACAAAAACCAAATTTTGGGCAAAAAAAAGCGCACCGAGGCGCGCTTTCTTGTCGAACCTTCTAATATTTAGAGGGCTACGATGTTTTCTGCTTGTGGGCCTTTCTGGCCAGCAGTGATAGTGAACTCAACTTGCTGACCTTCAGTCAGAGTTTTGAATCCTGAGCTAGCAATTGCACTGAAATGTGCAAAAACGTCTGGACCAGACTGCTGCTCGATAAAACCAAAACCTTTTGCTTCGTTAAACCACTTTACTGTACCTGTGACTGTGTCAGCCATAATATTTTCTTCCTGATAATAAAAGTATCGCCTTCGAAAAGGCTTAAGTTGCTTAAAAAAAGAGACTGGAACTTAATTACTGCAGGACGAGGGTTTATGTATAACAAGTACTAATAAAACGACGTAATGTAGAATGTAATTCGGAGACTGCTTTCTAGCTGATCTAACTTTATAGCTGTGTCGAGGGCTTGTACAGTGTTATTATGATTATTATCTATGCTGACTATGCGCGACTAAAGAACTCGACATGGAATTTTACCGGCCCTAGTGGCGCAACCTAACGCGGTACTGTCGGTTCTACCACACCGGCCTGAGCCCGGGTTAACTCATGGGTTTCAAGCACTGGCTCAAGAATTCGGTACATCAACCTCCCCTCTGTCACCACAATCTTGCCCCAAACGCCGGCTTTGGTCTTATGGCTCTTCAACAAACCAGCAGGGATCGTGGTCTCTGTGAACAGCGAGGTCTGCTTATAGGCGACGCAATCCGGGGGAATCTGTTTCATTATCTTCCAATGTTGAGTGAGACAGTTCTGCGGGACAACCATCGTCCGCGCCCGGTCCTTTCCCAGCAGTCATCAAGCCGTGTGTGCTTCCACTCGGATTTCTCGTAGCGCGCCAGAAATCACCCTTGCGGAGGAGCGGAGCAGCAAAACCACCAGAGCCCCAGCCACAACGATATCGGGCCAGCCAGCACCGACCAACCACACCGCACCTGCAGCAACAAATACAGAGATGTTCGTTGCGATATCGTTACGAGAACACTCCCACACTGAACTCATATTGATATCCTGGTTGCGATGGCGCCATAGAAGACCTAAGCACATTGAATTGGCAGCAAGTGCCAGCAAGCTGAATGCGCCCATTAGCTCAAATACCGGTACTGCAGGATTAAACAATTTGTATGTAATTTGACCCGCAACAACGAGTGCAGCCAACAGAATCAAAGATCCCTTAAACAGTGCCACCTTGGCTTTGGTTGATGTACTACTGGCCACCACCATCAAGCTCACGCCATAAGTCATCGCGTCTCCCAGGTTATCCAGGCAATCTGCGAACAATGCCGTTGACCCAGCTAACTGAGCGCCAATCAGAATCACGACGAACATCACAGCATTGATTACCAGCACAGCGATCAGCGTGCCGCGTTGCTTTTCTCTCAGTACGTCCGCCGCACAGTCATTATCACAACAGCCACTCATGTTCTTATCTCCTGGTTTGCTATCTTAGGGGTTTAGAGAAGTTGCCCGACGAATGAGTGGAAATGGTTTTGATCAACTCTTTTCACTGAATACGATGTTGAGCTTCTCGTCCATAAACTCAATGACATCCCCGGCGACAATCTTCTTACGCTTTCTTGTCTCTACCTCGCCATTCACTAAAACCTGACCATCATCAATCACCGCTTTAGCTTGGCCGCCGCTCGACACCACGCCTTCAAATTTGAGGATCTTATAGAGCTCAACCGTTTCTTTTGTAATCTCAACATCTCTCATGACCACATACTCATTCCAAAACGTCTGGATAGTAACCCAAACAGCAGAAAACAGATCGCAGTTAAACCACATGAAGCGACAAGCGACCACCAGAAACCTATGCGAGGCAGAATGACCGGAAATAGCAGAAACATTGGTAGCGTCGGAACCACATACCAGAAGGTATACCAGGCATGATTGCTGATCTTCTCAACAGGCTGCTGCTCGATATGCAACCAGACTAGAACCAGTATGGTGACCAGTGGCATTGCTGCGACAAAAGCACCCAGTTTATCGCTGCGCTTGGCCAATTCAGAAACGAGAACAATGATCCCGGCAGTAATGGCATATTTCGTAATGAGCCAGGCCATGCTATGGCTCAACCAACACAGTCGCAGCGAGATGAGTGCTAGCCGTTAATGAGTTAGTGATCAGACAACTCGCTTCAGCCTTCTCAAGTAGTCGACGGGCTGTTTTCTCGTCAACGTCTTTAGGCACGGTGAGTGTTGCGTTGACCTTAAATTCGGTAAATTTCGTCGTGCGCTCAATACGCTCAAGCGTGCCTTCCACCTCACAACTCAGGGTGACCCAGGTAAACTTCGACGCTTTGGCGATGCCCCTAAAGCCCAAGATAAAGCAATCCGCAACCGCGGCGACCAGCAATGACTCAGGCGACCAACGATCGCCGGGACCGCCAAACTCTAACGGTGGTGCTGAGCGCAGCACCTCAACGTTGTCAGCAACGAGATCTACTTCGCCGTCAGGGCTAGCCTGTGCGACAACGTGATAATGATGTGGAAGATCTTGCATCAACAGTCTCCTATCTTTAAGTTGGCAGCATATTCCACTTCTTGGTTGAAAAAAACCAGCGCAACCCCATTAAGAATTTACGTACAAGGGATACCACGCTATGACGCTCTCAACACCAGAAGCAACATTAGTGGCCACCGCCGTCATGATCGTTGTACTGTTCGCAATGGTTAAACTGGTCGTTTGGACTAAATCAAGATCACCCAATACTGAAGTCTGGGGGACCATTTTCGAGTCCCTGACACATTACATACAACCTCAAGCGCCCTTAAAAGAACCGGCACAAGAAATTCAGAAACAGAAACGTGAGGCCGGAGACGATAAGGATAAGCGCAAGGACAAGACCAGAAGTTGCTGATGTTGTTTATCTAGCTTATGCGTCTGGCCCGTCTTGAAATAGTGCTTTAGCACGATAAAGTAAAATCGTGGGCACAAGAAAGAATAAGCTCGTCACCACTGCTGCGATCGGTCCACCGCCACGACCACCTCCCATCTCAGGATCCGATATGACATTGAAAACCGCCATCGCAATCACGATCTGTGCACCATAAACAGCTGCCCATGGCCACATCCATGACTTCATCTTCCATATGCCATAACTGCCCGCGGCATAAATGGCCCAGTGAATGGGTTCAGTCAACTTCGCCGCCCAACCGGTTAGAGTAAAACCAAACCAGACTTCTTCCCAACGCTCGAACGGCTTGGTAAAGAAATCAAAAGGCATATAAATAAACGTCATATAAATGCAAAAGAACCAGATCAGGTTGAGCCACCATGGCCGACTCGACCACGCCTCGCGTACACTTGCCCACTTAATCATATGATCCACCTAACTTTGCCGTTAACACTGTCTATCGGTCATATATCGCTGGAAGCGCTGCCCATTCATCCCAGCTCTGTTGTCTGCCTGGATAGGCGGCTGAGTCAAACCACCAAGCCGTTTCAATCCAGGCGCTAATGTCAGAATATACTTTTTCGTCTAGCAGGTCTTTTGCGCTTTGCCTCACCCAGAGGTAGACGACCGCATCAAAACCTTCTTTGTTGGACGGATTTATATACACACAACCAAGGCACGATGCTTCATTGGGCGCCATAACGGTATAGGCGAATGAGCGCCGAATTTGAAATTCTTTTTGATGCCAACCAAGATCTACTAGGTCTTGCTCGAAGGTTAAATCGCTAGAAGGCCATGAAGTGCCGGGGCCGAAGACGCCCCGCAAATGGTCAACACTACTCATTACGGCGTCGTAATCCTTGACCACATCATTGATCATGAGGGGTCGGACTTTAAAATCTGGGGTCTCAAAACCTATTGGTATCGTCACTGAATCGGCAACAAACTTTTTCATAACGCCTCTCTAAAAAAACTTCAAAATGCAGGTTTATTGACTATTTATAATTCAAACTCTAACCCAAGTGACGCAATAAGTTCGTAGTAGCCAACCAGGACCATTAAGAAGAATACAATCATGATAATCTCATGCTTAAAAGCATGGCTATGAAAAAACTCTCTGTCCCGATGGTGCATCACATCCATCAGCTCATCCGCAATTTGTATTGATAGAAAGGTACCCAATCCCGATAGGAATATGACACTCCAATAGGGATAAGGCGTCGTGAGAATTTCATACAAGAGTTTCGTCAGTATGGTGGTTTCGTAGTATTCGGAAAAATAGACCAGAGAAAAACCATTGATAGAAATCGCCAGAACCCAAACAACAATCTCAGAGAACAGCATGCGAATACCGAGAATCATACGGAGTGGAAAATCAAGAAGAAAACCAGCATCCGCAATCGGCGTGCATAACACAAAGAAAGTCCATGTCAGTAACGATGCGATACCACCGGTCATCACGTCATACTTGAAACTGAGATACAGGAAGTAGCTCACCAGCAGCAGACACAGTAGCAGGAACTTGTAGACCAATTGCTTCCTGGGCTGAGTATGGTTGGTCTCGACCGAGTCATTCATCTTCAAGGCTGCCTGTAAATTGTCGATGCCCGCACAGGCAGTCAGTCGACATGGTAGCGCATCGCTGAAACTTGTGCGTCGAGCGACCTGAAAATCACCCCACCGCTTCTACAGCACATTTGCACAGCGCATTTGTGACGCCCACATGTAAAGCACACTTGACATGTGCTCCGACAGACCTTATTGTCAAGTTAACTTTACTTTATGACAAAGGAGTCAGACATATGAGCGATTCAAAAACAAGGTCCGACAAGTGGGCGTCGAACACCGCCAGAAACACCACGCGCCTCAGGTACTGGACATTTGCCTGGGTTGCGACCTCCGCGTTGGCCGCTTTTGGTCCTAAATTCATCTGGGACTTTGCGACTTTGCCAACCATCCTCGGTGTCCTCGTGAACCTCGGCGTTGGCTTCGGCATGATCATCGCGAACAAACAGTACCTGCAAGGTCTCGATGAAATGCAGCGAAAGATCTTTCTTGACGCCTGCGCGGTCACTCTGGGGGTTGGGCTCGTCTGCGGTCTCAGCTATGAATTGCTGGAAGACATCAAACTTATTTCTTATGAACCAGAAATTCCTCATCTGATCATATTGATGTGCCTGGTTTTCCTTACGACGACCATCGCGGGTCATAGGCGCTACCGATGAAAAATCGTTTAAAGGTACTTCGCGCAGAACGAGATTGGACCCAGGCGCAATTGGCCGACGAGTTGCAGGTTTCGCGGCAGACCGTCAATGCTATTGAGAAGGGTAAGTTCGATCCCAGCTTACCGCTGGCATTCAAAGCTGCAAGACTATTTGGGTTGTCGATAGAAGCCATATTTCAAGATGAAACGGAACCTTGACACACCGAAATCGTCATCTTAGGGATATCATATAAAACGCATAACGAACGACCCCGCAAAGCAGCCTGTTGCTATTAATAGCCCTGTGAATGGCACGCTAAACCAATACAGTTTGGCCAGAACCAGATAGGTCGCACCGACCATGACCGGCAGTACCGACAGCCAAAGAGACTCTTTTATCAGCTCAAAGTGACTGAATGATAGAGGGATATACAGCCCTGCAAAGATCATGGCGCCGAGGCTATGGCTAGCATTGAAACCAATCCAGGCACGCCACATCGATGTGTCTTTAGAGATACGAGGTGCCGTTCGTTTCATCGCTTCAGTAACTGAATCATCGAAGGCTTCGAATTTGTCGGTGAAAAAGGTGAAGACCAGATGAATCGTTCCAAGGAAACCGAATATTCCCGCGCCGATGATGAGCAGCCACTGTTCAATCAGAATAGCCATCAGCTATCCTTTTTGGATTTTGTATCGAGTATTTCAGCTTCGATAAACTCGACAAATCTATCTGGAAAACTACCGCTTGAAGTGACCCACCAGCGACGAAAGCCGGGCCAATTGCAGCCCCCTTTGATCAGTGATTTAGACTGATGCCACTCCCCTTCGCCTAGCTTGTTACTCAAATACTGAAAGTGCATGGATGAAAAAAACCAGGTCATTTTTCCCAATAGGGTACGAAACTGTTGCGCTTCTAATTCATCCTCGAAGTTCTCCCCCCGTTGTCCCTGACTGTATATACGGTAGAGATTCGTGTCGGAAAGGAGCGTATCGGTAAAATCCGCATATTGGCGCGTCATTTCCTGATGGGCCGACACGCTCGCCGCAATATTACTTTGACGAACTTGCAGAGCAAGATACATAAGTGTTGAGACGACGGCTATTGCCCCCGCCAATTCGGCAATAGCACCGAGCGCATCCCAGTTCATCGTGCACTCCAGTCTTGGCTTAACATGTTAGGTAGTTTCTCCCCTTCAAAAAATAGGCATCCTTTCAATAAACGATTCTGCCTTTGGGTTGTCACGCGGACTCATCACTTTATCGCCACGAGTATATCCGCTGCCATATGACCCATAGTAGTTTCATCTCCATCAAGGTCGCTCACTCTAGCGCTAAAGTCCTCAACAAACTGCGTCTGAGTGTCTTGTGACAGTGCCCGTAGCATCAGCCCAATGGGCGTTGAATAGGCCGCTTTGATAGCATGATCTAAGCCTCCACTCTTTAGTACACGGTACATCTCCCGACTTGAGGCTTCACGATCAGAGAAGAACTGAAAGCCTTGCTGACACACAACATGATAAATCGAATCACATTCGGAACCTCCTCGCTGTTTAACGGAGTAATTCGCCGTCCAGACCAAAATATCGTAAACAGCTGCGCAAATGCGATAAGTATTGTGACAACCATCCACAGGGTTGCTTCAGACACACCGTAAGCAAGCAGTAGCAAAGGCAGGATTGGAAATGTAAGGGCCCAAGTGATCTGCGTTCACTGATATCCAAAACAACCCCAATGACAGCGGAAGGTTGAATTGAGCCTACTTGAGCCTTCTCTGGCGCAACCTTAAAAGTATCGACACAGTACGCCGATCAGCCGCCAATAGCGTGTAAAAATGATTTCAACAATGTCTGCAGCTTGTCCTGGCCCATGTCATTCATGAGTGCCACGTTTCGAACGGGAATTTGATCAACTTCGGGATAATCTTCAATAACTCGCTCAAGACTCGCCTCTCGAATGAGATGCAACATGGGATAGGGCGAGCGGTTCGTATAGTTCTCGGCATCGTCCGGTTCTGTGCCGTCAAACTGGTAGTTCGGATGAAAACTGGCGATCTGATAGACACCTTCCAAACCCATCTCGACCAGTAAGCTATCGGCATAATTCAGAAACACATTGTAGCCATCAAAATCTTGCAATACGGCTGAATGGATCAACAGCGTGGTTTCAATTGACGGATCAGCATTAAGCAATTCTAATTCGGTTTGTAGCGCCATCAACAACTGCTCTTCCGTCGTCGATGCCGTGGTGGCAAAGCGCACTCTGTCATTCACCATCTCACGCTTGGCGAATGGGCAGAGATTCATGCCCACAACCAGGGTTTCAACCCACAGTCTTGTAGAACGAACCACTTTCTCGTCATGCACAAGATCAACTAAGCTTGATGAGTCCTTCATTCACGCTCCGTAAAACCTCCAGTTAATCGTCAATTGCGTGTTGGGCCTCGGTTTCAAGTGGCTCGGCGATATGCCACAGAACACCGCTTGTATCCCATAGGTATAGAACACGCTGTCCCCAGACTTGTATTTCCGGCGGTTTCGCCCGCACGCCTGCAAAGCGCTCGACAAGCTCACGATCACAAATACGCTCCCACCAAACTGAGGTGTCCGCTACAAGCAGCTGCAACATGAGATTTTCGGCAAGCTGCTCCTGAAAAAAGTCTTGGAGTATGAAACGAAACTCGCCCACCTGAAATTCAGCCAATTGATCGTTTTGCCAATTGAGCTGAAAACCTAGGTTGGAGTAAAAATCTTTGGAAAGCTGAAAGTTTTTAGAAGGGACAAATACTTTTAAATCTAGTACCTGTGACATGCAATGGCTCCTATCACTTCAAACACAGACTTTAGTGCAGGTGGAAAGTGCCGATGAGACGTATATGTGGGAAGTCAGACCCCAGCTTGCTGGGGTTTTCGAGCACTTGCTTATTAATTCTTCTACAGACCAAGGTTTCTTTTTAGAACCTCTGCCGATTTAATAATTCGATTTGTCCGATAAAGCTCAGGATGCTTTTCCTCATCGGCGTATCCTACGGGTTCTCCAGCGCCGGTGTTGACGAACCAAGAATTTTCCGGCCCACGCTCACCCATGAGTTTTTTAAACTCGGCCGGCTTAATACCGAGCGCTTGAGCTGCTGCATTGTAGGTACAGCGAGTCTTAACCTCGTTGAGGTACTCTCGTATCATGGTGACTTTTTCTTGCATAAAAAGATAGTTCCTAGAAAGTTAACAACCGGTTAATCGGCGTGACTGCGGAAAGGCGCTTGCAACAAAATGGCGAAGCAAACCGCAAACGAACCAAGAATAGCCACGTTCGAGCCGCAGGCGCTCCTGTGACGACGGAATGGCTTCAATTGCATGTGGTGTAACACACTATATCATAACCCAATCGTACCGCATTGAATGTAAAGCGGCTATCGGTCAATTAGCAGAGCGTGGTCTTAGCGGCTAAAAACGACACTATTGCTTTTTTTCAGCCACGTTTCGCCACTCATCCCTTGAAAGATCTGAGGCTGGAAACACGGCTACTCCAAATAGCCAGCCTCCCTCAAGCCAACGTTTAACCGTTTTCCTTAGAATTTCTTCGTTTATAGTTCAAATTTGCTCTGGCGGACTTGTCCAAAAGTAGACTTCAGCATCAAACCCAAGTTTCGCCGTAGGACCCATAAAAATGCACCTCTGGATGCTTCTTTATCACAGAATCTCGGCAACGCTGCGCTGCGCTCAGCCGGGCTGCATGTTATGTGTCATGCGCCTCCAACCAAAACGTGGTCTGCTCCAACTCATCGAATATGGGAATTTCTTCTTTAGAGTCATCATGTTAAGCCATATGCATCCGCGCCATACCGTGAACTATCCCTCCGACTTGAGATGCTTAAAGACCTGCTCTAACGCCGAAGGTGAACCCATGCGGCCGTCCCCAGAGATTGGCCTATCGCCATTTTCGAAATCTGCCAGAGTGGCCTCGCCATCCCTGATGTTTTCTGGGATAGGCGCGCGCTCAAGCCCTTCCTTTTCCGTCGCAAACAACGGTGCCGATCGAGCCCAGTTGAGTCGAGCGAAATAGCCACCACCGGCTTCATGGATACTGGCTTCGGCCTGGCAACTTGAGTGAGCGAGCCAAACGACCATCGCCGAGACTTTATCCGGGGAGAGTCGTTGCCTGACTTCTGCAGGCGCACTGCGAGATGCAGGCTTGCCTTGTGCAAGACGGCGCTCGTTAACAGACGAAGCAAAATCTTGCGTCATTCTGGTATCCGCCTGGGGGATCAGGATATTGCATTTGATATCCAATTTGAGTTTGCGTGCCTCGAACTGAAGCGAGTTTGCCAGCCCAATCAGCCCGGCTTTGCTCGCTGCATAGGCGGCAACACCGGCACCATACATGGCAGGCGATGACGTCATGATAGAACGGCCATACTTTTGATCGACGAAAATCGGCCAAACCGCTTTCATGACACTGAATACGCCGGTGAGATTGACATCGATGGTGCGCTGCCAGGATTCAAGGGTAAGTTCAGGCCAGCTTTCTGGCGTTAGGATACCAGCATTATTGACGACGATGTCGATGCGCCCATAGGCCTGCATCGCAGCCGCGACAATAAGATCACCTTGTACCACGGAGTCGTAGTTGGCTGTGGCGTCGCCGCCTAGTGCTTTGATCTCGGCCACGACTTCGTCGGCCACCTTGCCTTCAGCACTGCCCGTGCCGTCGTAAGCCGAACCCAAATCGTTAACGATGACCTTGCAGCCCCGCGCGGCTAAAAGAAGCGCATGCTGTCTCCCAAGACCACGCCCCGCTCCGGTGACCAACGCAACCTGCCCAGTGAAATCCAGTTCATTTGTGCTATTCATGTAATTCCAATTCTATCCAATTTGAGAGGGCGATGAGTTTAATCGAATATGCTAGTTCAGTCATTTTGGCGTTTATTCGAGAACAGCCATGCTCCCCTGATATCCTCCGGACAAGGATCTCAGCTTACAACCCAAGAGCAAGCACTGCCTCGAAGGTCAAGAACCCGCTCTGCATAGTTGACGTGAATCGAAGGCTCGAACTTTAAGCCTTTGATATTTCCTGCGGGAACATCGGTTAGATTGAGTTTTGGATGACGGATCAGCACGGGGCCGCCACACTGGGTGCAAAAGTGTCTGAGGCTGGCGCTAGCGTTGCTTGTATTGAGTCGGACAGTGCGCTCTTGAGACAGAGGGATCCCGCATCCTGAGGTGTTTTGTTTTACGACCGTTCATTCTTTTGCGCCAGAGTTTAAAGCTGCCTAGCTTTAGGCTTTTTCTCATAAAGGTAATGACTTGCCGCTCACTTAAGCCAAATTGCTGTTCTATCGCCTCAAAGGGCGTTCGATCTTCCCAGGCCATTTCAATAATTCGAGATTCTTCTGCTTGCAACATACCGGGAATCTTAAAGACTAGAGAAACTGATACGTTTCAACAATGAGCGCAGATTCCTCCATTGTCAGCAGCCTACTTTGACCTGCCTCAAGTCCCTCTAGGGAAATCTGCCCTACAGAAACTCGGTGCAGTGCCAGCACTTCATTTTGAAAATAACCAAACATCCGCTTAACTTGATGATACTTACCTTCAGTCAAGGAGAGCCGCGCTGTGTACTCGGAGAGTATCTCTAAGCATGCAGGTTGGGTGGTAATATTTTCATAACCAAAATAGATACCGGCTCGAAAAACATCAACATACTCACTATCCAACGATTTAGATAAGGTGACCTCATAGGTCTTGATGAGCTTCGTCTCGGGTAAACTTATCTTGCGCGACCATGCCCCATCATTGCTCAATAACACTAGCCCTGTTGTATTAAAGTCCAGGCGTCCAACGATGTGCAGTTCGTTCTTCTGCGCGTGCTGAATAAGGTCCAACACCGTCGAGTGTTTAACATCTCGAGTCGCGCTCACGACCCCTTTGGGTTTATTTAGCATGATATAAACAGGGTGTTTATCTTTTAAGCACTGACCATCTAATACGACATGAGTGAATTCTGTCACCTTTTGTTGAACGGAATGTGCGACATCACCATCCAACAGAATTCGTTTTTGAGCGAGTAAAAGACGGGTATCTGAAATCGAAAAATTGCTGTTTTGGCTAACAAACCGATCGAGCCGGATGGTCTTAGACTTCATGGTATGTGCGGCCTCTCAAGGCCAAAGAAATGGGCACGATTGAATCCAACACAGTCATACATAGACGAGTTCACTGTGGACATGACCTGACTCTACGTTGATGGTCCTTACTGCGGGCTGACACTCCTCCATCTGAAACGCCTCCGAGTCGAGGGGAATTTGGTATGCCGGTGAAGGCGCCAGGTAAAGCTCAAAACCATCACACTCGACTCGCGCGCTATTATGGAAATGGCCGCAAAACACGTGCGCTATTCCGGCTGCCGAAATGGCCTGTGCAGCCTCTTCGTAATTGAGAAGGGGCTGATTCTTCGACATGAATCCAGAACCAATTAGATGGGGTGGATGATGCAGAAATAACAAGCAAGGCTGCCTCGGTTTTAGCTCACTCAATAATTGCAGCTGGTCTTCTGGTAAGTGATGAGAAGAAGTATCAAGGAATACGAGCGAACAATCGGCGCTGTCCTGCTGCTGCGGCCATTGTCCAAAGATCCTTTCAATCATTCGTGGGTCATCGTGATTCCCGGGTATCACGATGACAGGAACCTCGGGCAAATTTTCATAGATCCAGCGGCATCCAATCTCCGACGCGTCGCTCATTGTGAGGTCACCGGATATCACCAAAAGGTCGGGTTTCTCAGATCCAACAAACGCAAACTGCCGGGACACATGGCTTCGAATGTGCGCAAACCTTTCATCGTTATTATTGTCTGGTACATGAAGATCTGTGATTTGATGAATTCTCACGCTACTACCTCAGCAAGCACAACACCCAGTTAAGTTGCCAACCGCTAAACAGCCTGTCACAAGCCGCTTCGCATTTGACTATCTAGCCATTCCATACAAAACCCGAGGATACCTAAGGTCTTAGTAGCACACATATCTCGAATCGACTCTGAATCAACCACTTTCGTCCAAGGTTCAATCGGTTGGTCGCCTTGCCGGTGGTCATTTTAGCACTGTCGTTATCGGTGATGTTGCTCTGTACTTCTTTAGGCTTTTACCCTGACCCATCTTCGGTTCTGCCTCAACTAAAAAGTTCTGGATGCGCTCAGTAGTATGCTCAAGCGTCTCGATTGCCTGGGCATGTCGATCAGACTGCTCAAACTAATACAATATCGGAGCGCATGCTATACAGCACAAATAGCACTTCTTCTTGTTCTCGCTGACCGATGTCGTTTCTGGTAAGCGCTTCTAATGCATCATTAAGAACAGCCATAAATTCATGTGCGGAAATATTCATGCCTTTATGAGCCGCTAGCATGTCTTTACCTTCATAGACCGATGGTCCGCCTGTTCCAGTAATAAAAAAAAAGGTCTCTGCGCCCTTCTTTAGCGTAACCGGGTCAGAATTTGCGAATCGGGGAGCTATGGCAGGGTTGGCAATATGAATATCTATCAGTTCCGCCCAACCTTTCATATAATGAATCAGTCGTACTTCTCCTGCGGAATGCTCTGTCAGGCACATAACGCCCAATTAAGCCGCTTGGACATTCTGGCATTTGGGTTGCGTAAGCAAACCACCTGACACGTCGGACTTAGCATAGCGAATGACTTCATCTGCCTATAGTGACCTCGTTCCAGTATTGCGATCTCCATTGCTTTAGGTGGAACATGCACATATTGTGATCATACCAATCCACCCTGCAACACTAGCAAGATATCGCAAAGCCTTTCGCCCTGGTGGTGCGAAGGGTGATGTCGCTAAGCCACGCTATAATAAGTTTGTTAAGTTCTGAGTTGTTCATATCGAATTTCTTCTAGTTTTTTACCACCAATATCAACTTGTTTGACGATTCCATCTCTTGTGAAGCCCTGTTTCTCATAGAAGCTCTGCGCGCGTTCATTTTCCGTCAACACCCATAAGGAGATAAGCGTTGGATGAAGTGCGTCAAGTGTTTCAATAGCAGCACCAAACAATGAGTACCCGGCGTTTGTGCCCCAATATTGCGGCAAGACATAGATGCCATAGATCTCGTAGATCTCACTGCGCCGCCCATCGCGATTACGTCCGCAGGTAACCCATCCTATAATTTTCGAGTTCAACTCTACAACGAAGCAAGACTGCTCTGTGTGCGATAGTATGTACCGCCATCCCTTACTACGCTCTTCAACATTGAGACTTTCTAGATAAGAAGCAGGAACAACTCCTTTGTAGCATTCTTGCCAAGTCTCTACATGTACAACTGCAATTCCTTCCGCGTCTTCTAACCTCGCGATTCTAAGTGTTTGAGGCATGGCTGGACCCTAACGCCTAAATCAGCGCGCCAGCGTTAGCTGGCCCGCTACATTTATTTGTTATGTGATTGTCCAATTCAGCTAGAGTTTGTTTGCTATCACTAAAATGGAATGCCGCAATTCCAATTCTGATCGCAGCTTGCACATTGCCTAACGAATCATCAATAAACAAAATGTCTTGGGGCTGTAGTCCCGATATTTCTAGCGCTCTATCGAAGAATTTACTATCTGGTTTCGCATAGCCAATCTCAGAAGAATTAACGACCACATCAAGTAGCTTTCTCAAATCGGTAGACTGTAGATCCTTGGTAAGTCGGTCGGTTGCATTAGTAACCAGAAATAACTTGGTTTCGGGGAATCTACTTTTTATCGCGTCAACTAACTCGTAGTCCATTGAGCATGGCGCAGACAACCATGCAGTAATTAGTTGCTCAATAACAGAAGTATTCATTTGAGAACTCAACTTCTTACGAACTAGCTCGGACCACTCGTGATGACTATATTTGCCGGTGATGGCGGGAATAAGCACCTGTTCTGCAAATGCCTGTTCGAAAAAGCTACCTTTACGTAGCCCGTTCTCCGCTTCAATAAGGTCGACAGCTTGATTATCCCAATGACGGATAACGCCATCTAAGTCTATAAAAATAGCTTTATACATTTTCTTTACTCACGAAACCCACCAGCCACAAAACGTAGCTGCAGGAAAACCCAAACGGGGCGTGTCTGTTTATTAACGAACGACATCACGCGTGTGTCCCCTTTCTGTGTCTTTTCTGCATTCTGCCACTATGCCGCGATGTTTCCATAGTTATTTAGCTTCTCGATATTAAGGATCAAACAACACATCTGCTGTTGGCCCTGCATCTTGCCTTTAGATCTTAACGAGAACCGTCTCAGCCCTTTACTATGGCCGACGTTGCTCTGTACTCCTTTAGACTTTTTACCCTGGCGCATCTTCGGTTCTGCCTCAACTAAAAAGCTCTGGATGCCCTCATCAGCATAATAATAACGCCAACAGTATACCTGAGGGGGTGGTTTTGGGGGTTTCTTTAAGCCTGAACACCTTGTTAAGCGGCAGGAAAAAATGTAGCTCCTGCCGTCAGCATCAATTGTTTGCTATGCATCAGTCGGCCACCCCCAGAGTAATGGCGTAAATGACTTCTCTAACTTATTACAAATAGAATTCCAGCGGTCGATCTTGTCCTTACGGTAAAGTGGGTGAAACCCAATATCTAAATAGATCTTAATCGCCGACAGTCTTTCATCTTGGGTGCTGCCGAATATTTTTGACTTGCCCAAAGCGAGCAACTGCCTAACGACGGCCCCGCATACCAGTCTCCCAATACCCCGCCCTCTGTGAGCGGGCATAACAGCAACCCAAGCAAGCTCTACCCAGTTGTTGTCTCTTGATAGTCCGCAAGCTACTGCAACGGGTTCTCCGAATTGAGTGATGAGTACCATTGAATTCTCAACAATCTCGTTCGAGAGCCGTTGCCACTGATATTCCGTGACCTGCCATCCAATCGATGCTTGCACCTTCTCAAATGCAACTCTCTCCACTACGATCTCGACTGAGTATGTGTCGACATTCTCTGCTCTCGGTGGCTGACTGTCACTGGGCCAAGAGAATGGCACGGTCTCGGCTCGTTCGAAAATCGGCACTTCGTTAGGATGCATAGCGCTTTGCATCAGCGGCAAAGTACCAGCGTATACCACGCGATATTTTAGATATCACTTTTAGCTGCCCAAACTCTTGCGATCAAACGGATGGAGCCACCCTCATGAATAGGCAACTGCTTATGGAGGCGGTCTCTGAGCCCTTTTCGATCTGACTCGTTTAACGAGAGCACATAAGTAGGTGCCGGGCCTTGCCTGCCGAGAACACGTGCCCTGTAATCGTCAAAATTTCTAAAGATTGTTTCTAGTTCTAAAGATTCTACAGTGACATTTTCTAACCCGGCGTCTTCAAACAAACCTCGTAAACCTTTGCTAGTCGAATTCGGGAACCGGTTGCTCTCATGCAATTCTGCGGCACTGGGATCTAACTCGACGACGGCATCCCAAAAGTATTTCATGAATTCCATCTTCCCTGAATAGTCCTATATATATACCGCCACAATACCACCGGCGCTAGCAACCCGCTTCATTTCACGCAACCTGAAATCACATAGTCGAATTTCGAATCTTGAAATGATAGATCCATTGCATTCCCAACCTGGCAATGCCCGGCCGCCCCTAACCTTCGTTGTGCCGAATTGACAAAGCCGTTTGACTGGTCGATGGCTATCAGTTCCGCAGATTTTTGTGTACGGAGTACCGTCTCACTTAATACTCCAGTTCCACACCCTACATCTAACCATTTTTTTCCAGGCGAAGCGGATCGCCATTCGATAAAGGAACGGCTAACAAGAAGACTCCACCGTCCCATAAAATATTCATACGGATCACCATAGATATATTGAAGATAGACTGCCACGCCCGACCGACGAATGAACGGTGTAATGATGAGTATTTTTGGCGATATGGTTCACGCTGAGTTTTCGAGCTTTGCTTGGACACTGAGCGCTTCCAGCGTATTCGTCAGCTTGATCGCATGGGCCGCAGTCGCGGGAATTTCTGAGTGGCTCCTCGGACTCATCTATAATAAGTTGCTGGTAGATAAACAGGACACTGGAACTATGACTCAAAACTATCCTTTCAGGTCTTTCATCTGTCGCATGAACACTTAACGAAAAATTATGTGCCATCTCGATACATCGCTATTTACTCTAGGAGAGATTGCGGATGACGAGTGCAACAAGTTCTTCGATTGCCCCCAGCTGTTCGAATGTCATGATAAGACCTCAGCCACATAGCACTGCACATTAGTCACCACCCTGATTATTCTGTTCATGCCAGTCTTCAACTCTGCCCGTTCCGGATACGTTTAGCATTCTCCAGCAAGGCATGAAGCGGTGAATAGTTTCACCCGTCACCTTGATCGAACCCAACCCTTCCTAGTAGTTCTGCTAGATGCGTGGCAACAGAACGTATTTGAACTGCTCAATATACGATCCAGGCATAGCCCTAATCTCTTTCAGAGAGACACTCATAACCGCCCATTTCAAAATCACGACAGATCAATGGGCGCCTATCGTAAATAGAACAAAGCATCGTATTTCGATCCAAGGCGGCACACCATCCATCATCCAAACGGGACATAGTCATTCCACCCCACTGATCAAACTCGATAAATTTTTCAGGGACACCTGTATCTGAAATAAGCATTACCTCCAAGCGACAACAATTTGCTTTGCAGGTTGAGCATGTTACGTCACTGGACGAGGTTATCACGTCAATTGTCATTCTCTATCTTGCACCCTTGCTAAACTGCCAAATTTTCCGGTCTTCGAGTCCCCATCGCCTTGCGACTAATAGAAGAAGATACAAAGTAGTAACGAAAGTTGCCATTCTCAGCTGAACCGTAATTTCCTCGGCTTGAGCCGAGGTTAGCCGAGAACGAGCAGTGGCAATAACCATGGTAATACCGGATAAGGCAACGGTTACAATCGAGACATCCGGCAAAAGGTGAATTGTTTCAGTTTCAAACAACGGCATCTTGCTCCCAGTTAAGCGGCTACTGCCTAGACTTGTTATGCAATAGATCCTGATTAACTTCTTCGAAATCGATATTAGTATCTCATAAACCCTTTTTAGAATTGCCCCAAGGGGATTTTCTTTCAAAAGTTGAAATATATAGACTCTCAACTTTTTTTCTAGCCCACTCGGTTCTACGTAGAAACTTGAGTGACGATTTAATAGATGGATCGCTCTTAAAGCAATTGATCTCGATTCTGTCAGCCAATCCGTCCCAGCCATAGTGGTCCATCAATCGCGTCACAATGTTCTCAAGCGTTACACCATGCAATGGATTTTCCGGTTGCTCACTACTCATACGATAAATTCACCATCTTTGGGCTCTGTAGTTATATTAGTTACGGCACATAATCCTTCAAATTCGGACGTAAATAACCCGACAAATCAATGACGGGAAGGCTGAGATTACCCCAGGTATTTCACCAACGACTCCTGTGCAACCCTAACTCATGATGGCATCTTACGTCCGAGTTTGGGGAGGATACGACAATATACTTTTGTTAGCGTTGTCACACACTTACATCGCATCCTTAGCTGGGATATTTTCGATTGTAGCAATCACAGATACCAAGGAATGATAGAACGCTAAATGCGCATTCATTTTCCCTCCAGGAGTATCAATTTGGTGAATATCTTTGCCGTCGTAACCAAAAACTACATATTTCCCTTTAACGCTATCTGCTGATACATCTCCATTAAGGAGGTCCACTAATGATAGATGCGTATAGGTTTTGGGAGGTAACCATCTATATTCAAATTCAGATAGGCTATTAAGTGGTATCTCTTTGCCATCTAGATACACTGTGTGATCTTGCACAACAAAACCTATTCCGTATATGGACTCCAAAGCATGAAAGTATAACGATCCCACACTCTGATTTTGATAGGATTCCACCAAGTATGCGGGCGCAATGCTATCTATGAAACCTACTGCATTCGCATTTTGGCTAAATCCTTTCATCGGTATCCAACCAGAATCACCCTTCATTCCAGCTCCGATAGTCTCATATTGCTTTGCCAGGTAATGGTTCGACGGTAGAACATTCGCATGTTCTTCTGTGTCATCTATTCGCGCTTGAAGCGTAACGGGGATGCTAGGTAATGCTGACACTAGGAGGAGGTTTGCCTCCTCTGTTTTTGGCAGGTCTAGGAAAAATTTCAGCAAGACTTCTTTTGCACCAAGTTCCGCCAACTTGAGAATGCCTGAGGCTAAGGCATCTCGCTCTGCAGAGTAGGAACCAAGCTTTTGCTCACTTCTCTCGTCGATCAGCAGCAGCACTGTTTCTATTGGCGCTGCGATCAATTCAAACGGCCATATAAGAATTAAAATTATTATTGGATATTTCATGCGGCCCCTAGAATGCTCGTGCCCTTAATAATATGAGCGCGTAGCACCGCCTTGTACGTTAAACCTAAGGCATCTAAAAATGAACCCCTAACATCACCAGGCCTTCTGTCGGGGTTGATATTATCCGAATTACACATCGCAATAAGCGCCAAGTCTTGTGACCTGCCTGCCATTTTCAGGACCATTTGATACTTGAGAGTATGGTGCTCCTAGGAGAGAGTTACCATGAAGAAGAGCACATACACCGACGAGCAGATCGTCAGGATACTCAGAGAGGCTGATCAGATGCCAGTCGCTCAGGTGGCGAAGAAGAACGGTGTGAGCGAAGCGACGATTTATACATGGCGTAAAAAGTTTGGCGAGATGGAAGGTGAACGATGTGCACCATCTTAAACAGTTGGATCAAGAGAACGATCGGCCAAAGAAGTTGTTGGCTGAACGAGATCTTGGGATCGAGGTAATGAAAGAGGTCAGCCGAAAAAAGTGGTAGCGGCGCCAGCACGGCGACAACAAGTCGCATACGCGTTTAAGTGCGGGCTTTCACAACGAACGGCTTGTAGGTTGTTCTCCTTGGCGCGATCCACATTGGCTTATCAATCCCGTCTGGCAAAGAAGGATGCACCTGCTTTGGCGGCAATGGTACTGAGTTTGTTTCTCACGCTGTTTTGAAATGGCTGGAGCATCGCATCGAAACATGGAGAAAGGAGTACAATCAAACAAGACCCGCTGCTCGACCAGGGGCCTGCTTTGGACGAAAACCCATCCAGTTCAATTCAGATCAATTCGCGGCCGAGATCGCTGCGCGAACTCGACTATGTTCCGCGCGCGAAAGATCATAAAAACTTGCCGCTATTACCGTGACACCAATCATGAACAGAACACCTGGCCCCATCGCCAGAGCGAGGGTCCGCAGAGCCTCTGGATCGATCGTCTCCACCGTAGCACTAAGCTGAATCCCCGCCAGATCTACCACCACACCGGAAATCACGATGCCGAACCCGCCAATAGCCTTGGCCGCAAAGGATGACGCAGCAAAGTAGATGCCTTCGCTTCTGCTGCCGTGTTTTTCCTCATGCTGATCGGTAATGTCAGCGATCATCGAACCGATCATGACAGTCAAAACGCCAATACCCATGCTACTTATTGCATTGCATGTCATCACCAGATAAAACAATAAGGGGTCGCCCGGTTCTGGGAAGAGCCCCAACAAACTCAGTATGATCGGCAGTGTGTTCCAGACCGCAAACCAGATCAGTCCGCCGATCAGCAAAGTTTTCTTTTCCTGAAAAATGCGCCCCATTGGGGTTGCCAGCCCTGCGCCTAGAAAAGTGCCAATGACAGAGGCTGGAAAGCTAAGGCCGATCAGCGCAAGACTGAATTGAAAGTACAGCGTGCCGAGGTAAATTGATAATGCCGCAACCATGCCCATGGTCATGCCAAAAAGTACGGCTGTCAGAACAACGGCTCTAAACGATCGCAATCCGAAAGCCATCGTCGCCTCACGCAGGACATGCCGAAAACTAAAACGAGGACCATCTGGGTTGCCCTGGGGCAAATACGGAATATGACTGTGTGTTCCATAAGCGGTCAATAGAACGCCAACGAAAATGACGACAGAGAACATGGCGGCGAATCTTGGGTACGCTTCCGGATTTAATTGACCATTGGGATACTCAGGCGTCGCCCCGAAAAATATCTGCAAACCGATCAGGAACACCATCAATGTACCAACAGACTGCAGAATAGATCGCAGCGACGATAATAATGTCCGCTCCTGATAATCGTTAGAAAGTTCGGCCGTGAGCGATGTGTGCGGAATCGAATAGACGGATTGTGTCGTTCGAGTGAGCACAGAGAAAATGACCAGCCAGAGGAACACCTGCGTTTCATCCAGGCCCGCGGGTGGCGAAAACAACAGGTAAAAACAGATCGCAAAGGGTGCCGCAGCCGCATACATGAACGGATGTCGTCGTCCCCAGCGATGACGAATGCTATCAGACCAAGAACCAATAACAGGGTCACTGATCGCATCAACCAATAGTGCGATAACAATCGCGAGACTAGCGAGAAACCCGGATAAGCCTAATACCTGATTGTAGAAGAACAACAGAAAGAAGCCGAAGGACGTAGACTGCACGCCTTCAGGTATTTGCCCAACAGCGAACATAAGTCGCACACGCCAGGTCAACGTTCCAGCAGTCGGAGTGGTCACGGATGCTCCCCTTACTCAGTTATAACAAGTCAGGCGAAGATCAAAAAAAATCCTGTGCCGTCCGATGTGATTTGTTGCCGCAAAACTAAATCTGAAGCCTCTGCAGCGCTTCAAGACAATAGCGCACACTGATCTGAAAATGCAAAATTATTGATGGTCATTGCCCAGGGTTCGCTGCGCAGTTTTTCGACTTTGTAGATCCTTGATCTCAGTAATCTCACACCCTTCTTTGATCATCTCAATGAGTTGTTTTATACGCTCGGTGATCATCACCGCAATACTTAGTATCGCCTCAAAGTTGTGTTGGCGGCACGGATACCTTCAGTCCAGATGAATTGCGCTGAGGGATCCCAATCAATGCCGTTGTATCCAAACTTAGCGCCAATCTGCTCCGGCGTATATTCAGTGGCTAAGCTGCACGGAAAGTAAACGTGTCGGAGTTGAATGATCTTATCGTCATGACGAGGCATAGTCGCCAGCGCATTGGTTGCCTGATTAGCTGGCATGCTCGATATCCGACATTGTGAATGCTGAAAGGAGTTCATGCCCCGCTGCCTCAAGGTTTTCGTAAGCGCCGGTCTGGCGATCTATGACGCAAACTATAGATATAACGATCACACGATCTGCTTTAAGTTTTTCAAGTGCATCAATAATAGCACCACCGGTAGAGACAACGTCTTCAATGATCGTGACACGCTTACCCGTTAGATTGGGGCCTTCTGCATATTTGCATGTACCGTATGACTTGGCTTCTTTACGAATGAACGCACAAGGAATTCCCGTTACTTGACTCAGCATGGTCACGACAGGAATCCCACCCATTTCTAGTCCTGCCAAATATTCAGTTTCTGGGGGTACCAGTTTGGCCATCTCTTCACAGATTGCTTTCAAGATTAGAGGGTCTGACTCAAAGAGGTATTTATCAAAATAGGTGTCGGAGACTGTTCCTGATCGCAAAGTAAAAGATCCCTCCAATTTAGATGAACTACGTACCCTTCTTGCTAGGTTTAGATTTACGCTCAATATCACCTCCTTTGTGACTGCTAACGCCCACTTAAGCCGCACGGAAGTTCTAGCGCCGAATTTGAGAATGCAAATTTGAGGACAGGTTACCTCGTCGGAATAAGTGCAGCGAATGGCTTCAGCTGCATGTTAGGCACAGCTCCTCATAACAGTCAAATCACGGCTTGAAAATTGAAGGTGAATACTGTTGCACAGGATCGCCTAGCATCTCTACCCACTCTGGATCCCGATGCGGGAAGACAACTGGCGTGCAATTCGTAATCTCGAAAAAACCCTTGTCGCTTCGTGAAGTTGCGAGCACATACTCGTCACCAAGTAATAACATTCTCGGCAACGAGACTATGATGGTCTCCTCTGCCTTAACAGAACCTCTCCACACTCGGTATGCCTCAACCTCGAAAACTGCCACATCTTCAGAGAGGCGCAGTTCCCCCTACATGGGAATAACTGAAAACACGGCGTCTACTTGGGCGAGAATCATATCTTCAGGTCTACAAGATGTCGCGAGTGTAGATGCTGAGTTCAATAAAGCGGTAACAGTTAGAAGAAAGAGCGTTGGTTTCCAGCCGAGAACGTTCATAGAAATCTCCAAGCGGTAGCTAACACCGTACTAATAGGCGCAAGCTTTACCGCGTAGCGTCCCAGCGACTGTAGGGAGCTAATTGAGCACTCGGTTAGGCGAGTTCGAGCGATGGTGCAATGGATGCTCTGAGTGCTGGTTTTGCATGAATGCGTAAGCCAAAATTTGTTGTAAAAACACTACGCGATGCAGGCGTGGGAGGCTAGCGAAATAAAAACCTATAGGACGCGAGTGGTTTGCTTATTGCTTGATACAGTGCGGGATGATCATGTACATGTGCAATATTGTAACAGCGCGAAGTAGAGGGGAGCAGCCATGGTGAGCGGGTTGAACTTGACCTGTCCGTTGGATCTCAGGAAGTTTCTGTACACCATTCGCTGCGAATAGCTTTTTGGACTTCAATTATTTCAGCATCAATATTCATGGTGTAGCTGTCTAATGCCAAGCTAAGCGGCGCAGCTTCGCCGCATCCTGCTTAAATATCTTGTTAGGCAGATGATCGCTGCATACGCACTGCAAATAGGTATACCCCTGACAGAATTATTACAACACAATCCATTGCTATTGCGGGTGCGGCTTTACCTAGAAATTCTTGTCCGTATAACAATACTAGTGACACAAATACAACTTTGCTAAATGCCGCTACAGAGATTGAAAATACACGGTTTTTTTGGCTAAAAAAACCATAAATCAGAATTGCTCCCATGAGTCCTACCAACGCAGACCAACTTCGGATAACGATATTTTCAAGCGTCCCGTTGAATGAAGCGCCAAACATTGATTCGAGCGCTGCTTGTGGAGCGTAAACCCCGTAGAACATTGTGAATGTCAGTACCCCTGATACCAACATTACCCACTTGATGTTTTTGATTATGAAATTCATTGTTTTACTAGGTTCCTATTGGACTGAGTGTTGATCTTTATTGGCCTACATCCTTCCGCCTAACACCCAGTAAAGCCGCGTGGACGTTCTGGCGCTGAGCTTCCGAAGCAATATCAGTGACAGGTTGCCAGGACAATTTCATGTAGTACCTCTACAGGCAGGAATGAAGCACAGTCAGATACATCGAATACTACATCTATGGGTTCGATAGATCGATTAGTGAATTCTAGTGCCTCCGTTTTCCGTTCAAAAGCTATGGATGTGGCCAATGAACTGTGCGCAACCGCATCGATGACCAGGGAACTATCAATTTCGTCGTAAATTGCCAACGTTAAGTGCGGAAGATAGTTGAGAGATTCCATGCTTGGCTCTTGGTCAAGCTTACCTGCATCACGCCACAATTCCCTGATCTGGTTTGCAGATTCATTGTCACTTCGAATGCTTATTGCGTAAGGCATAGGATAACTGCGCCACCTAACAACCCATTATATGGCGGAAAGTGCATTACTCTATGATAGCGCGTTGAAATAAGAGCTGGCATTGGGCCAAAAGCTGAAGTCACGCGCATCTACCATACTATATTCCAGACAATTCATTGATTTGGCTGCATCGTCTTTTCACCTTCGGACTTAAGTTCATTCTGCTCGGTGAATAGAAAGGAAGATAGGTAGACAAGAACGTCGACACGAGACATTAGGCGCATGCACTCCAAAGCAAATCCCAGCATGTGGCGTTGCCCAATGTGGTTAAAGTAAATGGGTCTGGGGTATAAATTATTCAGCTGGTCCCAGACATCTAGAGCAACGTTTCGGTGCTCCAGTTCTTCTATCAGGTGCCATTGAAACAATCGTGCAAAATTTTCCTCAACGTTTTTGCTTTCTAATAAACCCGAATCGAGCAACATAACAGCGCCTTTGGACGTATATAGCTCAAAACCACAAGCTATTCCGATACAGAAATCTAACGATTCATTCGACATCCAGTCTTGAAGCTCCTTCTTGCAACGACCTTCAATGTCTTCAAGGCCGCTATAGCCAGGCTTTCGTATTAACTCGTTGAATCGTTCATGCTGCTGATAATGTTGTGCTTCCTGCCTGCAGAATCCATCGATATCATCTAAAAGAACGGGATCAGTGATGAATGACGTAGCACTTCGCATTGTCTGGACGAGGAATGGCTCGATATACGGGTTATATAGTGAAAATCCAAGTGTGAAGTATGAAAGCGTTGGATCATCTTTGATCCAAACAGGATTGAACGTCCTGGGATCGAGGAGCGGGAATTTTATCTTCCTAACGGTAATCGTCATCTGCAATGACTCTCTGGGTATAGAAGGAAAAAGCAGGCTACATTGGTCCGACTGCAGAGTTCGACAAGCCACATAACGCCCAGTTAAACGGCGAAGCGGTCCGGCGCCGAATGACAAATTGTGACTCACATTTTGTCGTTGGGTGCTCCGTCCAACTGGGCGTAGCGCATGACTTCAACTGAATGTTAGGTAGCGGACGGTGTCCATGCATACATAAGTACATCCGTGACTTCTCCCGGTGACAAATTAGGAAACTCCATATAGTTTCGGAGCCTGCCTTCAAATTTAAACTCGCACTTCTCAAGAACATTAGCCGAGTTTCTGTGCTCATGGTGGCAATAAGCAAATAATCTTTGAATATTTAGAGTCTTACTGAGTTTTACAACTGCGCCAAGAGCTTCAGTAGCATAGCCCTTACCCCATTGCTTTTTTGCTAATACAAAACCACTCGACGCAACCAGTGAGTTCATGAGATCGAATCCTGTACTACCGATAATCGAGCCCGATAGCCGATCAGTTATCAGGAAGGCGCCGCCCTCACTCCCTCGCCATTGCTCTACCCAAGACTCTACAACCTGCTCCGTTGTTTCCAGAGATTCATGTCTCGGCCAGGACATGTACTTCGCAACAGCTTTGTCATTTGCATAGACCTCAAAGATATCGCGGCCATCTCCAATTCTCGGTCTTCGAAGAATTAGTCGTTCGGTTTCTAAAGTCTCGGGGATTACCTGCTTCATTACGAACTACCTAATGCCCGTCATTACGGGGCATCCCATACGTGGCATTGCTATGCATTTAGAGATGCCTCTACTTGAGTCAAAGCTTCCTTATTATTTCCAAAGCTTAGTAGCTCCATAGCTTTCTCTAAGTCGAACCAACCAAACTCATTATGCTCACTTGAAAGCACAGGATCTTTTTCTATTCGAGCCGAGTAAACATACTCTTTAATAAATAATGTATCTTTAGAGTACTTAGCTCTCCATTCATCTTTTATCGGATATTCATAGAAATACTCAGATGAAAGTAAATTCAAGACTATAATCCCAGACTCTTCATGCACTTCACGCTGTGCCGTTTCTTCAAGTGTTTCGCCAGTCTCCATTCCACCAGTTATTCCTTGCCAAAAAGCTGGTAAAGCCAGCTCAGGTTGAGCCGTTCTTTTAAATAGAAGGTATTCTCTCTTTGCCTTACTCATACGATAAAGGAATACATTGATTGAGTTAGGCTCTCTCATATTTACTCCGGCCCCAGTATATAACGCCCGGTTAAGCGGCGTAGACGTTCTGGCGTTGAAATCGCAACGCGATTTGCGTGACAGGTTGCTACGTCCGAATGACGGCGCCGAAGGCGGAGGTATGACTTCAACTTCATGTTATGCAGCGCCAATTTATTTTCCACTAAACTGCTCCAAGACGAGTTTAATTTCTGATGCAGTTAGCGGCCCCACATGCCGATATGCCTCATTGCCATCACTCGCAACTATAATAATTGTTGGCACAGCATGAATTGAAAACGCTGCGCTAAGCTCCTCTTGCTTTTCAATGTCGATCTTCAGAAATCTGAAATCGCCTAACAATAGCTTCACTGACTCATCAGCCAGAGCCGTGCGTTCCATGATCTTGCACGCCCCACACCACTTTGCACCAAAATACAGGGAAATCGGCCTCCCCCCATCGAGCATCGAAATTATCTCTTCAGGTAACTTGTCCTGACTTATCGATGGTGCAGATGCGAACTCACTGACGGAAAGACCTGGTTCATATCCGAGAGATTTGATGGCCTCGAACATAGCTTCCAACGAGGTGTGGGTTTCGTCGTACGAAACGGTGAACAGATCCCTAGAGAGATCCACCATAACTTTGTCTACACCTTGCAACTCTGACAGAGCTACCTCAACCGAGTTCGGTCAGCTCATTCAAGTAATGCCATTTTGACTTTTCATCATGCCTGCAACGCCAATCGTCACGCGTTTCATACTGTCTTCTCCGGCAAATACCTGACTAGCAAAGAATAGTGCTACTACAATCCCAAAAAACACCTGAGTTTTCATTGTCTAATTCCGGCACAATTTTGACGGTGCGCATAACGCCTCGTTAAATGGCGAACCCCAAAGCAATTCGTCCGAATGAGCGAAGCAGATGACTTAAACAACATGATAGGTTTCATACTCTTCATCTTTGAATTGGACCCAATGGATCGTCTGGATAGTGGCACACGTCTTGTCCAGGCTTGCTCGAGCCAATCACCAAAATGACCGCTTCCTCATCATTACAGTTGGTAAAATGATGTGCGTTTGGTTCTCCTGCAAGGAAAGAAACAAAACAACCCTTTTTCAGTTCCCTTTCACCATTATTATCAATGAGAGTGGGGTTGCCTGAAAGTACATATACAAATTCATCTTCACCTTCATGCCAGTGTCTCAATGACGTAAAGACATCTCGCTGCAGGACAATATGGTTGACGCCAAATTGTGTGACGCCAAGCATTTTAGACAAATACCCTATCTGAATCTTTTCAAACCTCTCTGGTCTTAGCGGTTTTTCTACGGACTTTGGAATACCACGCGCTATATCAACCTCGGAAATATGACTATGTCTGGTTTTCATGTATCAAACTGAAATGGCTACACTTTGACGGACACACAAATTCAAGTAATTTGATTAAAACCATAAGAGGTGTGTCATCACATGAAGACAAAAAAGGAATCCACAAACTACTCGCCAGAATTCCGTAAAAA